>JAABUX010001088.1_pt1 | contig 42451 bp, 34 predicted proteins | sample 5561851 | NCBI WGS metagenome assembly JAABUX01 (sample SAMN10711883, study PRJNA513361) | rock metagenome | isolation source: Antarctica rocks | place: Antarctica: Victoria Land, Richard Nunatak red sandstone | collected 2016-01-03 | reverse complement strand
GCCCCAAGGGAACGCTCGCGCACGGTCATCACCGGCACCGTCGCTGCCAGCTTGACCGCGAGGCCAAGCTGGCGCACGCGCTGGCCCAGCACGTTGTCGTCTGCCAGGTGCGCCACCAGCCTGCCCAACCCGCCCGCACGCTCCAGCGTCTCCTGCCGCAACGCCATGGTCCCGCCTAGGCAATCCTTTCGGCCAATGGCCGCAGCAAGCAGGGCGCCAGGCAAGAAGGAGTGCGAAAGGTGCATGGCACCGAGTTGGGCTGCAATCCCAGCAAAAGCCGACTCGCCAGCGCACACCGTGGTCACCAGCCCGGTGCCGGGAGTTTCCAGCGCCGAAACCACTTGCATCAGGTAATCCGGTCGCACATGCGTGTCGCTGTCGGAGATCACCAGCACAGGGTGCTTGGCCGCTGCCAGCATGTTCATCAGGTTGCTGACCTTGCGGTTCGGCCCGTGCAGCTTCGGATCGACGATGATGCCGATGTCGCAGGCGGGGAACCTGGCTTGCAGCTGGCGGGCTACGCCAAGCGCCGGATCGTCGGCGTCCTGCGCACCGATCAGAAGTTGGAAGCATGGATAGTCCTGCACACAAAACGACTGGATCGCCTCCACCAGCAAAGGTTCGTCGCCGCAGATGGGCTTCAGGATCGTCACTGACGGCAGTCTGGCGGGTGCGGAGCTACGGGTCCGGGCGAACGTCCATACGGCAATAAGCCCCGCGCCGGCCTGTATGGCGCCGAACATGGCCATCACCATCAGGATCGTGCAGATGACGGAGATCAACCACGAAATCCTGGTCCCGCGCGTCTGTGGCGCGGCCTGATGCGGCGCCGGGATAAAGCCGAGGCTGCCGAGCGAAGGTTGCGCCTGCTGTGTGTCGCCAAAATAAGCTCCGGTACAGGTGGGCGGGGCGAAGGCATGGTTATACCAAGCCAGCATGGTGGCTCGTTGGCAGATCAAGCTATCTCTTGGACGAGAGCATCGGCATCGGCAACCCCGGCCAGGACACCACCGCCACAGCCTGACTGCAGCAAACCGCGGCCCTCGCCAGAGAGATACCGTTCCGCACAACGTCAGACATGCAAAAACCCCGGCCAGCGCTCCGAAACGGCATCACCTATGCACTCTGCCATGCTGCCTGACGGCCAAAGTCGAGGTGAGAGCCTTTTCCCCGAACGTGGCTCTCGCGGTTCCGCTTCGGGAACCCGCGAGCTTGTGGCAGCCCGCACCTATATCCTGATCCCCCGCGTCAGGAACGATATGGTGAACATCCCAGGCGTTTGGCATTCTGCCCAGGACTGCCCCTGACCGCATTGGTGCGCTGTCAAGCATAAGCTGACCAATCCTGCCTTGCACCCCGACCCCCATCCGGTGATGCTGCCCCGATGGACACTCACCTCTTCGACGCCATCGTCATCGGCGCCGGCATCGCAGGCGCGACGGTTGCGGCGCACCTGGCGCGGGACCGCCGGGTCGCGCTGGTGGAGGCGGAGGCGGCGGCGGGCTATCACAGCACCGGGCGCTCCGCCGCCATCTGGATCCTGAACTACGGCCCGCCGGACGTGCGCGTGCTGACCGGCCTGTCCCGCCCGTTCTTCGAGCATCCGCCGGAAGGTTTCGCCGACTCGCCCATCCTGGCGCACCGTCCCGTCGTGTTCCTGGCCCCGCCCGAGCAGCGCGACCACCTGGGTCGCCTGCTGGCCGAGGGCACCGGCCTGCGCGAGGCCTCCATCGACGAAGTCCGCGGCCTGGTCCCCGCCCTCCGCCCCGGCTACGCCGTGCAAGCCGCCATCGAGGAGGATGCCTTCGACATGGACGTGGCCGCCCTGCACCAGGGCTTCCTGCGCCTGCTGCGCGCGGGCGGCGGCGTGTTGGCGCTGCGCAGCCGCACCGGGACCATCAGCCGGCAGAACGGCCGCTGGCACGTCCAGGTCACGGGCGGCGACGCCTTCACCGCCCCCGTCGTCGTCAACACCGCCGGCGCTTGGGGCGACGAAGTGGCACAGCAGGCCGGCGTGGCCCCGATCGGCCTGGTGCCGAAGCGCCGCACCGGCATCGTCATCGACCCCGCGCCCTGGCAGGCCCGCAACTGGCCCATGGTCAACGACGTGGACCACACCTGGTACATCCGCCCCGAGGCCCGCACCAAGCTGATGGTCAGCCCCGCCGACGAGACCGACATGCACCCGCACGATGTGGCGCCGGACGAGCTGGACGTGGCCATCGCTATCGACCGGATGCAGCAGGCGATGGACATCGAGGTGCGCCGCATCGAGCATAGCTGGGCCGGCCTACGCACCTTCACCCCCGACCGCAGCCTGGCCTTCGGCTGGGACGCCGAGGCCGAGGGCTTCTTCTGGTGCGTCGGCCAGGGCGGCTACGGCATCCAGACCTCTCCGGCCGCCGGGCAGTTGGTGGCCGATATTATAGCTGGGCGCGACCCTGGCCCGGCAGGTGCAATCCTCCCTGCCGTCAGCCCGCGCCGCTTCGCCCCGGCCCCGGTGGCGTAGGACCGCCGCGGTGGCCATGCTGGACGAGATGGTGGACGGCCGCGGCGGCGTCCGGCCGGAGTGGCGCGGCGTGCTGGGCGTGTTCGCCTCCATGGACCCGGGCCAGTTGGCCGACCGCGCCCTGCGCCTGAACCGCGCCGCGGAGGAGGAAGGCGCCGCCCCGTCCTGGCGGCTCGACCCGGTGCCGCTGCCGATCTCTCCCAACGAGTTCGCCGCGCTGGAGGACGGCCTGTGCCAGCGCGCCCGGCTGCTGGAAGCTGTGCTGGCCGACCTGTACGGCCCGCAGTCGCTGCTGGCCGACGGCGCCCTGCCGCCCGCCCTGGTGTTCGCCAACCCCGGCTTCCTGCGCGCCTGCCGCGGCACGCCGGTGTCCCAGGGGCGCTTCCTGCAGGCCTACGCCGCCGACCTGGTCCGCAGCCCTGATGGCCAGTGGCGCGTGCTGGCCGACCGCACCGGCGGTGTGCTCGGCATCGGCTACGCCCGCGAAAGCCGCCGTCTGCTGGCCCGCGTGCTGCCGGAGCTGTTCCGCACCACCCAGGTCCGCCAGTTGCGCCCGTTCTTCGAGGCCTGGCAGGACGCCCTGCTGCAGGCCGCAACGCCCCGCGATGGCCGTACGCCCTACGTCGCCCTGCTGACCCCCGGCGTCACCGACCCGCACTGGACCGAGCACCTCTCGCTGTCCCGCGACCTGAACTGCGCCCTGGTGGAGGCGCGCGACCTGACGGTGCGGGCCGGCGTCCTGCACCTGAAGACCCTGCTCGGTTTGCAGCCCATCGACGTCCTGCTGCGCCGCCTGCCCGGCGACGCCATCGACCCCCTGGAGCTGCACGCCCCCGGCGTCGGCGTGACGGGATTGCTGGACGCCGCGCGCAACGGCGCCGTGCAGGTGCTGAACCACCCCGGCGCCGCACTGGTCGAGGCGCCCGCCCTGGCTGCCTTCCTGCCCAGCCTGAGCCGCCGCCTGCTGGGCGAGGCGCTGCGCCTGGCCACCCTGCCGACCGTTTGGCTGGGCGACGATGGCGCGCAGCACATGGTCTGCCAGGCGTTCCAACGCTGGAGCATCCGCTCGGCCCTGGACCCTTCGCGCCCGCCGGTGCCGCTGGCCAGCCTGTCCGCCAAGGACCGCCATGCGATGAGCGACGCCATCGCCGCCCGGCCCTGGGACTACGCCGCCTGCACGCAGGTTCCACCCTCCGTTGCGCCCTGCTTCTCCGTCGGCGGCCTGGCGCCCCGGCCGGTGGTGCTGCGCCTGTTTCTGATGCACGACGGCCACCGCTGGCAGATGATGCAGGGCGGCCTGGCCCGCGTGCTGGAACCCGGCGAGCATGTGGCCGAGGCGCTGCCGCCCGGCGCCCTGTTCAAGGATGTCTGGGTCATGACCCAGGAACGCTCCGACATCCGCGGGCCGGAGCCGGTGCGGCAGTCCCGGATCGCCATCCGCCGCAGCGTCGGCGACCTGCCCAGCCGGGTGGCGGACGACTTCTTCTGGCTCGGCCGATACGTGGAGCGGCTGGACGTGCAGGCCCGGCTGGGCCGCGCCGGGCTGCTGCGCTCGTCCCGGGGAGCGCCGCTGCCGCGGGAGGTCGCGGAGGCCGGGGTGCTGCTGACCTGCCTGGCCGAGACCGGCATGGTCGATGACGAGGACGGCAGCCCGTTGCCGCAGGCCGTGCAGTTGGCACTGACGCCGGACGGGGCAGCCGGGGCCGTGCTCGGCTACGCCGCCGGGCTGACCGAGGCGCTGCGCGACCGCATGACGCCGGAGACCCACGCGGCCATCACCCACGCCCAGCGCGCCGCCCGGCAGGACATGGACGACGCGATCCGGCTGCGCCAGGCCGGGCCGGGCGTGGACGGGCTGATGCACGCCATGACCGGCTTGCAGCGCCTGGCGAACACCCTGGCCGGCGTGGCGTCGGAGGGCATGGTCCGCAGCGGCGGCTGGCTGTTCCTGGACCTCGGCCGGCGGATCGAGCGGGCCTATCTCACCACGCAGATGCTGGCCGTCGTGCTGGCCCAGCCGGCCGCGCGCATGGACGGGACGCTGCGGCTGCTGCTGGAGCTGTGCGACAGCGCCATCACCTACCGCAACCGCTACATGTCCGCCCTGCAGCCCGCCCCGGTGCTGGATCTCGTGCTGGCTGATCCGGACAACCCCCGCGCCCTGGCCTACCAATTCGCCCAGGCGGCCCGGCTGCTCACGCAATCCGGCTGCGGGGTCCTGGCCGCCCAAGCCCAGGCTTTGCAGCACCGGACGGAGCGCCTGGTGGACGACGTGCAGCATGCGGCCGACCCGGTGGCCCGCGCTGCCGCGCTGTCGCCCTCGCTGCTTGCCATCGGCGCACGGACGGGCGGCCTGTCGAACGGCGTGACCCGGCGCTTCTTCGCCCTGCTGCCGGCCCTGCAAGCGGTCGGCTTCGAGGTCGCATGATCGGGCCAGCATGATCCTGCGCGTCAAGCACAGCACCGCCTACGCCTATGCCGACCGGGTGGAGCTGGCCGGGCACCAGCTCCACCTGCGCCCGCGCAGCCTGCCGTGGCAGCGCGTGCTGCGGTTCGGGCTGCTGGCCGACCCGCCGGCGTCGCGCATCACCTGGGGCGCCGACCACTTCGGCAATCCCGTCGCCTGGCTGTTCCTGGACGATGCCCACGCGGCGCTGCACGTCACGACCGACTCCCTGGTCGAGGTCGTCCGCCGCACCGTGCCCAACCCGGTGCAGACGCCGGCATGGGAGCAGGTGGCGGGCCTGTGCCGCCGCCGCGCCGGAGCCGCCGAGGCTGCGGAGTTCATGTTCGGCAGCGCCAAGGCGCCCTGCCTGCCGGCGGCAGGGGCCTGGGCGGCAAGCAGCTTCCCACCGGGCCGGCCGATCCTGGCGGCTTTGCTGGACCTGATGGCGCGCATCGGGCGCGAGTTCCGGTTCCAGTCAGGTGTCACCACGGTATCCACCCCGGTCGCCCGCGTGCTGCAGCTCAAGGCCGGGGTGTGCCAGGATTTCGCGCACTTGATGATCTCCGGGCTGCGCTCGCTGGGGCTGCCGGCGCGGTATGTGTCCGGCTACATTCGGACCCGCCCGCCGCCGGGCCAGGAGCGGCTGCGCGGCGCGGACCAGTCGCATGCCTGGGTGGGCTGCTGGCTCGGGCCGGAGCTGGGGTGGATCGACCTCGACCCCACCAACGACCTGATCGTGGGGGACGAACACGTCGTGCTGGGCTGGGGACGCGACTACACCGATGTCAGCCCGGTGCTGGGCGTGCTGCTGGGCGGCGGGGAGCACACGTTGGAGGTGAGCGTGGACATCGAGCCGCAGGACGAGGCGCAGGCTGCGGCGGACGCGGCGGAGTAGCCCGCCGCGGACCCGGCGGAGTAGCGGAGTTACGCGGGGTTGGTGATCGCCAGGTAGGGGTTGCCGCCGACGCTGCCCGTGGTGACGGCGAACCGCGCGGTGTCCGCGGCCGTCAGCCCGGCGAAGGTGATGGAAGTGGTCACGCCTCCGCCGCCCGTCAGGTCGGCATGGATCGTCGGTCCGGTATAGCCAGCCGCGCCGTCCCCCTCGGCCAAGGTCAGCGACGAGATGCCGGCGGTGAACCCCCACAGCGTCGCCGTGTCGCCCGGGTGGAAGTTGACCAGGGTGCCCCAACTGACCTGCCCGCCGCGGCCATCGACGTAGAACGTGTCGTCGCCGGTGCCGCCGGTCAAGAAGTTGGAGCCTTCCCCGCCATCCAGCACGTTCCGCCCGCTGCTGACGCTGATGGCGTCGTCGCCGCTGCCGGTGTGGATGAACACATTGGGCGCATTGGCCGCAACCGCCACGCTGTCGGTGCCGGTGAGGATGATCTGCTGCTGCAAATAGCCGACCGGGCCGGAATAGGCTGTGCCGTCCGGGTGGTTGGCCACGCCGGTCGTGGTGTCGGTCATGGCGAAGTCCGGGGCGCCGTACAGCGATTGGATGCCGGCGATGTCGGACGCATCCAGGCCCCGGTTCGCCGCCCCAGCGGAAGGGTACATGACCGCATTCACGTCGGTCGAATGGTTCAGGCCGAGCGCATGGCCGACCTCGTGCAGGATGACCTGGTACAGGCCCGTCTGCGTGCCGGTGTATATGGGCATGCCGGCGCTGAGGCCGTGCTCCAGGGGGTCTTCGGCCCGCACGGTGACGCCGGGCGCAAACGTTTGGGGCGTGCCGGCATAGTAGGAGTAGCCGGTTTCGCCGATCTCGCCCGCGCCGGCACCGAACTCGCCGAAGCCGATCCTGATGTCGGCGCTGGCGCTGTCCGCCACCTGCAGCAGCGTGATCCCGGCGACATCGTCCCATTCGGCAACGGCTTGCTGCACCAGGGCCTGGTAGGCCGGGGTGATGCTGTCGGTGAACAAGCCCCCGGCTGCGGCGAAGCTCCAGGTGACGACGGGGGTCGTCCACTTGGGGCCTTCAAGCGCAAACTCGACCATGCCGACCATCCCACCTGACCAACAGGTGGTCTATGGTGCCCCGCATGGGGTAAACAGCCGATTATCGCAGTGTTCTGTCAGGAAGCGTCGGCCCGGTCACTTGAGGCGGTCACGCGGGCGGCATCACCCCCAGCCCTGCTCCTGTCGCCTTGATCGCCGCCCAGGTCTCCGGCTGCAGCGGCACCCCACCGTGCAGCCGTGCGGCCCGGGTGCGCGCCTCGGCGTCGCCGGGAACCAGGACTTCGCCGTCCGGGTCGGCGGGGCGGGAGGCGCGCACCCAGTCCGCATACTCCCGGGCCGTCTGCGCGAAGCCGGCGGCGCCGAAGTGGCCGGGGTCGAGGTAGATCGACACCATGCCGTTGACGATGCCGCCGCGCTTGCCACCGGGCACCGGGCTGGCGGTGGGGCTACCGGCGAAGCAGCCGGCGAGGATCTCGCACATGAAGGCGATACCGGACCCCTTGTGGCCGCCGAACGCCCGCAGCGCGCCGGGGCCGTTGCCGGGGTCGCGGACGCGGTTGCCCTCGATGGGGCCATACAGCACCGCGGGATCGCCGGAGAGGGCGCCGTCCGGGCCGATCAGCACGTCCTCGGGGATGGGCTTGCCGCCGTTGCTGGCGACCAGGACCTTGCCTTCCGCGACCATGCTGGTGGCGAAGTCCAGCAGCAGCGGCGGACCCTCTGGCTGCGGCACGCCGATGCACAGCGGGTTGGTGCCGAATCGCCGGTCCACCCCGCCGAACGGCGCCACGACCTCGCCCAAGCCGACGTTGACGAAGTGGATGCTGACCAGCCCGGCCTCTGCCGCCCGCTCCGCCCAGTCGCCGATGCGGCCGATGTGCCCGCTGTTGCGCAGCGTCACCACCGCCAGCCCAGCGGCGCGCGCCTTCTTGATGCCGAGATCGACCGCAGCGGGTCCGATGGTCTGGCCAAAGCCCAGGTTGCCATCCAGCACGGCGTGCGTGGCACTCTCAACCACCACGGTCGGCTGCTGCCCGGCGCGCACGCGGCCACTGCCGAGCCACTCCACGTAGCGCGGCACCCGGATCACGCCGTGGCTGTCATGCCCGGCCAGGTTGGCGGACACCAGGTGCAGGCCGATCCGCGCCGCCTCCCCGGCATCGCAGCCGGCGGCGGAGAAGATTTCGGCGATGAACGTCCGCAGGGTCCCGGCAGAGACCGTTACCGCATCCATCAGCGCGGCATCCCGGCGATGGCCTGGGCGGTGGCGCGGTAGAACTGGTTGTCGGTCGGGGTGATCGTCATCTCCGCCATGCAGGTGCGGGCCGGCATCCTCGCTGCGAACACCGCGGCGGCGGCGATGTCCTCGGGCTGGACCATGATGGCGCGTTCCTCCGCGCTCGGCGGGCGTGGGCGGGTGTCCAGGATAGGGGTCGCGACCTCGCCGGGGTTGATGCAGACGCTGCGGATGCCGTGAATGCCCTCCTCGGCGTTGATGGTGGCCGACATGGCGACGGCACCGTGCTTGCTGGCGGTGTAGCTCGGCCCCGACACGGCAAAGATGCCGGTGCCGGCGACCGAGGCCACGTGGATCAGCAGCCCGGCCCGGCGCTCCCGCATCGCGGGCAGCACGGCCAAGCTGCACAGGAATGGCCCCTTCAGGTTCACGTCCACGACGGCGGCCAGGTCGGCCGGCGACAGGTCCGCCCAGTGGCGCCGCCGGGCGTTGGTGCCGGCGTTGTTGACCAGGATGTCGATGTCGCCGAGCGCCCCGGACACGGCCAGGTGCGCCTGCGTGACCTGGTGCGCGTCGGCCACGTCCGCCATCGCGATCATGGCGCTGCCGCCGGCGTCCTGCACCAGGCGCTGGGTCTCGGCCAGGCTGTCGCGCGACCGGCCAGTCAGCGCCACGCGGCAGCCGGCCTCGGCGAACGCCTGGGCCAGGGCGCGGCCGATGCCGGTGCCGGCCCCGGTGATCCACACCGCCTGTCCCGTGATGTCCTGCATCATACAACCTCCCCGTTGCCGCCTCTCGAGTGCATCGCGCGCCTGTCGGCCAGCGATGGCAGGGCTGGCCGGGCTACGAGCAGTCTGCGTCTCGCCGGCCTGTTGCGGCCGGTAGCCTGCGACAATGCAGCCAGGCGCGAGCGGTCACAAGCACGGGCCAGATGGCAACCGCGGCGGGGCCATGGACCTAATGGCTTCCCCCGTCAGTTCGGGTTCCACATCCGCAGCATGGTGGCGACCACGACCGCCTCCTCCCGCGACGATGCCTCCCCGAGTAGGTGGTGGCCATCCTCGGTCTTCGGGATGCCGACGATCATGCTGTCGGCAGCCTCGATGGTCCGCAGGCTCCCGCCCTCGAACACGGCCCGCGCCGTCTCGATCAGGCCAAGGCTGAGCCACTGTTCGGTCGTCATGCTGTCATCCAACTCAAGCCGCAGAGGCGCGGCGGGGGTCCTTAGTCCTCCAGCAGCGCCTGCTTGGCAATGCGCATGGCGCTGTTGGCGGCGGGGATGCCGGCATAAGCGGCGACGTGCATCATCACTTCCAGTATATCGTCCGGGGTCGCGCCGGTGTTGCGGGTGGCGCGGACATGCAGGCGCAGCTCCTCGTGGTGGCCCAGCGAGGCCAACATCGTGATCACCAGCAGGCTACGGGTCCGCAGGTCCAGGCCTGGCCGGGTCCACACGCCGCCCCAGGCCGTGCGGGTGATGAACGCCTGGAAGTCGCGGTCCAGGTCGGTCGCGGCGGCCATGGCGCGGTCCACGTGCGCGTCGCCCAGCACCCGACGGCGGACCGCCATGCCAGCCTCCAGGATGTTGGTCACGGGCGGCAGCAGGAAATCCCGGATGACGCGGGTGACAAGGTCCGGCACCTCTATCGTCGGGATGTGCGCGGCGCCGGGCAGCACGACCAGGCTGCCGCGCAGAGCGCCCTGCAACGCCTGGGCGCTGGCCAGCGGCGTCGCCTGGTCCTGGTCGCCGACCATCACCAGCGCGGGGACGCGCAGCGCCGCGGTGTCCGCCGACAGGTCCGCGGCAGCGATGGCCTCGGCGGCGGCGGCGTAGCCCTCCGGGGCCGTGCGAAGCAGCATGTTGCGCAGGCCCAGGGCTGGGGGGTCGTGCATGAAGGGCGCCGTGACCCACCGCGCCATGACCGTGTCCGCGACGGCGCCGACGCCCTCGGCCCGCACCAGCGCCGCCCGATCCCGCCAGGACTGCGGCGGCGGGATGGCCATGGCGGTGTCGCACAGGATCAGGCTGGCGATCCGGCCCGGCGCCTGGTGCGCGATCGACTGCGCCACCTGGCCGCCGATGCTCAGCCCGCCGACGTGGGCCTGCCTGATGCCGAGGGCGTCCAGCGCCGCGATCACATCGGCGGCCAGGCCGGCGATGGTATACGGGCCGGGCGTCACCTCCGTCAGCCCGTGGCCGCGCAGGTCCGGGCGCACGACGCGGAACGGCCCGGCCAGGGCGTGCGCCTGCGCGTCCCAGACATGCAGGGACGTGCCGAGCGAGTGCATCAGGACCAGCACCGGCGCGGCCTCGGGACCATCGACCTGGACGTGCATCATAAGGCCGTTGGCGTTCAGGAACATCGCGTCAGTTCTCCTGTGTGGCCAGCGCCTCGATCAGCGCGCCGGCCTTGGACGCCACCGTCGCGGCGTCGTCGCCGGGCTTATACAGGGCGGAGCCGATGCCGAAACCCGCCGCGCCCGCGCTTTGCCAGGCGGCCAGGTTCGTGGCGTCGATGCCGCCCACTGGCAGCACCATCGTGCCCGTCGGCAGCACGGCGCGCAGGGCGCGCAGCATGGCGGGGCTGCCGCCCTCCGCAGGGAACAGCTTCAGCGCGTCGGCCCCGGCGTCCAGCAGGCTGAACGCCTCGGCCGGGGTAAAGAAGCCCGGCACCGCCAGCAGCCCGCGCGCCTTGGCGGCACGGACGATGGCCGGGTCGGCGTGTGGCGTCACGATCAGGCGTCCGCCGGCGCCCTCCACGCGGTCCACGTCGGCGGCGCGCATTACCGTGCCGGCGCCGACCAGCATCGTGCCGCCGAAGCGCCGGGCCAGGCGGGCGATGCTGTCGAACGGGTCCGGCGAGTTCAGTGGCACCTCGACCACCCGCAGCCCGGCGGCGGCCAGGGCGCCGCCGACCGGCTCGGCCTCGTCCGGCCGGATGCCGCGCAAGATGGCGACCAGCGGGCAGGCGGCCAGCAGGTGAGCTAGGTCCATGGTGCGTGCGCTCCGATGAGGGCCAGGCCGCGTGCGGCGGCGTCCGGCGGGCAGAGCTGCGAGGCGCCGCCGCACAGTGCGATGGCCTGGGCGTACAAGCCGCAGAGCGCCTCGTCGCCGATCAGGTGGACCGTGCCGGCCGGTGCGGCGGCCCGGACCTCGTGCCCGATCAGCAGGCCCGATAGGTAGGACGCGGCGGCAGCATCGGCCAGCCCGCCCGTCAGCCCCAGGGTACGGACGCCGAACAGGTGGTGCAGCAGCCCGCCGGGGTCGCCGGAGCGGGCGACGCCGCGGGCGAACGCATCGGGGTCCGGCGCGGCGCCGGGCTGCATCAGGCGGCCCAGGATGGTGTGGCCGCGCAACGCCGCAAAGGCTTCCCCGGTCAGGTGCGTGTTGAAGCCGGCGACCTGGCCCTTGGCGACCCGCACCCATTTGGAGTGGCTGCCGGGCAGGCAGGCCGTAGCATCCGCGCCGCTCCCGTCCGCGCCGGTGCCGTCCAAGGCGCCGACGACCTGCACCTCCTCGCCGCGCATCACCTCGGGAACGGCGCCCTCCACCATCAAGCCCGGCGCCAGCAGGACCTGCGCGCCATCGAACCGCACCGGCGCCAGGGCGCGGGCCAGTTCGGCGGCGCCGGCAGGGCAGGGGAGGTAGGGCGCCTCCTGCCAGCCTTGGCGGCTGCCGATCATGCCGGACATCAGGACATGGCGCTCGCCGTCCGCTAGCCAGGGCGCGATCGCGGCGCGCAAGGTGTCGGCAAAGCCGGCGTCGGGGATGTTCAGGATGCCCGAGGCCGAGGCGTGCCGGTCGATGATGGCTTGGCCGCGCAGGCGGAAAGCGCGGAAGCTGCTGGTGCCCCAATCAACGCCGATCATGCTGCCGCAGGCGGCTTGGGATCAGCGGTAGTCATTCCAGGCCGTCGTGAACGGCTTGCGGAAGAATGTCGCCCACAGGTAGTTCGCCCCATACCGGATGCCGGTCATCACCACCCCGTCGCCGCGCAGCCGCCGGCCCGACGACTTGGCGGTCAGCGCGAAGGTGAACCGCACATCGCCCACCTTGCTCATGCGCCGGGCGATGTCGGTGTCCTCGCCGTAGAAGGTGAAGGCGTCGCTGTAGCCGCCGATTCCCTCCAGCACGTCCCGCAGCAGCACGAAGTTGCCGCCCTGCACCATGCTGCCCACACCCAGCACATGCTTGTTGAAGCTGTAGGTCGCATAGCCCATCCAGTAGAACCCGCGTGCAAAGCTGCGGATGTGCAATGGCACGTCGTAGTAGTCGTAGGGGCCGCTGAGCACGACCAGCTTGGGGCTTTCCTCAAACGCCTGGAACACTCGATCGAGCCAGCCCTCGGGGATCAGCGTGTCGGCGTCGATGTTGGCGATCAGCACCCCGCGCGACGCCAGGAACCCGGCGCTGCGGGCCTGCACCAGCCCCTTCACCGGCTGCTCCACCACCACCACGCCCGGAGTCGCCGCCGCCACTGCGGCCGTGCTGTCGGTGCTGGCATTGTTCACCACCAGGACCTCCGCCGTGCAGCCGGTCCGCGCGATCTCCGCCTGGATCGCCGCCAGGCACCCGGGCAGCAGCCGCTCCTCGTTGTAGGCGGGGACGACGAAGCTGACCTGCGGACGCTCGGCGGCGGGTGGGGTCATTCGGGCGTGCTCCCTGTGGTTCCTGGCGTCCGCTGGCATTGGGGGGTGGCGGCGTCCAGCAACATTTCTGTGTCACATGACCGCAATGTTTGCCAGCGTCCCGGAAATTGCGCCACCCCTGGTTCCGCCGGGTCAGGTTGGGATAGCGTGGCCCGGACCCCAGGAGACGCCATGCCCAGCACGCCCTCGCCGCACCGGACGCAGAACCCGGGCCTGACGCAGAACTGGCAGGTCACGAAGCCCGCAGCCACCGGCCGGCGCGGCATGGTGGTGTCGCAGGCACGGGATGCGGCGCTGGCGGGCATCGCGGTGCTGGACGCGGGCGGCAACGCCATTGATGCCGCGGTGGCGGCGGCGCTGGCCCTGGCAGCGGTGGAGCCGTGGAACAGCGGCCTTGGCGGCATCGGCTTCGCGGTGGTGCACCGCGCCGGGCAGCCGCGGGCGGAGGTGGTGGACTTCGGCCCGCGTGCGCCGGGCCGGCTGGACCCTGACGCGTTCAAGCTGACGGGGAAGACGGCGCAGGACCTGTTCGCGTGGCCGGGGGTGGAGGGCGACACCAACATCCACGGGCCGCTGTCGTTCGCCATTCCGTCCGCCGTCGCCGGGTACGCCCACATGCACGGGCGCTGGGGATCGCTGCCGCTGCGGCAGGTCGTGGCGCCCGCCCTGGCGCTGGCCCGGCGCGGCCTGGCGCAGGACTGGTTCACGACGCTCAAGGTCGCCAATGCCGCGGCGGTGCTGCGGCTATATCCCGAAAGCGCGCGCATCTACCTGCCGGGCGGCCTGCCCCCGGTCCCGCCCTATCAAGGCAACCCCGGCTTCTTCCCGCTGGGCCGGCTGGCGGACACCTTGCAGCACCTGGGCGAGGCCGGGCTGCGCGACTTCTACGAGGGCGACGTGGCCGCCGGCATCGGCCAGGATGTGGCGGCGCTGGGCGGCGTGCTGGACCGGGACGACCTGCGGCGGTGCGAGGCGCGGTTGGCGCCGGCGCAGGAGGCGGCCTGGGGCGGGCGCACCTTGCAGATGGCTGGCGGCCTGACCGCCGCGCCCACCCTGGCGCGCGTGCTGGACGGGATGGCGGGCGCGTCCCGCACGGCGCCGGACGCCGGATGGTATGCCGCCCTGGCCCGCGCCATGAAGGCCGCCTACGCCGAGCGCCTGGCCGGGCTGGGCGATGCCGAGCCACCCGCCGAACACAGGGCCGCCGAAAGCTGCACCACCCACCTGACGGTCTGCGACGCCGCGGGCACCATGGTCGCGATGACGACGACGCTGCTGTCCTCCATGGGCAGCCGCGTGGTGCTGCCGCAATCCGGCGTGCTGATGAACAACGGGGTGATGTGGTTCGATCCGCGCCCGGGCGGGGCCAACTCGGTCGCGCCCGGCAAGCGCCCGCTGACCAACATGTGCCCGGTCATCCTGCGCGACGGCGACCGGCCGATGCTGGCGGCCGGCGCCTCGGGCGGGCGGCGCATCCTGGCCGCCGTGGTGCAAATGCTGGCCTTCGTCGAGGACTTCGGCATGGACCCGCAGGCGGCGGCGCACCAGCCCCGCATCGACGTGTCGGATGCCGAGACCGTCCACGCCGATCAGCGTCTGCCGCCCGAGGTGCTGGACGCCCTGCGCGCGGATGGCCCGGTGGAGGTGGTCGAGCACGGCGTGCTGCCGGTGAACTTCGCCTGCCCGAACCTGATCCTGGACCAGGACGGCCAGCGCACCGGGATCAGCGACGTGATGTCCCCGTGGTCCGCCGCGGTGGCCCAAGCTTGATGCAGCAATCCTGATGCACCTCCGATCCATCGGCCACCTGGAGACGCCGTTCCGCACCATCGCGGACTGCCCGCGCAACGGCCGGCAGATCGACCCGGCGCCGGCCTGCCATGCCGTCGTGGACCCCGCATTCCTGGCCGGGCTGCTGGCGCTGGACGGCTTCACCCACCTGATCCTGCTGTACTGACTGGGGCCGCAGGGGGCGGACCTGCACATCACCCCGCCATTCGACGGCCAGCCCCGCGGCGTGTTCGCCACCCGTGCGCCGCTGCGGCCCAACCCGGTCGGCCTATCCGTCGTGGCCTATGAGGGCAGCGCGGAGCCGGGCCGCCTGCGGGTGCGCCACCTGGACTGCGTGGACGGCACGCCGCTGCTGGACATCAAGCCCTATTTGCCGTCCACCGACGCCGAGCCCGGCGCCGCCATGGGCTGGCTGACCCCGCACCGCACCGCCCGAGGCCGCTGATGCCCCCCGATTTGACGCACGACGCCACCTCGGCACACGACGCCACGCCCGGCACCCTGGACACCGCCGACCCCGCCCTGATGCCGGCCGAGGCGCTGCTGGCGCACTACGCCCGCGGCACGCTCAGCCCCGTCGAGGTGCTGCAAGCCGTCACGGAGCGCGTCGCCCGCCTCAACCCGGCGCTGAACGCCTTCGCCGTCCTGAACCCGCGCGCCCTGCAAGCCGCCGGGGAGAGCGAAGGACGGTGGCGCGCAGGCCGCCCCCTGGGGATGCTGGATGGCGTGCCCTGCACGGTGAAGGACCTGGTGGACCTGCAGGGCTTCCCGACCCGGCGCGGCAGCCGCATCACCTCGGCCGAGCCAGCCGCCGCCGATGGCCCCTCGGTGCTGGGGCTGCGGGCGGCCGGCGCCGTCATCCTGGGCAAGACCACCACGACCGAGTTCGGCTGGAAGTCCCCCGGCGATTGCCCGCTGCACGGCATCACCCGCAACCCTTGGAACCCGGAGTACTCTCCCGGCGGCTCGTCCAGCGGCGCGGCAGCGGCGGCCGGGGCGGGATTCGGGCCGCTGCACCTGGGCACCGACGCTGGCGGCAGCATCCGCATCCCGGCGGCCTGGTCCGGCGCCGTGGGGTTGAAGCCCAGCTTCGGCCGGGTGCCGCAATGGCCGTTGAGCGCGTTCGGCAGCGTGTCCTGCGCCGGGCCGCTGACGCGCACGGTGCGGGATGCCGCGCTGATGCTGGGTGCGCTGGCCCGGCATGACCTGCGCGACCCCTACAGCCTCCCGGATGATCCCAGGAGCTGGCTGGACGGCATCGAGTCCGGTGTGGCCGGGCTGCGCGTGTCCGTCCTGCGCGGACCCGGCTTCGATGCGCCGGTGGACGCGGACGGCATCGCCGCCGTCGAGCAGGCCGCCGCCCTGCTGGCCGACGCCGGGGCGGAGATTGCCGACGAGGACCCGGGCCTGCCGGACGTCGGCGCGGTGTTCCGCCAGCTTTGGGGCACGTCGCTGGCCGCGCTGGTGCAGGCCATGCCGTCGGACCAGCGCGGCCTGCTGGATGCTGGGATCGCCGAGGTCGCCGCCGGGTTTGGCGCCGTGACTGGCATCGCGCTGATGCAGGGGGAAGCGGCGCGGGTGCAGGCGGCGCACCGGATGGCGCTGTTCCATCGCCGGTTCGACCTGGTGCTGTGTCCGACTGTGCCCGGGCCGCCGCCCTTGGCCGACGCGCCCACCGCCGACCCGGCCACGGCCCTATTGCAGGATTGGGCGCCCTGGACGGCGCTGTTCAACCTGACGCGCCAGCCGGCCATCACGGTCCCGCTGGGGATGTCGGCTGCCGGGCTGCCCCGCAGCGTGCAGCTTGCCGCGGCGCTGTACCGGGACGACCTGGTGCTGCGTGCCGCGCGCGTGCTGGAACATGCGATGCCGGTCCCCCTGGCGCGGCTGGGCTAGGTTGGCCTAGCGTCAGACCGGATGCAGGGTTGACCGTACATGGCAAACATCAGCGTTCTTCCCCCTCTCCTCCGACCTTGGTCCGTCTCGCCGCTCAAGGCCGGAGGAAGGGGAAGGAAGATGCTCCTCCTCGTTGCCATCCTGCTGTCCCCGCCGGCCCAGGCCCGCCTACTGCGCCTGGACATCCAGGAGGTCGTCAGCCCCGCCTTCGACGGCCGGGCGTTCGGCGCCACCGGCACCTATGACCGCGTGGCCGCCCGCGCCGTCATCGGCCTGGACCCGACCGACCCGCACAACGCTGGGATCGCCGACCTCGCCCTGGCGCCGCGAGACGCCGAGGGCCTGGTGGAGGCCACCTCCGACGTCGTGATCCTGCGCCCCACCGACCCCGCCCGCGGCAACGGCGTGCTGCTGTATGACGTGGTCAACCGCGGCCGGAAGCTCGGCCTCAACATGCTGAATGACGCGCCGGTGGGCAACGCCGTGCGCCATGACGCGGAGGCCGGCAACGGCTTCCTCATGCGCGCCGGCTACTCCATCGTCTGGAGCGGCTGGCAGCACGACGTGCGGGCCGGCGGCGACCTGCTGGGCCTGCAAGCCCCGGTCCTGCCCGGCATCACCGGCCCGTACATCACCGGCACGTCGCGGGAGGAGTTTATCTGGGACAACACGGCCAATCCCGCCGGCTGGACCCTGACCTACCCCGCCGCCGATCCCTTGCAAGCCACCCTCACCGTCCGCAATTGGGAGGCCGACCCGCGCCAGACGCCGCCCGGCCTGGCCTTCCGCCTGCTGGACCCGCGCCGGGTAGAGGTCACGCGCCCGGCCGGCTTCGACGCCGGCGCCATTTATGAGTTCATCTACACCGCCCGTGATCCCGTCGCCGGCGGCATGGGCTTCGCCGCCATGCGCGACCTGGTGTCCTACCTCCGCCACGACGGCGGGCCGCTCGGCCGCGCCGGCGCCCCGGAAACCAGCAACGCCTACGCTGTCGGCATCTCGCAGAGCGGGCGGTTCCTCAAGGACATGCTCTACCAGGGCTTCAACGACGACGAGAACGGCCAGCCGGTGTTCGACGCCATGCTGCCGTTCATCAGCGGCGCCCGGCGCAGCTTCACCAATGCCCGCTGGTCGCAGCCCGGCCGCTTCTCCCGCCAGCACGAGGACCACACCTTCCCCGGCGACGAGTTCCCCTTCACCTACGCCACCACCACCGACGCGCTGACCGGCGCCACCGAAGGCCTGCTGGCCCGGTGCGAGGCGACCCACACCTGCCCCGTGGTGATGCAAGTGGACACCGACAGCGAGGCGTACCAGGCCCGCGCCGCCCTGCTGGTGACCGACACCCGCGGCTACCCGCTGGACCTGCCGCCGAGGGTGCGGGCCTACATGCTGGCGGGGCTGCCGCACTCGGTCACGCCGGGGCTGGTGTCGGAGCCGCAAGCGGCCTGCGACATGCCCAGCAACCCGCTGCACCCCGGCGCCGCACTGCGCGCCCTGCTGACCGATTTGGACGCCTGGGCGCGGCAGGAGGTGCGCCCGCCCTCCAGCCGCTACCCGATGCTCAGCCAGGGCACGCTGGTGGAGCCGGGGCCGGAGGACTTCCCGCACCTGCCCGGCGTGCCCTATGCCGGGGTGTTCAACACGATGACGGAGGTGGACCGCGACCGCCAGCCGCCGGAGCCGGGCCGCCCGTATCCCATGTTCGTGCCGCGCACCGACGCGGACGGCCATGCCATCGCCGGCATCCGCCTGCCGGAGGTCGCGGCGCCGATGGCGACCTACACCGGGTGGAACCTGCGCCGGGCCGGCTATGCCCAGGGTGAGTTGTGCAGCCTGGCCGGTGGCGCCATACCGCTGCCCCGGACTGCCACGGCGGACGACCCGCGCCTGCCGCTCAGCCTGCGCTATCCGCAGCCGGACAGCTACCCGATGGCAGTCCGCCGCGCCGCCGACCGTCTGGTGGCCGAGCGGCTGATGCTGCCGGAGGATGCGGACGCCGCCGTGGACGCTGCCAGGGCCGGAACGCTGGCCCGCTTGCCGAAGGACACGCTATGAACCTCCACTCGCCTGAAGCCGCCATCACCGCCTGGCTCGCCACGCAGCACGGCGCCATGGTGGACCTGCTGCGCCGAATGGTGGACATCGACAGCGGCAGCTACGACAAGCCCGGCATCGACGCCGTGGGCCAGGTGGTGCGCGGCTTCCTGAACGGGCACGGCATCGCGGTCGAGACCCTGCCGCAGTCCAGGCACGGCGATTGCCTGCGCGCCGCGGTGCCGTGGGACGGGGTGCCGCAGGACAGGGCGCCAAGAGGCATCGGCGGCAACGCGGGCGGCAACGTCGTGCTGATGGGTCACCGCGACACCGTGTTCCCAGCCGGGGAGGCTGCGCGCCGCCCGTTCACCATCGAGGGCCACCTCGCCTACGGCCCCGGCGTCGCCGACATGAAGGCCGGCCTGGTGATGAACTGCTTCGTGCTGGCCGCCTTCGCCAAGTTCGGCGGCAACCCGGCGCCGCTGGTCGGCCTGTTCACCGGCGACGAGGAGATCGGCAGCCCTGAAGGCCGCGCCGTAATCGAAGCCGAAGCCCGCCACGCCTGCGTGGTGTTCAACAGCGAGCCGGGCCGCATGTCCGGCAATGTGGTGACGGGCCGCAAGGGCGGCGTGTTCATGCTCATGCGGATCACCGGCAAGGCGGCGCACTCAGGCGGCAGCTTCGAGGCCGGGATCAGCGCCATCGAGGAGCTGGCGCGCAAGGTGCAGGCCATCCACGCGCTAACCGAGCTGGACCGCGGCATCACCGTCAACGTCGGCCTGGTGCGCGGCGGGCAGAGCGTCAACACCGTCGCCCCCTGGGCAGAGGGCGAGATCGACCTGCGCTACATCGAGCCTGCCGACCGGGAGGAGGTGATGGCCCGCATCGGCGCCATCGTGGATCGCAGCTTCGTGCCGGGCACCCGGGCCGAGCTGACCATCAAGGGCGAGTTCCTGCCCATGACGCAAAGCCCCGCGGCCAAGCGGCTGTTCGACCTGTATGTCGATGCGGCGGCCAGCAGCGGTTTTGCAACGTCCGGCGAGTTCACTGGCGGCTGCGCCGACAGCGGCTTCACCGCCGGCGTGGGGACGGCGACGATCTGCGCCGTGGGACCTATCGGCGGACGCGCGCACAGCCCGGAGGAGTTCCTCGACCTGGACAGCCTGGTGTCCCGCGCGCAGGCCTGCGCGCGGGCGATCCTGCGGCTGGACGGGGCCGGGCTGTGACCTCGTCCGGCGTGGCGTCCGTCCTTGCCCCGACCGGTACGCTGCGGGCGGCGCTGAACCTGGGTAACCCCGTGCTGGTGCAGCACGGCAAGGACGGGACCCCGCAGGGCACGACAGTCGATCTGGCACGGGAGCTGGGCCGCCGGCTGGAGCTGTCGGTCGCATTCCTGGAGTATGACAGCGCCGGCAAGGTGGCCGATGCCGCCGGGTCCGGCGTGTGGGACGTGGCGTTCATGGCCATCGACCCGGTCCGCGCCGCTGGCATCGAGTTCACGGCGCCGTACGTGGTGATCGAGGGCACCTACGTCGTACCCGAGGCGTCCCCGCTGCAAACCGTCGACTCCGTGGACCACCCCGGCACCCGAGTCGCCGTCGGACAGGCCAGCGCCTACCACCTGTTCCTGGCCCGCACCCTGCGCAGCGCCACGCTAGTGACGGCGCCCACCGGGGAGGCGTCGGCCGAACTGTTCCTGCACGGCGGCGCCGACGTGCTGGCCGGGGTGCGGCAGCCCAACGACGCGCTGGTGCGGAGCACGCCGGGGCTGCGCGCCATCCCGGGCCGCTTCATGTCGATCCAGCAGGCGATGGGGCTGCCGCATGGGCGCGGCACTGCGGCGGATTATCTATGCGCCTTCGTCGAGGACGTGAAAGCGTCCGGCTTCGTGGCGCGCGCCCTGGCCGCCAGCGGCCAGGATAGCGGGCTGGTGGCGCCGTAGCCGCTACCCGGTCGCCAGTCGTTACCTAGTCGTCTGCACCGCGGTCAGGCGTTTCGCCGCATCGCAGATCGCGGCCAGCGTGTAGGGCTTGGAGATGAACACATCCAGCGGCGAGGCTGACGCGCCGATGTCCTGCTCCAGACGGCCGGTCATGAAGATCACGGGCAGGTCCGGCAGGGTCTGCCGCACTCGCTGCACCAGGGCATGGCCGTTCAGCGTCCCCGGAAGCTGGATGTCTGTCAGCAACAGCCGGATGCCGGAGCCGGCCTGCAACAACGGCAGGGCGTCGTCGCCGGTCTCCGCCTCCAGCACCTCGAAACCCTCGTCGCCTAACGCCTCGGATAGGGTAAGCCGGATCAGGAACTCATCCTCGACCACGAGGACACGGATCGGGGAGTTCTGCGCGTCGGACATGTGCCGACCCATGCCGCTCACAAAGAGTTTTGGCAAGCGGATGCGGAATGCAGCCTTATCAACGAAACGTGAACAGCAGTCCTGCATCCACACGCCGCTATTGCAAGTACGGCAGACAAAACCTGTTCCTGAAGCCATACGGGTTCGATGTGCCCGAGTTCACTGTGCCTGGGTCGCCGAGGTGGTCCAGGCTGGTTGTAGTCCCGGCACTCTGGCGGCAATTTCCTGCACCGGTTGTACCATGGATGCAACGCCTGCCTGGCCAGCCCAGGCAAGACGGGAACGCCACGCCAACCTGGGGTTGAACGTGCTAGCGTCCACGGCACATCATCTTGGCCATCCGGGATCGGACACCTCATGCGCTACGTGCTGCCACTGCTGCTCCTTCTCGGCTTGGTCCCCGCCAAGGCCGCCGATGTCGCCATCGTGCTCAACTCGGGCGACGCCTCCCTGAGCGTGATCGACATGGCGGCGCGGACCGAGCTGCGCCGCATCCCCGTGCTGCGGGAGCCGCACCACGTCGTGCTTAGCCCCGATGGCCGCGACCTGCTGGTGGGCGACGCTGGGGGCAACGAGATGCTGTTCCTCGACCCGCACACCGGCGAGGTGAAGCGGCGCGTGCCAGTCGCCGACCCCTACCACTTGGCATTCAGCCCGAACGGCAAGTGGCTGACCGTCACCGGCCTGGCCCGCAACCAGGTGGACGTTTACGACGCGGCCAGCATGGCGCTGGTGCACCGCTACCCACTCAGCACCATGCCGAGCCACCTGACCTACTCGCCCGACAGCAGCATGGCCTACATCACCTTGCAGGGCACCAACCGGGTGGCGGCGCTGGACCTGCGGCAGCAGGCGGTGGTGTGGACGGCGGAGGTCGGCAGCACGCCCGCCGGGATCATGTGGCACGACGGCAAGCTGCTGGTGGCCGACATGGGCACCGACTTCTTCGCGGTGGTGGACCCGGTGGACGGCCGGGTCGAGCAGCGCATCCACACCGGGCGCGGCGCGCACCAGTTGTTCCTGTCGCCGGACGGGCGGACGCTATGGGTCAACAACCGGGTGGACGGCACGACGGTGGCGCTGGACAGCCACAGCTACGCCATCCAGCGCACCTACCGCGTGCCCGGCGGCCCCGACTGCATCGACTTCGCGCCGGATGGCAAGCTGTGGATCACCCAGCGCTTCATCCAGAAGGTAGCGGTGCTGGACCCGGTCAGCGGCGCGTTGCAAAGCATCCAGGTCGGCCGCTCGCCGCACGGCATCTTCCTGACAACCGGCGTGCCCAAGGCGCTGGCCGCGCGATGACCGACCCGTTCAGCCTCGCCGCCGGGTGGCTGCAGGAGACCGTGCTGCTGCCAGCGCTGTACAGCCTGGACATGATGCAGTGGGAGGAGATCTCGTTCGACTGGGCGCTGTTCGCCTGCTACGGGCTGGTGCAGGTGGTCATCACCTTCGCGATCTGCCTACCGCTGGAACGGTGGCGGCCGGTGGAGCACTGGCCGGACGCCAAGGCGGTGTGGGTGGACGTGCTGTACACCCTGATCTCCCGCGTGGGCGTGCTGCCGCTGGTGACGTTCGTGCTGTTCTACCAGTTGCAGGTGGCGACGAGCGGCTGGATGACCGACCACGGCTGGGTGCCGCCAACGCTGGAGCGCATGGTCCCGGCGCTGCTAGGCCATCATGTGCTGACGTTCTTCGCCTATGCGGCGATCCTGGACTTCGCCGAATACTGGCGGCATCGGCTGTCGCACCGGTTCGGCTGGTGGTGGGCGCTGCACTCGCTGCACCATGCGCAGCGGCAGATGACGTTCTGGTCGGACGACCGCAACCATGTGCTGGACGACCTGATCGGCTTCGTGTGGTTCACCCTGATCGCACTGCTGATCGGCATCCCGCCGCTGCAGTTCCCGTTGCTGGTGCTGCTGCTGCGGCTGCTGGAGAGCCTGTCGCACGCCAATGCCCGGGTATCGTTCGGCTGGCTGGGGGAGCGGCTGCTGATCTCCCCCCGGTTCCACCGGGCGCACCATGGCGTGCTGGCGGCCGGGCAGCGCAGCGCCAACTACGGGGCGATCCTGCCGTGGTGGGACATGCTGTTCCGCACGGCGGATTTCGACCGGGCCTACGTGCGGACGGGCGACCCGTCGGCCGAAGAAGCACTGGCCACCGGCACCTACCTGCAGCAGCAATGGGCGGGACTGCGGCGCATGGCGCGGATGGCGGGCTGGACCCGCCGCTGGCAGGGACTACGGCTGCGTTAGGCGGCTACGCCGGCTCCAGCACGCGGGGCCGATGTGGCGCGTTGACCATTGGCTTGGGGATCAGGCAGTCGGGCAGCGGCTTCTGCACCGGCGACAGGTCCAGCGGCGGTGGGACCGGGGTTGGCGCACGCGGCTCGTCGCCGCCCCAACCGCCGCGTGGGGGACGGCGCAACGCCACCAATTCCCGCATGGCCAGCGCCAGGGGCACGCCGAATGTCAGGACCCCGCTGAGGATCACTTGGGTGGCAGATGTCATCGCGTGCTCCCTGCTTGAGAATGGCGAACGTTAGAGTACTTTCCCGGGTTCCGTCATCACTTTCCGCGCGTCATTCCTGCAATTAGGCAATGCGAATCAGGCAGCCACCACGCGCTGCGTCTGCTCGCCCAGGCCGGTGATGCCGAGGTGCATGATCTGCCCGCCGTGCAGGAAGACCGGCTCCGGCTTCTTGCCAAGGCCGACGCCGGGCGGGGTTCCGGTGCTGATGATGTCGCCGGGGTGCAGCGTCATGAAGTGGCTGCAGTAGCTGACCAGCTTCGGCACGTTGAAGATCATCGTGCCCGTTCTACCGGTCTGCATCCGCTGGCCGTCCACGTCGAGCCACATCGACAGGGCGTGCGGGTCCGGCACCTCGTCGGCGGTGACCAGCCAGGGGCCGGTAGGGCCGAAGGTGTCGCAGCCCTTGCCCTTGTCCCAGGTGCCGCCGCGCTCGATCTGGTACTCGCGCTCGCTCACATCGTTGACGATGCAGTAGCCGGCGACGTGCTGCATCGCCTCATTCTCGGGCACGTAGGTTGCGCGCTCGCCGATGACGATGGCCAGCTCCACTTCCCAATCGGACTTCTTGGACCCGCGGGGCAGGTGGACATCGTCGTTCGGGCCTTGGTAACTGCCAAGCGACTTCAGGAAAATAATGGGTTCCTTGGGGATGGCGGCACCGCTCTCGGCAGCATGGTCGGCGTAGTTAAGGCCGATGCAGATGAAGTTCATCGGGCGCGGCACCGGCGGGCCGATGCGGGCGCCGGGCGGCACCGTGGGCAGGCTGGCCGGGTCCAGCGCCGCCAGCCGCGCCAGGCCGGCCTGGGACAGCACGGCAGCATCGAAGTCGTGCAGCACCCCCGACAGGTCCCGCATGGCGCCATCCTTGTCCAGCAGGGCGGGCTTCTCGGCGCCGGGGGCGCCCACGCGCATCAGCTTCATGGTGGTTTCCTCTACAGGGTCCAGCCGCCGTCGATGACGATGGCCTGGCCGGTGATGAACTGCGTCTCGTCGGAGCCGAGATAGACCGCCAGCGCCGCGATCTCCTCCGGCGTGCCCAGCCGCCCCATGGCCTGGCGCGCGACGAAGCCGGTCCGCGCCGCCTCCAGCGACCCGGCTGCTGCGGCGTTGGCGGCGATGCGGTCGTCGAGGCTCGGGGTCTGCACGGTGCCGGGGCAGATGGCGTTGCAGCGGACGCCCTGCTTCACGAAGTCCGCCGCCACCGACCGGGTGAGGCCGATCACCGCGGCCTTGGTGGTCCCGTACACGAACCGGTTCGGCGCGCCCTTGATGCTGCTGGCGGCGCTGGACATGTTGATAATGCTGCCGCCGCGGGTAAGCATCCCCGGCAGGAACGCCCGGATGGTGTGGAACATGCTGCGGACGTTGAGGGCAAAGGCGAAGTCCCACTCCGCCTCGGTCGCGTCCAGGATGGTGCCCTGGTGGACGAAGCCGGCACAGTTGAACAGCACGTCCACCGGCCCGGCTAATCCAGCCACGCGGGCGATGTCCGCCGGGTCCGTAGCATCAAGCCGGTACACCGTGGTGGACGGCCCGGCGAGGGACGCCAGGCCGTCGCGGTTCACGTCGGTGGCGATCACCCGCGCCCCTTCCGCCGCATAGGCCATGGCGGTGGCGCGGCCGATGCCCTGGGCGGCGGCGGTGATGAACGCGGTCTTGCCCGCAAGCCTGCCAGCCATTCCGCCGCTCCTAGTGATTATTCCGGGACTCGCCGCGTTCCTCGATAATGTCCAGGTACAGCGTCGCTGGCTCCAGGCACGCCCCCGTCGAGTGCTGGCCGACCATGCTGCGGCTGATCTCCTCCCATGGCGTCTTATTCTGCGGCACCGGCCGGGTCCAGGCGCCGCGCCGGGCGTCCAGCTCGCCCGGCGGCAGCAGCACGTCCACCTTGCGGCTGTTCAGGTCGATGCGGATGCGGTCCCCCGTGTGCAGCAGCGCCAGGCCGCCGCCGACCGCCGCCTCGGGCGAGACGTTCAGGATGCTCGGGCTGCCGCTGGTGCCGGACTGGCGGCCGTCGCCCATGGTCGGCAGGGTGTGGATGCCGGCCTTGAGCAGCGCGGCGGGAGGCTGCATGTTCACCACCTCGGCACCGCCGGGGTAGCCGACGGGGCCGCAGTTGCGGATCACCAGGATGCTGTGCGCGTCCACGCCGAGATCGGGGTCCTCGATGCGGGCGTGGTAGTCCTCGGGACCCTCGAACACCACGGCCGCGCCCTCGAACACGTTGGGCTGCTCAGGGTCGGACAGGAAGCGGTCGCGGAACTCGGGGTCGATCACGCTCAGCTTCATCACCGCCGCGTCGAACAGGTTGCCGGACAGCACCGCGAACCCGGCGCTCTCCTTCAACGGGTGCGCGTAAGGGCGGATCACCTCATGGTCCACGGCGGGCTTCTTGGCCAGGTTCTCTCCCAGCGTGCGCCCGGTGCAGGTCATCACGTCCGGCTGCAGCTTGCCGGCGTCCAGCAGCTCCCGCATCACCGCGGGGACCCCACCGGCGCGGAAGAAGCCCTCGCCCAGCACGCGCCCGGCCGGCTGCACGTCGGCCAGCAGGGGGATGTCCTGGCCGAGGCGCTGCCAGTCGTCGAGGGTATGCTCCACGCCCATGTGCCGGGCGATAGCGATCATGCTGATGGGGCAGTTGCTGCTGGCGCCCAGCGCGGCGGCGGCGACCACTGCGTTCTCGAAGGCGGGCTTGGTCATGATGTCGGACGGACGCAGGTTCTTGTGCACCATGCCGACGATGCGGCGGCCGGTCTCGTAGGACATCCAGCCGCGCTCCTTGTGCGGGCCGGGGATGGCGGCGCAGCCGGGCAGCGACATGCCCAGCGCCTCGGCCAGGCTGTTCATGCTGAGCGCGGTGCCCATGGTGTTGCAGTGCCCGACCGACCCGGCCGAGGCCGCCACCATGTCGATGAACTGCTCGTAGTTGATCCGCTCCTCGGCGAGCAGCTTCCTCGCCTCCCAGACGATGGTGCCGGACCCGGCGAGCCGCCCGCCATACCAGCCGTCCAGCATGGGGCCGCCGGACAGCACGATGGCGGGGATGTTGACCGTGGCCGCGCCCATCAGGCAGGCGGGGGTGGTCTTGTCGCAGCCGGTGGTCAGCACGACGCCGTCGATGGGGTAGCCGTGCAGCACCTCCACCAGGCTGAGGTAGGCGAGGTTGCGGTCCAGCGCCGCGGTGGGGCGCTTGCCAGTTTCCTGGATGGGGTGGATCGGGAACTCCAGCGGCACGCCGCCGGCATCGCGGATGCCGTCGCGGACGCGGCTGGCGAGGTCCACGAGATGCCGGTTGCAGGGGGACAGGTCGGAGCCGGTCTGGGCGATGCCGATGATCGGGCGGCCGGATTGCAGTTCGCCGCGGGTCAGGCCGAAGTTGAGGTAGCGCTCGAGGTAGAGCGCGGTCATGCCGGGGTCGGCGGGGTCGTCGAACCAGCGGCGGCTGCGGAGCCGGCGGCTGGGGGAGGAGGCGTCGGGCATGGAAGCGTTTCCTGAGTGTTTTCTGAGAGGCTTGCTCAGGGGTAAACGGTGGGCGGGCATCCCCTGGGTGTCAACCGGCTTGCCCCTGTCGCGTCCGCAGGGCCGACGCACGTCGCGCGAGGACACCACCTGCATTAAGAACTATCGGCGCTGCCGGAAACCCTGCCCGAGGCCAGCCAGGACCACCTCGCCAGCAAGCGGCCGAGCAGGGCCAAGAGGTCCAGCCTAGTACATCGCCGGCGAAATGACGTTCTGCGGCTGGTTGGTCATCAGCGCCGCCCGCATGGTCTCGGCAGACTTCACCCGGATGTCCCAATGCGCCTCGGGCGTCAGGTAGGCGGAGTGCGGGGTGATGATCAGCCGGCCCTCCAGCCACGGCTCCCGGGCGCGGTAGGCGCGCAGCAGTTCCGGCAAGGGGTCGACGGGCGGCTCCACCGGCAGCACGTCCAGCCCCGCGCCGGCGATCCGGTCCTCGCGCAGCGCCGCGGCCAGGGCGTCCACGTCCAGCACGGGTCCGCGGGCGGTGTTGACCACGACGGCGCCGGGCGGCAGCAATGCCAGCTCCGCCGCGCCGACCAGTCCGGTGGTCGATGGCGTCAGCGGCGTATGGATGGACAGCACGTCGGCATGGCGCATCAGGTCCGGCAGCGTGGCAGCCCGTGCCACGCCGACCGCCAGCTCCGCCCCATTCGGCAGGAGCGGGTCGAACATCATCACCCGGAACCCGAGCGCCTTGGCCCGCAGCGCCACCGCCGTGCCGATGCGGCCCATGCCGATGATGCCGAAGCCTTGCGTGCCGCTGCGGCGGAGCAGCGGGTGATCGGCCCCGTGCCATGATGCCGGCGGGTCGGCCCGCTGCCGGTCATGGTGCAGCAGCAGGCCGCGGCGCAGCGCCATTACCAAAGCGATGGCGTGGTCGGCGACCTCGGTTGTGCCGTAATCCGGGACGTTGCAGACCACCACGCCGCGGGCCGCGGCGGCGGGGCGGTCGATGCGGTCATAGCCGACGCCCATGCGGACGATGGCGCGCAGCCGAGGGAAGCGGGCCAGGTCGGCGGCTGTGACATGGTGGCGGAAGATCATCAGGCCGTCCGCAGCGGCGCAGTCGGCGTCGGACAGGTCGGCCAGGGTCCTGGTGTCCCGGCGCAGGATGGTGGCGTCCGGGCCGAAGATGCGGCGTTCCTCGGCATCATCGGGATACATGGCTTCCGGGTACAGGATGGTCGTCATCGGCGCGGTGTTCCCTCTTCCCGCCGATGGGTAGGCCGCGCCACCGCACCCGGCAAGCCGTTGTCAGCTTCCGGCGCGGCGGGCATCGTGCGGGCAACTGGATGAGAGGAGCCTCCATGAACGGCGCTGAAAGCCTGGTGCACACCCTGCTGGCCTGCGGCGTGGACACCTGCTTCGCCAACCCCGGCACGAGCGAGATGCACTTCGTCGCCGCGCTGGACCGCATTCCCGGGATGCGCTGCGTGCTGGGCCTGTTCGAGGGCGTCGTGACCGGCGCCGCCGACGGCTACGCCCGGATGCAGGACCGCCCGGCGGCGACGCTGCTGCACTGCGGGCCAGGCCTGGCGAACGGATTGGCCAACCTGCACAACGCCCGCCGGGGCCGCTCGCCCATCGTGAACCTGGTCGGCGACCAGGCCACCTATCACCGCTCGCTGGACGCGCCATTGACGGCGGACACCGAGGGGTTCGCCCGCGGCGTATCGGCCTGGGTACGGACCGCGGCCCATGCGGCGGAGGTCGGGACGGATTGCGCCAGCGCCGTGCAGGCAGCCCGGTCGGCGCCGGGGGGTGTGGCGACGCTGATCCTGCCGTCCGACGTCTGTTGGGATGACGGCGGCGTGGTCGGGGCGCCATTGCCGGCGCCAGCGGCGGCACACGCCTCTCCCGACGCGGTTCAGGGCGCGTTACGGGCGCTGCGGTCCGGCGAGCCTACGATGCTGCTGCTGTCCGGGCCGGCGCTGCGGGCCGGGCCGCTGGCGGTCGCGGCCGGCATCCTGGGCGCAACGGGTGCCCGGATGCTGGCGCAGACCAGCAATGGCCGGATCGAGCGCGGCGCAGGATGCACCCCCATCGACCGCGTGCCCTATCCTGTCGATCAGGCCGTCGCCGCCTTGGCCGGCCTACGCCATTTGATCCTGGTCGGCGCCACCCCGCCGGTCGGCTTCTTCGCCTACCCCGGCAAGCCCGGCCGCATGTATCCCGCCGACTGCCAGGTGCACGTGCTGGCCCGGCCCGAGCAGGATGGTCCCGACGCCCTGGCCCGGGTTGCCGACGCCCTTGACGCCCATGCAGCCGAGGCCCCGGCCGCGCCACCCCGCCCGGAGCCGCCGCGTGGCGCCATCACGCCCGAGGCGTTCGCCCAGGCCCTGTGTGCGTTGCTGCCGGATGATGCCGTGGTGGTCGATGAAAGCCTGACCTTCGGCCGCGCGGTCTTCCCGGTCACCCACGGCGCGGCAGCGCACACCTGGTTGCAGTTGACCGGCGGCGCCATCGGCGACGGCATCCCAATGGCCACCGGCGCTGCCATTGGCGCCCCGGGCCGCCGGGTGGTGTCGCTGCAGGCGGATGGGTCTGCGATGTACACCGTGCAGGGCCTGTGGACCCAGGCGCGGGAACGGCTGGACGTGACGACCATCATCCTGTCCAACCGCAAGTATGCCATCCTGCTGGGCGAGTACAGCGGGGTTGGCGCCAATCCCGGCCGGACGGCGATGGACATGCTGGACCTCGGCAACCCCGACCTGGACTGGGTTCAACTTTCCCGCGGCATGGGCGTGGAAGCCGCCCGCGCCGACACGATGGAGGCGTTCAACAGCCTGTTCGCTCAGGCCAACGCGCGACCCGGGCCGTTCGTGATCGAGCTGGTAATCTAGTTCTTCTTCTCCTCCGCTTCACCCTGGGTCAGCGGCGCCTTCGTCGGCGAGCCCTTCGCCGCGCCGCCGGCCGGCGTGTGGCTGTAATCCAGGTAACCCAGTCGGAGGGCATTGAACGGATTGCCGGCGACGATGGTCGCGCCGACGATGCCGATCAGCAGCGACACGCCAATGGCGATCGCGGTCGGGTTGAACTGAACCTGCTTCGGCTTCGGCGTCATCGTAGGCTTAACGGCCATAGGGACTGCTCCTGGTTGCGGCGGATGCTATAACCCGCCTCCGTGTCAACGTAAAACTGCTGGACGCGGCGCAACCCTTCCGCTATACGCCCGCCCTCACTCAGGAACGCGGGAGATCGTGGGCTGCCCCAAGGCGGCCCGATCACTATGACCGCGGTCCCCATACGATAGGGGTCCCGACATGGCCAAGAAGGTCGTCGGCTACATCAAGCTGCAAATCCCGGCCGGCAAGGCCAATCCGTCCCCGCCGGTCGGCCCGGCGCTCGGCCAGCGCGGCCTGAACATCATGGCGTTCTGCAAGGAATTCAATGCGGTGACGCAGGGCATGGAGCCGGGCATGCCCGTCCCCGTCGTCATCACCGCGTTCGGCGACCGCACCTTCACCTTCGTCACCAAGACCCCGCCCAACACCTACTTCCTGAAGAAGGCGGCCGGGATCACCAAGGGCACTACCACGCCGGGCAAGGGCGCCATGGTCGGCCGGGTGACGATGACGCAGCTCCGCGAGATCGCCGAGATCAAGATGAAGGACATGAACGCCAACGAGGTGGACGCCGCCGTCCGCATGTTGGCCGGCAGCGCCCGCTCGATGGGCCTGTCCGTGGTGGAGGGCTGACCCATGGCACACGACAAGCGCCTCAAGGCCGGGTACGAGACGTTCGACCGCACCAAGTCCTACCCGCTGGCCGACGCGGTCAAGCTCGCCAAGGGCAACGCCAGCGCCAAGTTCGATGAGACCATCGAACTCAGCATGAACCTCGGCATCGACCCGCGCCATGCCGACCAGATGGTGCGCGGCCTGCTGAGCCTGCCGAACGGCACGGGCAAGACCCTGCGCGTTGCGGTGTTCGCCCGCAACGTGAAGGCGCAGGAGGCCCTGGACGCCGGCGCCGACATCGTGGGCGCCGAGGACCTGGCCGAGAAGGTGCAGGGCGGCGAGTTCGCCTTCGACCGCTGCATCGCTACGCCGGACATGATGGCGCTGGTGGGCCGGCTGGGCAAAATCCTCGGCCCGCGCGGCCTGATGCCGAACCCGAAGCTCGGCACCGTCACGATGGATGTGCGCGGCGCGGTGACGGCGGCGAAGTCCGGCCAGGTGGAGTTCCGCGCCGAGAAGGCGGGCATCGTCCACGCTGGCATCGGCAAGGCCAGCTTCGACGAGGAGAAGCTGCTGGGCAACATTCGCGCCTTCGTGGACGCGATCCAGAAGGCCAAGCCGACCGGCGCTAAGGGCACCTACCTCAAGAAGGCGTCGCTGAGCAGCACGATGGGGCCGGGCATCCGCCTCGACGTGGCAACGCTCGGCGGCTGATCAGGAATTCGCCCGCCTCCTTGGGGGCGGGTGGCTAGGGGCGGTGCAAGCCGTCCCGAACCTGTCCGAAACCGCACGTCCCTCCTCGGAGGGTTAATGGGTCCAGGCCCGCGCGCGATAGACGGGGAAGCCGAGATGATCTGGGTGCGGCGCAAGCCATGCCCGGCGCCCTGGCGGTTCCGGCTACAGGTCCTACGGCGCTCGTTCGCGCACGGGGTTCCGGACAGGCGCGGCGTGGCCATTCGGTCACGCCGGGGGCAACCCGGCGAGGGCGCGGTCCAAACGCGCCATCGCCACTAGGAGTAACGAACGTGGACCGTACGGAGAAGCGAGAGTTCGTTTCCGAGCTGGGTCAGGTGTTCGCAGCGACATCTATGGTCGTGGTCACCCAGAATAAGGGGATGACTGTGGCCGAGGTGTCCAACCTGCGCCGCCAGATGCGGGCTTCGGGATCGACCTACAAGGTCGCGAAGAACCGGCTGGCCTTGCTCGCCCTGGAGGGGACCCGGTTCGAGGGCATCAAGCCCATGCTGAAGGGGGTGACCGCGCTGGCGTGGTCCACAGATCCCGTCAGCGTGGCCAAGGCTGCCGCCGATTACGCCAAGACCAACGACAAGTTCGTCATCATCGGCGGCGCCCTTGGCGTCCAGACGCTCAATGCGGATGGGATCAAGGCGCTGGCCGACCTGCCGTCGCTCGACACGCTGCGCGCCCGTATCGTGGGGATGATCCAGACCCCCGCCACACGGATCGCAGGCGTGCTGCAGGCGCCGGCTGGACAGCTTGCCCGGGTTTTCGGGGCCTACGCTAAGAAGGACGACGCGGAAGCGGAAGTGGAGGCAGAGGCGGCCTGACCGCACCTGTGATTTAGCCGCAAGCCCGGCAACCGTTCCGGCACCGGGCTTGCATGGAACCAACCAAGGGTTAAGTAAGGGACTACCAAAATGGCTGACATGACGAGACTGGTTGAGGAGCTGTCGGCTCTGACGGTGCTTGAGGCGGCGGAGCTGTCCAAGATGCTCGAGGAGAAGTGGGGCGTTTCCGCCGCGGCGCCTGCCGCCGCAGCAGCGCCCTCCGGCCCGGCGGCCCCCGCCGCAGTGGTCGAGGAGCAGACGGAGTTCACGGTCATCCTGGCGAAGGTCGGCGACAAGAAAATCAATGTCATTAAGGAAGTCCGGACCATCACCGGCCTGGGCCTGAAGGAAGCCAAGGACCTCGTCGAGGCCGCGCCGAAGGCCGTGAAGGAAGGCGTGAACAAGGACGAGGCCGCGAAGCTGAAGAAGCAGCTTGAGGAGCAGGGCGCCGCTGTCGAGATCAAGTAGCGCATTGGGCCTGGTCTCCCTCGCGGGAGTGCCGGACGATTGAGCAGGAAGCGGGCGGGAACCATGCCAGGTTACCGCCCGCTGACCCATTGCCAGACGGCAGGCGTCCTGCAAACGGACGTGCGCCGGGGATAAGCGGCCTGGGTCAGGGCTGCGGACGTGCCGTGCGGTTGGGCGCTACCATCGGGCGCGCAGAACTTCAAGTCAAGGACGGGCAATGAACGCGATTACCAAGTCGTTCACGGGTCAGAAGCGCATCCGCAAGAGCTTCGGGCGCATTCCCGAAGTGGCGCCGATGCCAAACCTGATCGACGTGCAGCGCGCCAGCTACGAGGCGTTCCTGCAGATGAACGTCGCGCCGGACAGCCGGACGCCGACGGGCCTGCAGGAGGTGTTCAAGTCGGTGTTCCCCATCGACGACTTCGCCGGGCGCGGGCGGCTGGAGTTCGTTTACTACGAGCTGGAGGAGCCGAAGTACGACGTCGAGGAGTGCATCCAGCGCGGCATGACCTTCGCCGCGCCGTTGAAGGTCATCCTGCGCCTGATCGTCTGGGACCTGGATGAGGACACCGGCGCCCGCAGCATCCGCGACATCAAGGAGCAGCCGGTTTACATGGGCGACATGCCGCTCATGACCGAGAACGGCACGTTCGTCATCAACGGCACCGAGCGCGTCATCGTCAGCCAGATGCACCGCAGCCCCGGCGTGTTCTTCGACCACGACAAGGGCAAGACGCACAGCAGCGGCAAGTACCTGTTCACCGCCCGGGTGATCCCGTATCGCGGCTCCTGGCTGGACTTCGAGTTCGACAGCAAGGACCTGGTTTACGTCCGCATCGACCGCAAGCGTAAGCTGCCGGTGACGACGCTGCTGTATGCGCTGGAGAGCACGGCCACCGAGGCGATGCGCGCCGAGCGCGTCGCGCAGGGCGAGACCGTGGACATCGGCGAAATCCGCGGCATGGACCCCGAGGAAATCCTCAACTCCTTCTACACGCAGGTGGTGTTCACCCGCACGCCGAAGGGCTGGGCGCGCCCGTTCGAGGCCGACGCCTACCGCGGCATCACCCTGGCTGAGGCCCTGGTGGACGCCGACACCGGCGAGGTCGTGGCCGAGGCCACCACCAAGCTGACTGCCCGCGCCGCCCGCAAGATCGGCGAGGCTACCAAGACCGTGCTGGTGGGCCGCGCCGACCTGCTGGGCCGCTACGTTGCCGTCGATCTCGTGAACGACGAGACTGGCGAGATCTATGCCGAGGCTGGTGAGGAGCTGGCCGAGGCGCGGTTGACTGCCCTGGAGGATGCCGGCATCGACCGGCTGCCGACGCTGGCCGTTGACCAGTCCAACGGTCCCTGGCTCCGCAACACGCTGGCGGTGGACAAGAACGCCAACCGCGACGACGCGCTGGTCGATATCTACCGTGTCATGCGCCCCGGCGAGCCACCGACGCCCGAGACCGCCGAGGCCCTGTTCCGCGGCCTGTTCTTCGACGGAGACCGCTACGACCTGTCCGCGGTCGGCCGGGTGAAAATGAACATGCGCTTGGGCGTGGATGCCGAGGACACCGTCCGCACGCTCCGCAAGGAGGACGTGCTCAAGACTGTCAAGATCATGTGCGAGCTGAAAGACGGCCGTGGCACCATTGACGACATTGACAATCTGGGCAACCGCCGGGTCCGTTCGGTGGGCGAGCTGATGGAGAACCAGTACCGCGTCGGCCTGCTGCGCATGGAGCGGGCGATCCGCGAGCGCATGGGCAGCGTCGATATCGACACCGTCATGCCGCACGACCTGATCAACGCTAAGCCGGCGGCGGCGGCAGTGCGGGAGTTCTTTGGCTCCTCGCAGCTCAGCCAGTTCATGGACCAGACCAACCCGTTGTCCGAGGTGACGCACAAGCGCCGCCTGTCCGCGCTTGGCCCGGGCGGGCTGACGCGGGAGCGGGCGGGCTTCGAGGTGCGCGACGTTCACCCGACGCATTACGGCCGCATCTGCCCGATCGAGACGCCCGAGGGGCCGAACATTGGGCTGATCAACAGCCTCGCCACCTACGCCAAGGTGAACAAGTACGGCTTCATCGAGACGCCGTACCGCCTGGTGAAGGACGGCCAGGTGCAGGAGGGCTGGAAGTACCTCTCCGCCATGGAGGAGGAGAAGCTCGTAGTCGCACAGGCCGACGCGCCGACCGATGGCGAGGGCAACTTCACCAATGAGTTGGTGTCGGTGCGCCGCCAGGGCGATTTCCGCCTAGTGAAGCCGAACGACGTGACCGCGGTGGACGTGTCCCCACGGCAGTTGGTGTCGGTTGCGGCGGCGCTGATCCCGTTCCTGGAGAACGACGACGCTAACCGCGCGCTGATGGGCAGCAACATGCAGCGCCAGGCGGTGCCGCTGATCCGCGCCGACGCCCCGCTGGTGGGCACCGGCATGGAGGCGGCCGTGGCCCGCGACAGCGGCGCCACCATCGTCGCCAGGCGCCCCGGCATCGTCGATCAGATTGACGGTGCCCGCATCGTCGTGCGCGCCACGGCGGATGACGGCACCACCCACGGTGTCGATATCTACCGCCTGCGCAAGTACATGCGTAGCAACCAGAGCACCTGTATCAACCAGCGCCCGCTGGTGAAGGTGGGTGACCGCGTGGTGCCCGGCGACATTATCGCCGACGGCCCCAGCACCGAGCTGGGTGAGCTGGCGTTGGGCCGCAACGTGCTCGTCGCGTTCATGCCCTGGAACGGCTACAACTTCGAGGATTCCATCCTCATCAGCGAGCGGATCGCACGCGACGACGTCTTCACCTCGATCCACATCGAGGAATTTGAGGTCATGGCCCGCGACACCAAGCTGGGCCAGGAGGAGATCACCCGCGACATCCCGAACGTCGGGGAAGAGGCGTTGCGCAACCTCGACGAGGCCGGCATCGTCTATATCGGCGCCGAGGTGAACCCGGGTGACATCCTGGTCGGCAAGGTGACGCCAAAGGGCGAGAGCCCGATGACCCCCGAGGAGAAGCTGCTCCGCGCCATCTTCGGCGAGAAGGCGTCAGACGTGCGTGACACGTCACTGAAGCTGCCGCCCGGCGTCACAGGCACCATCGTCGATGTGCGGGTGTTCAGCCGCCGGGGCGTGGATAAGGACGAGCGCGCGATGGCCATCGAGCGTTCGGAGATCGAGCGCCTGGCCAAGGACCGTGACGACGAGCGGGCCATCCAGGAGCGGTCGTTCCTGAACCGGATGCGCGAGAAGCTGCTGGGCCGCAAGGCATCCGGTGGGTTCAAGGGCATCAAGTCCGGCACGACTATCACTGAGGAGATGCTGGCCGAGCACCCCCGCGGCGCCTGGCGCAATATCGGTGTGGCCGATGACCAGGTGATGTCCGAGATCGAGACCCTAAAGCGCGAGTTCGACACCGCGGTGGAGCGGCTACAATCCCGCTTTTCCGGTAAGGTGGAGAAGCTGCAACGCGGCGACGAACTGCCGCCCGGCGTGATGAAAATGGTCAAGGTCTTCGTCGCGGTGAAGCGCAAGCTGCAGCCCGGCGACAAGATGGCCGGCCGGCACGGCAACAAGGGCGTCGTCAGCCGGGTGACCCCGGTGGAGGACATGCCGTTCCTGGAGGATGGCACGCACGTCGATATCGTGCTGAACCCGCTGGGCGTGCCGAGCCGGATGAACGTCGGGCAAATCCTGGAGACGCACCTGGGATGGGCCTGCGCCACTCTGGGTAAGCAGGTGGGGGAACTGGTGGACGAGTACCGCCGCACCGGTGCCCAGCGCGACGCCTTGCTGGATATGCTCAAGGACATCTACGGCGACGAGGTGTTCGCGGCCGAGATCGAGCCGATGAGCACCGAGCAGTTGCTGGAGCTGTCGGACAATCTGAAGAAGGGCATCCCGATTGCGACACCGGTGTTCGATGGCGCGCGCATGTCGGACATCGAGGGCATGTTGACCAAGGCCGGGCTGAACACCTCCGGCCAGGTGACGCTGACTGACGGGCGCACGGGCGAGACGTTCGAGCGCAAGGTGACGGTCGGCTACATCTACATGCTGAAGCTGCATCACCTGGTGGACGACAAGATCCACGCGCGCAGCATCGGGCCGTACAGCTTGGTCACCCAGCAGCCGCTAGGCGGCAAGGCGCAGTTCGGCGGCCAGCGGTTTGGCGAGATGGAGGTCTGGGCGTTGGAGGCGTATGGCGCCGCCTACACCTTGCAGGAGATGCTGACGGTGAAGTCGGACGACGTGTCCGGTCGCACCAAGGTCTATGAGGCGATCGTGCGCGAGCAGGACACCTTCGAGGCCGGCATCCCCGAGAGCTTCAACGTGCTGGTCAAGGAGCTGAAGTCGCTCGGCCTGAACGTCGATCTTGAGACGCGCGGCACATAACACCGCTGGATAAATCCCGCATCACACGGCGGCCGGGGTATCCCGGCCGCCGCATTGGGGCATTTGACGCATGAACGAACTGATGAAGATTCTCGGTCAGGCCGGCGCGGCCGTGACCTTCGACCAGATCAAAATCCAGATGGCCAGCCCGGAGCAAATCCGCTCTTGGTCCTACGGCGAGATTAAGAAGCCCGAGACCATCAACTACCGCACTTTCAAGCCGGAGCGCGATGGGCTGTTCTGCGCCCGCATCTTCGGTCCCATCAAGGACTACGAGTGCCTGTGCGGCAAGTATAAGCGCATGAAGTTCCGCGGCATCATCTGCGAGAAGTGCGGCGTCGAGGTGACGCTCGCCAAGGTGCGGCGCGAGCGCATGGGCCATATCGAGCTGGCCAGCCCCGTCGCGCACATCTGGTTCCTGAAGTCGCTGCCGAGCCGCATCGGGCTGATGGTCGATCTGACGCTCAAGGAACTGGAGAAAATTCTCTACTTCGAGAGCTATGTGGTTCTTGAGCCGGGCCTGACGGACCTCAAGCAGCACCAGTTGCTGACCGAGGACCAGTTGCTGTCCAAGCAGGACGAGTTCGGCGAGGACGCCTTCAAGTCCGGCATCGGCGCCGAGGCGATCAAGGGTATTCTGCAGGGCATCGACATCGACGGCGATAAGGTCGAGCTGCGCGCCGAGCTGAAGGCGACCAACAGCGAAGCCAAGCGCAAGAAGCTGGTGAAGCGCCTGAAGCTGATCGAGGCGTTCGGCGAGAGCGGCGCCAAGCCCGAGTGGATGATCCTGGACGTGGTTCCGGTGATCCCGCCCGAGTTGCGTCCGCTGGTGCCGCTGGACGGCGGCAGGTTCGCCACGTCCGACCTGAACGACCTGTACCGCCGGGTCATCAACCGCAACAACCGCTTGAAGCGGCTGATCGAGCTGCGTGCGCCGGACATCATCGTGCGCAACGAGAAGCGTATGCTGCAGGAGAGCGTGGACGCGCTGTTTGACAACGGCCGCCGTGGCCGCGCCATCACGGGCGCCAACAAGCGCCCGCTGAAGAGCTTGTCCGACATGCTGAAGGGCAAGCAGGGCCGGTTCCGGCAGAACCTGCTGGGCAAGCGCGTGGACTACTCCGGCCGCTCGGTGATCGTCGTGGGTCCCGAGCTGAAGCTGCACCAGTGCGGCCTGCCGAAGAAGATGGCATTGGAGCTGTTCAAGCCGTTCATCTACTCCAAGCTGGAGAAGTACGGCCACGCCACCACCATCAAGGCCGCCAAGCGCATGGTGGAGAAGGAGCGTCCCGAGGTCTGGGACATCCTGGAAGAGGTGATCCGCGAGCATCCCGTGATGCTGAACCGCGCCCCCACCCTGCACCGCCTGGGCATCCAGGCGTTCGAGCCGGTGCTGATCGAGGGCAAGGCGATCCAGCTTCACCCGCTGGTCTGCACCGCGTTCAACGCCGACTTCGACGGCGACCAGATGGCCGTGCACGTTCCGCTGAGCCTTGAAGCGCAGTTGGAGGCCCGCGTGCTGATGATGTCCACCAACAATATCCTCAGCCCGGCCAACGGCAAGCCGATCATCGTCCCAAGCCAGGACATCGTGCTTGGCTTGTACTACCTGAGCCTGGAAACGCCTGAGTTCCGTGAAGCGCCGGATGCCGCCGTGTATGACGGCGACACGCTGGTGAAGAAGGGGCCGGTCGCCTTCGGCAACGTGGGCGAGATCGAGTATGCGCTGACCGCCAAGGCGGTGAAGCTGCACGACAAGATCCGCGCCCGCTACGAGACGGTGGACGCCGAGGGCAACAAGCTCCGCCAGATGGTGGTGACCACGCCAGGCCGGATGCTGATCGCGCAAATCCTGCCGCGCAACCCGAACGTGCCGTTCAGCCTGATCAACCGGACGCTGACCAAGAAGAACGTGTCCGACGTGATCGACGCGGTGTACCGCCACTGCGGCCAGAAGGAATGCGTGATCTTCGCCGACCGGCTGATGGGCCTGGGGTTCGGCCAGGCGGCGAAGGCCGGGCTGTCGTTCGGCAAGGACGACCTGATCATCCCCGACAGCAAGCCCGAGCTGATCCTCAAGACGCAGAACGAGGTGAAGGAATTCGAGCAGCAGTACCAGGACGGCCTGATCACCGCCGGCGAGCGCTACAACAAGGTTGTTGACGCCTGGTCCCGCTGCACGGACGAGGTCGCCGGTGCCATGATGAAGGAGATCAGCAAGCAGGAGGTGGGCGTGCAGACCAACTCGGTCTGGATGATGAGCCACTCCGGCGCGCGCGGCTCCCCGGCGCAGATGCGGCAGTTGGCCGGGATGCGCGGCCTGATGGCCAAGCCGTCCGGCGAGATCATTGAGCAGCCGATCATCGCCAACTTCAAGGAGGGCCTGTCCGTCCTCGAGTACTTCAACTCCACCCACGGTGCCCGCAAGGGCCTGGCGGACACGGCGTTGAAGACGGCGAACTCCGGCTACTTGACCCGGCGCCTAGTCGATGTGGCGCAAGACTGCATCATCGTCGAGAACGACTGCGGCACCGAGCGCGGCCTGACCGTGCGCGCGGTGATGGACGGCGGCGAAGTGGTCGCCGGCCTGAGCGAGCGCACCCTGGGCCGCACCACGGCCGAGGACCTGCTGGACCCCGCCAGCGGCGCGGTGATCCTGGCGCGCAACACGCTGATCGAGGAGCCGGAGGCCGACCTGATCGAATCCTCCGGCGTGGAGGCGGTGAAAATCCGCTCGGTGCTGACCTGCGAGAGCCGGGTGGGCGTCTGCGGCATGTGCTACGGGCGCGACCTGGCCCGCGGCACGCCGGTCAACATCGGCGAGGCTGTCGGCGTGATCGCCGCGCAGTCCATCGGCGAGCCCGGCACGCAGTTGACCATGCGGACCTTCCACATCGGCGGCGCAGCCCAGCGCGGCGCCGAGGTCAGCAGCGTCGAGGCCAGCCATGACGGCATGCTGACGGTGAACAACCGCAACGTGGTGCAGAACAGCCAGGGCGTCCCCGTGGTGATGTCCCGCAACTGCGAGATGGTGCTGCAGGACGACAAGGGCCGCGAGCGTGCGCGGTTCCGGGTGCCGTATGGCGCGCGGCTGCTGACGGACGAGGGCGCGGCGGTCGCGCGCGGCCAGAAGCTGGCCGAGTGGGACCCCTACACCCTGCCGATCATCACCGAGCGCGCCGGGTCGGTCGAGTACCTGGATCTGCTGGACGGCGTGACCCTGGTGGAGCGGGTCGATGAGGTGACGGGCCTCACGTCCAAGGTGGTCGTGGACTATAAACAGTCCTCGAAGGGGGTGGACCTGCGTCCGCGCCTGCAGCTCAAGGACGAGAAGGGCGAGGTCATCAAGCTGGCGACCGGGGCGGAGGCGCGTTACTTCCTGAACCCGGACAGCATCCTGTCGGTGGAGAACGGTGCGACCGTGGCAGCCGGCGACGTGCTGGCGCGTATCCCGCGCGAGGGCAGCAAGACCCGCGACATCACGGGCGGCCTGCCGCGCGTGGCCGAGCTGTTCGAGGCCCGGCGGCCCAAGGACCATGCGATCATCGCCGAGATGGATGGCCGCGTGGAGTTCGGGAAGGACTACAAGGCAAAGCGCCGCATCATCGTCAAGAACGACGAGGCGGGCGAGGAGTCTGAATACCTGGTCCCGAAGGGCAAGCACGTCAGTGTGCAGGAGGGCGACTTCGTGCGCCGGGGCGACCCCCTGGTGGACGGGCCGCGCGTCCCGCATGACATCCTGAAAGTGCTGGGGGTGGAGGCACTGTCCGACTATCTCGTGAACGAAATCCAAGACGTGTATCGTTTGCAGGGCGTGAAGATCAACGACAAGCACATCGAGGTCATCGTCCGGCAGATGCTCCAGAAGATGGAGATCATGGAGCCGGGCGACACGACCTACCTGATGGGCGAGCAGGTGGATCGGCTGGAGTTCGAGGCGGAGAACGAGAAGCGGGTGGCGCTGGACGAGCGTCCGGCGACGGGGATGCCGGTGTTGCAGGGCATCACCAAGGCCAGCTTGCAGACGCAGAGCTTCATCAGCGCGGCGTCGTTCCAGGAGACCACGCGGGTGCTGACCGAGGCCGCCACGGCGGGCAAGGTGGACAACCTGCTGGGGCTAAAGGAGAATGTGATCGTCGGGCGGTTGATCCCGGCGGGCACGGGAAGTGTGATGAACCGGCTGCGCGCGATCGCGGCCGGGCGGGACCAGGCCCGGCTGCGTCCGGAGGCGGCGCCGGTTGCGCCGCCGGCCTTGCCGGACCGCACTGCGGCGGAGTAACGGACGGATTGGGGCGGCGTCGGATACGACGCCGCCTTTTCCCATTCTTCTAGTAGCAATACCCGGTTCGACGCTGTGCTCAGCCGCGTTGGCCCAGCAACTCGACGGCGCGGTTGTAAAGCCCGTCATCCACCCGGCAACCGATCCAGCTCTCGTTACGCGGCGGTTGCGGGCAGTGATCCACGCCGACCTCCTGAGACACAATGGCGTCAATCAGGACCCGCAGCCGATCCGGGTGGTTGATCCGGCCACCAGGGCCGAAGAGGTCAAGGTCATCGGTCGGCTGCAGTTCAACTGCGTGCGCCACCTGCATAGCGGTCACTGGCGGGGTTATCTGGTTTTCTATGCAGCCGCCACCGATGCGCCGCTTGCTCGGCGGAAGGGATGGCGCACCGGAGCAGTCGCCAGCAGGGGAGTAGCGCTTGAGGATAGCCGCGGCGGAGCGGGCGTTGCCATGCTCCTGGTAATTCCGCATCAGTCCGATGAAGCTGCTGATCCCGTAGGCTGGATCGTCAAACCGAGCGAAGCCAAGCGGGGTGGCGCCGGTCTGTCCCGGCCACTTGCGCTTCAAGTTCGGGCCTTTCATCCCGACCCAGTTATTGTTGCGTAGTGCGAATGGCGCTTTGCTCGGGTTGAAGGTCACTGGTCCGAAAGACCCGTTGCCTTGCCGAGCCAGCAAGCCGTCAGCGGTGTGTCGTTCGGCGTGCGGCATGGCGGCGTTGGCTTGAGCAGAAGCAGTGCTGGCCGAGAATAAAGCCAGGGCCGCCACTGCTGCGTGGGCGGCCTGGAACAGTGAACGTGCCATATCTTTCCCCTTCAGCACTCGACATCTCGGGGCGAGAATACTGCTCCGGTCCCCGATCTCAAGCACCATGAACGAGGCACCCAACAGCCAGGTTCCACAACGAAGAACAGGAGCTAGCACCGTTGAACTGGCGGCTTGCTGGAAGTGTAAAGGCAGATACAACATCAAGTTAGAAGGGTGATGCAGGCTTCCGTTACAGTAACTGCTCAACCCGCCCGCTGATCGGCTGACGAAATCGGGCTTGACGCGGTGACGAGCGACTCGATTCAAGGTCGGGGTGAGCACCGACGTTGACCTGAGCAAGCTTTCCCACGCTGAGAAGG
>JAABUX010001086.1_pt1 | contig 42506 bp, 35 predicted proteins | sample 5561851 | NCBI WGS metagenome assembly JAABUX01 (sample SAMN10711883, study PRJNA513361) | rock metagenome | isolation source: Antarctica rocks | place: Antarctica: Victoria Land, Richard Nunatak red sandstone | collected 2016-01-03 | reverse complement strand
TAAGTGCCGAAGACTCTGGAAAAATTGCGAACGCAAGCTCAACACCAGCTTGCAAATGGTTCACCTCGCATTCCTCGTCCTCCTACTCAGAAGATCGTGCTACTCAGAAGATCGTGAACAGGTTCTTAAGCCCTGCGCTCAGATCGGCTACCATCTCGCCGTTTTCAGCATATAAACCTGCAAACGACTTCCTGGGTTGGTCACCGCGTCCGATCTCAATGTAGCCGGCAACGTAAACAGTTCCACTATCTGCCGCAGCAAACACCTGCGGATACGCCTGCTCGGGAAGCGACAAGCTGTGCATGCTCGATACGGAGCCGTCATTTCGATACTTTATTAAGTTAGTGAGCTTACCGTTGTAGTTCAGCAGAGAATACGAACCATCCGGCGAGACTGCCTGGATGGATGTTGTGCCGTACTTGGATCCGGCGGTCAGGATAGCAGGCGGCATAAAGACAGCATGCTCTTTTCCGTCAGCGTTTACCCGCACAAAGGGGCCTTGTCCGACTGCGGAAATGCCGGGAGCATCCACCTCAAAAAATAGATCGCCTGCTGTGTCGCATATAGGAACGCCGACATAACCAAAGCTCGAGAGCCCAAGTGGAACTTGTTTACTTAAAGTAAGCGTATGCAGAGAAGAGGGCTCCTCTGCGCGGCTGCTTAATGTTGACTGTTGTCCGCTTTGAGCAGCAACTACGCTCGCGCATGCAAGGAAAGGCAAAACTGCAACTAGTTTCATCTTGTGCTCCTCAAGGCATGATCGAGCCAAGCCGTGAAAGCCGTACCCGCTAATTCACACTCACTCTCTGCTTTACCTTTGGGCGCTTCAAACTTTTCTGCAATCTCACGAATTTCTTGCTTCCGCGTTTGCCCGTCCGGATCGAAACTCAACTGCGAGTTGTAACCGCCAACTACGGGCCCTAGACAAAAACCACCGTAGTCTGTACGGCTGGTGACCCTTTGAGTGCCACAGCTCTTACCGTCGCAGGAACCAAATAAGAAAAGGTCACACACGCTTCCCTGGTGATAGCCTTGGAACGTTTTACCAACCGAAACTGTAGCCGCCTTCACCGTGCAAACCGCACCACAATCTCGGTCCCCGCAGGCACGTGCGTACCCGCAGCCGGTGCCTGCGCCCGCGCCAGCCCGCTTCCAATCACCTGTACTCCCAGCCCGGCCGCCCCAGCCTTCTCCGTTGCGGCGCGCACCGTTATCCCGGCAAAGTCCGGCACCGGGACGTCGTGCCCGGAAGCCAGTACCACACTGCCCTTCGTCGCCGACGGCGAAGCTGCCCCTGAGGAAGCGATCGAAGGCGGAGCAGTATCCGATTGCGCGTCGGCCAGTGTCTCAGGCGCTTTCTCAGGCGCGGTAACCCGCGCGGGCGCAATCGCAGGCACACCGGCCCCAGCCGCTTGGGCCCCAGCCGTTTCCGCGTCTGCCGTCTCCGCGCTCTCCGCAGGCGCCGCAGGTCGCCGCAGCGGATCATCCGCCGGCAAATCATTCACCTCCGCGAACAGCGCCCCCAAATCCCCCACCTGCTCCGACGGCCCTTCCCCCGGCCCCGCCTGCGCCGCTTCCTTCGCCATCTCCGGCGCACTCTTCAGCGGCTCATCATGCGGAACTCCCAGGTACTCCAGCACCTGCTGCGCCAGCTCCTGAAACACCGGCGCGCTCACCGCCGTCCCAAAGTGCGACCCTATGCTCGGCGAGTCGATCACCACCGCAATCGTCACCGCCGGGTTATTCACCGGCGCTATCCCGACAAACGAAGCCACATACTTCGTCTTCGAATACGTATGCGTCCGCACATCGATCTTTTGCGCCGTCCCGGTCTTGCCGCCCGCGCTGTAACCGTTCAGGTTCGCGTGGCCCTTAGCCGTCCCGTTCAGCACCACCCCTTCCATCAGCTTGCGCATCTGCGCCGCCGTCATGGTCGCGATTACCCGGTGCGCCCCGGCGGGCAATGGATCGGGCAGGTCGTCAGACGGGCGAAACGCGTCTGGGTGTAGGTCGGGGTTGCCGCGTACCTTATCGGTCGAACGCAGCACAATATGCGGCGGCAGGTACGTCCCCCCATTCGCAATCGTCGACGCCATCGTGACCAACTGGATCGGCGTCACGCCAATCTCCTGCCCCATCGGGATCGAGCCGATCGTCGTCGGCTGCCAGCGCTCCGGCGGCTTCAGCAGCCCGCGCGTCTCGGCCGGCAGTTCCAGACCCGACCGCTGCCCAAACCCGAACGCATGTATATAACTGTAAAAAGTATCTTTCCCCATACGCTCGGCCAGCTTGATCGCCGCCACGTCGCTTGACTCCCACAAGGCTTGGCTGGTCGAGATCACATTGTTGTAATGGCTCTCGAAGATTACCGCGTCGCGGTCGTCATGCACGATCCGCCCTGCGACGTTTATCTTGCCACCCTCGCAGTCGATCTTCTGCTCCGGCGTCGTCACGTGCTGGTCCAGCGCCGCCGAATATGTCACCAGCTTGAATGTCGACCCCGGCTCATACACATCGCTCACCGCGTGGTCCCGCAGCAGTTCCGTCGACGTGTGCTTGATGTCGTTCGGGTCAAACGTCGGCCGAATCGCCAGCGCCAGAATCTGCCCCGTATGCGGGTCCTGCACCACCACGGTCCCGTTCAGCGGCTTCACCCGCTCCATCGCATGGTCCAGCGCCTGCTCCGCCATAAACTGAATGTTCGCGTCGAGGGTCAACACCAGATTCGCTCCCGGCTCCGGATCGCGCTCGCTTGAGGCCAGCACATGCCGCCGCGCATCGAGCGCCGTCAGCATCCGCCCCGGAGCTCCATGTAGCGAGAGATCGTATTTCTGCTCCACCCCCCCCAGCCCGTTGTCGTCCGTCCCGACATACCCCAGCACCTGCGCCGCAATGTCGTTCTCCGGGTAAAACCGCTTGAACTCCTTCTGGAAATACACGCCCTTGAGCTTCTGTGTTGCGATGAGCGCGCGCACCTCATCGATCACCCGCCTATCCTGCTTGCGCGCAATCCACGTAAAGTACCGCGAGCTATTGATGCGCTTCAGTATCTCGCCCGGCTCGGTGAACTTGTCCGCCGGATCGGTATGCAGCACCCGCGCCAGCGCGCCCGCAAGCTCACCTCGCCGCTCCACCGGAATCTCCCCCGGCACCGCGTAAATCGAGTCCACCGAAACCGTCATCGCCAGCTCATGCAGATTGCGGTCGTAAAGAATGCCCCGGCGCGGCGCTACCTGAAAAGTGCGCTGCTGCTGGATAGCCGCACGCGCCACCCACTCCGGATTCTTAACCACCTGCAGCCACACCAGCCGCCCCCCAATCAGCAGCGCCCACACAACAAAAATCGCGATCACGCCAAGCACCCGCACCCGCCGCATCGGCGTCGCGATGTTTGAGATCTGGCGCGGCGATTGTGCGAAGGAAAAGGGCTTCATCATGGGAGCAACGAATCGGAAATCAGAGCAGCGGTTCGGCCGGGAAGCAGCGGCTTACCAGAGAACCGCGGCACGTAAACTGTTTGCGAACCTTGTCTCATGGTCGAAGGGCACCAGCCCGGAAGATATCGAGGTAAAAAGGGCGCGTACTTAGAGCAATGTACCGTCCGGTGTGTTCTTTGTTTTAGCTGCCTTCACCGCTTTCTCCAGATCAGGCCAGGAGGTTGGGCCGATGTGCATCATGAAGAATTGCTGGACGTCGAGATGCTCCCTCGCCACCGCATCCATCAACTCCGTTACAGTCTGAGGAAAAAAGAACGAGCCGTCCTCGTTTTGCTGAAAAGGATCGCTACCATACAGCAGATGATATTCAGGGAAGTAGACCATCATCTGCCGTTCACTCGTCTCTCCATGAATCGGATATATTTCCATGCGGTTCTTTCCAACGCCAAGCGTGGTTTTTCCGTGGACAAGATAGAAATCGGCTTTGCGCGGAGATCGTTGCTGCGTGTCCGGCTTGCTCGTATAAGGCATGGCAATGACACGCTCCAGGACGGGCCGGTTCAGATCGAGCGCATAGATCGGAATCCCTTGCGCGACATACTCTCGAATGCCTGCCAGATGAGGCCACGAATCGGAAGTCGTAATGACGGCCTTGATAGCCTGACCGGGAAAGCGCCGATGCGCCTCCGCGATCGCCTTGCTGGAGTAACCGGAGGAGATTGGCGCTTCGAGGATAACAATGCCGTCCTGCTGGTCGACAAGAGTTATGTTCCAGCGGCCGGGAACAAAGACGATTCCTGGAGCGAGTTCTTTCGCTGGCTGGCTGGGCAGGCCCAGAGGAATCATATCGGCATTGTGTGCCGGAGCGTTCGGGTTGAACTTGACGCGTACCTCCGCCGGGATCGTCAAATCCGCCTCAGGTAACGGCTCGTCTATCTGCAGTCGGCTTATGACGAGCATCCGATCGGGTAGTCCGTTGCTTTCAATATTCCACTGCATCGGCAGGTGAATACCGCCTTTGGCCAGCCACCAGAGACTGTAATAGGTGCGCTGCATCACATCGCCAAGAAATGCCCAATACTCGCTCCGCGCTAGCGGGCCAGATGTATCGACCGCCGTTGGCAGATGCGTGTGTGCGTTTAAGTAGATACGTACCGAGGCATCGTCCAGGCTGAATTTGATAACGTTTTGCGGTACTGATTGCAGCATCACATCCGGTTCGATATGTGTATCGGGGGCGTCCAGTGCGGTCAGCAAAAGACGCTCCGGGCTAAGCGCCTCCCGCTCGCGGCTGATCTCAACTTGCTGTGGTGTCCCAGGCATTTTGGTATTGCCGGAGATAAGCATTGAAACATTGCCATCGACAACGCTACTCGACGAAGCTTTGAAGACCGGGTATACCACGCCGTCTGTGCTGCTGCGATAGCGGTGACCCGCAAAATCATGAATCTCTGATACGGTGTCGAATTCTGTGATGTAAGGGCCCTCGGGACGTTCGGACTGTTCCAACTCGTTCCGGTATCCAAAAGCTTTCCATTGCACGCTTCTCAAAGCTCGAAGCTTTCCCTCGCCTCCTTGAGCCTCCAACGCTTGGTGCAGCAAGAGAGTGGCTTGCGTATCGGTCGCATGGACCGATGCCGGGACGGAAGAAAAAGCAAGCACCGCCGCAAATAGCATCTTCATCAGGCTCTCCGCTTCTTACGCATGCAAGCTAATTCGCACCGCATCCATGCGCTGCCACAAACAACCCCTTCTGAACCAGGCTTTTGTCAAGCACTTCGGTTTTCGTCCAGAGCCTTGTTTCGGTACGGAAGTTATTGTTGATCCTTCACACCAATTCGCATTTTCTGAAACATGCACTTTTGAATCAACGCAAATGCGCCATAAATGCGCCATAAATGCGCCAAAAAGGCCTAAAAACACGCTTTAACGCACAAAATTCCAATACCCGAATAGCGTGAGTTGCCGCAGGTAAATCTGACGCGCCCATCTTAGCCGGATACCCTGCAATCCTGTGCCATCCCTGATCGGCCTTGAATGGCGCCCTCTTCACCTCATGCAACCTATCGTTACCTGCAAATACATGGTCCTCGCGTATAGTCCGCGCAAACACCCTACGCCCGCACCGGCCGCCTCACATCTCGCTCTTGAGATGTGGTTCCACACACTATTGCCTTAACGCGAACGGCCGAACCACGGCCAATGCTGGCGTGTCCGAAGCGCCCACCCCATCCGGCCGCACCACCTGCCCCGGCAGCGGCTGCTTCAGTCCCATTCCCCGCGCCATCCGGTCAATCCGCGCCGGGTCGCTCAACTGCGCCTCGTTCAACCGCAGCTCGCGATTCGCTTCCTGCAGCTGCGAAAGCTGCTGCTTCTCCGTCTCGACATGGTAGCCGGCCTGGATCGACATGTAGTGCTGCCAGCCATAGAACATCACCAGCGCGAACAGCATCGCCATCGCGCCCGCGAATGAGCGCATCTCTCGCTTGCGCACCGGGCATTGCGCCTTCACCAGGCGCGAATTGTCCATGCGCCGCGTAAAGAAAACCTCAGGCGTGGGGCCGCGTCGAGCACGCTGCTCCGCCATCCAGCGTGAACTGGGGTTGCTATTCGCGGCTACGGAGTCTGCTCCCGATGCCGCCATTCCAAAAATTTCCGCCAGCGCCTGTGTCGCCATACTGCCATCCTCTTGTTTGCTGCTTAACCTTCTTGTCTCTGCTCCCCTTCTTGCGATCGGGCCAGATCGCTGTGCATGGAAGGGGGTGGTGCGCGGTTGGGTCCTACGTGGGTTTACTTTCGCCTGGTATATCGGCAGGACAACCTGGCCCGATCTCTATGCGCCTCGCTTTTGTTTCCGCGCGGCTTTCAACTTTTCCTCTTCCGGCATCCGTTCCGCTGCTCGCAATTTCGCGCTGCGGCTGCGTGGATTCCCTCTCACTTCTTTCTCGCCCGCCGTCACCGGCTTCGGCGTCAACACCTCGTATATCCCGGCATCCCGCCCTGCCCTCAGGGCGTCTTTGGCCAGCCGGTCCTCCAGCGAGTGAAACGAAATCACCACCAGCCGGCCACCCGGCTTCAACAGTGCGGGCGCGCTTCCAAGCAGCGCCTTGATCTCGTCCAACTCCCCATTCACGTAAATTCGAAGCGCCTGAAAAGTCCGGGTCGCCGGATGAAAGCCTTTCATCGGCGGGGCCTCGGCCTTCACCACATTGGCTAGTTGCGCCGTTGTATGCAAAGGACGAGCCCGCACAATGGCTCTGGCGATTCTCCGCGACCTCCTTTCCTCTCCGAATTCGTAAATCAGGTTGGCGAGATCGTTTTCGTCCGCCTGATTTACCACTTGTTCGGCAGTGAGCTCTTGTTCGGAATTCATCCGCATGTCAAGAGGCCCGTCCGCCTGAAAACTAAATCCGCGATGCGCCTGGTCCAGGTGCATGGAACTGGTCCCGAAATCCGCCAGCAAACCATCCACCGCGCCGGGGGAGACAAACTCCTCGATCCGGCTGAACTCCGCGTGATGCAGCGTGTACTTCGGCATGGCCTCGCCCAGCTCCTCGGCCAGCACCTCCAGCCGCTCTCGAGCCAACTCCAGCGCCTCGGGGTCCCGATCGAAACCGACCAGGTGTCCCTCACCGCCGAGCGCCCTGGCCATGCCGCCGGCATGCCCCGCAAAGCCGAGCGTGCAGTCCACGTACGTGCCGCCCCGACGCATCGCTAAATACTCCATCGCAACTTCAAAAAGAACTGGCACATGCCGCTCACCGCGTTGTTCCATATGCCCGGCCCCTCAGAGCCTGTCTTGCCTAAAGCCCAAAACCTGCCAGCATCTGCTGGTCTTCCTCGGTCAGCGGATTGGCTTCCATGTTCTGCTTGAAGCTCTCGTGGTTGGCCACTTCGAGGTACGTCTGCATCCCGAACACCACCACATCCCCCGCCAGCTTTGCCTCTTCCCGCAGAATCTGCGGCAATAGCACCCGCCCCTGGTCGTCCATCTTCGTCATCTGCCCGTAGTAGTTCAGGCGGTCCAGCAATTTCTTCTTCGCCGGATTGAAGTTCGGAATGCCGGCCAGCTTCTCTTCAAACTTCTCCCACTCCTTCAGCGGGTGGATCTCCGCAACCTTGCCATCCTTGCTCGTGATGTAGAACTGCTCCCCATTTGGGTCATTCAGGCGCTGCTTGAACTCCGCGGGCAGCTTGAGCCGGCCTTTGTCATCAACCCGGGCTGGATGGTTCCCGCGGAACATCGTTGCCTTAACCCCCACTTCAATCCTGGTTTCATTGCCGTAAACCCAACACGACGATCATGTGCCACTTTTATAGAGAAGATCAACCCCTTCTCTCCACTTTCAACCACTTTCGACCACAGATTAGCGAAGCAGAGACAGAATAGAAATGTTTTTCGTCGCCTAATTACGAGAAATTGATTACTAAAGTAGGAAATCGGTGGATGCCCTGTGCAAATCGAAGGGTTGATGTAAATGCGACATCGGAATCGTGAATCGGTTACCGCATTTAATCTGGGACAGAAATCGTGTCAGTTGCGCGCATGTTGTTTCTCTCGCGCATGCGTCGCTGCAGGTAGGCAGCCAAGTAAAGAACTACGGCAATGTTGATCAACGTGAGTACTGCCTTGGGCCAGCTGGGCTTGCGAAGGATTTCGAAGAACTCCCACGGCAGGAAGGACACGCTCACGATGAGTGTCAGATATTCGGCCCAGGCTTTGCCGAGCATCAGGCCCACACCTTCGAGGATATCGAGTGCCGCATCGCAAAAGATAAGAATGGAAATCTGTCGCAGCCGGTGCGGCGTGATCGCGGCAATCTTGTCGAGAATGAGGTTGACGAGCCGGCTTTCCGGATCGAATCGCAGGTCGACGATCCAGTGCGTCACCACTGTGACCAGGTCCCGATGCACCAGACGCAGCGCACCGAAGCCGAGGGCGACAAACAGGACGGCCTTGAAGAGCTTTCCCACGCCAATAAGAATGAGCCAGCGATTGGTCTCTGGAAGTTGCCGAGATGGGAGTGTTTCGATTTGCTGCATGCGTACCGGCCGAATACTTAAGCATACTGCCAGCCGCTGAAGCACTTGCCTCATTCCGGTGCAGTGAGAGAACCGCGAAGGGGAGCGGCATACAGGGCTGAGTGGACAGCCGAGATGAAGATGGCTCGTTATGCGGGTGAAAGCGCTTCCGCTCTCGCATAGAACGTTTGTGCGAGTGAATCCATTCCGTGCCCGAACACGTCTTCACACCAAGCCATCTCAACGTTTGAATCGCTTGGGGGGCGAACCAGAGGCTCGCAACGAGCACGACACACACACCCGTCCCAAGAGATGCATGAAAGGCAGAACAATGACGAATCATAGAAGGGTTTTCGCAGCAACACTTGCCCTTGCCATGGGCTTTTCCGCACTTGCAGTGCAGGGGGAGAAGAAGGATCCAATGGTGGGCGGCGCGGCCATGTACCCGTCCAAGAACATCGTGGAAAACGCGATGAACTCGAAGGACCACACAACGCTGGTTTCGGCCGTTAAGGCAGCCGGGCTGGTCGATACCCTAGAAGGCCCTGGCCCATTTACGGTGTTCGCGCCGACGAACCAGGCGTTTGACAAATTGCCCTCGGGTACGGTGGACACGCTGGTAAAGCCGGAGAACAAAGACCAGCTCACGAAGATCCTGACCTATCATGTGGTGCCTGGAAAGCTCACTTCAAAAGACATTGCGAAGCTGATCAAGAAGGGCGATGGCAAGGCCGAGTTGAAGACCGTGCAGGGCGAAACGCTGACCGCGGCTATGCAGGACGGCAAGCTGGTGCTGACCGACCAGAAGGGCGGAACTGCCACCGTGACGATCCCGAATGTGATCCAGTCGAACGGCGTGATTCATGTTGTGGACTCGGTGCTGATGCCGAATTGAGCCTGCCCTCGGCAAGCTGCGCAAGGGCGGGATTTTCGCTAAAAGGGCGCAAAACGTGTGTTTTTTTGACGTACTTTGCGTCACTCCAAATGTATGAAGCAGTACTTCCGTACCGCAGCATGACCCTTTCGAGGAGTTGACAAAATGGAGTTTGGGTGGGGTGTTTGATCAAGGCCTAAATACGCTTTTGGCAAGCTGGACAGGGCTTCAGAGCCCGAGTATGGCATCAGCGAATCACGTGACATTTTCTGCATCGATCGCTTTCAGGGAGTCAAAAAGAGGGAGACGTTTCCCTTCGGCATCTCACCGGACATGCGTCACAGATTGCAACTGCAACAATGGGTGCCGTACGAACTGAGCGAAGTTTTCGACTTCTTCGCCGACCCGCGAAATCTGCCACCACTGATGCCCCGCTGGCAGGGGGCACGGATTGACAGATCGACGATCGTGAAACCGGTACCGTCTTCCCGAATGCGAGGAACAGCATCTGAACACGCCGCCGGCCGAGGTTCGCGCCTGTTGATCAGCTTTCGCCCGGTTCCCTTCTCCCCGGTGCGAATGCACTGGGATGCGCTGATTGTGGAGTTCGCATGGGACAACCACTTCTGCGATGAGCAGGTGAGCGGTCCCTTCGGCTACTGGCGGCACTGCCACAGGGTTCGGGAAGAGGTCCGCGGTGGAGTACGCGGCACGGTTGTCACGGACGATGTGACATATGCGTTTCCGCTTGGTTTGCTGGGCGATGCGGCGTATGTGCTCGGAGGTGCGCTGCAGGTGCGGGCGTTATTCCGGTACAGGCAGCGGACACTGCTGAAGTTGCTGCCCAGCGATCGGAGGCAAAGGTGAGTTTTGGTCGGTGCGAGTATTGCTGATCCCACATCTCAAAGGCGAGATGTCGGGCATCCGGCATGGCAGGCTTCCAAGCAGATCCTTTGGCGCAAGCGCCCTCGCTTCGCTCAGGACGACAGACTCTACGATCAGGATGACAGATGTTATCGGTGCGAAGTGCTTTTTATTCTCAGCCTACTCAGCAATTCTGCTATTGCTCTAGCGGGTGGCGGCGAAAGCTTTGAGCCCACGCCTGGGCAGTTTCCGTAGAGTTGGCTGCAAGCGCGCAAGCGCCGCTTCGGCGGTGATGCCGTAGCGGGCGCGCAACTCATCCACCTTGCCATGCTCGATAAAGGCGTCCGGCCAACCGATGCGAATCACCGGCGTTACAATTCCGGCCAGTTCCAGTTGTTCGAGCACCGCGCTGCCGAAACCGCCGGCGAGTACGTGGTCTTCAAAGGTGACGATCGCGGCAGCACGTGTTGCGTACCGCAGCAGCATGTCGCAATCAAGCGGCTTGACGAAGCGCGGGTTGATGACGGCGGCCGAATATCCGCGGCCGCTGAGTTGTTCGGCGAGTTCCTGGGCCATGGGCAGCAGCGCGCCCAGGCCGAAGATGGCGATGTCGTCGCCCTCGCGAACCAGCCTGGCTTTACCGATGGGCAGCGGCTCGGGATTCGCTTTCAGCGCGACTCCGGGCCCGATGCCGCGCGGGTAGCGGATGGCGCTGGGGCCCGCGTGCAGTTTCGCGGTCAGGAGCATGTCGGCGAGTTCGTCCTCGTTGGCCGGGACCATATGCACGATGTTGGGGATGGGGCGCAGATAGCTGATGTCGAACAGGCCGTGGTGGGTGGCGCCATCGTCGCCGCTCAGGGAGCCGCGGTCCATGCAGAAGACCACGGGCAGGTTCTGGAGGCATACGTCATGGACGATGGGATCGAAGGCGCGCTGCAGGAAGGTCGAGTAGATGGCGCAAAAGGGCTTGTAGCCGCGCGTGGCCATGCCGGCGGCGAAGATGACGGCGTGCTCTTCCGCGATGCCCACGTCGAAGTAGCGCTTGGGGTGGTGGGGGCGGAAGAAGTCGAGCGCGGTGCCGTTGGGCATGGCTGCCGTAATGGCGACGACTTTATCGTCTTCGTCCGCGAGTTTGACCAGTGTGTTGGCGAAGACTTCGGAGTAGGTCTGCTGGGCGCCGGGGTGGGTGTGACCGGTTTCGGGATCGTAGGGGCCGAGACCGTGGAATTTTTTCTGGCCGTCGAGCGCGGGCTGGAAACCGCGGCCCTTTTGCGTGATGGCGTGCAGCAACACGGGGCGGTCCTGCTGCTTGAGGAATTCGAAGGTCTCGATGAGCAGGCCGATGTTGTGGCCGTCGAGGGGGCCGTAGTAGGTGACACCAAACTCCTCGAAGAAGCTGGAGGGGAAGAGTACGCCTTTGGCTGCTTCTTCGGCGCGGCGAACGGCTTTGCGGGCAGTCTGGCCGCCGATGCGTGCGACCAGCCGCGTCGCGCCTTCGTGGAGCGAGGTTACGTGCTGGTTGGTGACGATTTTGTGCAGGTATTTCGCGATGGCGCCGACGTTGCGGTCGATGGACCACTCGTTGTCGTTGAGTACGACGATGAGGCGTTTTGTTTGATCGGCGATGTTGTTGAGCGCTTCAAACGTGATGCCGTTGGTGAAGGCGGCATCGCCGGCGAGGGCGACGATGTGCTCGGTGCCGCCGGCGAGGTCGCGCGCGACCGCCATGCCGAGCGCGGCGGAGAGCGCGGTGCCGGCGTGGCCCGCGCCGTAGCTATCGTGCTCACTTTCGGTACGCAGCATGAAGCCGTTGAGGCCGCCGCCCTGGCGGATGGTGTCAAAGCGCGGCTCGCGGCCAGTGAGCAGTTTGTGGACGTAAGCCTGGTGACTGACGTCGAAAACAAACTTGTCCTGAGGCGTGGAGAAGACGTAGTGCATGGCGAGGGTGAGCTCGACGACGCCGAGATTGGGGCCGAGATGACCGCCGCTTTTGGAAAGCGAAACGATGAGGCGTTCGCGGATTTCCTGGGCCAGGGCTTCGAGCTCCGGCACGGAGAGCTGCTTGATATCGGCTGGTGACTGGATGGTGCCGAGTCGAGTGGTCATGCTCTCCTTCTGCCACGCGAGCCGCTGCTGCGCCATTTACAATCCCGCGCGGATCCGGCTTCCTTGGCTGTCTAGTATATCAACCAAGGACGAGCACCTACGCTGGCGGGCGCATAGCTCCTGTTGCAACGTACTGGACAGATCGGCGGATGAGCAGAGAATTTGAAGAAAACATCAGCTACTGGGAATCGTCCAGTTCAGCCCAAAGCCACTCGAGGTCGACGAACGCGTCGGAGACCGAGGAGTGAAGTTTGGTTTCAATGATCTCAATCCAGCTGTTTGCTTTCCAGACGGAAGCAGACCGGGACGCTGGATCGATCAACCAGATATCGGCTGTTCCCATCGTCTCAAGATCTTTGGCGCGGGCTTTTAAATCGGAAAACTTGTCCCAGTCGGATAAAACTTCGATGGCCAGAACCGGAGCTTCAACAATAGTGTGCTTCGGTGCTGTGCCACGGCGAATGACAACGACGTCCGGAAGGCGAACTCTCGTCGCTGACGTCCTGGTATGGGTTTCGAGGGAACAAGAGATAAGCCACTGCTTGCGATGGTCGTGAAACCATTTGAACAAAAGGCCCTGGACCGCACCGTGAGAGTATCCCGTCATTCCCTTCTCCTGCAAAACACCATCGACGTACTCAACTGGTTGTTCGTAGCTGGTTTGGAGGTACTGTTCCAGGGATACGGCGGGAATCGTTGCCATCGCTCACCTCACGGGCAGAACGAAGTTAGTTTACATCCGTACCGGCATCGAGTCTGAAGCTGCATGCGGCTGTGCGGGCTCCGCGAGTGTTTCCGGCGCGGGTAGTTCCGTACCGAACACGCCTTCCCATCGCGCGATGACGGCGGCGGCGAGGCAGTTGCCGGTGACGTTGATGACGGTACGGCCCATGTCCATGAGGGCGTCGATGCCGAGGATGAGGAAGATGGGGCCCTCGGGCAGGTGGAAGGTGCCAGCGGTGGCGAGCAGGACGACGAGGACCGCGCGTGGGACGCCGGCCACACCCTTGCTGGTGAGCATAAGCACGAGGAGCATGGCGACCTGCCGGCGCCAGCCCAGGTGCTGGCCGGCGGCCTGTGCGACGAATACTGACGCGATGGCAAGGTACAGGGCGGAGCCGGCGAGGTTAAAGCTATAGCCGGCGGGGATGACGAAGCCGGTGATGCGGCGGGGGACGCCAAAGGCTTCCATGGCCTCCATGGCGCGGGGGAGGGCGGCTTCGCTGGTGCTGGTGGCAAAGGCGATGGTGGCGGGCTCGGCTACTGCTTTGAGGAAGGCGCGGATGGGGATACGTGCGATGAGGGCTGCGGGGAGCATGGCAAGCACAACGAATGCAAGCAGCGCGAGGTAGAGGGTGACGAGGAGGCGACCCAGATTGGCCATGACGCCCACGCCTGCGCTCGCGACCGTGTACGCAAGCGCGGCGCCTACGCCGAGTGGGGCGAGGTACATGACCAGGTTGGTGAAGGCGAACATGGTTTCGGTGAGGGATTCGACGAGCGCGAGCATGGGGGCTCGGCGTGGGGCGGGGACACGGTTGAGGGCGAGGCCGAAGAGGAGGGCGAAGACGGCGACTTCGAGGATCTGGTCCGTGGCTACGGCCTGGGCGAGGTTGGCCGGGAAGACGCGGAGGAGGAAGTCTTGCCAGGAGCCCATGCCGGTGGCCGTGCTCGCTGGGGAGATTGTGGCTTGAGCAGGTAGGGCTACGCCGACACCGGCATGCGAAACATTGATGGCGAACAGGCCGATGGCGAGGGCTGCTGTGGTGAGGACTTCGAAGTATAAAAGGGATTTCCACCCTAATCTTCCAATGCTGCTGTCGCCGGCGTTGTTTGCGGAGCTGCCGTGGCCGGCAATGCCGGTGACGAGCGTGCCGAAAATCAAGGGCGCGACGATGCACTTGATGAGGCGGAGAAAAATGTCGGAGAAGACGCGGGAAGCGTGGGCGGCGTGGGGGAGGTCGCGGCCGTACTCGATGCCGGCGAGCATGCTCCAGAAGATCCAGGGGGTGAGGGAGCGGCGCCGGGCGGCCCACAGGGCCACCAGAAGAAGCCCGAAGCAGCGCGTCGGAAGGGCAAAGGCGAGGTGCGCACTCCCAGCGTGGCCGGCAAACCACGCGCATAGACCAACGACCAGCACCCAATACAGTGTGTCTGTTTGCGTTTGCTTTTTACGCCTCACGCAACCAGCATAGAGCAGGGCAGCGCGGCTCCCGCAAAAGGCCGGCGGAGCGCTATGAACTTTACCGTTTGCGCCTGGGTTGCATCTGAAACAAGTATTCGCCCTGTCAAACACGGGGCTGGAGGAGTACACCATGTATCACCACGTCAAGAAGCTGATGTATGACGTCAATGTGGGCAGCCCCGATGTGCGGTTCGGGAACATGCTGCTTGAGCAGTTCGGGGGAGCCAATGGCGAACTCGCGGCAGCCCTGCAGTACACCGTCCAGGGCTGGAGCTGCGACGATCCGGAGCGCAAGGATCTGCTGATGGATATCGGCACCGAGGAGATCAGCCATCTCGAAGTGGTAGGCGCCTTGATCCGCATGCATCTCAAACCGCAAAAGAAGGCGCTTGCGGATGCTGAGGAAGACCCGCTGGTGGCTGTGACGGGGGGCGGCGGCTTGAACTTTTACAACTCCGTCGGGAATGCCTGGACGGCGGATTATCTGAAGGTTTCGGGCGAACTCGATGTGGATTTGCGGAACAACATTGCGGCTGAAGCGCGGGCGAAGATCACCTACGAGCGACTGATGCACCTGACCGACGACCGGGGCACCAAGGACGCGCTGCAGTTCCTGATGACTCGCGAGATTACGCACCTGAAGGCGTTCTCGGCGGCGCTGGACAGCCTGGGGAAGAGTCCGTTCATGATAGGCCTGCTGCCTCCAACCCCGGGCATTGTGGACGAGTACTATAACGATTCGACTGGAAACGGACCGTTGGGCACGGATGGGGTGGGTAGCTGGATTGGGATGTACGGGCTCAAGGTCGCGGAAACACCGGAGTTCGTCCAGGCGATCGACAGCAGCCTATCGGATGGGGAAAAGCTGGCTCGCAAGTCTTCCGGTATTCCGCTGGAGGCGGCGCTTACCAGTAAATAGGGAGTTGTTCGCCGATACACAGCAAAAGGCCGCGTCTGCGGCCTTTTGTGTTGCCGGGGAGGGCTACTCGTCCTCTTCGCGGAGCTTCGCGAGGCCGGCGAAGTCCTCGAGGGTGGTGGTGTCGCCCTTAATCTCGCCGTGGTCGGCTAGTTCGCGGAGGAGGCGGCGCATGATTTTGCCGGAGCGGGTTTTGGGGAGGGCTTCGACGAAGCGGACGTCGTCGGGGCGAGCGAGGGAGCCGATTTCCTTGGCTACCCAGGCGCGGAGTTCTTCGCGGAGTTCGGGGGTAGGCTTGGTGCCGGTTTCGAGGGTGACGAAGACGGAGATGGCCTGGCCTTTCATCTCGTGGGATTTGCCGGCGGCGGCGGCTTCGGAGACTTTGGGGTGGGAGGCGAGGGCGGACTCGATCTCCATGGTGCCGAGGCGGTGGCCGCTGACGTTGATGACGTCGTCGACGCGACCCATGAGCCAGAAGTATCCGTCTTCGTCGACGCGGGCGCCATCGCCGGAGAAGTAGGCGCCGGGGATTTCAGACCAGTAGGTTTTGAGGTAGCGTTCGTGGTCGCCCCAGATGGTGCGGGCCATCGACGGCCAGGGTTGGCGGATGACGAGCAGGCCGCCGTGGCCGGTGGGGACCGGGTCGCCTGTTTTGGTGACGATTTCAGGGGCGATTCCGAAGAAAGGGACGGTGGCGGAACCGGGTTTGGTGGGGATGGCGCCGGGGAGCGGGGTGAGCATGTGGGCGCCGGTTTCGGTTTGCCACCAGGTATCGGCGATCGGGCAGCGGCCGCGGCCGATTTCGTTGTGGTACCACATCCAGGCTTCGGGGTTGATGGGTTCGCCGACGGTGCCGAGGACGCGGAGAGAGTCGAGCTGCGCGGCACGGGGGTACTGGTCGCCCCACTTCATAAAGGCGCGGATGGCGGTGGGGGCGGTGTAGAAGACAGACACGCGATGGCGGTCGATGACCTGCCAGAAGCGGCCGGGGTCAGGGGCGTTGGGGGCGCCTTCGTAGAGCAAAGTGGTGACGCCGTTTTGCAGGGCGCCGTAGAGAACATAGGAGTGGCCGGTGATCCAGCCGACGTCGGCGGTGCACCAGAAGACGTCGTCCTCGCGAGAGTCTGGGTGAAGATCGAAGACCAGCTTGGTGGTGAGATATGTTTGCACGGCGTAACCGCCATTGGTGTGGACCAGGCCTTTGGGTTTGCCGGTGGTGCCGGAAGTGTAGAGGATGAACAGCGGATCTTCGGCGTTGAGTTCGACGGGTGGGCACTCGGGCGAAGCTGCAGCCATTGCTTCATGCCACCAGAGATCGCGGCTGGGCTGCATCGGGACGTCGGAGCCGGTGCGGGCGAGCACGACCACGCTGCGGACGTCGGGGCATTGCTTGAGCGCTTCATCGACTGAAGTTTTGAGCTTGATCTCCGCGCCGCGCCGGTATGTTCCGTCCTGGGTGAGCACGACGCGGCAGTCGGCGTCGAGGATGCGGTCGGCAATGGCTTGCGGGGCGAAGCCGCCGAAGATGACCGAGTGGACCGCGCCGATGCGGGTGCAGGCCAGCATGGCAACCGCGACCTCGAGCGTCATGCCCATGTAGATGGCGACGCGGTCGCCTTTTTGGACGCCGAGGGAGCGCAACATATTGGCGCAGCGGGCTACCTGCGCCTGGAGTTCGGCAAAGGTAAGCGAGCGTACCTCGCCCGGCTCGCCTTCCCACAACAGCGCTACGTGGTCGCCGCGACCGGCCGTGACGTGGCGGTCGACGCAGTTCACGCTCATGTTCAGGGTGCCGTCGGTAAACCAGCGTACCCGGGGGTCGTAGTTCTGGGGGTCGTAGTTTGGAGAATCGTTCGGGGAATCGGAATGGGAGTTGGGCGGGTTCCACGCGAGAACCTGCTTTGGCTCACGAAACCAGTGGAGCTCGCGCGCGATTTCGGCCCAGAACTGCTCCGGCTGCTCAATCGACCGGCGGTACAGTTCCTGATACTGGGCAAGGCTTTGTACATGCGCGTGCGCGGCAAAGGCTGCCGGGGGCGGAAAGACCCGCGATTCGCGCAGTGTCGAGGAGAGATGGGGAGAGGTGTCGTGCGATGCCATGCGAGCGGGCCTTTCGCGTGCGAGTAAGCGCCGGCAGATCGATCGACCCTGTTCGGGAGGAAAAAGTCGGCGAAACTTCACAGTAACGGGGCCAGCGCCGGCAGGCAAGCGGCGGCAGTGTGCAGCCCGCTGGGGTATTTACTTCTGTTTATTGTTCCCGAGGCACGGTTGCTGTAGAAAGAGGCAGAAGGTGCCGCCGATGTAGCCCCTTTTCGCTCGAAGGCCTGTTGGGACTGGGCGGCGGCTTCAGCAGGAACACTTTAGCAGGAAAGAGGATCGATGAGCACTGCTTCGTTTTTTGACCGGGAGCGCACCGTCGCCGGACCGGGCTACAGCCGGTGGCTGGTTCCCCCGGCCGCACTTGCCATCCATCTGGCTATCGGGCAGGTTTACTCCTTTTCGGTGTTCGTCAAGCCGCTGCTCGGCCTCCATGACGCCCACGGCGCCGCCTGGAGCCAGAAGGAAGTCGGCTATATTTTCTCTTTCGCGATCGCGGTGCTTGGTATTTCGGCGGCGCTGTTCGGGCGCTGGCTCGAAACAGCCGGCCCGCGGAAGGCGATGGCTATTGCAGCACTGTGCTTTGGGCTGGGCTTCCTTGTCGCGGCGGGAGGCGTTGCCCTGCACATGCTGCCCGTGATCTATCTCGGCTACGGCATTATCGGCGGCGTCGGACTGGGGCTGGGGTATATTTCGCCCGTGTCCACGCTGATCAAGTGGTTTCCCGACAAGCCGGGGCTCGCGACCGGGCTCGCCATCATGGGTTTTGGCGGGGGCGCGATGATCGGCGCGCCGCTCGGCACGGACCTGATGAAGTTTTACGGCGGCACCAGCTCGCATGCGATCGTCGGTGCGTGGCTTACGATGGGCGTCCTTTATTTCCTGTTCATGCTGCTTGGCGTGTTCATGATTCGCGTTCCGGCGGAAGGCTGGAAGCCCGCGGGCTGGGTGCCGCGCGAGGCTGCCTCGGCTTCGAGCCTGATCTCAACGCACAATGTCACGGTGGCCGATGCAACCCGCACGCCACAGTTCTGGCTGCTGTGGATTGTGCTTTGCCTCAATGTTACGGCGGGTATCGGCATCCTGGAGCAGGCCTCGCCGATGATCCAGACCTTGTTCACGGGCAGGGTTTCGGTCCTGGCCGCGGCGGGCTTTGTCGGGGTGCTGTCGCTGTTCAACATGGGCGGCCGGTTCATGTGGGCATCGCTTTCTGACTACATCGGCAGAAAAGGCACATACATCGTCTTTTTCCTGTTGGGCGCGGTTCTTTATTTCGCCCTACCCTCGATCGGGACGGTGGGGCTGTTTGTGCTGGTCGCCGGCGTGCTAATCAGTATGTATGGCGGCGGTTTTGCGACCATCCCGGCCTACCTGAAAGATCTGTTCGGAGGCGTCAACGTCAGCGCCATCCATGGCCGACTGCTGACCGCATGGTCGACGGCCGGCATTGTGGGGCCGCTAATTGTCAATGCGTTGCTCGACCACGCCACGGCGACCGGCCACCCGCTGCGCTCGGCGTACCCGCTGGTGCTGCACGTGATGTCGGGGCTGCTGCTGATTGGGCTGCTGGCTAATCTGCTGGTGCGTCCGGTTGCCGCGAAATACTGGATGAACGAGGGCGAGATCGCGACGCCCGAGTACGCCGCCCACTGAACCGGCACTCGGACAGGAAAGTCACTTATTGCAATGGGATTACGAAGGAGGAATGAATGACGAACGAGGACACAATCGCAAGTTCGCCAGTGAGCATCGCATTGGCCTGGCTGGTTGTCGCGCTTCCTGCCGCCTGGGGCGTTTACAACACCATCCTGCGTGCAGCAAACCTCTTCACGAAGTGAATGAACTTTCGGCAGGAATCGGGCTCTACGTCTCGTATGTGAGGCGTGGGCTCCCTCAATAAAAAATCCTTCTTAGAACACGACTCTTTTGGTGTAAAGGTGGAACCCACATCTCAAGAGCGAGATGTGGGGCACCCCTTGTGTCCCTTCCAGAATCAGAGAACCGGTTGACTCAGCATCATTCCTGATTTGCTCTAAAAACCGGTGCGCTGGTATCGCTCCTGGTGCCATACCCAGGCGCTTTCGACGATGGCGTCGATTTCGGTGTACTCAGGATGCCAGCCTAGCTCGCGGGTTATTTTTTCTGAACTCGCGATCAGAACGGCTGGATCGCCGGGGCGGCGAGGCTCTTCGACGACCGGGATGGCGTGGCCGGTGACCCGGCGCACCGACTCCACAATCTGGCGCACGCTGAAGCCTACGCCATTGCCGATGTTGTAGATCAGCTTCTGCGGCTGAGACTCGGAAGCGAGCGCGGCAAGGGCGAGTTGATGAGCGCGACCGAGATCCTGCACGTGGATGTAGTCGCGGACCGCCGTGCCGTCCGGTGTTGGATAATCCTGCCCGAAGATTTTGATCGATGCGCGCCGGCCAAGCGCCACGTCGAGGACCAGGGGAATCAGGTGCGACTCCGGCTCGTGCGCCTCGCCCCGGCCTGGAACGGCGCCGGCCACGTTGAAGTAGCGGAGGCTGGCGTAGGAAAAACCATGGATGTCATGGAACCAGGGCAGCATCTGCTCGACCAGCAGCTTGGACTCGCCATAGGCGTTGGTGGGGCGCAGAGGCGCGTTCTCGGGAATCGGGGTGATCTCCGGCTCGCCGTACAAAGCAGCGGTTGAAGAGAAAACCAGCCGGCGCACCCCGGTTGCGAGCATGGCTTCGAGCAGGGTCAGGGTGGTGGCGCTGTTATTCCGGAAGTAAACTTCCGGCTTCTTCATGCTTTCGCCTGCTTCAATCAACGCGGCAAAGTGCATCACGCCGTCAAAGCCCTGTGCCAAAGTTTTCTCGAGCAGCGCCCGGTCCGCGATCTCGCCTTCGATGAAGGCTGCGTCTTTGGGGAGCATGGAGCGATGCCCATGACAAAGATTGTCATACACGGCTACTTCGTGACCTTTCGCGATCAGTTCATCCGCGACCGTACCGCCGATATAGCCGGCCCCACCTGTTACCAGTACCTTCACGTGTGTTGTCCTTTTGGCTTGAAAATCGGATAGGAGCAACCGATAGATGTGCTCGCTCCGTCTAAACAGCGTAATTCAGGCATCTATCAAGATTCCATGGGCGCGCGTCAAGCAATCCATGGTAACTGAAATGCTCTCACGGTTACTTTTGAACCGCTGAGGATTTTGCCTTGCCGGGTAGAATGTACCCATATTCCAACCATATGCTTTGCAAGACGATTGACAAGGAAGCGTGGCTCGAGAAGGAGAGGCGCGATGCATGAGGGCGCAACCAAGACCCAAAATGGGACTCAAGATGGGAACTTGGAAGAAAGTATCTATCCAAGCCGGCAAACTGCCGATAGTTCTGTGGGGCGTTTGTCATCCGTTCAGCCTGAGATCGACAGCGCGCCGCGAAGCACTGATGCGAGTGCAAGGATAGGATCTATGCCGCAAACACCATACGTCAATAGCGAGGATCGGCGCGAGGAGAAATTGCTGCCCGGCGCCTCTTCGGCCGGAGCCGGGGGGCAGCGCGATGTGCTGAACCATGCGAATTTTGGGCTGCTGCCCGAGGATAAGCGCAGGTTCGGCTCGTTTGGAGTCGCGGCCGGGGTGAACCTTGCCCTTGTCGCCCTGCTGCTTGCGCTGACGATCGACCAGGTGCATGAGGCGCGCGTACATCGGCAGGAGCAGCTGGTCTATCTGGCTCCGCCGCCAAAGCCGGATGTGCCGCCGGTTCCGAAGATCAAGATGCCTCCCATTCCGCCGCTTCCCAAGGAAGAGGCAAAGATTCCGCCACCGCCTAAGCCGGTGATTGAGCCGCCCAAGGTTGAGCTGCCCAAGGTGGCCGCGAAGGCGCCCGCCATGCCCGCCCCGGCGCCGCGGGCGGTTGTTACGCCGCCCAAGCCGATTCTGGGGGCGTTCAAGTCGCCCGAAGCGCCGGCCCAGCAGGCACCGCGTGTGGCTGCGGCGCAGGCTGCCGGGTTCGGGGCGCCAACTGGCGTTCAGGCGAATCCGAATGCAAACCGGCCTTCGCAGCTCGCCGCCGTGGGCGCCTTTGGCGCGGCGGCAAACAGCAATCAGGGAGCGGCTTCGCGTCAGGGTGCGGTGGCCACTACCGGGTTTGGATCGGGGGCGCCTTCAGGGTCGCCGAATGGGAGTGCGCGCGGAGCCGTTGCCTCCACGGGATTCGGCGCCGGCTCGCAGCCTGCCGGGATGCCGGGTGGCCGCGGCACGGTGGCGTCGACTGGGTTTGGCGCGGGTTCGCAACCGGGGGGTACGCCTGGCGCGCACGGCGCTGTGGCGTCCACCGGTTTCGGCGAAAGCCATGCGCCGGCCGGGGGACCGCCGGCACGGGCACAGCAGCCTGCGACGACTCCGATCGTGGTCTTGTCCAAACCGCTGCCGCAGTACACCGCAGATGCCCGGGACGCTCATATTCAGGGAGATGTGACGCTTGAAGTACGTTTTACCGCGGACGGGCAGGTGGAAGTGCTGCGTGTTGTCAGCGGTCTTGGACATGGATTGGACGAACAGGCTCGGGTCGCGGCTGGGAGGATTCACTTCAAGCCGGCGACGCGGGACGGCAAGGCAGTCGATCAGGTTTCAGTGATTCACGTGGCATTCCAGCTCGCTTAGGTTGGCGCGGGTGTTTTGGCTGCAGAGATTTATAACGTTGGATACAGCCGAGTGGTCTTCGGCACATGAGGGTTCTTTATGGTTGCTCGTAAGCTCGGGCTTTTGGCATTGGGCGTTTCGCTCGCGGTTGTGCCTGCCTTCGCAAAAAAAGAAAAACCGCTCCAATTGGTTCCGCTTACCGCGGACCAGAAACAGCTTGTTACGAAAGCGATGGCGCAGGAAAAGGACACGGTCAAGCAGATCGCCAAGCACACACCGGTGGTGCAGACCTATATCCAGAATATGCGGCCCGATCCGGTTGAGTATCAGGTTCCGGTATCGGACCAGTACATTATCGGCCGCGTTGACTTCGGCAAGACCTTTTCCAATGACGAGTACGATGCGCGGGCGACCAAGCGTGGCTTGCTGCATGGATCGCTCAAATACGTCACCGGGTTGAGCAAAGCATTCGAATTGAGTTACTCGCCTACCGGTTTTATGGACATGATGTTCATCGACCCGTCTGCTTTCGATTTTCAGCATTACGACGTTTCCTTTGTGCGCCGCGAGTTTATCGGCAACGTCCGGACCGCGGTGTTTGACGTGAAGCCGAATAAGAAGGCCGGCGCTGGACGGTTCTTCGGCCGTATCTGGGTTGAGGATCGCGACGCCCATATTGTGCGCTTCAACGGCACGTATACCAGCAATCCAAATGACGAGGACACGCACTATTACCATTTCGATAGCTGGCGTTCCAATCTGCAGGAAGGTATCTGGCTGCCTTCGGTGATCTATACGGAAGAGTCGGACCACTCGGCCGCGGCGCATGCCAAGGGTTTTAAGGCGCAGACCTATTTCTGGGGCTACTCGCTGAAGTTGCCGCAGAATGCTTCCGATAATGCCTCGATGGAGATCGAGAACGCGCAGGATCAGAGCCAGAATTCGCAAGATGTGAATCCGTTGCAGGCACAGCGGTTGTTTGTCACGCAGGCGGAAAACAACGTGCTTGATCGCCTGGTGCAGGCTGGGCTGCTTGCCCCGGCAAGCCCTTTCGACAAGGTGCTCGAGACGGTCACGAACAATATCATCATCGGCAATAATCTGCAGCTGCCGAGCGATATTCACTGTCGCGTGATGCTTACGCAGCCGCTTGAATCGCTTGCGGTCGGCAATACGATCCTGCTCAGCAAGGGGTTGGTTGACACGCTGCCGAACGAAGAGGACTTAGCAGCCGTGCTGTCGTTCGAACTGGCGCACGTGGTGCTCGGCCACCATATCGACACGCGGTACGCCTTCAACGACCGGCTGCTCTTTCCGGATGAAGCCGCGTTTGAACGCATCACGATGAACCACAACGATGCGGACAATACCGCGGCTGCAAAAAAAGCGATCGAGTTGTTTAACAATTCTGTGTACAAGGACAAGGCGGGCAGTGTAGGTCTCTTTTTCGCGGAACTGCAAAGCCGGGAAAAAGAGCTGACTTCCCTGCTCTCTCCACGGCTTGGCGACGCCCTGATTCAGGCAAACGGAACGCCGTGGCTCGAAAATCTAGGCAAGGGTGCGCAGAAGCTGAATCTGGCTGACCTTCACCAGCAGGCCGCGCTGCCGCTTGGCAGCCATCTACGGACCGATGCCTGGGATGACAAGGTCGTCGCCCTGAACGCAGCGGCACCGCTGATCACCAACCCCAGCGACAAGCTGCCGCTCGAGGTCACGCCGGTCTACCTCCGGCTGCAGTATTACCAGCCTCCCACGGCGCCTACCGCAACGCCGGCGACAGCTCCGGCAGGCGGGACGGCCCCGACCACGGGAGCAGCCACAGCAACGCCGGGCGGCGACGCAAATGGAGCCCCTGCCGCCACCAATACAGCTCCGGCAGCGTCCGGGACCGCAGCAGTCACAACTGCGCCAGCGACAAACGCACCACAGTAGACACAGCCTCAGGCACGCAGGCGACATCAAACCTGCGTGCCGAGGAACTTACATGGAACTCCCGTGTTTTCATCACTTTCCTGGATTTTTGGAGACCAACAATGCGCGTCAACAAACCGCTCGTGTGTTTGCTCGGCTTTTTTCTTCTCTCTTTTTTGCCAGTCGCTCAGGCCCAGGTGGGCGAATCTGCTATCGGCTCGGACCGGCACCTATGGGGCGGCGTTGAGTTTTCCAACTTCCAGAACGATTATGTAAAGTACATCCGCTCAGACGGGATTGGCATATACGGCGACTACCTGATCACCCGCCGGGTCGGCGTTGAGGGCGAGGTTCGACTGTTGGATCTGAACAACGTTATCGGCTTGACTGAGAAAACATACATGGCCGGCCCGATCGTGAACATATACCGCTATCACCATTTCACGGCTTACGGCAAGATTTTACTTGGGGTTGCGAGCGCAAATTATCCCAATAATATAGGTTACGGCAGTTATTTCGCATACGAACCAGGAGGTGGCGTAGAGTATCGCCTCAGCCCTCGTTTTAAACTTCGGGGCGAATACGATTACCAACTATGGCCAGGTGCTCCCGGTGCCCAACTTACATACCCGCTCCCCAGCACCGGACTTACACCGAGTGGCTTTAGCGTCGGTATTTCATACAAGATTTTTTAGCTACAGCGTTGCCAGCGAGAAAAGCTCCACAATGCGGAGCTTTTCTTTATGAACCGCTCAGCTAGAAGTGGTAAGCGACGCCGATTACCGGATCGCTGATGTTCTCATAGCGACCAGTGTTGGTCACGTTGCCGGCTGCACCCATGTTCGGGGCTTTTACCACGATACCTCGATAGGCCACGCGGATATCAAAGCTGGGGTTCAACTCGTAGGCCACCCCAGCGCCATACGGAACGCCGATCGCGGTGTTGCTTTTGAACGGATTCTGGTTTGACTTGTTGTCGTTGATGATGCCGAAGAAGTAGCCGCCGACTCCGCCTTCGATAAAGGGAAAAAAGTTGTGCCAGGAAAAAGCGCTGTAGACGTACTCGGCTGAAAACTCCTGAAACTGCGTGTGCGCGCGGTACACACCTGTTGGACCGTTGTATTTGTTGATATAGCGGTTATAGCCATAGTTCGCCTCGACCGCACCGCGCGGCGTCAGAAGATAGCGATAGCTGGCCAGAAGGCCGATATCGCCGACTGTGGCCGTCTGGTGAACGGCATTACCGACCACCTCTGGTGAAAAAAGCCCGGAATAGCTGACACTTGCGTCCTGCCGGCTCTCCTGTGCATGCGCCACGGCGACCGCCAAAGGCAGGCTCGCCAGAAACAAAATCCATTTCTTCATTCGCTGTGTAGACCTCTCGCCCGGCGCGGGGATCTTCCCTCGAACGCGCTTGGAGCGTTGCCCTTCAGGGCGTTGCCAAGTTCCGGGCCCAGATAGTATCGAAACGTCCCGGTCAATCGCAATTGTACCTGTGACGGGGCCAAGCTGCGCGCATCCCAATGTCTAATCTGGGAGGTCCGATTGTCAGAACCCTTTACTCCGGCTCGTGTAACGCGTTTTCTGCTGCTTTGTCTGCTTGGGATCCTGGCCGTTTGCGGCATTTTCTTTCTCCTGACGCATGCGCGTGCCCGGCAAAGCGTGACTCCGCAAGGTCCCCAGTCGCAACTCTATCCTGACAGGAACGAAGATCACCTATTGCTACCATTAGAATTCGGCTCCCGTGTGAACGTATAGGGTGCACCCTTCTCCTCGGCTAGCAGCCTGAGTGTGCGAAGAAAAGCCTCCCCGGCATGGGACAGCGTCGCTTCGCGGCGGTGCACGATCCACAGCCGACGTTTCCAGTCCAGCTCCGGAACGGGCACGCGCACGAGTTCACCGCGAGAGACATCGAGCAGCACGGCGAGCCCGGGCAGGATCGCGACTCCGGCTCCCAACGCCACAAACCGCTTGATTGCTTCCAGACTGGGCAATTGCACACCCATGTGCAGGGGGGTTTTGAGTCGTGCAAAGAGATCGGTGATCTCGCGACGCAGGGGTGAATCGACGGCATGGCCGATGAAGTTGAGCGCGCCGAGTTCCCGAACCGACACGGAAGGGACTCCGGCCAGCGGATGAAGCGGATCGACAACCAGGGCAACCTCGTCCTGATAGACGGCAACGGCCGAGAGTTCTTCCTGCTCCGGCAGAAATGTAAGCACGCCCAGTTCGACCGAGCGCTCCAGAACCTGCTCGGCGATGCGACTGGCGAACGAGCGCTGGACGACAATGCTGATTTGCGGACAGCTTTGCCGGTAGGCCGCCAGGACTGGCAGCAAAAAATGCGAGGTGTACTCGTTGGCGGCTACGAGGAGGCGGCCGCGCGCGAGTGAGCGGAGCTCCCCGACGGCGCCGGCTGCCTCTGTGCGCAGGCGCAGCAGGCGTTCCGCATAACTGCGTAGGACTTCGCCGGCGGCCGTAAGGGTGCCGTCGCGGCTGCCCCGCTCGAAGAGCCGCTCACTCAGTTCCTCCTCGAGCTTGCGGATTGCCTGGCTCACGGCGGGCTGGGTGCGGTGGAGTCGTACCGCCGCGCGGGAAAACCCTCCTTCTTCAACAATGGCCAGAAACGTTTCGAGTTGTGCCAAGTCCATAAGCTTACTCATCTCCTTAGAGCTCGAGTAGACGCGTGTATAAGGTTTAATTATCGTAAGCGCTATTTTTTGGAATTGGATTTATAGCGCCGGAAGATGCAGACTGTTTACGGGAAGAACGACACACAGGCGGAGCGCATGGGAGCGACACACGATACCGTTCTTTTTTTTGACACGACGTTGCGCGACGGCGAGCAATCACCGGGTTGCAGTATGTCCGAACCTGAAAAGCTCCTCATGGCGCATGCACTCGAGGAGCTTGGGGTCGACATCCTGGAGGCAGGCTTTGCGATCTCCTCCGAGGGAGATTTTCAGGCGATTCGCCGGATTGCCCGTGAGATACGCAAGCCGGTGATTGCTTCGCTGGCCCGGGCGCGCCGCGAGGACATCGAGAGGGCTGCCGCCTCGATCGACGGGGCGGAACGGGCGCGCATTCATACATTTCTGGCGAGCTCGGATATTCACCTGGAGTTCAAGCTGAAGATGAGCCGCGAGAAGGCTCTGGCGCAGGTGGGGGAGATGGTTGCGCTTGCGCGATCGTATGCAGAGGACGTGGAGTTTTCGGCCGAGGACGCGACGCGGACGGAGATCGGCTACCTGTGCGCGATGGTGCGGGTCGCGATCGAGGCAGGCGCGACGACAATCAATCTGCCGGATACTACCGGCTACTCGACCCCTGAGGATTATGCCGCGATGTATCGCGCGGTACATGGTTGTGTGCTGGCTGGAACGCCGTATGCGGAGCGGGTGGTGCTTTCGACGCACTGTCATGATGACCTAGGCCTGGCGGTTGCAAACACGCTGGCAGGGATTCAGGGTGGAGCGCGGCAGGTGGAGTGCACGATCAACGGTATCGGCGAGCGGGCCGGGAATGCGGCGCTAGAGGAGATTGCGGCGGCGTTGACGGTGCGGGCGGATCGCTACCAGGTGCGCAGCAATATCGTGCTTGAAAAGCTGTATCCGGTGAGCCAGCTGCTGGGCGAGACGATCGCGTTTCGGCCTGCTCCGAACAAGGCCATTGTGGGGGAGAACGCGTTTGCACATGAGGCTGGGATTCACCAGCACGGGATGCTGGCCAACCCGTTGACCTACGAGATCATGACGCCGGCTTCGGTTGGGCAGCCGGCCAACAAGTTGGTGCTGGGCAAGCACTCGGGGCGGGCGGCTTTGCGCGCGCGGTTGAAGGAGCTAGGTTTTGCCTTGGAACCGGTGGAGCTGGAAGCAGCGTATGCGGCGTTTATTACGCTTGCCGACCGCAAGAAGTCCATTTACGACCAGGATCTTATCAGCCTTGCCGCTCGGGCGTCCGAGGGGCAGACGGTTTCGGCGGCGCAGGTCTACTAAGCTGGTGAACGTGGGTGCGGGAGTGGGAATGCAGCTGAAAGTTCTGGTGTTGGCCGGTGATGGGATCGGCCCGGAGGTGACCGAGGAAGCGACGCGCGTGCTACGTACCGTCGCGATGCATGGGGATCACCGCTTCTTTTTTGAAGAGGCAGCGATTGGCGGGGCGGCGATCGATGCGCATGGGACGCCTTTGCCGGAGGCGACGCGTGAGGCGGCGCTGGGGAGTGACGCGGTGTTTCTGGGTGCTGTCGGGCACAACAAGTTCAATGCGCTGCCGCCGGGCGAGCGGCCGGAGGCTGGGCTGCTGGGGATTCGGACGGCGCTGGGTGGGTTTGCCAATCTGCGGCCGGCGTTTGCGCATCCGGCGTTGGCGGGGAACTCGCCGCTGCGGGCCGAGGTGATCGAGGGCGCGGATATTTTGTTTGTGCGCGAGTTGCTGGGAGGGTTGTATTTCGGGCAGCCGCGGGAATGGGATCGTGGAAAGGGCGAAGCGTGGAACACGATGCGCTACACGCGCGGGGAGATTGAGCGGGTGGCGCGGGTGGCGTTTGAGCTCGCTGCAGGACGACGGGGGAAGCTGTGCTCGGTGGACAAGGCGAATGTGCTGGAGGTGTCGCAGCTTTGGCGGGCTACGGTGAACGAGATCGCTCGGGAGTTTCCCGATGTGGCGGTGGAGCATGAGTATGTGGACGCCTGCGCGATGCACCTGATGAACAATCCGCGGCGGTTCGACGTGGTGCTGACGGAGAACCTGTTTGGGGATATTTTGTCGGATGAAGCGGGCGTGATTGCGGGTTCGTTGGGGGTGCTGCCGTCGGCGACAATTGGCGGGAAGGTGAATTTGTATGAGCCGGTGCATGGGTCGGCTCCCGATATCGCGGGTCAGGGGATTGCAAACCCGATTGGGGCGATTCTGACCGCGGCTATGCTGCTGCGGCACTCGGCTGGGCTGGAAGCGGAGGCGCGGGCGGTGGAGGGGGCGGTGCGCTCGGTGCTGGCTGAAGGCGCGCGGACGCGGGATTTAGTACGGGGTGGTGAGGAGACGGTGACGACGCAGGAGATGGGCGCGCTGGTGAATGACGCGCTGATTGACACGATGCGGTCGGGGGTAGAGGAAACGCGCATCGCCGGAGTTAGACGCTAGCTGTTTGACGTGTTGTCGAGTTACAAGCTGTCGAGAGAAAATTATGAAAATGATAAGTCGAATCAAGGCGAGTGGTGTTATTGGATTGTTGCTCGCTTGTGTGCCACTAAGCCACGCGCAATTTTCACAAGTGCCTGATGTTCAGCAAAGCACGGTGAACTCTCCGACTTTGAAGCCTCCTGCGGCTGCGAATGTGGCCATTGTGGAGTTTGGCGATCTGGAGTGTCCCTTGTGCGCGGCCTGGAATCCGGTGTTGATGCAGGCAGCAGCGAAATATCATGTAGCGTGGGTCCGGCATGACTATCTTATTCCCGGCCATGTCTGGAGCCCGCAAGCCGCGGTGAATGCTCGGTGGTTTGATAGCAAATCCGAGAAGTTAGGGAGCGACTACCGGAACACCGTATTTGCGCAGCAGCGCAACCTTGCCACGCAGGATGATTTACGCGATTGCACGGAGCGTTTCGCTCAAGCACATGGCGTGGCAATGCCCTTTGTATTGGACCCGCAAGGAAAACTAATGGATGAAGTCCGTGCAGATTGTCGCCTGGGATCAAGTTTAGGGGTGCATGAAACACCGACCGTTTGGGTGGTGACTTCAGGCGCTCACAAGATGGGCTATCCCCTTGCTCGCGTGCGAGACATCAATCTGCTGTACGCGTATCTGGATCAAGCGGCTACGGTCCATTAGAAGTGCCATGAAATGGCCGCCAGCCGCGCAGGCGGTCTTAAGAGGGTTTATGAGCAATCCGAAAACATTGTTTGAAAAAGTATGGGAACAGCATATTGTTGCCGAGCCGGTGGGCGAGCCGACGGTTTTGTATATCGATCTGCACCTGGTGCATGAGGTGACTTCGCCGCAGGCGTTTGAGGGGCTGCGCATGGCGGGGCGTGTTGTGCATCGGGCCGATCGTACGCTGGCTACGGTGGACCACAATGTGCCAACCGATAAGGAACGTATCCACATCAACGACCCGATCGCGGCGGCGCAGATTGAGGCGCTGCGGCGGAACTGCTTGGAGTTTGGCGTGGAGCTGTTCGATGTGAACTCCGTGGACCAGGGCATTGTGCATATGATTGGGCCGGAGCTGGGTGCGACCAAGCCGGGGATGACGATTGTGTGCGGGGACTCGCATACGTCTACCCATGGGGCATTCGGGGCGCTGGCGTTTGGGATTGGGACCAGCGAGGTGGAGCATGTGCTGGCGACGCAGACGCTGGGGCAGACGCGGCCGAAGACGTTTCGGATTGCTGTCGAGGGCGAGCTGCCGCACGGGGTGACGGCGAAGGATGTTGTTTTGGGAATTATCGGACGGATCGGTACGGATGGGGCGACGGGGTATGCGATTGAGTTCGCGGGGTCGGCGATTCGGGGGCTCTCGATGGAAGGCCGGATGACGGTTTGCAACATGAGCATCGAGGCTGGGGCGCGGGCGGGGATGATTGCGCCGGATGAGACGACGTTTGCGTATCTGGAAGGGCGGCGGTTTGCGCCGCGCGGTGCGGAGTGGGAGCGGGCGTTGGAGGAGTGGCGGAAGCTGCCGACCGATGCCGGCGCGGTGTTCGATCGCGAGCTGGTGATCGAGGCGCATGAGCTGGCGCCGTGCGTGACGTGGGGCACGAGTCCGGGGATGGTGGTGGCGGTGACGGACGTGGTGCCTGATCCCGCGGTGGGGGAGACCGAGGCGGACCGCAATGGGCTGGAGCGGGCGCTTGCGTATATGGACCTGCGCGCGGGGACGCCGATCGAGGAGATTGGGATTGATCGCGTATTTATCGGGTCGTGTACGAATGCGCGGATTGAGGATTTGCGGGCTGCGGCGAAAGTTGCGGCTGGGTACCGGGTGCATGCGGGGGTGAGGGCGATGGTGGTACCGGGGTCGCAGCAGGTAAAGGCGCAGGCGGAGCGTGAGGGGCTGGATCATGTGTTCAGGGAGGCGGGTTTTGACTGGCGCGAGCCGGGCTGCTCGATGTGTCTGGGGATGAACCCGGATATTTTGCAACCGGGCGAGCGCTGTGCTTCGACGTCGAACCGCAACTTTGAAGGGCGGCAGGGCAAGGGTGGGCGCACGCATCTGGTTTCTCCGGCGATGGCGGCAGCGGCGGCGGTGATGGGGCGGTTTACGGATATTCGGACTTGGGAGTACAAGCAGGCTGAGGTGCTGGTCTAATGCAGCCATTTACAACGGTTATCTCGGTTGTTACGCCGCTCGAGTTGTCGAACGTCGACACGGACCAGATCATTCCCAAACAGTTTTTGAAGCGCATCGAGCGCACGGGGTATGGGGATTTTCTGTTTTATGACTGGCGGCAGAATCCGGGGTTTGTGCTGAACAACCCGGCGTTCGCGGGCTCGCAGATACTGGTCGCCGGCAAAAATTTTGGGTGCGGGTCGTCGCGGGAGCATGCGGCCTGGGCGCTGGGGCAGTATGGGTTTCGGTGCGTGATTGCGCCGAGCTTCGCGGATATTTTTTATTCGAACGCGGGGAAGAATGGGTTGTTGGCGGTTGTTTTGTCGGAAACAGAGGTGGAACAGATACTGCTGCATGCGAAGGTGGCGGATGGCTATCAACTGACCGTTTCACTTGAGAACAACACCGTCAGCGATGCGCTAGGGTTTAGTGCTGGGTTCGCGATGGATCCGTTTCGGCGGGAGTGCTTGCTGGGTGGGTTGGATGATATTGGGCTGACGCTGCGGCACGCGGGGGAGTTAGCCGCGTATGAATCGCGGCATGATGCGGAAGTCTGGTTGCGGGCTCGGGCTTAAGGCAAAAGCAAAACCGCCTGCAGCGCCTTCGATGAACCGGCGTGCGGCTGACGGTCACTTCGTGACATGTATTTGAAAGGGCGAATCAGTGAGTTCGAACGGCAAGTTGCACCAGATCGATCCGGCCAAGACCAACAGTGCCGCGATAACCGAAGGCCCGAACCGCGCCGCGGCGCGTGCGATGCTGCGCGCTGTGGGGTTTACGCGTGAGGATCTCGGTAAACCGATTATTGGGATTGCGAATACCTGGACCGAGATTGGGCCCTGCAACTACCACCTGCGCGAGATTGCCGAGGCGGTGAAGCAAGGGGTGCGCGAGGCGGGCGGGACGCCGATGGAGTTCAATACCGTCACGATTTCGGACGGCATCACGATGGGCACCGAAGGCATGAAAGCTTCGCTGATCTCGCGCGAAGTCATTGCGGATTCGGTCGAACTGGTGGCGCGGGGCAACCTGTTTGATGGGCTGGTCGCGATTGCGGGCTGCGACAAGAACATGCCGGGCACGGTGATGGCGCTGGCGCGACTCGATATTCCTTCGCTGATGCTGTACGGCGGGTCGATTGCGCCGGGGCGTCTGGATGGGCGCGATCTGACGGTGCAGGACGTGTTCGAGGCAATCGGCTCGCATGCGGCGGGACGGCTGGATGATGCCGGCCTCGAGGCTGTGGAGGCGAATGCCTGTCCGGGCGCGGGTGCGTGCGGCGGGCAGTTCACGGCGAACACGATGGCAATGGCCTGTGAATTTCTTGGGATTTCGCCGCTGGGATTGTCGGGGGTGCCGGCGTTTTTGCCGGCGAAGCTGGAGGCTTCGCGTGAGGCGGGGCGGCTCGTCATGGAGGCGGCGCGAAAGGGCGTGAAGCCGTCGCAGCTGATTACGCGCACGTCGCTTGAGAATGCGATTGCGAGTGTGGCGGCTTCGGGCGGGTCGACGAATGCGGTGCTGCACTTTCTGGCGATCGCGCATGAGATGGGGATTGCGCTGAATGTGGACGACTTTGACCGGATCTCGAGCCGGACGCCTCTGCTGTGCGATCTGAAGCCGGGTGGGCGGTATGTCGCGAAGGATTACCAGGCGGCGGGGGGGTCGCGTTTGCTGGCAAAACGGCTGCTTGAAGGTGGGTTGATCGCCGGGGATGCGCTGAATGTGACGGGCAGGACGCTGGCGGAAGAGGCTGCGCTGGCGGAGGAGAGCGAGGGACAGCAGGTGATTTTTCCGGTCACGCAGGCGATCAAACCTACTGGCGGGCTGGTAATTCTCAAAGGCAATATTGCGCCGGAGGGATGCGTGGTGAAGGTTGCGGGGCATAAGCGATTGACGCACTCCGGACCGGCGCGGGTGTTTGAGTCGGAACCGGAGGCGTTTGCGGCTGTTGAGCATGGGCAGATCAAGCCTGGGGACGTGATGGTAATTCGCTACGAGGGCCCGCGCGGCGGGCCGGGGATGCAGGAGATGCTATCGGTGACGGCGGCGATTGCGGGGATCCCGGAGTTGAGCGAGACGGTGGCGCTGCTGACGGACGGGCGGTTTTCGGGCGCGACGCGTGGGTTGATGGCGGGGCATGTGGCGCCTGAAGCTGCCGTGGGTGGGCCGATTGCGGCGATTCGTGAAGGGGAGATCGTTACGTTCGATGTGCCGGGGCGAACGCTTTCCGTCAATGTGCCGCAGAGTGAGATCGATGCGCGGCTGAAGAGCTGGACGGCACCGGCGCCTCGGTATGCGCGTGGGGTGTTTCGCAAGTATGCGGACTCGGTATCGTCGGCGTCGCGCGGGGCGGTTACTGGGTAGCTTAGAGAAGCAAGAGCAAGACCGCCTACGCGACTGGCGGCCACTTCGTGGCTTGTCTTTGATGGTTTGGTGGGCCTTCCGTTGGTCGGCAGGTAATTTGGCAGGTTGACGATTAAATCGTCTGCAGGAGTACAGGTATGAGCGATAGACGCGAGCTACCAAATCCGATGCAGGACGGGCAGATGGGGCGCGGCACACCCGCCGCGCCGCCCGCACTCCGGCATACGCACGAGGAGATCGTGCACGCACACACGCCCATCGATCTGACCGGCGCCGAGATCGTCTGGGCGACGCTTGAGGGCGAGGGGGTGCGCGAGGTGTTCGGGTACCCGGGCGGGGCGATTTTGCCGGTGTATGACGCGCTGCGCAAGTTTCCGATCCGGCACATCCTGGTGCGGCATGAGCAGGGAGCGACGCACATGGCGGATGGCTACGCGCGGGCTTCGGGGCGCGTGGGGGTGGCGATCGCGACCTCGGGGCCGGGAGCGACCAACATGGTCACCGGCCTTGCGACGGCGATGCTGGATTCCATTCCGATCGTCTGCATTACGGGGCAGGTGTCGAGCAAGGTGCTGGGGTCGGATGCGTTTCAAGAGGTGGACATCACGGGCGCGACGCTGCCGGTGACGAAGCATAACTATCTGGTCACGCGCGCGGAGGAGATTGCGGGCGTGCTGCGGGAGGCGTTTGCGGTGGCGCAGGCGGGGCGGCCGGGGCCGGTGCTGGTGGATATCACGAAGGACGCGCAGCAGGCGGTGGCGCGGTTCGACTTTGCGGCGGCGGCGCCCAGGCCGCGGAGGCCGCACCCGATGCTGCGGGCCGAATATGACTCGGTGACGGCGGCGGCGGAGCTGATTCGCGGGGCGAAGCGACCTGTGATACTGGCGGGGCATGGAGTGATCAAGGCGAATGCGACCGAGCAGGTGATGACGCTGGCGGAACGGATGCGGATTCCGGTGGCGACGACGCTGCTGGGGCTGGGGGGCTTCCCTGCCTCGCATGGGCTGGCGCTGGGCATGATGGGGATGCATGGCGAGTCGTGGGTGAACGATGCGATTCAGAAGTCGGACTTGCTGATCGCTTGCGGGATGCGGTTTGACGATCGCGTGACCGGGACGCTGGCGACGTATGCGCCGCTGGCGAAGAAGATTCATATTGAGATCGATCCTTCGGAGATCGACAAGAATGTGAAGGCAGATGTGGCGCTGATCGGGGATTTGCGCCAGGTGCTGGAGTTGTTGCTGCCGCATTTGTCGGGATTGCAAGCGCAGGGCGAGAGTGTCTGGCTGCGGGAGATTGAGGCGAGCAAGGGCGAGAGCGCGGTGCGGGATATTCGCAATTTGCCCGACCTGGGCCACCTATACGCCGCGCATGTGATGCATGACCTGTGGCGCGTGACCGAAGGGAATGCGATTGTGGCGACCGATGTGGGCCAGCACCAGATGTGGGAGGCGCAGTACTACCGGCACGAGCACCCGCGCACGCTCATCACTTCCGGCGGGCTCGGGACGATGGGGTTCGCGCTGCCGGCGGGGATCGGGGCGAAGGTGGCTTGCCCGGACCGTGAGGTTTGGGTGATCGCGGGGGATGGCGGGTTCCAGATGACGGCTTGTGAGTTATCGACGATTGCGCAGGAAAACCTGGACATCAATATCGCGATTGTGAACAACGGGTATCTAGGCATGGTGCGGCAATGGCAGGAGTTTTTCTATGACAAGAACTATGCGTCGTCGCCAATTTTGTCGCCGGATTTTGTGAAGTTGGCGGAGGCGCACGGGATTCCGGGGGCGACGGTGCGAGCTCGGAGTGAGGTGGATGGGGCGTTGGCTCTGGCGAGGTCGACGAAGGGGCCGTTTTTGATCAATTTTTTGGTGGAGAAGGAAGAGTCGGTGTACCCGATGATTCCGGCGGGGGCGGCGCTGCATGAGATGATTTTGCGGCCTGGGCCGGACCCGATGCTTGAGACTGGGGAGGACGTGTGAGTGCGTGGGAACTAAACGTGAAGTGATGGGAAGTGTGCGCTACTATGTCGCACTCAAACTCGATGTTGTCAGCGATGGGATAACACCGGACGATAGCAATCAGCTCCTTTTATCACTTCCTCTCTAACGCGCCTACAGCCGGTAGCGTCAAGAGTAAAAGAAATAAGTAAAGCTCATGAAGTTATAGTCGGCATAGTCTACTTGCTCGGCTTTAATCCTTATACCGGTGTCACGCCCGACAATATAAAGACGATCGCAGCGCTCGGCGCTGGTTTGGATCTCGATATTATGGTTCCGGCACCGGCCGAAGACGAGTAAGCGAAACGAAAGGTAGGCGCATGCTGCATACATTTGTTGCACTTGTGGAAGACAAACCGGGCGTGTTGAGTCGCGTTTCCCTGCTGTTTCGCCGCTTGAACGTCAACATCTACTCGCTCGTCGTTGGGCTGAGCGAGCGGGTGGGGACTTCGCGGATGACGATTGTGGCGGAGGCTTCGGGGACGGCGGGGCACCGGATTGCGGCTAGTTTGTACAAGCTGGAGAATGTAATCAGTGTGGAGGATGTGGGCTTGCAGGCTACTGTGACGCGGGAGCTGGCGCTGATCAAGGTGGCGGCTACGCCGCAGACGCGGTCGCATATTTTCGAGTTGGTGGAGGTGTTTCGGGCGCGCATTGTCGATCTGGCGACTGAATCGCTGATGATCGAGATTACCGGGGTTGAGAGCAAGATTGAGGGGCTGATCCAGGTGCTGGAGGAGAGCGGCGACCAGGTGCTGGAGGTGGCGCGGACCGGGCGAATGGTGATGCGGCGCGGCAAGCATGGGTCGCGGGTGCTGGGGGCAATGCGGGTGCCTGGGGTTGCGGGCGACGAGCATGAGGCGGAGGTGCTGGAGCCGGACGTTACCGGGGAGCATCGGTTCAGCGATTAAGGGGAACCCACATCTCAAACGCGAGATTTGGGGCGCCGAGTTCCATGACTGAATGCTGTTACGGGGCGAAGAAAAGCAGATCCTTCGCTGCGCTCAGGATGACACTTCTCATAGCAGCACATAGTTAAAGCAGCACACCTTTACAGCAGAAGCACTCTTATAGCAGCACACTTTCAACAGCAGCAGCACCTAGCGGAAGGAATATAGAAAACAGAATGGCGAAAACTTATCACGATAACGATGCGGAGCTTTCACTGATCCAGGCAAAGAAGGTAGCGATTATTGGTTATGGCTCGCAGGGGCATGCGCATGCGCTGAATTTGAAGGACTCGGGGGTGGAGGTGCGGATTGGTTTGCGGGCGGGGTCGAAGTCGGAGGACAAGGCGCGCAAGGCCGGTTTGCAGGTGAGCTCGGTTGCGGATGCGGCGCAGTGGGCCGATGTGGTGATGATTCTGGCGCCGGATGAGCTGCAGCGCGGGATTTATGCCGAACAGGTGAAGGACAATCTCGAGCCTGGCAATGCTCTGGTGTTCGCGCACGGGTTCAATATCCGGTTTGGCACGATTACGCCGCCAAAGGATGTGGATGTGTTCCTGGTCGCGCCGAAGGCGCCGGGGCATCGCGTGCGCGAAGTATTTACCGAAGGCGGCGGCACGCCGGGGCTGATCGCGATTGAGCAGGACGCTACGGGCGGGGCGCATGCGCTGGCGCTTTCCTATGCGAAGGGCATCGGCTGTACGCGCGCGGGCGTGATCGAGACGACGTTCAAGGAGGAGACCGAGACCGACCTGTTTGGGGAGCAGGCAGTGCTATGCGGGGGGACGGCGGAGCTGGTGAAGGCCGGGTTTGAGACGCTGGTGGATGCGGGCTACCAGCCGGAAATCGCCTACTTCGAGTGTCTGCATGAGCTGAAGCTGATCGTCGACCTGATGTACCGCGGGGGCTTGGCGTATATGCGGCACTCGATTTCGAATACAGCTGAGTGGGGCGATTATCAGTCGGGCAAGCGGGTGGTGACGCCGGCGGTGCGCGAGGAGATGAAGCGAATTCTCGCCGATATTCAGGACGGTACGTTCGCAAAGAAGTTCATCGCGGAGAATGAAGCCGGCAATCAAACCTTCAACGAGATTCGTAGAGGGGAAGCCGAGCACCCGATCGAAAAGGTGGGCGCGGAGCTGAGAGCGGCTATGCCGTTTCTTGATCCGGTGGTGGTGAAGGACGGTATGCCGCAACCGGCTACGGCAGCATTCAACACACGTTAACGGGTTTGCCACCATGGAAAGCACGACGTGGAGTACGATGGGCAAGCGCACATGAGCACTGTTACCGCTATCTCCGAGACCTATCCCGGAACCGCTCCGGATATTCCCAGCACACGCGAGGAGATCATCTCCGCGCTGGGAAAAATCGCTACGTTGCAGGGCCTTACGGAAGGGGAGTGCGGGTGGCTCGCCGATCACAGTGTGGAGCGTGTCGCGGCTACAGGGGACGTGCTGTTTCGCGAAGGCCAGGCAGCCACTGCGATGATCATCCTGCTGCGGGGCGAGGTGCATGTGCGCCGGGAGTACGGTGGGTCGCTGCCGTTATTTATCGGACGCTCCGGGCTGCTTAGCGGGCTGCTGCCGTTCTCGCGGATGAAGACCTACGGCGGAATGGGTTTTGCGGTCGGTGATGTAATGGCGCTGATGATCGATCAGTCCCTGTTCGAGCCGATGTTGCAGGCGGTTCCGTCGATGGCGCAGCGCTCGGTCAGTACGTTGCTCGACCGTGTTCGCGAGGTGACGCGCATTGAGCAGCAGACGGAAAAGCTGAATGCCTTGGGCAAATTGGCCGGCAATCTGGCGCATGAGTTGAACAACCCGGCATCGGCGGCACAGCGTGCTGCTTCCGGCATGCTGACCGAGTTGCGCATCTATGGGCAGCAGAAGTACGAGCTCGGCGCTCTGTGCCTTGAGACGTCAAAGTGGGAGCCGGTGCGGGCCTGGCAGGAAGAGATGCGCAGCCGGGCTGCCTCACGGAACGTGGTGGACGTTGCCGAGCGCGAGGATTCACTTTCCGCCTGGTTTCGCGGGCACAATCTGGATGAAAACAGCTGGCGCAGCACCCCGGAACTGAGCGAATGCGGGGTGGAGCCGGCCGATCTGGACCGGTTATATGCCGCGCTTGAGGGGCGAGGCATTGAGGTGGTACTGCGGCAGTTTGCCTCGTCTCTGCGCGCCGAGCACATGACCGAGGCGATGATCGACGCAACCGCCCGCATTTTCGACCTGATCCGCGCGGTGAAGGATTACTCCTACATGGACCAGGCGCCGATCCAGGAGATCAGTGTCCCGCAAGGAATTGAGAATACGCTGATCATGCTGCAATCGCGATTGAACGGCATCGAGGTGGAACGGCGGTACGAGCCTGATTTGCCGACCATTTCAGCCTACGGCTCTGAGCTGAACCAGGTATGGATGGCGCTGCTTGAAAATGCGATCGATTCGATCGAGAACAAGGGAGGGTTCGGCGGCAAAATCACGATTGGGGTGACTGTCTCGGGACCGCTGCTGCTTACGGAGATCTGGGATAACGGGCAGGGGGTGCCGGCGGAGTTGCGCGACCGAATTTTCGAGCCATTCTTCTCGACGCGGGCACCTGGAGAGGGGTTGGGGCTGGGGCTCGATACGGTGCAGCGCATTGTGCGTAAGCATCGCGGCTACGTACGGGTGCAGAGTACACCGGAGGCGACGTGTTTCCAGGTGCGGCTGCCGATCGAGCAGTTGCAGGCGTATTGAGTGGCGCAGCGTTGTGCAGATGGGAATAGTACAAGCTGCCATTTTGGTTACTGCTCGACCTCGACGCCGCGCCAGAAGGCGACGTGATTCTTGATGTTGTGGGCTGCGGGCTTGGGGTCGGGGTAATACCAAGCGGCGTCCTGGTTTTCCTGGCCATCGATCAGCAGGGAGTAGTAGCGGGCCTGGCCCTTCCAGGGGCAGGTTGAGGTGGTCGTGCTGGGGCGGAAGAACTCACGCTTGAGCGCGCTTTCGGGGAAATAGACGTTCCCTTCTACCGATTCGAACTGATCGCTCTCCGCGATCATTTTGCCGTTCCAGGTTGCACGTGCCATATGTGTTGCCTCGCTTCCCTATCCAACTTAGCAGATGTGCGGCGGCATGTTCCACGCCGCCGCGGGGTGTTTCAGGTTGCTACACCGCTACGGTCTCGCGCTTGGACCCGCTGCTTGTTTTTACCCGGCTTTTGGGTTTCATGGCTTTTTTGGCTGATGCTGCCACTCTGGGTGCGGCTGTTTTCGCGGCGACCGGTGGAGCGGAGGCTTCGCCGGCAGCACTTGTTTCAGGCGCATCGCCGATCCGCTCAGTAAATGTGCATACGATCGCTTCTTCCGGGGCATCCGCGCTTTTCTTGCCGCGCGGAGCCTTTTTCTTTGCGCCATCTGCGGCGGCGCTTTTCTTGTTGTTCGGGCAGACAAGATACACGCCCGACTTCAGCACCTTTTCCATCAGGTACGGACTGCTGCACTCCGGGCAGTGTTGCGCGACCGGCTTGTGGTTCGAGGTGAACTCGCATTTCGGGTAGTTGGTGCAGGAGTAGAAAAGCGACCCGAACCGGGATTTCTTCTGCACGATTTCGCCGTCTTTGCAACTTGGGCAGGCCATGCCGATGGTGTCCTGCTTGATGTACTTGCACTTAGGGTAGGCCGAGCAGGAGATGAACTCGCCGTACTGGCCGTTGCGTAAGACCAGTTGTGCCTTGCACTTAGGGCAGTTTTCCTCAAGCGGTACAGGGGGTTTCTGCTGCTGTGCCTGGGTTAACCGGCGCACGGTTTTGCAGGGTGGGTCCTCGTTGTAGCCGGGGCAGGCCATGTAGGGGCCCCAGGGGCCGTTTTTCAGCAGCATCACGCGGCCGCAAGCTTCGCAGTATTCTTCCTGCTTTTCGTCGGCCTCCCCTTCCACATGCAGGTTGGGCTTTGCGTCGAAGTTCTCCTTGGTGAAGCTGCAGGAGTTTTTGTCTTTCTTGTTGTAGGCGGTGCAGGCAAAGAAGGTTCCGAACTTGCCCCACTTCATTACCAGCGGTGAACCGCAGTTGTCGCAGGACTGGTCGGTCGGGATCTCCATCCGCTTCAGGTCTTCCATGTGCTCGCTGGCTTCGCCGAGCTCCTGCTTGAAGTGCCCGTAGAAGCCGGTCAGCAGCGCGGTCCACTGCTCCTTGCCATCCTCGATATCGTCCAGCTCGGTTTCGAGGCGAGCTGTGTATTTGGTGTCGAAGATGTAGGGGAAATTTTTGATCAGCAGGTCGGTGACGACGGTGCCGATTTCGGTCGGCACAAAACCGCCGGCGCGTTTATTGCCCATTTTCTGGACGTACTCGCGATCCTGGATGGTGTTGATGATGGAGGCGTAAGTTGACGGGCGGCCGATGCCCCGCTCCTCGAGTACCTTGACGAGCGATGCTTCGGAGTAGCGTGGGGGCGGCTCGGTGAACTTCCGGGTCGCCTCGACCGGCGGCCGTACGACGGCTTCGCCCAGCTCCGGTTCGACGAACTCCGGGATGTCCTGCTTTTCGGCTTCGTTCGCCGCTTCCTCGTTGCCGGCCTCGATTTCGGCGGCTTTCAGCTCGTATTTGGTACGGGCGTCGGCAATTTTGGCAGTGCGGCGGCGCTCGCTCATGGCCTGGAGCGCTGCTTGTGAAGCCAGAGCCAAGGCCTGCTTTTCCGAGAGCCTGGGCAGTTTTTGTTTACTGTCGTCCGCGCCGTCTTCGTCCTCGTCGGCGTAGACCTTGAGAAAGCCGTCGAATTTGAGCACGGAGCCGGAGAGACGGAAGTTGTAGGTGCGATCACTCTGGGCATGGATCTCGACCGTGGTCTGATCCCAGACGGCCGGGGTCATTTGCGAGGCGACAAATCGCTGCCAGATGAGGCGGTAAAGCCGGAACTGCTCATCGCTCAGGTACTGGCGGACCGAGTCCGGGCTCATCTCCGGGTGGGTGGGGCGGATGGCTTCGTGCGCGTCCTGGGCGTCCTTCTTGCTTTTGTACTCATTGGCTTTGGCGGGCACGTACTGTTCGCCAAGCTGCCCGGCGATCCACTCGCGGGTACTTGCGACCGCATCGGGCGAGACGCGGGTCGAGTCAGTACGCATATAGGTGATGAGGCCGATGGTGCCTTCGGCGCCGATTTCCAGACCTTCATACAAACGCTGGGCCACACCCATGGTGCGCTTGACGCTGTAGCCGAGCTTGCCGGCGGCGTCCTGCTGCAGCTTGCTGGTGGTGAAGGGGGCGCGCGGGTTCTGCTTGCGCTCCTTTGTCTCGATGGAATGAACGGTCCAGCCGGCCTTTTCGGCGCCGTGGACGACTGCCATCGCGCTCGCCTCGTCCGGCATGGCTGTGCCGCTCACTGTCGGGACCGTTGCGCGCTCGCCGTCGATGCCGATGAAACGCGCGGTGAACAGGATGGGCTCGCCCTTGGCGTCGGTTTGCCCGCTGACCTCGAGCACGGCGTCAATCGGCCAGTATTCAACCGGCTGAAATGCCTTAATTTCCCCTTCGCGCTCCACAATGAAGCGGACGGCTACGGTTTGGACGCGGCCTGCGGAAAGGCCACGACGGACTTTGTCCCACAGCAAAGGCGAGATCTGGTAGCCCACGATCCGGTCCAAAACACGGCGGGTCTGCTGGGCGTTGACCAGGTTATTGTTGACCGCGCGCGAGCGCTCAAATGCCGCTTTGACCGCCTTGGGCGTGATTTCGTTGAAGGTGACGCGGCTGATGTTGTTCCGCGCGGACTCGCGGAGCTCCTGCTCGAGGTGCGCGGCGATGGCTTCGCCTTCGCGATCCGGGTCAGGCGCGAGGTATACGTGGTCGGCCTTGAG
>JAABUX010001085.1_pt1 | contig 42537 bp, 35 predicted proteins | sample 5561851 | NCBI WGS metagenome assembly JAABUX01 (sample SAMN10711883, study PRJNA513361) | rock metagenome | isolation source: Antarctica rocks | place: Antarctica: Victoria Land, Richard Nunatak red sandstone | collected 2016-01-03 | reverse complement strand
GTGGAACCCCGGCAGACCGGCCCGCCAGCCGGACCACCGTCATACCCAGACCCTAAAATCAACACCAGCAAGGCCAGTCAGTCACCACCCGGCGCCAGCCTCAAGTCCGCGTGAATGATCAGGGTTAACGGCCGTACGCCTGCTCCGGGCGCCTGGACCGGCGAAGCCGATCACTGCGGCACGAGCCGTCTGGCGCGGGCCAAGATCGGCTGGTTACACCTTTCCTGGCGTCATTGAGGAACTTTCCGGTGCTTGTAGCGCACTGCCGCAAATGACCGTATGCTCTCGCAGGTGCCCAGTCTGAGTCGGTTCGTGAGCAGGCGGAGCCCCGGCCGGTGACGCCGCTCGAACGGCTGACATGCCAGTCGGCTCGAACCCGCGGAGGACGCCGGAACTGAGCTTGTGCCTCGCCGGGGAAAGCTCTCCGTCCCAGCACGGCCCTTAGCTTCTGCTCTCGTGCAACTTGTTCCAGCATTCGGTCGCCCTGATTGGAGAAACAAGTAATGTCAGATCATTCTACTGCCGCTGTTGCGGGAACTGCTGCGCCTCCGGTAGCGCGGCTTGAGCCTGATGCGATCGGCGTGGCGCAGGACACGGTCATCGGCATGGCTTCCTCTGCCCCGGCAGCCTCAGTCGGGCTGACCCTCGCCCTCGTAGTCGCTGCGAGTAATTACGGCAGCGGCCCGGTCATCATGCTCACTGCGATCCCTATGCTCATTATTGCGAATGCCTACCGCCGACTGAACCTGTGGAACGCCAACTGCGGCGCCTCGTTCGAGTGGGTTGGCCGCGCTATGAGCCCCTACCTTGGATTTCTGACGGGCTGGCTGATGATCGCCGCCTACGTGATCGCCACAGTCAGCGGCGTAATCATTCTCGGACCGTCTGTTCTGACCGTATTTGGCTCCAGCGGAACAAGCACCTGGGGGAATATCGGAATCGGTGCCGCGGTCGGCGTTATCATGCTCGTAATCGCTATCGTCGGCATTCGCTTTACCGCTCGCGCGCAGGTCGCCATGGCGGCGATCGAATACACCATTCTTATCGGCTTTGCGATCGCTGGCCTGGTGGCGGTACTGAGTCACCATCACGGCACTTTTCCTGCTAGCAGGGGCTGGCTGAGCCTTAGCGGTATCGGCGGGAAAGGCAGCCTGACCGCTGGAATTCTTGCTGCCGTGTTCATGTTCACCGGCTGGGACGGAACCCTCTACGTCAACGAGGAAGTCAAGCACCGGCGAACCAATCCCGGTAAAGCCGCCATCATGGCCGTTCTGCTGCTGGCAATTATCTACACGCTCTCGGAAGTTGGCCTGCAGGGTGCGGTGTCGCCGGCCAAGCTCCAGGCCCACAGCGCGGACATCCTCGTGTACGTGGCCCAGGCGCTAGGCGGCGGTGCGTGGGCGAAGGTGATGGCGCTCTCCCTTGCACTTTCAGTAATCGCAACCACCGGTACCGGCATCGTCCTTACCGCCCGGATCGTCTACGGAATGGCGAGCTACCGGACATTTCCGCAGTTTCTCAGCAACGTTTCGCGCCGTTACGCCACGCCGGTCGCCGCCAGTGTTGTGGTCGGCGTAGTTATCATCGTTCTCAGTGCGGTATACCTGCTCGCTACCAGTATTCAGAGCGCGTTCAACGATGTAGTCAACGTAACCGGGCAGTTGTTCGCCGTATTTTATATCCTGACCGCTATCGCCACGATTACTTACTATCGGCGCCGCCTGAGCACGAGCGCCAGGGACGCGATGACCCTCGGCATACTTCCGCTTGCTGCGGCCGTATTCCTTGGCTGGATTGTCATCAAGTCAGTGAGCACCCAGGTAGCGTCGCAAAACTGGTCACTCATCGGCATTGTCGGTGTCGGTGTGGTACTCATGCTCGTCGCGCGTTTCGTGCTTCGCTCCCCGTTCTTCCAGATCGAGCGCGAAAGCGAAGGCCAGGGTGTCAGCGGTACCTTGGCTGGCGGCTCGCACCGGCTGGCCTCCTGAAGAAGCGGCTGTAACGCGTTTTGGAGCTGCTGCCCGGAGGACATCGTGCAGGAGTACGACTACATCGTGGTCGGTGCGGGCACTGCCGGGTGTGCAGTGGCGGCCCGGCTAACTCAGCACGCGGCTGTCCGCGTGCTGCTACTGGAGGCCGGGTCACCCCGGCGGACACGAGCCATGACCGTGCCGAGCGCATGGCCAGGCAACCTCGGCTCGGCGGCAGACTGGGGCGACACCAGCACGGGCCAGTCTGACGCCGGGCCCGTGGCATACCCGAGAGGCCGCGCTCTGGGCGGATCTAGCTCCATCAACGCCATGGCGCACGTCCGCGGGCACCGGGCAGTGTATGACGGCTGGGCTGCTGGTGGGGCGACCGGCTGGGCATTTGCGGACCTGCTGCCGTATTTCCGGCGCAGCGAGCGAGCGGACGGGCGCGACCCGGCGCTGCGGGGCACGGACGGCCCGGTACGGGTGGGCGCGGCGGCAGCAGACAGGCATCCGGTAGCACGTGCGTTCGTTGAGGCCCTGACCGCAGCCGGGTACCCGTTCACGGACGACCTCAGCGGCCGGGAGCAAGAGGGCGTCGCCTGGATCGACCTGGCCATCGCAGACGGGCAGCGGGTCAGTTCGGCGGATGCGTATCTCCGGCCGGTGCTAGATCGCCCGAACCTCGTTGTAGAGACTGACTGTCTGGTTACCCGGCTGAACATCCGGCACGGCCGCTGCACGGGCGTCTGTTATACCCGTTCCGGGCTGTGGCCTGCGGAGTCGGTTTCAGGCGAGGTAATTCTCTGCGCGGGGGCGATCGGCTCGCCGCAGATCCTTATGCTGTCTGGCATCGGCCCCGCCGGACCGTTGCGCGCCGCCGGCGTCGAGCCGGTGGCCGATATCGCGGCGGTCGGCGCGAACCTGCAGGATCACCCCGTGGTAATGGCGTCTTACGCATCCTCATTGCCGCTGCTGAAGAGCAAGTACAACAATGGGGAGGCGTGCGCAGCGATCCGCAGCGAGCTAACCGGCGATTACCCGGACCTTCACCTATTCCCGATTTTGCTGCCCTTGGCGCCGGCCGGCTGCGAGCCCCCGGTCGCAGGGGGCTATGTCCTGGCGGCCGCCGTAGTCGCCCCCGACAGCAGAGGCACGGTGCGGCTGGCCTCGCCCGATCCGCAGGTACCTCCCCTGATTGATCCGGGGTTCCTGACTGACGGGCGTGACCTGGCCCGGCTGGAGACCGGGCTGCAGCTGGTCCGGCAGATCGCGGCTGACGGGCCATTCACTGGAGTGCGCAAGACAGAAGTATGGCCTGGCGCGGACGTCTGCACCGCCGCCGGGCTCCGGGCCTACATCCGCCAGCGGGTGGGGAGTTACTACCATCCGGCCGGCACCTGCCGGATGGGCCGCGACACGGACCCGGACGCAGTTGTCGACCTGGAACTGCGGGTGCGCGGGATCTCCGGCCTGCGGATTGCCGATGCGTCGGTCATGCCGACAATCCCGAACGCGCATCCGAACGCGACGGTGCTGGCGATCGCCGAGCGAGCGGCCGAGCTAGCCGGCGAACATTAGGCGGAGGCATCTCTGTCACCCGAGCGCTGGCGCGGCCTTCAGGTCACGGGTTCCCGCGGGCGCTGGGTCGCCCACGGTCCCGGTAAGGGAGCTGGCAGGCAGGGCTGACAAGACCGCGGGGCCGCCGCTGGTAGCGCCGCGGTGCCGGCGCTACCGGAGGGTTAGGGCTGGCCGTGCTTCCCAGGTGGTCCAAAGCGGCCGGTAGCGCTGCTGGTTCCAGAACGGCCCGGATAGCGGGTTGACCTGATCATGATGCAGCAGCGTGACGGCTACCTTCGCCGCGTCGGCCTCGCGGTGGAAATGCGCGACCATTGCGTCGCCGACGCCGCGGCCGCGCTCGCCGGCCAGCACGCCCATCAGCTCCAGGTAGGCAACGGGCGCGCCGCCAGTCATCGGCGCGATCCAGGCTGCAGCTTCCGGCCGCTCGGCATACAGCAAGCCGACCGGCTCGCCGTCGCGGTCCGCTAGCCAGATCCAGGCATCCGGGCTCGCCAGTGCCGTCGCGGCTTCAGCCCGGAGCGCGGCCGCCGTGCCGGGCCGCTCGACCACCGTGCCGAAGTGCGCGTCGAACCGGATGACCGCCAGGCCGAGCCGCACTACGGCGTCAAGGTCCGCCGGGGCGGCCCGCCGGATCGCCACGCCCTGCCGGGCCGCCGGGGTCTGAGCCGCTTCGGCCGGCCCGGCCGGGCTCGCCCCGGCCGGCCCGGCCCGGCCCGCGGTTGCCGTCGCCCAGCGGCTGCCCGGCGCCGGTGCCTCCGCCGGGGCGCCGCGGTGACGGCCTGCCGGCCGCGCCGCGATCACAGCCCGCGGCGAGAGGCCGTGCTGCAGCAGGATCACGGCCCCGTCGACGTCCCGGCTGGGCCAGTTGACGACAGCCGCGGTGTCTTCGCCGGCGGCGGCCGACACGGCGGCCAGGTGATCATGCCAGCGTGTCAGCAACTGGTCCAGTGCCGCCGCGACGTCCGGGCCGGCGATCTGCGGGGTGAGCCGGAACCTGACGGCCGCGCCCCAGGTCAGGTCCAGCGAGTCGGCCGTTCCTGCCCAGTGCTCGCACGTCCCGGTTGCCGACGTCTGCCCGTCAGCGCCGGCGACGGCCAGGCTCGCGCCGCAGCCCGGCGGCGGGTCGGCCGGGGCCGGCAGCAGCGGGTCGGTGGCCTGCCACCGGCGGTGCAGCCGCGCACTGACGCTGGCCCCGGCAGGACTGGCTTTCCCCGGCGAGTAATCCGCCCCGGTTCCCGGGCCGGTCATTGCCCGGCGATGTTCAGCAGACTCTGCCGGACCTTGTGCGTCAGCGGATCGCCGGGGGACAGGGACTGGTCGCATCTGGCAAGGGTGTCGCGCAGCCGCGCCGTCGCGTCGCCGACACGGCCGACCGCATAATAGGCGTGAGCCAGGTTCGCGCTCGCCGCGAGAGTATCCGGATGCGCGGCACCGAGGACCCGCTCGTAATCCGCCCGGGTCTGCTCGAAAAGCTGCAGCGCCGAGCCCATCCGGCCGGCCGCGTGGCTGGCGGTGCCCAGGGCCCCCCGCGCGGCGATGGTGTCCAGGTGGTCGCGGCCGAGGGCGCGCTCCCGGTCGCTCAGCGTCTTCTTGTAGCCGGCCATGGCGTCCTTGATCTTACCGTCCGCCAGGAACGCGTCGGCGAGCGTATGCCGGGCGGCCATGGTGCCCGGATGGCGCGAGCCCAGGACCCGCTCCCGGTCGGCCAGCGTCTGCTGCTGCAGCCTGATGGCGTTCCTTGGCTGGCCAGCGGCCAGGTAAGCGGCGGCGACCTCGTCCCGGGCGCTGAGCGAGGCCGGGTCCTCGGAGCCGAGGACACGCTCGTAGTCGCCGGCCGCCGCTGCCAGGATGCTCAGGGCGTCCGCCAGGTCACCCGCGGCCACCATGGCGTGGCCGAGCCGGCGCCGCGCCGCGATAGTGCCCGGATCATCCGGCCCGAGAGTGCGGATCCGCGCGGCGAGAGCCCACTTGAACCACGGCACCGCCTCGGCGGCCCGCCCGGCCGTCAGGTAGGCGGCCGCCATCTGCTCGCAGACCATCAGGGTGTCCAGGTGGGCCGGCCCGTTGATCCGGTCGCTGGTCTCGGCGAGGTGCCGCCAGAACGCGACGGCCGGACCGGTCAGCCGCGCGCTGTCCAGGCTCTGACCGGTCCGCAGCAGCAGCGGATGGCAGCCGTCGGCCCACAGCGCGTCCCCGGCGGCACGCTGCAGGCTAGCCGCGCACGCCCGCAGGCTAGCGGTCAGCCACGGCTGCGACTCGTCCGCGGGCCATATCTCCAGCAGCGCCGCGGCTGCCGCCAGCGCCGCTCGCTGCGGTAGTCCCGCAGGCATCGCGGCCCGCACGGCCGCCTGCACCGCCGGGCTCATCCGGACCGCCGGCGGGTCGGCAGTCAGCAGGCCGGCCCGCTCCAGCGCGTGCAGCGCGACCTGGACCTCGCCGGGTCCCGGCAGGTCCGGGCCGGCGTCGGCCGCCAGGTACTGGCGGACGGCGGCCGCGGCGAAGAGCGCTGCGGGAATGCCGTTGCCGTCCAGCTGGGCGGCCAGGGCCAGCAGCGCGTACACCGCGCCGCCGGGGGCCAGCCGGCCGGCCTGGTCGAAGCTGAATGTCCAGGTAACGGCCGCTACGGGCAGTTCGCCCGCGGTGGCAGCCAGCTTCTCCCGGCGGCGGCCGAAGTAGCCGCGGAACTCACGGCAGGACAGACCCGAGCTGGCTATCACCGCGCTGGCCTGCGCGAGCGCCAGCGGCTCGCCGCCGAGATCGGCGACCAGGTCGATCGCGCCGCGGCGCTGGTCCGGGTCGGCGTTCAGGCGGCCCATCAGGTAGCTCAGCGCCTCGCGGGTGCTGAAGCCGCCGACTGCCAGCTCCGTGGCCTGCAGGCCGCCGGGGCCATGCTCGCCGCGCAGGATTTCCGGCTCCGCGGTCGTGATCAGGATTCGTCCCGCCGGGCCGGCCGGCCACAGGGCCGCCAGGTCCGCGGCGTCGGACAGGCCGTCGAGAACCATCAGCCACGGGCGGCTTGTCTCGCTGAGCCAGCCCGCGAAGCGGGCAGCGACCGACTCGGCGTCGCCGGCCGGGGAAATCCCCATTGCCGCCACCGCCGCTGCCACGTATCCGGACAGGACGGACGCCCGGCTGGCGGACGGGATCCATACCAGCAGGTCCACCGCGCCGGACTGCCACAGCGACTGTGCGCAGGACGCCGCGAGCTGGGTCTTGCCGCACGAGATCAGCCAGTCCCGCGCCCCGCCCGCGGCGTCAGTGCCGGGTGCCAGCACGACGACCGCGCCCGGCACCAGCGCCGCGGCCACGCCGGGATCTGTCTCCGGCCGGGCGCTGAAGCCGTCAGCCAGCGCGGGCACCTGGCCCGACATGACCCGGCCTGGCGCGGGCATTCCGGCGCTGCCTGAAGCGATCATCGATCATTCACCCCCCGCGCATCATATTGGCAGGCAATTAAACCACTTACGGGGATTAGCATATTTTGCCGAGGCGGCAACGGAAGCCATCGCGACCGCTCGCAGCTAGACTTCCGGCATGGCACGAGTCCTTTCCGGCATCCAGCCCACTGCTGATTCCTTTCACCTGGGCAATTACCTGGGTGCCGTGCGCCAGTGGGTGGCGCTGCAGGAGACCCATGACGCGGTTTACTGCGTCGTGGACCTGCATGCGATCACGGTGCCCCAGGATCCGGCCGACCTGCGCCGCCGGACCAGGGTGGCCGCCGCGCAGCTGCTGGCGGCCGGCCTTGACCCAGGCCGCTGCATCGTGTTCGTGCAGAGCCACGTGCCGCAGCACGCGGAGCTGGCCTGGATTCTCGGCTGCCTGACCGGGTTCGGCGAGGCCGCCCGGATGATCCAGTTCAAGGACAAGTCCGCCCGGTCCGGCGCGGACACGGCCAGCGTGGGGCTGTTCACCTACCCGGTCCTGCAGGCCGCGGACATCCTGCTCTACGGCACGGACCAGGTGCCGGTGGGCGAGGACCAGCGCCAGCACCTGGAACTTACCCGGGACCTGGCCCAGCGGTTTAATCACCGTTTCGGCCCGACGCTGGTGGTGCCGGAGCCCTACATCCTGCCCGAGGTTGCCAAGATCGCCGACCTGCAGGACCCGGCGGCCAAGATGAGCAAGTCGGCGTCGTCCCCGCAGGGCATCATCGACGTGCTGGAGGAGCCCGCCGCTATCCGCCGCAAGATCGCCCGGGCAGTGACCGACGCCGGCGGCGAGGTGCGGGCCGACGAGGCTGCCAAGCCCGGCGTTACCAACCTGCTGCGGATCTACTCGGCGCTGGCCGGGGTGAGCGTGGCCGACCTGGAGCAGCGGTATTCCGGCGCGGGCTATGGCAGCTTCAAGAAAGACCTCGCCGAGGTGGTCGTGGCCGCGTTCGCGCCGATCCGGGAGCGCACCGGGCAGCTGCTCGCGGGCGAGGCCGAGCTGGACAAGATCCTCGCGGTCGGCGCTGACCGGGCCCGGCAGATCGCCGCGGCGACGATGACCGAGGTCCGGGACCGCACCGGTCTGCTGCTGCCCGGTTGACGGTAGTTCTCCAGGCCGGCTGACGGCCGCGGCCCGGTCGTGCGCGCGGAATGACCCCGCGCCGCCTTAATCTGGTCGTATGACGCGTCTATCGGAGTCCGGCCGGCCTATCGAGCCCGTCTACGGTCCCAAGGCACTGGCGGACTTTGAGCCGGACCGCGATCTCGGCGAGCCGGGCGGCTACCCCTATACTCGCGGCATTTACCCGCAGATGTACGTCTCGCGGCCGTGGACGATGCGCCAGTACGCCGGCTTCTCGACCGCGGCCGATTCCAACCGGCGCTACCACCAGCTGATCGCCGCGGGCACCACCGGCCTGTCGGTCGCCTTCGACCTGCCGACCCAGATGGGCTATGACTCCGATGCGACGCAGGCCAGCGGCGAGGTCGGCAAGGTCGGCGTCGCGATCGACTCGATCGACGACATGGCCGTGCTGCTGGACGGCATCCCGCTGGATACCGTCTCCACCTCGATGACGATCAACGCGCCCGCCGCCGTGCTGCTGCTGCTGTACCAGCTGGTCGCCAGCCAGCAGGGGACCAGTGCGGCAAAGATCTCCGGGACCATCCAGAACGACATTCTTAAGGAGTACATCGCCCGCGGCACGTACATCTACCCGCCGCAGCCATCCCTGCGCCTCGTCGCCGACACGTTCGCCTACTGCCGCCGGGAGATCCCGCGGTGGAATACCATCTCGATCTCCGGCTACCATATGGCCGAGGCCGGCGCGACGCCGGTGCAGGAGATCGCGTTCACGCTCGCGAACGCGCGGGCCTACGTGCGCGCCGCGATCGACTCCGGCCTCGCGGTCGACGAGTTCGCGCCCCGGCTGTCGTTTTTCTTCGTCGCCCGCACCACGCTGCTGGAGGAAGTGGCGAAGTTCCGCGCGGCCCGCCGGATCTGGGCCGCCATGATGCGGGACGAGTTCGGCGCGCGGGACCCGCGCTCTCAGCTGCTGCGATTCCACACTCAGACGGCAGGCGTCCAGCTGACCGCCCAGCAGCCGGAGGTGAACATGGCCCGGGTCACGATCCAGGCCATGGCCGCGGTACTGGGCGGCACCCAGTCGCTGCACACCAACTCCTATGACGAGGCGATCGCGCTGCCGAGCGAGAAGGCCGCCCGGCTGGCGCTGCGCACCCAGCAGGTGATCGCCAGCGAGTCTGACCTGACCGCGACCACTGACCCGTTCGCGGGCTCGTACGCGATCGAGTCGCTGACCACTGACGTCGAGGAGCAGGCCCGCGAGCTGATGGGCACGATCGAGGAACTCGGCGGCGCGGTCGCAGCGATCGAGCAGGGCTTCCAGAAAGCGGAGATCGAGCGGTCCGCTTACCGGGTGGCCCGCGAGATCGACGCCGGCGAGCGGGTAGTGGTCGGAGTTAACAAGTACACGGTCGACGCCGAGGAGTCCTACGAGCCGCTGCGGGTGGACCCGGCGATCGAGCAGGCCCAGGCTGACCGGCTCGCCGCGCTGCGGGCCAGCAGGGACGGCGCCCAGGTTCGCCGCCTGCTGGCTGACCTCAAACGGCAGGCGGCCGGCCCGGAGAACCTGCTCTACCCGCTGCGGGCCGCGCTCGCGGCGCGGGCGACCGTGGGCGAGGTGTGCGGCGCGCTCCGCGACGTCTGGGGCCGCTACCAGCCCCCGGACGTGTACTAGCGAGCCGCCCGGCAGTAGCGGGACCGGCAGCAGCAGGCCGGCATTAGCGGGACCGGCAGTCGACAGGCCCGCAGTCGCGGGAGGCAGAGCCCCTGGGAGGCGCAGCATGGCGATCCGGTGGAATCCGTCGCAGGGACCGACGCTCGGGATCGAGTGGGAACTGCAGCTCATCGACCGGGAGACCCGGATGCTGCGGCAGGACGCCCGCGAGGTACTCGCGGCACTGCCCGGCCAGGACCGGTCCGGCGAGCACCCCAAAATCCGGTACGAGCTGATGCAGTCCACCGTCGAGGTCGTTACCGGCATCTGCAGCACCGTCGGGGAGGCCCAGCAGGACCTGGCGGCAACTATTTCGCAACTTCAGCGGACCACGAGTGCGCGCGGTATGATGCTGGCCTGTGCCGGTACTCACCCCGTCAGCGACTGGCGGGACGCCAAGATGGCGCCTATTCAGCGCTATGCCGAACTAACCGAGCAGCTGCAGTGGCTAGCTCGCCGGATTCAGACCTTCGGAGTCCATGTTCATGTCGGTATCCGCGACGAGGGCAGGGCAATTCCCATCGTCAACGCGCTCGCGGCCTACCTGCCGCATTTCCTGGCGCTGACCGCGTCAAGCCCGTTCTGGAACGGCCAGGACACGGGGCTCGCCTCGTGCCGGGCGATCATTTTCGGCGGCCTGCCCACATCGGGGCCGCCGGAGCAGCTAGCCGACTGGAGTGAGTTCGAAAATTACATGGAGACCTTGCTGCGCGCCGGGACCATCTCGAGCATCAAGGAGGTGTGGTGGGACATCCGGCCGCACCCCGATTTTGGCACGCTTGAGATCCGGATGTTCGACGGGGTCCCGACACTGCGCGAGATCGGCATGGTCGCCGCGCTTTCGCAGTCACTGGTCCAGCTGTTCGACACCCAGCTGGACCGCGGCTACCGGCTGCCCCGGCCCGCGCCCTGGGTAGTGCGGGACAACAAGTGGCGGGCCACCCGGTACGGGCTGGACGCCAGGATCATCGTCGACGGCACCGGCGCGACCGCGCCGGTGCGTGATGAGCTGCACGAGCTGATCCGCGAGCTCGCCCCGGTCGCCGAACGGCTGGGCTGCGCGCAGGAGCTCGAAGTGGTATCGGACGTTCTCGACCGCGGTGCGTCCTATGAGCGCCAGCGCGCGATCGTGGAGAAAGGCGGCGAGCTCGCCGATGTCGTTGATGCACTTGCCAGTGAATTCGCCCAGGACAGCTTCGTCCCCGCCGGGGAGCTGGGGCATGGCCGAAAATGACCTGAATGGCGAGCTCGACCGGTTCATGGCCGGGCACGAAGCCGAGCTGATCGAGTTCCGCCGGGACCTGCACGCCCATCCCGAGATCGGCTATCACGAGCACCGGACCACCCGGCGGGTAGCGCAGCGGCTGTCGGCGGCAGGCCTGCGGCCCGCCATCCTGCCGAAGGGCACTGGCCTGGTCGCGGACATCGGCGGCGCGCCCGGCGGCCCGGTGATCGCGCTGCGCGCCGACCTGGACGCGCTGCCGATCAGCGACGAGAAAGATGTCCCGTACCGGTCGGTCAACGCGGGCACCTGCCATGCCTGCGGGCACGACGTGCACACCGCGATCCTGGTCGGCGCCGGGCTGTTCCTGGCCGGGGCCGCCGCGGCAGGCGCGCTGGCCGGCGGGGTACGGCTCATCTTCCAGCCGGCCGAGGAGGTCCCGGGCGGCGCCATCGACGTGCTGTCGGCCGGCGGCATTGCGTCGGTGGAACGGATCTTCGCGCTGCACTGCGACCCGCGCCTGGATCTCGGCAAGGTCGGCACCCGGACCGGTGCGATAACGGCTGCCTGCGACAAGATCACGGTCAGGGTCACCGGCCCGGGCGGTCACACCGCGCGGCCGCACCTGACCGCCGATCTCGTCTACGCGCTCGGCAAGATCATCACCGAGCTGCCCGCGGCGCTGTCCCGCCGGGTGGACCCGCGCTCCAGCCTCAGCCTGGTCTGGGGCCGGGTCAGCGCGGGCACGACCGCCAACGCGATTCCGGACGACGGCATCGTCGAGGGCACTGTCCGGTGCCTGGACGACGACGCGTGGCATGCCGCGCCCGACTTGCTCAAGGCCCTGCTGGAGTCGGTCGCCAGCGCGTACGGCGTCGTCGCCGATCTCACCTACCAGCGGAACGTGCCGCCGACCGTCAACGACGGGGTGAGCACCGCGATGCTGGAAGCCGCTGCCGACCAGGTCCTCGGCCCGGACTCGGTCACCTCGGCACCGCAGAGCCTGGGCGGCGAGGATTTCGCCTGGTACCTGGAGTCCATTCCCGGCTCGCTGGCCCGGCTGGGTACCCGCACGCCGGGATCGGCCGACGATTTCGACATCCACCAGGCAAAGTTCGACGTGGACGAACGGGCCATCGGCCTCGGTGTCCGGCTGATGGCAGCCACCGCCCTGACAGCCCTGAGCGGCGGTCGCGCGGCGGATCCCGAGCCCATGCCCGGCGCCGCCCTCGCCTAGCCGGCCGCGGGGCCCGGTAAGGTGGGACGACAGCCGCGGCGGCGGCCTTTTCGGCCTATCGCGGTAATAAACGGGTGCCCGCAGTGTCGTCCGAGCAGCACTACGACGTACCGGCCACGGCCGGGACCCAAGCCGACGCTCCGCCGGGGCCAGGCTGTGGACGGCAGCGAACGGCAGCACGGTGTTCCGGCGGCCGGGTGGTGGGCCTGGGTGGTGTTCGCCGCCGCCTGCCTCACCGACCTGGCCGTTCAGGGCCGCGACCGGGCGTCGCTGAACGCCGCGCTCGCGCTGGCGCTAGTTACTGGCTGTGCCTACGCGTGCGGACACTGGCCGCGGATCGTCGCGGACGCCGCCGAACTCACGGTGCGGAACCCGCTCCGGGAGCACCGCGTGCCCTGGAGCGCCGTCACCGGCATCAGGCTGGGGCACTCCGTCCAGATCACCTGCACGCGGCCGCAGGGCCGCCGCCCTAAGACCGTGCACAGCTGGGCGCTTTACGCCCAGCGCCCGTCTGCCGCGGGCGCGGCGGTGCGCACGCTGCGCGGCGGTGCGCACGCTGCGCGGCGGCCGCCAGAGCGCCGGCCGGGATCTGCCCGCATACTGCGGGTCGCCGTAGCTAACCCACCGCGCGCAAGGCTGCGCCGGATCTCCTATCCACGGCAGTGACGGTCAGGCGTTTCGGCTAGCTCCACCCACGATGCTGGCGTCGTCAGTCAGGCTGCGCACGCAGGTTCGCCGCCTGCTCACGAGCCGCGTCAGCGTCGGGCTGCCACGGGATGTGTCAGGCTGGGCGGGTGGATAGCGCGGATGTGAAGGCGTTTTTCGATCAGGTCTCGACGCGGTGGGATGACATGCGATCGAGTTTCTACAACGCCGACGTGATTGAGGCGCTTGCTGAGCATGGCCGGGTTACTGCGGACTCGCGGGTGGTCGACGTCGGAACCGGGACCGGGTTCGTTGCTGCGGGCCTGGCCGGGCGGGCAGCGGCGGTGGTCGGAATCGACAACTCCCCGGCGATGCTGGCCGTCGCCGCAGACAACCTTGCCGCTCTGGGCGCAGGCAACGTCACCCTTGCTGAGGGCGAGGTGGACAGCCTGGGCCTGCCCGATGACTACGCCGACGTCGCGGTCGCGAACATGGTGCTGCATCATGCGCCGGACCCGGCCGGGATGCTGGCCGAGATGGCCCGCGTTGTGCGGCCCGGCGGGACGATAGCGATCACTGACGAAATTGAGCACTCTTACGAGTGGATGCGCACCGAGCAGGCTGATCTCTGGCTCGGGTTTACCCCTGAGCAGGTGGGTGGCTACTTTCAGCGAGCCCGCCTGGTGGAGTACGGGTACGCGTCGATGGGCATGCAATGATGCATCGTCTCCAAGACCTCGGTCGGGGTCACGGCAAACATCGGCATTTTCGCGGCCTGGGCGAGAGTGCCTTCCTCATCCCGGTGACGGCCCGGTCAGTGCAGACCGGCGCCGCGCACAGCGGCGGCCGCACCCACCATCAGGTAAGCAGCTGCCTCGCTGGAAACTGACCCAGCCCCGGCCCGGCTATTTCGAGTGGACCGCGCAGACGGGCCAGACGTATGCCACGGGACCGTGTGGGCGAGGCGCCGGATGCGCGGTGGCAGGCCGGTGCGTCCGCTGGTAACGTTCCCTTTAATCCGTTCGTTCGGCCGGACAGCGGCCGCTGCCGCCTTTCCAGATGCCGTTGGCGGACACTATCCGCGGGACGTGAAAGGAGGCCGCCATGACGACACAAATGATGCTCGCGGCCGGGGAAGGCGAACGCATCCTCGGCGGTGGGCTCAATTTCACGACCAAGGCGACGATGGAGGGGGGCGGGTTCGCTGCGACCTTCGAGTGCATCGTCCCCCCGGGTTATGACGTCGGAGCGCACATCCATACCGAGGGCATCGAGATGTTCTACGTCACCAGTGGCGAGCTGGCCGTTGTGGCATTCGAGCCGGTCGACCGCTCGGAGCAGAACTGGCGCAAGTGGCAGTCTGACTCCGGCGAGCACTACCTGAGCGGTGGGGCCGGTGCGTTCATGCTGGTACCCCCGAACGTCCCGCACGCGTTTGCGAATCTGACCGACGAACCGACGCACATGTACTTCCAGTCGTCGATGGCGGCCGGTCACGAGAAGTACTTCAAGGAATTAGCCGCGCTGCTGGAGAAGAGCGGTGACGGCCCTCCCGACGACGCAGCGATCCAAGACCTCCGACGGCGCTATGACATCGACCAGCTAACACCGCTGAAGCCATCCGGAGTGCATTCCTAGTGGTCCGTCGCGGGTTTGACTTGTGACAACGTTTCACGTCCTCGACGGGCCTTTCCGCGGATCTCGGCGGCGGCGGCGTGCCATACGAACGGCTTCGGTCCTTGTTCCAGTGGCCCACCCAGATGTCGATGGCGTCGATCAGGTCTCCCACGCTGGTGAAGGTCCCTCGACGCAGACGCCGATCGGTCACCTCCTTGAACCACCGTTTCACCAAGTTGAGCCAGGAGGAGCTGGTGGGCGTGAAGTGCAGGTGCCAGCGGGCTCGGCGGGGATCAGCCAACCACTCGGCGACCTCGGGCGCCTTATGGACGGAAAGGTTGTCTAACACCACGTGGATGTCGAGGCGGCGGGGCACTGACCGGTCGATCTTCTTGAAGAAGGCCAGCACGTCGAGCCCGGCAAGAGACGTGCGGCACTCGGTGATCATCTCCCCGGTCGCCATGTTGAGCGCAGCGAAGAGGTCGGTCGTGCCGTTGCGCTTGAAGTCATGGGTCATGTCGCCGCCCTGCCCCGCACCATCGGCAAGCTCGGCTGGGTCCGGTCGAGGGCCTGACACTGCGTTTTCTCGTCGAAGCTGAAGACCACAGCCTTCGCCGGGGGGTCCAGGTAGAGCCCGTCCACGTCGACGAGCTTGTCTTCGAAGCGGGGATCGTTCGACACCTTGAAGGTGTCGATCTTCCAGGGCTTGAGCTCATGGTCGCGCCAGATCCGAGCGACGGTGTCCTTGCCGATCCCGAATCGCTTCGCCAACGTCCTGGTCGCCCAGTGCGTGGAGGTGTCCGCTGGCTTCTCGTTCAAGGGCCAGCCTGGATATCGTGAGCGATGTGAAGTCCGAGCGGGCCGGGCCGGGCCGGGCTGTGGTCGTCAGCGCGGCCAGCACCAAGGCCGCGGACCAGGCCGGATCCCGGTGACCCCGAGTCTCGGAGGGCGGCGAACCCGGTGCTGAGGGGACGGTTCGCGGGCGCCGGTGAACCCGCCGCCCCGAACCGGGAGCCAGTGCGGCGGCACCGGTCCCTGCTGAGCAGGGCCGTGACTGTGATCTCGGCGGCGGTGCTCGCGATGGTGGTGGGTGCGGTCCTCACGCTGGCGACCGCTCGTGTCACGACCGTCCCCGCCGGGTTCCTCGCTGTCGGAGCCGTCTCGAGTGCCGCCGTGTGGGGCATCTTCACGGGGCGGTACGGCGGCCGGCCCGGCCCTCCCCCCCGCGGCACGCTGACCGGTCTTGGGGCGCTGCTGGCCGCCGGGGTGCTGGTGGCGATCCTGCTGCCGGTGGCCGACCGAACCGTACCGGCGCCGGCGCCTCCTGGTGCGGGACCTGGACCCTCGCCGATGGCACCCACCTGTCCTACGGTGTCGTGCGCGCCCGGCCGGCAACGGCCGCCCCGGTCGTGGTGATCCACGGCGGCCCGGGGGTCCCCGACCTCGCCGGGGACCTGAACGCGCTGCGACCGCTGACCGCCGACGGCCACGACGTCTACGCCTACGCGCAGCTCGGCGCCGGCGCCTCGTCCCGGCTGACCGACCCTTCCGGGTACACCGTGGACCGCGCCGTCGCAGACCTCGAACAGGTCCGGCTGCGGATCGTCGCGAACCGGCTGATCCACATCGGGCACTCCGACGGCGCGTTCGTGGCCGCGGCCTACCTCGCCGCCTACCCCACGCACGTGGCCAAGGTGGTCTTCACCTCGCCCGGCAGCCTGCGCGACGGGCTGACCGGCTCGTCCCTGCAGGCCGGTCTGAGCTGGCAGCAGCGGCTGCACCTCTACGCCTTGGTCGCCCGGCCTCGGCTGCTGCTGACCTACGCCTTGCTGCAGGTCAACCCAGACGCCGCGCACGCCTTCGCCGGCGACCACGAGCTCGACCCGCGGATGGACCGGCTCTACGCCGTCACCACCCCGCCCTGCACTGCCCGGGCCGCACCGGACCCGTTTTCCACGGCCTCGGGTTCTACGCCGACCAGACCCCCCAGTCCCTCGACCATCCGCCCGTTCCCGACATCACCGCCCGGCTGCGTACCGTCCACGTACCCACCCTGGTCCTGAAGGGACAATGCGACTACGTCAGCTGGCATACCGCCGCCACCTACGTGCAGACCATCCCCGGCGCCGAACTGGCCTACCTGCACGGCGCCGGCCACGACCTAAGGACGACGCCCCCAAGGCCTACCTGGCCACCATCCGCGCCTTCCTCGCCAGCAAACCCGTCCCGCACCTGCTCGCGACCCCAAGCGTCCAGCCCGCCGACTACCAACCGGCCCGCTGACGCCCGGGAAGGGTCTTCCTGTAGCGGAACCCCAACCGGGAACACCGCAAGTCACAGGCATCGCCCGAATGAAGGTGTCCCGCAAGACCCGCCCGGTGAAGATTTCCCGCACAGGGACCTCATACGGGACGCCCTCAGACGTTGCGGCTCCGCGAGCAGGCCGGGAGCGCCGCCGCCCCGGCCGCCGCCGGAATCGCGCAGGTCCGGTGGTCCTGGCGGCTGGTAACAGCCATCCTCCTGCCTAGCCGCCCGGGGACGCCCGCGGGCGCTGGCGCAACGCGGCCACGTAATCGGCGGGAGCGCCCGCCAGCTCGGCGGCGTCCGCGACAATGCCCAGGTAGCGAGCCGACGGCAAGCCGCCCTCGTAGTCGTTGAGGACATACAGCCAGGCCAGCACGTCACCATCGCGGGTGGTTACCCGCACCGTGAACTTGCGGTAGTAGCCGATGCTCGCGCCATCCCACCGGTCCAGCGCGGCCTCATCGCCGTCGGCAAGGTCATACAGCGCGACGAATACCCGCTCGGTGTCATCCTCCGCCACGGTGGCCAGAGCGCCTTCCCAGCCCAGGTCCTCGCCGCCGAAGGTCAGCCGCCAGCCGTCCAGCCAGCCGGTACCGCGCTGCGGGGAATGCGGGCAGCGCTCGGCCATCTGCGCCGGATCCAGGTTGCTGCCGTAAGCCGCGTACAACGCCACGGTTGCTAAGCGTACGGGTTAAGGCCAGCATCTGCGGCCAGGAACCCCGGCAGCCCCGGGGACCCACCCGGCCCCTTGCCGCACGCGGTCAGCAGCGTCTAGCCCGACGGCGTCGGCATCGCAACCGGGACGTGCCGGCGGACCATTCACCCTGGCGGCCCAGGTGGTAGCCGCGCGGGCCGGCGCCCGCCTTCCGTTAGGATCACCTAACGTGAGCCAGCCGCGGGCACGAGTCGTCATCATCGGCGGCGGGCCGGGCGGCTACGAGGCGGCCCTGGTAGCCGCCCAGCTCGGTGCCGAAGTTACCGTGGTGGACCGGGACGGCCTCGGCGGGGCCTGCGTGCTGACCGACTGCGTCCCGTCCAAGACGCTCATCGCCACCTCAGGACTGATGGCCGCGCTGGACCGGTCGGCGGCTCTGGGTATCCAGCGCGGTCCCGGTCCCGGTCCCGGGGACGGGGACGGGGCCGGCCCCGCGCCGCATGCTGGACATGCCCTGCACCCGGCTGTGGACCCGCGGCGGCTTTACGCCCGGGTCCGGGCGCTCGCGGCGGCGCAGTCGGCGGACGTGGCGTCGCGGCTGGCTGCCGAGGGCGTGCAGGTCGTGACCGGGACCGGGCGGCTGGCCGGACCGCGCACCGTGGCGGTCGGCGATCGCCAGCTCAGCGCCGACACCGTGCTGATCGCGGCCGGCGCGCGGCCGCGGACGCTGCCGTCCGCGGTGCCCGACGGCGAGCGGCTGCTGACCTACCGGCAGCTCTACGACCTGGACGAGCTGCCGCCGGAGCTGATCGTCGTCGGGTCCGGCGTGACCGGCGCGGAATTCGCCAGTGCCTATCAGGCTCTCGGATCTCAGGTGACGCTGGTGTCTTCCCGCCAGCACGTACTGCCGAACGAGGATACGGACGCCGCCGTGCTGGTCGAGGACGTCTTCCGCCGCGGCGGAATGACCGTACTAGGCCGGTCCCGCGCGGCGGCGGCCGTCCGCACGGCGGGCGGCGTCGCGGTTACGCTGCAGGACGGCCGGATCGTGCGGGGGTCGCATTGCCTGCTGGCGGTCGGGATGGTGCCTAATACCGGGGACCTGGGCTTGTCCTCGGCCGGCATCACGGTGGACCCGGTCGGGTTCATCCCCGTCGACAAGGTGTCCCGCACCTCGGCGCCGGGCGTCTACGCTGCCGGTGACTGCACCGGGGTGCTGATGCTCGCGTCGGTGGCGGCCATGCAGGGCCGGATCGCGATGTGGCACGCGCTCGGCGAGGCGGTGCAGCCGTTGCGGCTCAGCCACGTGGCCGGGACCATCTTCACCGAGCCGGAGATCGCCACCGTCGGCGTCACCCAGCGGGCTGTCGAGGCTGGCGCTGCCGACGCGATGGTGGTCAAGCTGCCGCTGGCGACTAACGCGCGGGCCAAGATGCAGGGGTTCCGGGACGGCTTCGTCAAGCTGTTCGCCCGCCGGGGCAGCGGCATCATACTCGGCGGGGTGGTGGTGGCGCCCAGGGCCAGCGAGCTCATCCTCGCGGTCTCGCTGGCGGTAGAGCAGCTGCTCACCGTCGATCAGATGGCGCATACCTTCGCGGTGTACCCGTCGCTGTCCGGGAGCCTCACCGAGTCAGCCCGCAAGCTCATGCAGCCCGCCGAAGGTGGCTGGACGGCCGGCGGATGACCGCGGCCGGAGAGCGCATGCCGGTGACGGGCCTCGGGCCGGGCGGCCCGCAGGTGTCCCGCATCGGCCTGGGACTGGCGGCGCTGGGCCGCCCTGCCTACATCACCACCGGCCGCGCCGGGGATCTTCCCGACCGGAGCGTCGGCGGAATGCGCCGGCGCACCTACGCGATGCTGGACGCCGGTTATGCCGCCGGAATCCGGTATTTTGACGCGGCCCGGTCCTACGGCCGGGCCGAGGAGTTCCTCGGCGGCTGGCTGGCTGACCGCGGTCACCGCGATGCGGTAGCCGGCTCCAAGTGGGGTTACCGATACACCGGCGACTGGCGCATGGACGCCGAGAAGCAGGAGGTCAAGGAGCACTCCCTGACCATGTTCACGACCCAGCTGGCGCAGACTGAGGCGCTGCTCAGCGGCAGGCTGGCGCTCTACCAGGTGCACTCGCTGACCCGAGAATCAGGGCTGCTTGACGACCGGGGGCTACTGGCGGCGCTGGCCCGGCTGCGTGAAGCCGGCGTTCAGGTCGGCCTGACGACCAGCGGGCCAGGCCAGGCCGACACCCTGCGCCGGGCGATGAAGGTGACGGCCGGCGGCCAGCCGCTGTTCACGGTGGCGCAGGTCACCTGGAACCTGCTGGAAACGTCGGTGGCCGGCGCGGCAGCCGAGGCAGCCGCGGCGGGCTGCACGATCGTAATCAAGGAGGCCGTCGCTAACGGCCGGCTGACCCCGGCCGGCACCCTTGCCGACGTCCCGGCCAATCCGGCTGCGGCGGCAGGCGGCCAGCCAGGTCAGGTCGGCCAGCCGAAGGGCGGCCCGCCGGGTGAGGGCGCCCCGCCGGGTCGGGACGCCGGCCGGGAGCGCCCCGGCCGGCCGGACTCGCGTCTCGCCGAGATCGCGGCCGCCGCGAACATGACCGTGGACGCAGTCGCGATCGCGGTCGCGCTGGCCAACCCGTGGGCCAGCGTCGTGCTGTCCGGCGCCGTAACGTCGGCGCAGCTGAACGACAACCTGGCGGCCCTGACCTTCGGTGCCCTGGCCGCCGGTGAGCTTGCGGATCTTGATCTCGCCGAGGAGCCAGCCGCTTACTGGTCCGCCAGGGCCGCGCGGCCCTGGCGCTGACTCGGCCTGCCGCCCACTTTCCGTTCCCCCGAGGCGTGGGGCCACCGCTGCCGCGTGCCCGGCGGTGGTCCGTGCCGGGTGCCTGCTGCGTGCCGGGTGAGGTGGGCGCCGCCGCTGCGACATGCGATCGGCACCGGCGGGCACTTCCCGAGCCGGGCACTTCCCGAGCCGGGCAGTGCTCGCCGGTGCCGCTGCTGCGACAGCGGTGTTCAATGCCGTGTTTCTCTCATTTCGGACCGCTTGCAACCCGATGAAAGTGCCATCGAACGGGTTGGGTGCCGTTGGATGGCACATCGATCGGGTTGGGACCGGCTGGCGTAGCTGCTGTTCGGGTGTCCGAGACCATACGGGCCTCGCTGAATTGGCGTCTCGGCGGGTTGCGGCCTGATGTGCCAGATAGTGGGCATGATCTGCAGGCAGATCTGGTCTTCGCGAGGAGGAGCGGCATGGCAGACAGGAAAGGCAGACGCGAGCAGCCGGCACCGCCCGGGGCGGCCGGGGCGCCAGGGACCGGCGCGCGTGGCATCGCCTTGCCTGGTGCCGTACCGCCCCGAAACGCGCTTGGGGCCGTCCCGGCCGGAGGCAGTTCGCTGACCGCCGCCCCGCGCGGTGCCATGGCGGGCGCCGCCGCGGTGCCTAGCGGCCCCTCAGCTGAGGCGGCCCGGGCGGGCGGCAGCCCCGCCGAGGCTAGCGGGGCGGAACTGCCGCCGGGCCGGACCGGGCGGATGCGCGGGCGCGGCGCCGGGATCTACGGAACGATCATTACCGCAGCGGTGCTGGCCGCGGCCGGGAAAGCCGAGGGCATCGCGGACGTTGCGATCACCGTGCTGGTCACGCTAGTGGTCTACTGGCTGGCCGAGCAGTATTCTGAGCTGCTCGGCGACCAGCTGCACCTCGGCCACCTGCCTTCCTGGCGTGCGGTCGGTTCCGGCTTGGCGGCTACCCGGTCAATGGTCAGCGCCTCGTTTATCCCGCTCGCGGCAGTAGTGCTCGCACGGCTCGCCAGGGCCCCGATGACGCTGGCCGTCAACCTCGGGCTGGTGGCTGCCGTGCTCACGCTCATCGTGTACGCGTGGCTGGCCGGGCGGTCCGCCGAGCTGAGGGGCTGGCGGCTCGTCGCCGTCGCCGCGCTGGCCGCCGTGCTTGGCCTGGTGATGATCGCGCTCAAGGACCTGGTCATCCTGCAGCTGCACTAGTGTGCCGGGCGGCCCAGGTCGGGGTCGTCGGGAACCTCCAGGCCGTGCTGGCGCAGCCGGGTCGCCCGGATGTCGTCGCCGTAGGCCGCGACCGTGAAGATGCTGCCGGACAGGATCAGCGCGATCATCATGATGGCCAGCCAGGCCGGGGCTGGCAGCACGGTCAGCATCAGCACCGCCAGCGCGGCGCAGACCGGGACGATGACCGCAAGATGCCGGATCACGGCCCGGCCGCGCCAGCCCGCGTCCGTCAGCTCATGCCGGACCCAGTCGGTATGGGGTGACGGCAGCCGGAACCCGGCGGCGAAGGCCAGCCAGCGCAAGGCGCCAGGATCGCCGGGCAGCCGCCGCATGGCGTCAGTCGTCCAGCCGGCAGATAACCTCGCCTGCCGACACGCTCTGGCCTACGTCGACGGAAAGGCCGGTCACCAGGCCGTCCTTGTGCGCCCGCAGCGGCTGCTCCATTTTCATGGCCTCCAGGACCACGATCGTGTCGCCGGCTGATACCTGCTCCCCGTCGGCGGCGACGACCTTGACGATGGTTCCCTGCATAGGGCTGACCAGCGCGGCCCCGCCGGCCGGAGCACCGTGCGCCGCCCCGCCGCCCCGCCGGCCGCGGCGGGCTGCCGCAGCCCCGCTGCCTGCCGCCGGGCCGCCGCCGCCGGGACCCGCGCCGATGCCGCCGCCCAGGCCGCCGGGCACGATGACTTCGAGCCGGCGGCCGCCGACTTCCACGGTGAGCCGCTCCCGGACCGGGGGCTCGCCGCCGGGCACCGTCGCGGCACCGTCGTACGGCGGGATGCCGCCGGCGAACTCGGTCTCGATCCACCGGGTGTGCACGGTGAACGGCGCGCTGGTGAAAGCCGGGTCCGCGACCACGGCCCGGTGAAACGGCAGCGCCGTCGGCATCCCGCCGATGTCGAACTCGGCCAGCGCCCGGCGGGATCGCGCCAGCGCCTCGTCGCGGCTGGCGCCGGTGACGACCAGCTTGGCGATCAGCGAGTCGAACGCCTGCGGCACCGTCATGCCTTCGGTATACCCGGCATCCAGCCGGACGCCGGGGCCCGAGGGCGGCCGCCACACCGATATCGTGCCGGGCGCGGGCAGGAAATCGCGGCCGGGGTCCTCGGCGTTGATCCGGAATTCGATCGAGTGCCCGCGCATCGGCGGGTCCCCGTAGCCGAGCAGCTGGCCGTCTGCGATGCGGAACATCTCCCGGACCAGGTCAACGCCACTGACTTCCTCGGTTACCGGGTGCTCCACCTGCAGCCGGGTGTTGACTTCCAGGAACGAGATGACGCCGTCGGCGCCGATAAGGAACTCGCACGTGCCCGCACCCACATACCCGGCCGCGCGCAGGATCGCACGCGACGACTCGCGCAGCAGCTTGTCCTGCTCAGCGGTCAGGAACGGGGCCGGCGCTTCCTCGACCAGCTTCTGGTGCCGGCGCTGCAGCGAGCAGTCCCGGGTCGACATCACCACGACGTTGCCGCCGGCGTCCGCGAGGCACTGGGTTTCCACGTGCCGGGGACGGTCTAGGTAGCGTTCCACGAAGCACTCACCCCGGCCGAAGGCGGCGACCGCCTCGCGGACCGCGGCCTCGAATTGCCCGGCGATCTCGCTGGCGGCGCGCGCGACCCGCAGGCCGCGGCCGCCGCCGCCGTAGGCGGCCTTGATCGCGATCGGCAGGCCGTACTCCGCCGCGAACGCCGCCGCCTCGTCCGGTCCCGCGACCGGCCCGTCAGTGCCCGGTGCCAGCGGCGCGCCGACCGCCTGGGCGATCCGCCGCGCCGACACCTTGTCGCCGAGTGCCTCGATCGCCGCAGGCGGCGGCCCGATCCACGTCAGCCCGGCCGCGATCACGGCGCGGGCGAAGTCAGCGTTCTCGGCCAGGAACCCGTAGCCGGGGTGCACGGCGTCGGCGCCGGAGTCGGCGGCCGCCGACAGCAGCCTGCCGATGTCGAGATAGCTTTCCGCCGCGGTGCTGCCGCCAAGGGCGAACGCCTCGTCCGCCATCGTCACGTGCAGCGCGTCGAGGTCCGGCTCCCCGTAGACGGCGACGCTGGCCAGCCCGGCGTCCCGGCACGCGCGCACGATCCGGACCGCGATCTCGGCCCGGTTAGCGATCAGTACCTTGCGCACGAAACTGGCTCCTCTCGACTGCGAGGAGTCTAGGTGAGGCACGCCAGCCGGTCGCCATGGGCTGAGCTAGCGCGGCAGGGCACTCGCGCGCCACGAGCCGGGGCCCGGCGCCAGCGGCTCGCGCAGCAGCGCTGACCGGGACGACCAGCCGGAACGGGCCGCCGGGCCAGCTGCCCGGCTGGCAGCCGGCTGCCGCCGCGCCGCGAGAACGGCCACCAGCGCGGCGATGTCGGCGGCAGACGGATTGCCGCGCACGACGCTGATGGCAGCGGCCGCTGGCAGCCCAGCGGCGGGGACGGGATGCGGGCGGACGGATTCGTTTTGACTCTGGGGTTGATTTTGCTTTTCCGGCACTGAACCTGCTGGCATTTAAGTTAGCTCCTCGACTTGCCGACACCGATTCCGAACTGCCGGTGCACTCGCACCCAGAATGCGTCTCGCAGCCATTCCCTGGCTTCCTGGTAAGCGCGCAGCGACAGTCCGAGTTCCTTCTCGGCGTCGACCAGCAGCTCCTTGTCAATCACCGGCGGCAGAATCGGGCCGGGCAGCAGGTCGCGGATATTGTCCTCACCGCGGGTGAGAATCCATTTCTGCGCTACGTGCTCGCCGGCTTCCTCGACGCGCTCCCGGTCCGGCCCGAGCCGGGCCGGGCTGTAGGAACTCGTGCTGTAGGCAGCGGCGGTGCCGGAGCCGGGGCCGGGGCCGTAGGGGGAGCCGGGGCTGAAAGCGGCCGCGGCCGGGGGATGCAGCGCCGGGCCGGGCGGCGCGGGCACGGGCCGCACCGGCAGGCGGGTCACCAGCCGCTCGCCGAACACCTGGGCGGGCGACGGCGCGCCCGCCGCTGACGCTGCGGCGGCCGCTGCCGCTGCCGCGGCAGCCGCTGCCCTGGCCGGCCCGGGCAGCGGCCCGGCGGGGCTGTCGGCGGTCAGCTGGCGGCTGAAGAACGGCTCCATGAAGGCCCGCTCCAGCACCTGGACCGTGTCGGATTCCCAGACCAGCCGCTCGGCCTGGTTCGTGCCGTACGGCGGCTCGATGCCCCACAGGTGCACCCGGACGCCGAACGCCTGGGCGGCCTCCACGGCGGGCACCATGTCCTCGTCGCCGGCCACCAGGATCGCGTCAGTCATCGCGCGGTGCCGGGCCAGCGCTTCCATATCGGCCCTTATCTGGGCGTCCACCCCCTTCTGCTGGCCGCGCGCATTGAGGTTGCCCAGCCGCAGCTTGACCCACGGCATCTGGGCGATGACCCGCTGGTCGATAGTCGGCACCCGGTCCCTGGCCGCGTCGTACCAGTACACCCGCAGCAGCTCGCCCCGGACCTGCTCTTCGGCGTGCCGGCAGAGCGCCTGAATAAGCTTGTCGGCGTCAACCCGGTAATCGCGGCGGGAAGTCGCGCCGAACAACAGCTCGCCGGTAGAGGCATAGATATAACCGACATCAACCATAATGGCGTAACGGGAAAGCAGCGGATGCGGCGAGCCGGACTCGGTCATAGTAAGAACGACTCTAACGCCACGGCCGGCCTGCGGATCACCGAAGCGCGCTACCGCAGCGTGACCATCCGGTCGCAACCTGCTTAATCTAGGACGGCGGCCCGGCAAGCCAGGAGCGGATCTGGTCGCCGTGCTCGTCGAGGGCCGGCGGCGGCAGGTCGTACCGGGGCGCCGTGGCCGAGAACGTAAGCGGGTGCGCGATGGTCGGGATTGCCGCCGCGCCCCGGCCGGCGGCGACGACCGGCGTCAGGCCGAGCTGCTCGGCGAACGCGATGCCGCCGTCGACGGTGTTGATCGGGCCGCACGGCACGCCGGCGGCGATCAGCTCGCGGAACCAGTGCGCGGCCGGCTGCCGGCGCAGCCGCGCGGCCAGCAGCGGCCGCAGCAGTTCCCGGTTCGCGGTCCGGTCTGCATTGGCGGCGAACCGCGGGTCATCGGCCAGCTCCGGCGCGCCGATTACCGTGCACAGCGCGCGGAACTGTCGGTCGTTGCCGGACGTGATGACGAGGTCGCCGTCGCTGGCCGCCATCGGCTCGTACGGGAACAGGCTCGGGTGGGAGTTCCCCATCCGCGTCGGCACGACGCCGCCGGCGGCGTAGGCGCTGGTCTGGTTGACCATCCCGGACAGCGCGGAGGACAGCAGGCTGGCATCCAGGTGCTGGCCGGCTCCGGTCTGCGCGCGGTGATTGAGCGCGGCCAGGATGCCGACCGCCGTGTGCAGCCCGCAGATGACGTCGAACAGCGAGATCCCGGCGCGCATCGGCGGCCCGTCCGGGTCGCCGGTCAGGCTCATGAGACCGGAGATGGCCTGCACCATCAGGTCGTAACCGGGCAGGTGCGCGCCGCCGCCGACGCCGAAACCGCTGATGGACGCGTAGATGACCGCCGGGTTGACGGCGCTGACCGCCGGGTAGCCGAGCCCGAACTGGTCCAGGCCGCCGGGCCTGAAGTTCTCCACCAGGATGTCGGCGCGCCGGGCTAGCTCCGCGGCCGCGGCGCGGTCGGCGTCCGCCCGCAGGTCCAGCACGACCGACCGCTTGTTCCTGTTGACCGCCAGGAAGTAGGTGGCCACGCCGTCCCTGGCCGGCGGCGTCCAGTGCCGGGTGTCGTCGCCGGCCGGGCTCTCTACCTTGATCACGTCGGCGCCGAGGTCGGCCAGCAGCATGGTGGCGTACGGGCCGGCCAGCACCCGGGAGAAGTCGGCGACGAGCAGGCCGTCCAGCGGGCCGGGCAGGCCGGGGCCGGGTGCTGCGGTCATCGCGGCGGCATCACAGCGGGATGTTCCCGTGCTTCTTGGGCGGCAGCGTCTGGCGTTTACTGCGCAGCGCGCGCAGCGCCCGTACTACCTGCGAGCGGGTCTCGGCCGGGCGGATGACAGCGTCCACGTAGCCCCTCTCAGCGGCGATGTACGGGTTGAACAGGGTTTTCTCGTAATCGGCGATCCTGGCCGCGCGCAGCTCCGCCCGCTGCGCCGGGTCCGCGACCGCCGCCAGGTCACGCCGGTACAGGATGTCGACCGCGCCGTCGGCGCCCATCACCGCGATCTGCGCCGTCGGCCACGCCAGGTTGACGTCCCCGCCCAGGTGCTTGGAGCCCATCACGTCGTATGCGCCGCCGTAGGCCTTGCGGGTGATGATCGTGATCTTCGGCACGGTCGCCTCGGCGTAAGCGTAGATCAGCTTAGCGCCACGGCGGATAATGCCGCCCCATTCCTGCCCGGTGCCGGGCAGGAAACCGGGCACGTCGACGAACGTAATCACCGGGATGCTAAACGCGTCGCAGGTGCGGACGAACCGGGCAGCTTTCTCCGACGCGTCGATATCCAGCGTCCCGGCCGAGTGCAGCGGCTGGTTGGCTACCACGCCTACCGGGGTGCCGTCTACCCGGCCGAAGCCGACGATGATGTTCAGCGCGAACCGGGAGTGGATTTCCAGGAACTCGCCGTCGTCGAGAACCAGCGCCAGCACCTCGTGCATGTCGTAGGGCTGCCGGGTCGAGTCGGGGATCAGCGTGTCTAGCGCGGCGTCAGCCTCGGTGACCGCCAGCGCGTCAGCGGGATCAGCGCCCGGCCCGGGGCCGCCGCCGGGCGGCGCGGCCGGCGGCTCGGCCAGGTTGTTCGACGGCAGGTAGGAGAGCAGGTCGCGGGCGAAGTCGAGGCAGTCCTGCTCGTCGGCGGCCTGGTAGTGGGCCACCCCGGATCGCACATTGTGCGCGTGCGCGCCGCCGAGGTCCTCGAAGCTGACCTCCTCGCCGGTGACGGTCTTGATCACGTCCGGGCCGGTGATGAACATGTACGAGCTATGGTCGACCATCAGGGTGAAGTCGGTGATCGCCGGGGAGTAGACCGCCCCGCCCGCGCACGGGCCCATGATCAGGGATATCTGCGGGATAACACCGGAGCAGATCACGTTCCGGTAGAAAATCTCGCCGAACAGCCCGAGCGCGACGACGCCCTCCTGGATGCGGGCGCCGCCGCCGTCGTTGATGCCGATCAGCGGGCAGCCGGTCTTGAGGGCGAGCTCCATCAGCTTGACGATCTTCTCGCCGTACACCTCGCCGAGGGAACCGCCGAAGACGGTGAAATCCTGGCTGTACACGCAGACCGGGCGGCCGTCAACCGTGCCGTAGCCGGTCACCACCCCGTCGCCGTACGGGCGGTTCTGCTCGACCCCGAAACCGGCTGCCCGGTGCCGGGCCAGCTCGTCCAGCTCGGTGAACGAGCCCGGATCGAGCAGGCCGTCGACCCGCTCCCGCGCCGTCATCTTGCCCTTGGCGTGCTGGCGCTCCACTGCCCGCTGCGAGCCGGCATGGATCGCCGCGGCGCGCCGCCGGTCCAGGTCGGCTATCTTGCCCGCGGTGGTTCCGGCGCCGGCCTGCGGTTCGCCGGCCCCGGCCGGGCCGGCCGGGGCCGCGCCGGGCTGCGGGCCGGCGGCATGCGGGGGCTGAGCTTGCATGACCATGCCGGACAGGTTAGGGCAGGACGGCCGGCTGCCGTGCAGACGGCTCCCCTTCCCGCCGGGCGAAGCCGAGCCCGGCGGCAACGCACGCCAGCGGGATCGCGACCATCATGTACCGGTACAGCGCCTGGGTCGCGAATGCCGGCGTGACGATGCTCACCGCAGCAAGCGCGCACGGCAGCGCCGCCATCCCGCCCCAGCGCCGCCAGCGGTGCGCCACGCCGGCCACCCCGGCCAGGACGACTAGCAGGAAAGCCAGGCCGGGAAAGTACACCGGCTGCTGGTATAGAAACAAGAAATACGCAAAAGGATAAACCGGGTGCGTATCACCGGCAGCGCCGGCGAAAGCCCGCTCGTCCCTGGCGTAGTAGGACGGCAGCACGGCTATGTGCGGCCGGGTGGTGAACGTCATGGTCTGCTGGCTCTGCGGCCGGTCGGTGGCCAGGAAGACGAGCGCTATGTCCTTGGCACTGACCTTCAGGTAGTCCAGCGGCTGCGCCCGGATCGCCGCCAGGGCGAATTGCAGGCCCAGGTTGCTGTTGTAGGCGTTCACCCCCGGCTGCGCGTCGTGCCGCCACCAGGCGCCCGAGGCCCACAGGTAGTCAGCCGCGGTCGGCTCGGCCAGCAGTGCGGGCACGGACCAGGCCGGAGTCCGGGCGGGCGTCTTAACCTGCGTCTGGGCGGCCGGGCACAACGGCCGCAGCCGCGGCGGCGGCTTGATCACCGCGCAGTTGGCGAAGCTGGTGGTACGCGACCACAGGAACAGGCCGTCGCTGCTGGTCAGGTTAAACTGACCGGTCTGGGAATGGAAGATTAGCACGTAGCCAAGGACCGGCACTGCGAAGGCGGCGGCGGACGCCGCCAGCACGCGCCAGCCGACCTTTCTGATCAGCAGGAACGCGGCGGCCACCACGACCAGCGGCGCACCGTTGCCGCGCAGCACCGCGATGTAAGCCAGCAGCAGCGCGGCCGTCACGCACTGCCATTGCTGCGGCGTGCGGCGCGTGAGCAGCAGCGCCACGACGACGATGATAACCAGCGCAAACAAGGTGTCCGGCAGAATGTAAGACTCCAGCGCCACCTGCCGGGTGTCGAGCAGGACCGGCGTCGCGGCGAGCGCCGCGCCCCAGCCGGGCAGGCCCCAGTAGCGCAGCAGCGCGTAGACGATTACGGCGATAACGATGCCCATCAGGTGCTGGACGATCGTCACAGCGAGCAGCGGGTCCGGCAGGACCTGGAAGGGCGCCAGGAAGAATGAGTAGCCCGACGGGCGGATCGTGCCCAGGGTGCCGTTGACCGCGCCCTGCATGTAGATGAACGAGTCGGCCGTCAGCAGCGCGGGCCGGAACGCCAGCAGCGCCAGGATCCGCGGCACCAGCGAGATCACCGCCAGCGCGGTGAACAGCCGGTGCTGCTGCCAGAGCGCGCGGGGCGTCAGCTGCGCCGCGACCCAGCTGAGCCCGACCTGCGCCGGACTGGCTGAGACCCGACTGCCCGACGGCTGCCCGCCAGCGGCAGCGCCGCCAGCGGCAGCGCGGTCTGCGGCAGGGCCGCCTGCGGCAGCGCGGTCTGCGGCCGCCCCGTCTGCGGTCAGTTGTTCCGGGTCCGCCCCGTCAGTGGTCAGCCCGTCGCGTGCCGCGGCGTCCCGGGCCTGCGGCCCAGCCGCGTCGCTCCCGCTCAGCTTCAGTTCGGCCACTGCTTCCCTCGAGTCCGCTGCTTCGGGCGACTCAGCTGCAGCACGGGCCGCTCAGTTACAGGACGGCGAATCGCTGCGGCCGGTTAGCTCCCCCCGGCCACGTACCCGGCAGCCGCCAGGTTACCCTTGGCCCCCGACAATAGCGGGTGAGATGAGCAACGGATTCGCAGCCACCGCCGGTCGGCGGCTCAGCCCGGCCGCGGTGCGCGCCGCGCTCACCGGGCCGGGCGGCTTCTGGGGTGAGATCGCCGTGATCGCCCAGACCGGGTCGACGAACGAGGACATCCTCGCGGCTGCCCGGCGGGGCAAGCCGGAGGGAACCGTGCTGGTCGCCGAGTCTCAGACACGCGGCCGGGGTCGACTCGGGCGGCGCTGGGTGACGAGTCCCGGCAGCGCCCTGGCCTGCACAGTGCTGCTGCGCCCGGACGCTTCGGTACCGGTCGCCGCCCGCGGCTGGGTGCCGCTGCTGGCCGGTGTGGCGGTGGCCACGGCCGTGCGCGAGGTCGCGGGCGTGGACGCGCGGCTCAAGTGGCCGAACGATGTCCTGGCGGCCGGCGGCAAGCTGGCCGGCATCCTGGCCGAGCAGCACGGCAGCGCAATTGCCGTCGGGGTTGGGCTTAACGTCACGACGTTGGCGGGTGAGCTGCCGCCGGGCGCGACCTCGCTGGCGTTGTGCGACGCGTCCTGCACGGACCGGACGCTGCTGCTCGCCGGGCTGCTCAGCCGCCTGGAACGCTGGTATCTGCGCTGGTCGAAGGCCGCCGGCGATCCTGCCACGAGCGGGCTGCGGGAAGAGTACCTCCGGCTGTCCGGCACCGTCGGCCGCGACGTCCGGGTATCGCTGCCTGGCGGCCGGCAGCTCAGCGGCACTGCCGCCAGCGTCGATACCGCCGGCCGGCTCCTGGTCGCCGTGCCCGCCACCCCCGTGCCCGCCACCCCCCGGCCGGGACAGGCGGCTGAGGAACTCGTCGCGGTCAGTGCCGGGGACGTCATTCACGTTCGCTGACGCGCCGCGACGCCTGCTGCTGGTCTTCGTGCCAGTATGTGCGTTATGGCTGGAGAGGCCGCCCTGGCTGGCGGTGAGCACCTGGTGCTGCGGCTGCACCAGCACTGGAAGGTGCTGCTGCGGCCGATCATCGTCCTCGCGCTGGCGGTCGCTGCCGCGCTGGCCCTGCTGATCATGGTGGCCCCGGTACAGCACTCGGCCGCGGCCCGGATCGCCGTCGGCGCTATCGCCCTCGGCTTGATCATCTTCTGGACCGGCATCCCGGTGCTTCGCTGGTGGTCGACCAGTTACGAGCTGACCAGCCGGCGCCTCCGGCTGCGCGCCGGGATCCTGAGCCGGTTCGGCCGCGACTTCCCGCTGACCCGGATCAGCGACGTGTCGTTCTCTCAGGGGCTGCTCGACCGGCTGCTGGGCTGCGGCCGGCTCGTCGTCGAGTCCGCGGGCGAGCACGGCGAGCTGGTACTCACCGAGATCCCCCGGGTGCAGGCTGTTCAGTCGCTGCTCTTTCAGCTGATCGAGGACGAGCAGACCCGGCTGGCCCGCGACGACCGCGCTTAAGCGAGGCCGCGGGCAGGCGCTGGAGTTTCCCCGGCCCAGTTAGCCTGGGATTCGAGGATTTCAGTCAGCAGAAAGGCCGGCCTATGTCCGACTTCCCGCAGCACATCTCGATCCGGGAGGTCGGCCCGCGGGACGGCCTGCAAAACGAGGCGCCGGTGCCGACCCAGGCCAAGATCGAGCTGATTGACCGGCTCTCGCAGACCGGCGTACGCCGGATCGAGGCGGTGTCCTTCGTCCGCGCCGAGGCGATCCCGCAGATGGCCGACGCCGACGCGGTCTGGCTCGGGATTGACCGGGCGGCCTCGGTCCGCTATTCGGCCCTGGTGCCCAATCTGCGCGGGGCCCGCCGGGCGCTCGACGCCGGCCTCGCCGAGATCGAGGCGGTCGTGTCGGCCTCCGATACCCATAACCGCAAGAACGTGGGCCGCGGCACAGCGGAATCGATGGATGACATCGCGATGATCATCGAGGCCGCGCACCAGCGGGGCGCCACCTGCCAGGTAGTCGTCTCGACCGCCTGGGGCTGCCCGTTCGAGGGCGACGTGCCGGTTGAGCGGGTCGTGCGGGTGGCCGGCCGCGCGGTGGCCGACGGCGCGGACAGCATCTCCTTCGGTGACACCACCGGTATGGCCACGCCGGGGCGGGTTCGCGAACTGGTCGCCGAGTTCCGCCGGTCGCACCCTGACGTTCCGCTCAACCTGCATTTCCACAACACCCGCGGGACCGGCCTGGCCAACGTCCTGACGGCGCTGGAGCTGGGCGTGGCCGACTTCGACGCCTCGGTGGGCGGACTGGGCGGCTGCCCGTACGCGCCGGGCGCTACCGGCAACATCGCGACCGAGGACCTCGTGCACATGGTCGAGGACATGGGAGTCGGTACCGGGATCGACCTGGAATCGATGATCGCCGCCGCGGCGGAGGCCGAGCGCATCATCGGCCGCCAGCTCCCCTCCCAGGTGCTGCGAGCCGGACCGCGCACCCGCACCGTATCCGCCTGAGCCCGGCTCAGGCCCAGGTACCGGGGCTTGAGCGGGGATGCTAGGTGAGGGCCCGCCTGGCCAGCAGTTCCACGTTGATCTCTGATATCGCCACCAGGACTTCCTCTGCTTGCTCGCCACGGCGCAGGCAGGCACGGACGGTGGAGGTCAGGGCCGCCGACACGTACTTCATGCTGCGACCACCATGCCGCGTCGTTAGGTAGGCATACGGCCCGTGCGGGTCGCCGACGGCGCACCGGCAGCCGGCCTTGCCGCACTGGCGCGTCTGCTCTACCAAAGAGCCGAGCAGCACATGCTCAGGGTCGTCGAGGCTCCCGGCCAGCCCGCGCCGATGGCCTAGCAATTCACGGGTAGAAAGGCGCAGAAGGCCACTCTTGTGTGATATCACCACACAAGAGTAGTCTTGACACGTCTGTTAGACAACCGTAATGATTCTTGCTATAAGCCCATTCATCGCTGACTGGCAGGAATCACTTTTGTTAGAGAACGCGGCAAGGCCTCGCCACTACCGCTGCGTCGGCATCGGTGTTGGTCCCGCCAATCTTAGCCTGGCGTCGCTCATGCACAGTCATCCAGAGCTCACGAATCTCTTTCTTGATAAGAAAGAGAGCTTCGAATGGCACGACGGCCAGCAGATGCCGGACGCGTCCATCCAGGTGTCCATGCTGAAGGATCTGGTCAGCCTATCTGATCCGACCAATGCATTTTCATTCCTCTCCTATCTCTACGAGCTGGGCCGTATTTACCACTTTCTTAACGCTCAATTCGACGCAGTGCCGCGCCAGGAGTTCCGTAACTATCTGGAATGGGCTAGCCGTAAGAACAGTAATGTCTTGTTCGGCCATGAGGTGCTGTCGGTCGAGTACGCCGATAGTTTCCGCATCCGCACCGCCGCGATGACGGTAACCGCGGACAACATCGCTGTCGGCGTCGGCGTGCAGCCGCGGGTTCCCGCGCAGGCCTGCGCGCACCTCAGCGATCGGCAGTTCCACGTCAGCGACTTCCTGACTAAGGCCCGCGACCTGGGCGGCCTGCGGGTGGGCGTGGTCGGCGGCGGCCAGTCGGGTGCGGAGGCTTTTCTCGAGCTGGTGTCCCGCCCCGACGGCGGCTTGCCGCGGCGGCTGATCTGGATCTCCCGCCGCGCCAACTTCCTGCCGCTCGATGACTCGCCGTTCACCAACGACTATTACCTGCCCGGCTATTCGGATTACTTCGCCGGGCTTGATCCCGCCACCCGCGGCACGCTGAACGCCCGCCACCTGCTTACCAGCGACGGAATCTCCGAGCACACGCTGCGCCTCATCTATCAGCGCATCTACACCCGTCGCTTTATCGACGGCAACCAGGATCTGGTGGCGCTCTATCCCAACCGCACGGTGACGGACGTGAGTCGCGCGCCCGGAGGATCGTGGAACCTCGCGGTCGCCCACAACGACCACCGCGACGTCCGCGAGAGCGTCGAGCTCGACGTGGTCATCTGGGCCACCGGGTTCCGCCCGGCACCGCTCAGCTTCCTCAGCCCGGTCGAGTCACGCCTGGAGCGCGAAGGCGACGAGTACAAGGTCGACGACAGTTTCGCCGTCCGGTGGGACGGCCCTCCGGACCACAGCATCTTCCTGCAGAACGCTGTCCGCAGCCAGCGGGGCCTTGCCGACCCCAATCTCAGCCTCAATGCCTGGCGCAGCCAGCGGATCCTCGACCGGCTGCGCGGCATCCGGACCGAAGATCAGCTGAACTCGTTTATCGAGTGGACGGCTAAGCCGCCCAGCGAAGAGTTCCCGGCAGGCTCGGGATGACGCTGCCTGCCACCGTGGTCATCGGCGCCGGGGTCATCGGCTGCCTGATCGCGCGCGAACTGACCGCCCGCAATCCGCAGGGCTGCGTAACCGTCCTGGACAGCGACGCGGTCGGTGCCGGGGCCAGCCGGAGGTCGGCTGGTTTGCACCTGCCACGCGGCGCGACGGCGCGCACCCGCTGCATGTCGTCCTACAGCCACGCCTACTACGCGGACCTGAAGCGCAGTCGCCCCGAGCTGCCCATCCACCCGGTCGCGGCGACCGTGATCTCCAGCCGTGGACGCGCTGACCAGCTTGGTGGCGGCTACCTCCGCGAGGCTGCTCTCGTCCCCGCACGCCGCCTGCAAGGGGCGGCCCTGCGGCTGCCGCCAGGTTCCCGCGGCTGGCACGTGGCCGGCTGCCATTACGCCGATGTGTACCGGCTGACCAATGCAGTCGCCGCGCAGCTGCGCCCGCGGGTGCTCTTCCTGGAGGGCCTTGCCGTGACCGGGCTCACGGTCGGCGGCGGCGCGGTCACCGTGCATGGCGGGACGGGGGAGCGGCTCAGGGCGGACTCCGTGGTCCTGGCGCCGGGGCCGTGGCTAAGTGCCCCGGCGTGGCGCGAGCTGATCGCGCCGCTCGGGCTGCGGGTAAAGAAAATCGTCGCCCTGCACATCGAGCAGCGGCCGGACCCGGCCGACGAGGCCGTGATCCTGGACGACGACGACGCGTTCCTGCTGCCCCTCGCCGACCGCCAGCACTGGCTGTTCAGTTACTCGTGCCGGGAGTGGGATGTCGACCCGGACGGGCTGGGCAGCGGCCTGTCTGCAGGCGACATCGCCCTGGCCCGCGACTGCCTGCGCCGCTACACGCCCTCCCTGGCGGACGCCTGCCGCAGCGGCCGCGTCTTCTGCGACGCCTACAGCCCTGACGCCGAGCCAGTGATTCGGGCCCTAGACGGGGCTGGGCAGATCGTGTTCGCCGGAGCGGCGAGCGGCTCCGGCTACCGGCTCGCCCCGGCAATCGCCGCACAAGTCGCGGACCTGCTCTACGGCCAGCGGAATGAAGGAGCCACGGTTGATAACGAGTACGTATGACGCGAGCGCGCTGCACCGATCGTTCGGCATTGACCTGGGCGAGATCGACATGAGCGCGGTCGAGTCGCTGGGCGTTGGCGCGGCCTGGGGCAAAGTCGCGCCAGGCCGCCATTCGGACCCGCATCAGCACGACGAGACCGAGACATTCGTTATCATCTCAGGCTGCGCCGATCTCGTGGTGGATGCCCGGCGAACGCCCGTGACACCGGGGATGGTGATCCAGTTCGAGCCGTTTGAATCGCATTACCTCGACAACACCGGGACCTCCGACCTGATCTTCGCGACGTTCTACTGGCGGGACTCCGAGCGCGCCTCGCGGGTCGCGGCCAGCCGGGTCCGGCGGCGATTCAGCGAGCGGCCCATCTTCGCGTTCTCCACGCCGCCCACGCCGAACGGCGACTTGCATATCGGTCATCTCTCCGGGCCTTATCTCGGCACGGACGTGTTCGTCCGGTTTCAGCGGATGAACGGCGCGACCGTCTGGCACCTGGCTGCCACCGACGACTTTCAGAGCTACGTCGCCGAGTGCGCCCGGCGGGAGGGCCGGCCGGCTCCCGAGGTGGCCGCGCACTACGGCGCCGAGATCGAGGAAACGCTCGCGCTGATGGACATCAAGCCGGACCAGATCACCCACACCAGTCAGGACGAGGACTACCCCGCCGCCCTGCAGGCGTTCTTCTCCCGGCTGGCAGAGTCCGGCCGGGTTGCCCGCCGGCCAGGCGCCGCGCTGTTTGACGGCGAGACCGGCCAGTACCTGTTCGAGCCTTACGTCAGCGGCGGCTGCCCGACATGCGGCCGCATCACCGGCGGCAACATCTGCGAAGAATGCGGCGAGCCGAATTTCTGCGTGGACCTGGCGGATCCCCGCCCGGCCCGCGGCACTGCGGCGCCGCGCACGGGCCCGATTGACCGGTACACGCTGCCGCTGCATGAGCTGCGCGCGGAAGTGCTCGAGCACCATCATGTCGGACGCGCGCCGGCCCGGCTCCGAGAGCTCGCGCACCGGGTCTTCCAGCGCGACCGAATCGACGTCGCACTGACACACCCGTCTTCCTGGGGCGTGCCGCCGACCCAGGATGACGTGCCGGGCCAGGTCATCTGGGTGTGGATCGAGCTGGCGTTCGGATTTCTTTACGGCATCGAGTCACTGGGCCGCAAGCTGGGCACGCTGTGGCAGGCTAGCGCGCCGCAGGACGACTGGAAGATCGTCCACTTCCTAGGGTACGACAACACCTTCTACCATTCCATCCTCAGCCCGGCGCTGTACAAGATCGCCAATCCGGGGTGGACCCCCGACGTCGACTACAACGTCAACGAGTTTTACCTGCTGGACGGCGAGAAGTTCTCGACCAGCCGCCGCCACGCGATCTGGGGCAAGGACATCCTCAGCCCGGAGACCGTCGACGCGATCCGGTTTTACCTGGCGCGCACCCGCCCGGAGACAGCACGCACCAACTTTACGCTGGCCGAGTACGAGACGGCGGCGCGCGAGAAGCTGGCCGGCACCTGGCAGCGCTGGCTGAACGACCTGGGCGCCCGCGTCGAACGGCACTACGGCGGTATCGTGCCCGACGCGGGAACGTGGACGCCCGAGCACACTGCCTTCCTGGGACGGCTGGAGCAGCGGCTCGCCGAGATATCCGGCTGCCTCGGGCCGGACGGGTTCTCCCTCAACCGTGCCGCGCAGGCACTCGAGGGTGTTGTCGAAGACGCACTGCGTTTCACCGGGACCGAGGCAATGACCGCGGGCCTCGGGGAATGGAAGGACGAGGCGCGCACCGCGATCGCCCTGGAACTGGCGGCGGCCCGGCTGCTCGCCGACTGCGCCGCCCCGGTAATGCCCCGCTTCGCGGCCAGGCTCGCCGCGGCACTCGGCCTGCCGCCCCCGGTGCAATGGCCGCGGGGGGTGCGGCTGGTCGCCCCCGGCACCCGCACCGACCTAGCCCGGCAGGTGTTCTTCCGGGCGTCACCGCCACCGCCGGAACCGGCCCAGGCGCTGCTGCCCTACCTGTCCGGGCTTGTCCGGGAGACATTGCGGCTGCCCGCGGGTGCCCGGGTCGCCGACACCTCGCTGGTCGCGCTCGGCGTCGAGTCCCTGCAGGCGATTGCGCTGCAGTATCAGATCCTGGAACGCACCGGAACGGACCTGAGCGTGGCGGACCTGCTCGGTGACCGCACTGTCGGGCAGCTTGCCGATTTCCTCGCCGACTGCCAGGCGCAAGCGGAGGTAGCGGGGCCATGAACCATCTCGAGGTGCTGCGCGAGGTGCAGGCGCGCGGGCTGCAGCTCACCCTGGCGGGCGCGGACTTGCGGCTGCAGGGGCCGCCTGGCGGCGTGGACGCCGAGCTCGTGGGGCACATCAGGTCGGCTAAGGCGGAACTCATCGGCTACCTAACCACCGAGGCCGCGGGCTATCCGCTGACGCTACTGCAGCGCGGCTATCTGGTCGGCCGCGGCGACTCGGTGGAGATGGGCAACGTCGCCAGTCATATCTACCACGAGATCGACGGCTGCTGGGACATCGCCCGGCTGGAATCAGCGTTGCGGCAGGTGGTCGCGCGCAATGGCATGCTCCGGACCCGGTTCACGGCTGACGGGCGGCAGGTCGAGCAGCCGGCCGCGGACGTTCGGATCGAGCAGCTGGACCTGCGCGGCGAGCCCGAAGCCGGGCAGCTCGGCCGCCTCGCCGCGCTGCGCCGCCAGCGTTCCCACCGGATTCTGGCCAGTGACCGCGCGCCGTTGCTGGCCGCCGAGGTTACCTTGCTGTCCGCAGACCGGATGCGCCTGCACGTCAGTCACGACGGTCTCGTGATGGACGGCATCAGCATGTTCCTGTTCTTCGCGGACTGGTGGCGTGCCTACGCAGCCCCCGGAGCGCGGTCCGGGGCGCAGTTCGGCGGCGCGCTGGCTGGCGCTGCGAGACCTGCCGGCGCGCAGGCCGGGGACGAAGTGTCGTTCGCCGACTACGTGGCGTCGCTGGCGGCGATGGCCGCCAAAGCGCCCGCGATCCGGTCCCGGGCCTACTGGCTGGACCGGCTTGCCGGCCTGCCGCCGCGTCCGGACCTCCCGCTGCGAACCAGCCCGGCTGCCATCACCGCGCCCAGGTTCTTGCAGTACGCCGCGCGCCTAGACTCCACGGACTGGGCCGCGCTGAAAACCCGGGCGGCAAGCGCCGGGCTGACGCCGACGGGGGTGCTCCTCGCCGCGTACGCCGAGACGCTGGCCCGCTGGGGGGGCGGCCCCCGGTTCACTCTCGCCAGCACCGTCGCCAGCCGGCCGCCGATCCACCCGCGCATCGCCGAGGCCATCGGCAACTTCTCCCAGACGCTCCTCATCGAGATCAGCCTCGACCGGCAGCTGACCTTCCAGCAGCGGGCGCAGGCACTCCAGGCCCAGCTGCGCACCGACCTCGACCATCGCCACTTTTCCGGCATCGAGGTGCTGCGCGAGCTGGCCCGGCGCCGCGAGGGCGCCGACACGCGCATGCCGGTCACATTCAACTCCGCCATCGGATATATCCAGGCCAACGTCGACGGGTCCGCGCTGGAGCTCTTCGGGCCCGAGGTATACACCTCCAGCCAGACCCCGCAAGTGTGGCTCAACGCTTTCGCCTTCGAGCAGCACGAAGGCGTCGTCATCCAGGTCGATGCCGTGGACGGGCTGTTCCCCGACGGGATGATTGAGGCCATGGTCGGCGGCTACCAGGCGCTGCTCGACAGCCTGCTCGGCGAGGCAGCATGGTCGGCGGCGACATTTGACCTGCTGCCGCCCGGCCAGCGGGTGCGCCGCCGGGCTGCCAACGACACGGCCACCCCGCTGCCCGGCGGCCTGCTGCAGGACGCGTTCACCGCGCAGGCCGCGCGCACCCCCGGCGCACCCGCGATCATGACCAGCCGCAGCACGATCAGCTACGCGGACCTGCTCCGGCAGGCGCAGGACGCGGCGGGGTGGCTGCGCGACCGGCGCACCAGCCGGGACGAGCTCGTCGGCCTGGTCATGCACCGCGGGCCGGAGCAGATCGTGGGAATCCTGGCCGCGCTGCTGGCCGGAGGAGCATATCTGCCGGTAGACGCCGGCCTGCCGGACGAGCGAGTGCGCTACATGCTGCGCGATGGCCAGGTCCGCTGCGTGCTGACTAATGCGGGCTGGCAGCCGCCGGCCGGCGATGGCACGAACGCGCTCTTGTTGGATGCCGCGGCGGCGGCCGCCCCGGCCGCCCCGGCCGCTGCTGGCGCCGGCCGTACCGGGCAGGCGCCCGGTCATCCGGATGATCTCGCTTACGTGCTCTACACGTCCGGGACCACCGGTGCGCCGAAGGGCGTGATGATCAGCCACCGCAGTGCCGTGAACGTCGTGGCCGACTGCAACGCCCGTTTCGGCGTCAGCGCGGCCGACCGGTTCATCGCGCTCAGCGCGGTCAGCTTCGACCTGTCCGTCTACGACGTGTTCGGCGCGCTCTCCGCGGGGGCCGCTATCGTGCTGCCCGATGCCGGGCGTGCCGCCGACCCGGAGCACTGGCTCGACCTGTGCGACCGGTTCGGCGTCACAATCTGGAACTCCGTACCGGCGATCGCGGGCCTGATGCAGGAGCAGGCACGAGCCGACGGCGGCGCACGGCTGCGAGCGCTGCGCCTAGCCATGCTCAGCGGTGACCGGATCCCGCCACAGCTGCCGGACGAGCTGCGGCAGCTGCGGCCCGGCCTGACGCTGATGTCCCTCGGAGGTCCCACCGAGACCACGATCTGGAACGTCGCGCACCCGATCGGCGCCCAGGACGGCAGCGAGGCCATTCCGTACGGTCGGCCGAACGCGAACAACCGCGCCCACATCCTGGACCCCGACGGCCTGGACACGCCGGACTGGGTCAGCGGGCAGATCTGCGCGGCCGGAGCTGGCCTGGCCCGCGGGTACTGGCGCGACAGCGCACGCACGGCGGAGCGCTTCTGGTGGGACGAACGCCGTGGCGAGCGGCTTTTCCGGACCGGTGATCTCGGCTGGTACCTGCCGGACGGCAATATCAGCATCGGCGGCCGCAGCGATTTCCAGATCAAGATCAACGGGTACCGGATCGAGGCAGGCGAGGTCGAGACGCGGCTGACGGCGATCGACGAGGTGAAAGAGGCCGTCGTCGTCGCGCAGCCGGCCGCCCGCGGCGGCCGGCTGATCGCGCATCTCGTGCCGGCAGGCGACGCCCGGCCGGCCGCTGCGAATATCCGTCAGGCGCTCCGCGAGTACCTGCCGGACTACATGACGCCGTCCGCGGTCATCTGGCACGAAAGCTTGCCGCTGACCAGCAACGGTAAGGTAGATCGAGCCGGGCTCACCGCGATGCCGGCGCTCAATCCGGAGGCGGCAGCAGGAGCGGGCGCGACGGCCGCGCCTCATCCAGGCCGTGCATCCGAGCTCGAACGGCAGCTCATCGAGCTATGGGGCGCTGTTCTGCGGATACCACCCGCGGCCATCGACACCGGCAGCGACTTCTACGATCTGGGCGGCGACTCCCTGGCCGCGGCCCAGATTTTCACGAGGGTGCGCAAGCAGCTGGGCGTGAGCCTCACCCTGGAGCGGCTGCATGAGGTGCGGACGGTTCGGGCGCTGGCCGCGTGCGTCGCGGCGGGGCGCGCTGCCGCGGCGGGGACTGCGGGTGCCGGCGCTGAGGGTACTGCGGGTGCGGCATGACCAGTTCCGCGACCTGGCCGGAAGCCGGCCGCACCGGTGGCTCCGTACTCAACCAGATAGTGCGCGGGAAGCCGCGCCCCGGCTACCGGATCAGCTTCGCGCGACTGGACGGCGTCCGGGAGATGACGCTTACCGACCTGCACGACGCATCGGAGCGGCTGGCGCGCGGGCTGGGCGCGCTGGGAATCCGCCGCGGTGACCGGATCGGCATTCTCGCCGCGAACAGCCCCGAGTGGGCACTTCTGGACCTCGCCGCGCTGCGCCTGGGGGCGGTGACCGCTGGGTTCGATCCGGGCAGGTTCGACCCGGACCCCGGCTTGCTGACTCGCTACCGGCTGGCCGCGTTGTTCACTGACCGGCAGGGCGCCGACCCGGCCATCCGCACCACGGCTGAGGTAGCGAGCTTGATCGAGACCGCTGATCCGGCGAGCTACCTGCCCGCGGTGCAGTACGCAGCCAAGGACGTCACCACGATCAAGTTCACTTCGGGCAGCACGGGGGAGCCCAAGGGGCTGGCCGCTACGGCCGGCAGTATCGATGCCTCGATCAGCGCCGTGCAGGAGATGTTCGGTCACGGCGACGGAGACAACTTGTTCGTGTTCCTGCCGCTGTCGCTGCTGCAGCAGCGGTACTGGATCTACTCGGCGCTGCGCTTCGGTCACGACGTCACTGTCAGTACCTACGAGGCGGCGTTCGCCACGTTGCGCAGCGCCGCCCCGACCGTGGTGATGGCGGTGCCGGCGTTTTACGAGACGGCCCGCACATTCATCGAAGCACAGGCACGGCGCGACGGCGCCGGCGGCCAGCATGGCCCCCGCCGCAGAGCCGCCGCCGCGGGGCTGTTCGGTGACCGGATCCGCTACCTGTGGACCGGATCGGCGCCCGCCCGGCCTTCGACACTGCGCTTTTTCACTGAGGCAGGCATGCCCATTTACGAGGGCTACGGCCTGAACGAGACCTGCATCGTCAGCAAGAACAGCCCGCGGGCGCACCGCGAGGGCAGCGCCGGGCAGGTACTGCCCGGCAAGAAGGTCCTCATCGGCGCTGACGGGGTGATCAGCGTCGCCAGCGAGCATCCGGTCAACTGGCGCTACGAACACGCCGCTCCCGGTGAGTCCGAGCGGGTCTTCGGGCCGGACGGCATAGTCCGGACAGGCGACCTGGGCCATCTCGATGACGACGGGTTCTTGTTCATCCACGGCCGTGCCGATGACGTGATCGTGCTCGATAACGGCAAGAAGGTGATCGTCACACCGATCGAGGAGTACATGAGGGAAAGCCCGGCCATCGAGGAGTGCGTGCTGCTGTGCCCGGCGCCGGGCAGCCTGGTGGCGGTTGTCTCGCCGGCTGACCGTCCCGCAGATGAGGAGGCGATTGCAGCACGGCTGAAGTCGGCGAATACCTTCTTCAGCCAGGATGAGCAGATCCGGGGCGTCGTTATCGCGCCCGAGCGCTTCAGCATCGCCAACGGCCTGCTGACGTCGCAGTGCAAGCCGCGCCGGCCGCGGATCCTGCAGGCGCACTGGCGGCAGGTGAATGCTGTCCAGCGCGGCAGCGCAGACGAGCCGGCGGAAGCGCACCAACTCGCGGAGGCGCGTGCTGATGGCTTCTGATCAGGTTGCCGGGGTGGTGCGGGGGGGCGGGGCGGCGGGCGGCGGGGTGCTGGCTAACGGGG
>JAABUX010001084.1_pt1 | contig 42551 bp, 33 predicted proteins | sample 5561851 | NCBI WGS metagenome assembly JAABUX01 (sample SAMN10711883, study PRJNA513361) | rock metagenome | isolation source: Antarctica rocks | place: Antarctica: Victoria Land, Richard Nunatak red sandstone | collected 2016-01-03 | reverse complement strand
CATTGGATGTCGGTCAGGTCGGTCGTGTAGGCTTTACGCATGGCAGGTATCGTGGGTTGAGCGAGGATGCAAGTCTTGGCCACCTCGGGGATTCTAGGGCCAAACCCACTTCCCGGATAGCCTCTAACAGCCGTTGTGTCCGGACTCCTTGATATGGCAGGTGTTGTGTCAAGGTCTCCCGCTAGACTGAAACTTACCACAATTCCCTTGCTGCCAAGATGTTGTGTCATTATCGCTCCTATTGTGCAGCGACTCTATTGACCCTCGTCTCTCCAAGGAGTGACGACCGACGCCTCGGAGCGACCGCGGGCCGTGGGAGCGACGGTGCCGCGGTCACCGACCCTTGAATTGATCGCGAGGGGCCGGCCACGGCCCTACCATCCGGAGTTCAGTAGATCGCGGATGACGCCCATCCGGTCGATGCTCCCGGTGGCGCGCCGCCGCGGCTATGACCACGATCGAGCTCCAAAGCGGCGGCCGGCGGCCCGGGCTCGGGTCTGCCCTCGGGCGGCTCCGCGCCGCTCGGGAACGTCGGCGACGTCGAGCCCTGCCGCGCCCTATAGGTAGATTGGGTCGCGATCGGCCCGACGCGGGTTGCCCGTGCCGGCTAGCCCGAGCCTCGGCCCGGCGTGGGGGCTTTGGGACCGACGATCGAGGAAGCGAGGACCAGCACTATGAGATGGATTTTCGTGAGAGCGAGGAGATGGATCGTCGCGAGATTGATGCGCCCCGTCTGGATCGTCAGCGTCGAGGGGGAGTTGGGGCTCCGGATACTCGGTCTCAACCTCCTCTATCACGGGTCGTCGAGGCCGCTCATCGGCCTCCATGAAGAGTACTGGAGGGAGGTGGGACGAGCGGAGTTCGGCGAGGTCATCCGGGTCGCGGGGCAATGGGAACGTGTCGACGAGGCGTCTCGACCGGGGGCCCGAGCGAAGAAGACGGCGGCGGTCCTCGATGACGCCCCGGAAAGCGAGGATGCGCGGCAACGATCGCGGTCGGCTTGCGCATGACCAAGTCCATGAGTCTCGTCGATGAGGGGGGACGGCCCGGGCGGTCGATCGCCGGTCGCCACCGTCGCCTTATGGCGACCCGATGTCCGATGGTACCGATGCCGGGGCCGACCCGAACCCAGCACCTTCGTCCCGCCGCGGCCCACGGCAAAATAAACACTCTTTAATTAATATATAAATTTATTAGTATAGTAAGGGCGGGGTGTGATATGGAGGCGACGAGGAATGGATCGACCCTGGATACGCCGCGGTGCATCCGGGCCTTCGCAGTTGCCGGGGGCCGGGGGGCGGCGGCGAACCGCCAGCCCCCCTGTAGAACCACCGGATCACCCACCGGGGGCGAGCCGGGGCATGCCGTCGACGGTCACTTGGCCACCTTGACTTCCAAGGTCACCTTGTTCGCCCCGGGGCCGAGGTTGCGGACCATCAGCTTGAACTTCCCATCCTTCGCGGGCGTGAACTTGACCTCGCATTTCGGGCCGGGGCTGGTGTCTTTGCCGACCTCCTTCTTGTCGTTGTCGTAGACGAACAGATGCACGTCCGTCTCATTCGGGCCCTTCGTCGTCGCGGTGACCTCGTCCTGGGCCGTGCAGGACAGGAGGATGGCGACCTCGCCTTTCTCCTTGAGGTCGAACGTCTTTCCCTTGAATTCCGCCGCCATGCCCTCGTCGGTCGGGGTGGCGTCGTCCGCCCTCACGCCGCTCAGGACCGCAAGCGTGAAGATGACCGCCATCTCACCCGTCCGCAGAATTTTGCCTGCCACATCGTCCTCCCTCTGGTTGTCAAACGCGGCACGCGGTGCCGGAGGTTCTGTGCCCACTTGAGATGGCTGGGATACACCAGGCAGTCTTCGCGACTCAGCAGGGGCTGCCGCCCATTCGAAGTCCGGTCCCGTTGCGATGGGGACCCGCTACCCGTCCGCCATCGAGCCCGGTCGAGCCCTGATGGAGTGTGGGTGGTGTTCCACGTACTTGTGACCGACCCGCCGCACGGGTGGTAACCCCAGCACGGAACGTGGTGGATCGAACGCAACCGCCATGCCTGGGGTTTTTGATTGGATCTAACTGTTAAAGTCAAAGCGTTTCCGTCGATCCGCTCCCGAAACTCATCTGAATAATTTGTTGCATTATGAACGGACAACCAGGCAATTTGCATCACGGGCAGCCCTTTCAAGTTCAAAGCCATCCGGCATCAAATCTTCGCCGCTGTTCGACACCCCGCATGCAACCGCCTAGAGCTGCGATCGGGCCATCATTCCCGTCTTGGAGAACCGTTTGCCTCGATCTACGAACCGCAGCCGAGATGTCCAGCATGTCCGATAATCGTTCTTATGTTCTCGGGCGTCCTGCTCTATCAAAAGTCCGGATTGGCCGACCTCCACCTCGTCGGACGTCGCGGCCGGTCCGGTCGCGTGGGATTGCGCCGGTCTCCCGATTATGTTGGATTTTCCGGCGTGGGGGATTCGTCCCGTTGGGCCCGCCGCGGTCCGGGCAGGCCGACTCGACCGGGGCTGATGCGGTCGACGGGATCGGCCCGACTTCCCGGGCACTTCACGCGGATTTCCCGCGGGTTTCATGGATACTACATTCGACCCGTCGGCGACCGTCGGGGCCGTTGACGGGCGGCATCATCGGGGCGGCAGACGCTTGCAAGACGGGGCCGGGCGCCTTAAAATACCCCGGGCTGACGAGGCGTGTCACGTTATTTTGAAGCTTTACCGATGCCTATTTGACATTGATGAGCACAACAGACCAGCTGAATGCCCCGACCCTCGCCGACGCCGGCCCGCCCGGCCTTGACCACGGGCCGGGCTCGATCGAGACGATCATCCGGCCCAGCAAGGGGTGGATCCCGGTCGACTGGCGCGAGCTCTATAATTCGCGCGAGCTGTTCGACACCTTGGTCTTCCGCGACATCAAGGTCCGCTACAAGCAGACCGTCCTCGGAATCGCCTGGGCGGTCATCCAGCCGTTGCTGACGATGGTCGTCTTCACCGTCCTCTTCGGCCGGTTCCCCGGCGTGAAGACCCCGGGCATCCCCTACGCCCTGTTCGTGTTCGCCGGGCTCGTCCCTTGGACGTTCTTCACTAACGCGGTGAGCGGCGCGGGGCTCAGTCTGGTCAACCAGCAGCAGCTCCTCACCAAGATCTACTTCCCGCGGCTGTTCGTGCCGGCCGCGGTGGTCGGGGCTTACCTCGTCGACCTCGCGATCGGGCTGATGCTCTTCGCGGTCCTCCTGCCGTTCTACCATTTCACCCCGAGCTGGTGGGTCCTCGCCCTGCCGCTGGTGGTCGTCCTGAACTTCGTGGCGGCCTTCGGGGTCTCGCTGATCCTGGCGGCGATGACGATCCTCTATCGCGACCTCCGGTTCGTGATCCCGTTCCTGATGCAGATCCTGATGTTCGCCAGCGCGGTCTTCTACCGGCCCGATAATCTCCCCCGGCCCCAGCAGCTGGCGGCCTCGCTCAACCCGATGTGGGGGATCATCGGCGCCTACCGGGCGTCGATCCTCGGGATGCCGCTGGACTGGGCGTCGCTGGCGATCTCCGCCGCGTCGTCGGCCGCCATGCTCTGGTTCGGCCTGAACTTCTTCCGCAAGACCGAGCGCCTCTTCGCCGACATCGCCTGAACCCCGCCGCCCGCCGCCCGCCGGCACCGCCCGGCGGGGTCGGACCCATCCCCCGCCATCGCGAGCCCCCCGCCCATGAGCCGCCCGGCCATCGTCCTCGAAGACATCGGCAAGATGTACCGACTCGGCCGCGCAGGCCGCTCCATGTCGTTCCGCGACGCCTTCGGCGACGCGATCGGCTCGACCTTCCGCCGGATTCGCGGCTTCGGCGAGGACCGCGCCAAGCACGAGGACTTCTGGGCGCTGAAGGGCGTCTCCTTCGAGATCCGGCCGGGCGAGGCCATCGGCGTGCTCGGCCGCAACGGCGCCGGCAAGTCGACGCTCCTGAAGGTCCTCAGCCGGATCACCGAGCCGACCGAGGGGGAGGCCCGGCTCCGCGGCCGCGTCGGCTCGCTCCTAGAGGTCGGCACCGGCTTCCACCCCGACCTCACCGGCCGCGAGAACATCTACCTCAACGGCGCGATCCTCGGCATGAAGCGGGCCGAGATCAACCGCCAGTTCGACGAGATCGTCGCGTTCTCCGAGGTCGAGCGGTTCCTCGACACCCCGGTGAAGCGCTATTCCTCGGGCATGTACATCCGCCTGGCCTTCGCCGTGGCGGCCCACCTCGAGCCGGAGATCCTCCTCGTCGACGAGATCCTCTCGGTCGGCGACATCGAGTTCCAGAAGAAGTGCCTGGGCAAGATGAACGACGTGGCCAGCCACGGCCGGACCGTGGTCTTCGTCAGCCACCACATGGAGGCGATCTCCGCCCTGACGAGCCGCTGCCTGGTCTTCAAGGCGGGCCGGCTCGTGCTCGACGCCCCCACCGACCAGGCGATCCGCTCGTTCGTCGAGCTGATGCTCAAGGGGTCCGAGCAGGGCCAGCCCTACCGCAATGAGAAGGGCCCGCCCGACGAGAACTGGGTCGTCGAGGCCAAGATCATCACCTCCGAGGCCTTCGGCCAGCACGCCTGGGGCGAGCCCATCGCCTTCGAGTTCGTCCTCCACATCGGCCGGCCGATGGCCAAGCTCTGCTTCTTCTTCACCGTGGTGAACAACCTCGGCGCCCTGATCACCCAGTTCTGGCTCTTCGACGACGACCTCCCCTTCCGCCGGAAGCGGGGGGAATACCGGCTCCGCTGCGAGGTCCCCAAGTTCCGGCTCTACAAGGGGGCCTACACCCTCACGACCTCGATCGCCGACACCCGGGGGATCATCGCCATGGAGACCCTCACCGAGATCTGCCCGTTCGAGATCGTCATGGGCAACTACCGTCGCAACGCCTACGACTGGAACGAGGGGATCGCCACCTACCTCGACGAACAGACGTGGCAGCCGGTCATCGAATGCTGAACGGCCGCGACGGTCGCACCATCGGAGGGCCCGGCAGATGAACTTCCTCGCGCTCGTCGCGCTCTGGGCCTGGGTGCCGATCGTCCTCGTCCTCTTCGCGGTGAGGCCGGCGCGGGAGGCGGTCCTCGCCTCGTTCATCTTCGCCTGGCTGTTCCTGCCCGGGATCCGATTCGACCTGCCCGGCCTGCCGGACTGGACGAAGATGACCTCCACCGTCACCGCGACGATGCTGGGCGTGCTCGTCTTCGACGCGGGGCGGCTGCTCGCATTCCGGCCGAGGTGGTACGACGCGCCGGTGCTCGTCTCGTGCGTGGCCCCGTTCTTCACCTCGATCGTCGCCAACCAGGGGCCCTACGACGGCCTCTCCGCGGTCCTCGACGCGCTCTCCTCCGGCGGCCTGCCCTATCTCCTGGGCCGGCTCTACTTCGGCGACGCCGAGGGGATGCGCCGGCTCTGCCTGGGCGTGGTGGTCGGCGGCCTGCTCTACATCCCTCCCTGCCTGGTCGAGATGCGACTCAGCCCGATCCTCCGCGGGCTGGTCTACGGGATCCCCCGCTGGGAGGGGACGCGGTACGGCGGCTTCCGCCCGGCCGTGTTCCTGTCGACCGGCCTGGAGCTGGGGATGTGGATGACGTTCGCGACCCTGGCGGCCCAGCGGCTCTGGGCCAGCGGCTCGGTCAAGGCGCTCCGCGGCTACCCCTTCGGCCTCCTCACGCTCGCGCTCGCCGCGACGGCCGTCCTCTGCCGGGCGACCGGCGCCATCATCCTGCTGGCCGTCGCCCTGGCGGCCCTCTACTCGGTCCGCCTGACCGGCAAGACCTGGGTGATCTGGCTCCTGATCGCCGTGGGGCCGGCCTACTGCCTGCTCCGGGTCACCGGGGCCTGGTCGGGCGCCGAGGCCGTCGAGGTGGCGCGGTCGCTCGTCGGCGAGGAGCGCGCGCAGTCGCTCGAGTTCCGGTTCGAGTGCGAGAAGTTCCATATCGCCAAGGCCATGCAGCGGCCGATCTGGGGCTATTCGCGCTCCGGCAACTTCCTCGACGCGAAGGCGGCGAACATCACCGAGCGGATCATCGACGGCTTCTGGATCATCGCGCTCGGCAGCGGCGGGCTCGTCTCGCTGGCGACGATGTTCGTGAACACCCTGCTGCCGATGATCCTGACGATCCGCCGCTTCCCGGCCAGGACATGGTCCGACCCCGACGTGGCGCCGACGGTGGCGCTCGCGCTGTTCCTGGTGATCTTCATGATCGACTGCCTGAGCAACGCGATGGCCAACCCGCTCTACGCCCTCGCGATGGGCGGCGTGCTCGGGATGAAGCCCCACCGTCGCGGCGTCGGCCGGATGGGCGGCGAGGATTCGCTGGCGTTGGCCCTGGAGCTGGAGGCCGAGGGCGACCGCGGGGGCGCCGAGCCGGCGTTCCGCCTGGCCGTCGAGGCGTCCGCCGACCCGGTCGCCGCCGGGGTCGACCCTCGCGACTGCCACGCCGAGGCCCTCGCCGGGTTGGCGCGGGCCCTGATCGGCGAGGGGCGCCACGACGAGGCCGCGGCGGCCCTCCGCGAGGCCCTGGCCGTCCGCCTGTCCCTGGCCTCGGGCGGCCATGATCCCTCGCGACTCCGCGACCTGGCCCTCGGCCACGAGACGCTCGCCCGGGCCCTGGGCGACGCGGGCCACGCCCGCGAGGCGATCGAGGAGCGGCGCCTGGGGCTGGAGATCTGGTCGAGTCTGACCGTCGCCCACCCCCGCTCCGCCGAGTACCTCGGCCTCAGGGTCGACGCCCTCAACGACCTCGCCTGGCTCCTGGCCACCGACGCCGAAGGGCCGCTCCGCGACCCCGCGGCGGCCGTCGACCTCGCCGCCGAGGCGGCCCGCGAGGCGCCCGGCAACCCGTCCTGCTGGAATACCCTGGGCGTCGCCCGCTATCGGGCCGGCGACTGGGACGGGGCCGTCGAGGCCCTGCTCCATTCGGTCGAGATCGGCCCGGCCGGCGGCACCGCCTTCGACCACTATTTCCTCGCGATGGCCTGCCGGCACCTCGGCGAGGTCGACCGCGGCCGCGACTGGTTCGATCGGGCCGTCGCCTGGTCCGATCGCCATCGGCCCCGCCACCCCGCGCTCCTCGAGTTCCGCGCCGAGGCCGCCGCGATCCTTTCGAGCCCGGCGATCGGATCGATCGGGACCGAAGCGATTTGATGTCAAGAGGATCGGTTGCCGGACCTCCAGGACGCCGGGGCCATTTCGCCAGATAGGAGACTAAACCGATTGCAGATGCGGGGATAATGTTCCCGGATTCGCAATGATAAGTTGCGACAAATCGGTTCGGTTTGTCTTCACCGGGGAAACTCGCCAATGGCCCTGCGATGCATCGGCGCCCAGCTCCTGCAGTCCACCCCGAGCCCGATGCTGGCCGGGGCGGCGACGGCCTCGCTTTCGCTCTGGATCCGCGCCAATCCCGGCTGCAACGTGGCCGCCGCGAACGGCGTCCAGCTCTTCGGGGACGGGGCGGGCAAGCTCTCGGTCGGCCTGGCCGGCTCGGGGACGCTCCAGGTCGCCTGGACCCCGAACGGGCCGGCGGGCACCGGGGCGTCTCGGTTCTCCCAGGCGCTCACGCCCGGCACGGCCCATCACCTGGCGGTGACCTGGCAGGACGGCCTCCAGAGGTTCTTCCTGGACGGGTCGCTGATCCTGTCCGATAAGCAGGCCGGGCCCCTCGGCGCCGTCGCCAATGCCGCGACCGCGCCGTTCCGCCTCGGCTCGGACTCGGCCGGGACCGACGTGACGCTCGACGAGCCGACGCTCTGGGTGGGCTATGCCCTGACGGCTCAGGACGTCTCGAACCTCCGCGACCGGCTGGCCGCGCCGCAGGCGATCGCGCCCGCCTCGAACGTCATCCGCTGGACGCTCGCCGGCGTCAACGCCGCGGCGGCCAAGGTCGGCGACGCCGGCCTCCTCGACGGTTCGGGGTCGAAGTCCGGCCTGCAACTGGCCGCGATCGTCGGCGCCGCGCCGACCTACGCGGGCGGCAACCTCACCTACGTCGCCCCCGTCCGGATCGGCTCCCTCCAGGTCGCCCCGTCGGGCAAATCGGTCGTGGTGGGCCTCGTCGACGCCTCCGGCGCCCCCTCGAACGTCCAGTCGATCCTCCCGACGGACGACGTGCAGACCTTGAGCGTCGCCGCGCTGCCGTCCGGCGGCAGCTTCCGCCTGGGCTTCGGCGGCCAGGTCTCGGCCCCCATCGTCGTCGCCGCCAGCCCGCCGACGACCTCGGCGACGGTGACGTTCGCCGTCACCCCGGGCACCCCGGTCTGGGTCCGGGTCTCGCTCGGGCAGCCCAGCCCGGACAACAACGCGGACACCCTCTACGAGGTGTTCGACGCCCCGCCGGTCGCGGGCGACGGCGGGGCCAAACGGCTCTCGTCGCGCTCGTTCGACCGGATCAATCCCCCCCCGCCCCTCGACTACCAGACGTTCAAGGACGCCAAGGGCAACAGCCTGCCGCCGGGCGGTGAGTCCTTCACGTCGATGTTCAACCTCGGCACCATGCCGATCACGCCGACGGGCAACACCCTCACGATCCGCATGACCGGGGGCCTGCCGGTCCCCCCGTCGGCCGGCAACGTCGGCCTCGGCTACCTGCAGGTGACGCCCTACGGCAACGTCGGGTTCAACGAGCCCCACGACCAGGCCGCCTACTACACGCCGTCCGCCCCCAACGTCCTGGCGGGCCCGTGGACTCAGTACGGCTACGCCCCGCCGTCCGGGCACGCCGACACCTTCGCCGTCGACCCGGCCGCGATCCAGTCCGCCCTTCTGGGGCTCGGCGGCGGGGCGATCCCGGCCGGTGGCATCACGGTCGCCGGCCCCCCGGCCGGGCCGTATACGGTCCGGTCCGGCGGCCCGCTGGCCGGCGCCGTCCAGCCGACGCTGACTTCCTCCGACCCCGCGGTCGCCGTCATCCACGACGGGACCAAGGGCAGCGCCGTCGGCGGCCAGTATCCCAGCATCCGGATCAACGGCCAGGCGCCGATCACGCTGAAGCGCCCGATCTGGGGCGCCCGCCTCCCCGACGGCTCGGGCCGGCCGACGATCGCCCCGTATCTGCCGTACATCGTGTACCCGCTGCCCCAGTCGGCCCCGGCGAGCCAACACTTCCCGGCCGGGGTCGGGGCGAGCAACTACAACCAGGGCGGCGGGTCGTGGAGCTTCCGGGCGCCGGCGGGCACCTACGGGCCCCAGCCCACCCGGGCGGGGGTGTCGACCGACTCCACCGCCACGGCCAGTTGGTCGCTCCAGGGCCTCCCGCCGGCGACCTATCGCGTCTCGGCGACCTGGGCGGCCGACCCCGCCAATACCGCCGCCGCCACCTTCACCGTGACCGACGGCTCGGGCAAGGTCCTCGGTTCCGCCACGGCCGACCAGACCAAGGCCCCGACCGGCGCCACCGAGGGGGCGCTGGCCTGGGGCAGCCTCGGCACGTTCACGCCGACCAATCCGGTCAACACCCTCAACGTCGCGTTGAGCAACGGCGGCCCGAAGGGCTCCAAGCTCGTCGCCGATTGCCTGAGGCTGGAGCGGATCTCGGCCGACGTCTCGGTCGTGATCGCCCCGACCGACGCGGTGACGTTCACCGCCCTGGCCGCGTTCGCGACGACGGCCGCGGGGCCGGTCCCGGCCGCGGTCAACGCGCCCGTGACCAACCCCGGGGCCATCCTGCCCGCCTTCCGGCCGACCCCCAAGACGCTGAGGGTCGGCTACAACATCGAGGGGGCGAGCTATTACGGGACGATCCCGGTCTACAGCAACTTCGCCAAGGCGATGTCCCCCACCGCATTCCCGGGCGTCCTGGCCACCGACGCCAACGGCTACCCGACCCGGCTCAACGGCCCGGCCGTCAACACGCTCGTCATCGACGGCAACTACGCCGACGTCGGCGGCTCGGGCCGCGGCGTCAACAACGCTCCGCAGGGCCGGTATACCCTGATGTGGGACGGGGCCTGCGTCTGCGCGATCTACGGCGACAGCAACAACGCCAAGGTCGTCTCGACCCGGCTCACCGGCGCCGCCGACAACATGATCGTCTGCGACTTCACCGAGCCGTTCAACTTCGCCCCCACCATCCGGCTCTCCGTCGCCGGCACCGGGCCCAACGGCGACGGCACCTACGCCTGCGACCTCCAGAACCTGCGGATCTACCCGCCCGACCCCGTCACCGGCGCCGCCTGGGCCAAACCGACCAAGTATTACCCGCCCTTCCTGGCGCAGCTCGGCGGCGCCTCGTGCATCCGGTTCATGGACCCGCTGGCGATCAACGGCAGCAACGTCCGCGACTACGCCGACCTCACGCCCGGCTCGCGGATGGGCTACGGCAACTCCATCCGGCTGCTCTCGGCCCCGATCGCCAAGATCGAGGGGTACACCGGCAACGACGCGTTCTTCTTCCGCGAGAACCGGGCGATCATCCAGGTCACGACCTCGACGCCGCACGGCTTCGCCGAGGGCATGGGCGTCCAGCTCGGCGGCGGCGTCGGCACCATCACCTACGACGGCGGGTCGACGGACCTCGGCTATTACGACGGGGTCGTCCACGTCCTCTCGCCGACGACCTTCCTGATGGCGGCGTCCGGCAACGGCAAGGCGGTGACCAACGTGCTGACGCCCGCAGGCCAGGTCGTGGCGTGCGGCGTCGGCGGCGGCAGCAGCGGCGGCGGCATGCCGTTCGCCGACACCGTCGACCTCTGCAACGTCGCGAAGGCGGACCTCTGGCTGAACATCCCCGCGCTGGCGACCGACGATTGCGTCGCGGCGATGGCCGCCTACGTCGCCGCCAACCTCGCCCCGGGCCTGAGGGTCCACGTCGAGTTCTCCAACGAGTGCTGGAATTCCGGCTTCGGCCAGTGGACCTATTGCGTCGGGATGAGCCACACCCTGCTCGGCTCGCTCTCGACCTACGACAACACGACGTACCAGGTCTATCGCTCGGTGCAGGTCCACCGGATCTTCTACGCCGCCTTCGCCAGGGCGAACCAGCCGACGACCCGGGTCCGTCGGGTCATCGGCACCACCCCGTATTCGAGCCCGGGCAGCGGGACCGAGAGCATCCTCCGCCTGCTCGCCGGCAACGTCCAGGCGGTCACCGGCACCCCGGTCAACGCCGCCTTCAACGCCCTGGGGCCGATCCAGTTCGACGAGATCAGCCCGGCGCCGTACTACAGCAACGACTCCTACGTCGGCACCGAGCCGTCGCTCCAGGTCGCCTACGACCTCCTGACTGTCGACCAGGTCCTCGACGTCTTCGAGACGGTCGCGGCCAACGCGGGGCTCGGCGCGTTCGTCGGGGCCCACGTCAAGCAGGTCGCCGCGGCCGGCCTCCCCTTCCCGCTCGACGTCGTCGCCTACGAGTGCGGCCCCTCGGAGATGATCCCCAACGGCTCCCCGGCGTCGGCCAACCACGCCTCGCGGAGCCTCGCCGTCGCCCGCCACCCGCGGATGTACGGCATCCACCTCAACGTCCTCCAGCAGTGGCAGGACGTCGGGCTCAAGCTGGTCAACGTGTTCTACCTCAACGGGGCCGACGGCCTCGAGCACTGGGATACGTACCTGGGCTACTCGATGGTGGCCGGCACCGGCGATCCCGCCCGCGACCGCGCCAACATCGACGACCCCACGAACCTGGCGCTCGTCAAGTCCCAGGTCGGCGGCGCCATGAATCGCTGGGCCTCGCTGACCGTCGGGTCCCGGACGAATCGGATTCCCCCCGGGAGGACCGGCAAGCTCAAGTCCTTCGGGCTGTTCCGGCCGGCCCGCTGACCGCGGGGGCCGGCCCGGGAATGGGAGATGGCCGGCGCGTCGCCCTTTCGGCGTCGCGCCGGCCATCGCGGGCCATCGCGGATCGGCGGGGCGTCGGCCCCCGGGGGATCAGCTCTTGATCGCCCGCTTGATGCCCCGGATCGCCTCGCGGAGCCTCCGCCGGGCGTTCTCCAGGGGCATCATCACGTTGCCCTTGAGGATCTCGTCGGGGCGGGCCTTGAAGATCGTCGAGTGCGCCACGCCGGTCCAGTGGGCGGGGGCCTCGTGAGTATAGTAGTAGGCCGCGAACGACTTCCGCGAGCGGTCCTCGGGGCATTTCACCGCCGTGACGCCGTGGTAGCTGATCTCGTTGGTCTCGAACACGACGCAGCGATTGAACAGGGGCGAGAACGAGTGGCGGCAGGACTTCACGTCCTTGTCCCAGAGCTCGATGTTGCCGCCCCACCCCGGCTCCCAGCCCTTGTTGAAGTAGACCAGGATGTTGAGCCGGCGGTGGAGCTCGCGCTCGGCGATGTAGTTGAAGTCGACGTGGACGTCGAGGTGCCCACGCGGGCCGGTCTGATGGATCCCGCCGCCGTTGAGGTCGGCGTCGGGGACCAGCTTGGGGATCTCGAAGACGTGGGACATCAGCTCGCAGAATTCGGGCGAGGCCAGGGCCCGGTTCAGCTCGGCTACCGGCTCGGCGAACGCCCTGGAGTCGGTGATCTGGACCTTCCCCTTCTCGTTGACCGCCGCGAACGAGCGGCCGATCTTCGTCGCGTCCTGGTACGACGGATAGGCGTCGAGGACGGCCTCGGCGAACGCCTCGTCGAGGAAGTTGTCGATGCAGAAGTTCTTGACGGGCTCGGAACTCCTGACGCGCTCGCGGAGGGCGTCGCGATCGATCGGGCTGATGTGCGTCATGTTGCTCGCCATGGAATCCTCGGGATCGGCGCCGGGCGGCCGGGGGGATATTAACAAGTTTAAGCCGATATTTCCCGCCCCGCCCCGCCCCGCGAGACGGCGGCGACGCGGGCGGCGGCCCGGCCCCGGGTCGGCCGGTCAGCCCGGCTTCCGCCAGACGGCCAGGACCGACTTGCCCGCCCCGTAGCCGAGGATCGGGTCGACGAGCCTCGACATCCGGACCAGGACGCGGTCCCAGAAGGCGACCTGGCGCGGGGTGGGCGAGGCGCTCTTGAGCAGGAGGCGGTTGCCGAGCGAGGCGAAGAAGCCGATCGAGTCGAGGTAGGCCAGCCGGGCCGTGGCCAGCCCCGGCGGCGCCAACGCCCCGAAGCCGGCCCTGGAATAGCGCCGGCAGTGGCCGATCGACTCGTCGAAAGGGGTGAAGAGCCACTGGTGGGCCGGCGAGAGCGCGATGATGTGCCCGCCGGGGGCCAGGTGGCGCGCGGCCCGCTCGACCTCCTCCCGGTCGCCCTCGATGTGCTCGAGCACGTCGATGTAGAGGATCGTGTCGAACGTCTCGGCCTCGGCGAACCCCCCGAGGGTCCCCGGGCGGACCTCGCACCGCGACGGGAGCCGGCCCGCCCGGATCTCGGCCTCGAGCCGGCCGGCGAGGGTCGCGTCGGGCTCCAGGCAGACCCAGCGCCGCTCCGTGCCCCGGCAGAGGGCCCGGGTTGTCCCGCCCAGGCCGGCGCCCACCTCGAGGACGTCGACGCCCAGATAGGGGGCGATCTGCCCGCGGAAGTACGACTTCCAGTTCGTCGCCGCCGCGAACAGGTCGAGCTCGGACCCGACATAAGTGTAGGATTCGGTCATCGCCGGTGGGTCATCCGCCCGGGGGCCTCGGGAATGGCGTCGTCCCCCGGGGTCGGGGGGCTCGCGGCGACGGGGCCGGCGAGGACGCGGGGGCGACGATCAGCGCGGCCTCGCCTTCGAAGCATAGCCGTCGGGGTGGGTCCCGTGCCAGCGCCAGGCGGTCGCGACGATCGAGGTGATCTCGGGATACGCCGGCTCCCAGCCGAGGTCGCCGACGATCTTCTCCGGCGTGGCGACGAGGGTCCCGGGGTCGCCGGGGCGGCGGCCGACGATCTCGTGGGGGATCGGCCGGCCGACGGCCGCCTCGCAGGCCCGGAGGACTTCGAGGATGGTGGTCCCGGTGCCCGAGCCGAGGTTGTAGGCGCGGGCGACGCCCGGCTCCAGCGACTCGACGGCGAGCTGGTGGGCCCGGGCCAGGTCGTCGGTGTGGACGTAGTCGCGGACGCAGGTCCCGTCGCGGGTGTCCCAGTCGCCGCCGAAGATCTTGAGCTGGTCGCGGCGGCCGACCGCGACCAGCAAGGTCAGCGGGATGATGTGCCCCTCGACGTGCCGGCTCTCGCCGAAGAGGCCGTCGGGGTCGGCGCCGGAGGCGTTGAAGTAGCGGAGGATGGTGTAGCCCAGGCCGTAGGCGCGGGCGTATTCGCGGATCATCCACTCGGCGGCGAGCTTGGTCGTGCCGTAGGGCGTCTCGGGAACCTGGGGCGTGGTCTCGCGGATCGGCATGTCGACGCCGAAGGCGTAGGTCGCCGCGGTGCTGCTGAAGACGATCCGGGGCACCCCGGCGGCCCTCATCGCGTCGAGCACGCTCTTCGTCCCGACCGTGTTGGCCTGCCAGTAGCTGGCCGGGTCGGCGATCGAGAGCGGGACCGACGCCAGGGCGGCGAAGTGCATCACCGCGTCGGCCCGGTGGGCCTCGAGCGCCTCGGTCAGCGAGGGGGTGTCGCAGATGTCGCCGACGACGAGGCGGCCCTCGGGCACGGCGGCGGCGTTGCCCTCGAGCATGTTGTCGTAGGCGATCGCGTCGTGGCCGTTCTTGAGGAGCCAGCGGAGGCAGGCGCTGCCGATGTAGCCGGCGCCCCCGGTCAGGAGGATCTTCATCGCGTTGCGGCCCAGGGGTTTGTCGGTCATCGCGCCGGCTCGGCGGACGGCCCGAGGATCAGTCCGGCGGCGGCGGGGAGGTCGGCGGCCACGAGGTAGTCGCCGCCCGCGCCCGCCTCGGCCGGCGAGGGAGACTTGCCGGTCTGCACGAGGATGCTGCCCCGGCACCGGGCGTTGATCCCGGCCAGGACGTCGCTGATCATATCACCGATCATCCACGAGGCCAGCGGGTCGAGCCCCAGCTCGGCCGAGGCCCGGAGCAGCATCCCCGGCCCCGGCTTGCGGTCGCCGTGGGTGATCGCCGTCCGGTCGTCGCCGGCCGGGGCCTCGGGGCAGTAGTAGATCCCGTCGAGCGCCACGCCCTCGGCGGCGAGCTGGCGGACCATCTCGTCGTTGACCAGGCCGAGCTGCTCGACGGTGATCATCCCCCGGCCGATCGCCGACTGGTTCGTGACGACCACCAGGGCGAAGCCCGCCCCGCGGAGCCGCCGGAGCGCCGGGGCGGCGCCGGGGATCAGCCGGACCTCGGCCGGGTCGGACAGGTAATGGACGTGCTCGATCACCGTGCCGTCGCGGTCGAGGAAGGCCGCCGGACGGCCCCCGGCCCGGCCCGGGCCCGGCCCCGGTCGCGACAGGAGCCCCGGCGCGTCGCGGCGGGCCTGCTCCAGCGCCTCGACGGTCCCGACGTCGAGGTGGTATCCCCCCCAGGGCCAGCCGCGCATCCGGCCGACGAACCTGGGCAGGACCTCGAAGCCGAGGTCGAAGGCGTGCATCGACGCGATCTCGCGGTAGGCGGCGGCGTCGACGACGTAGACCCCGCCGTTGGCCAGGTCGCCCCGGGGCTCGGCCGGCTTCTCGACGAACGAGACGACCCGGCCCGACCCGTCCAGCTCGGCGATCCCGCAGGCCGACGGGTTGGGGGCGCGGAACAGGAGCATCGTGAACGGGTCGTCGTGCGAGCGGTGGAAAGCGAGCATCCGGCCGAGGTCGACGTCGCTGAAGTTGTCGGCGTAGACGATCACCACGACGTCGGCGCCGTCGGCGAGGTCGGCGTTGGCGGCGATCGTCCCGGCCGAGCCGAGCAGGGCCGGCTCGTACGACTCGGCCAGCTCGAGCCGGCCGGAGGCGGTGACGGCCCCGACGTAGGCCCGGACTTGGTCGGCGTGCGCGTGGTTGTTGACCCGGGCCCGGCGGACCCCAGCGGCGGCCAGGCGGTCGACCCAGTAGTCGAGCAGGGGCCGGCCCGCGATCGGGACCAGGCACTTGGGCATGGCGTCGGTGAGCGGGCGGAGCCTGGTGCCCAGGCCCCCCGCCAGGATGATCGCCCTCGCCTCGCCCGTCATGATCCGACCCCTCGCACGCCCGTCGATGGGGATGCCGCCGGCCCGGCCCAGGCCACCCGGGCCGAGCCGGCCTCGGGGCCGAGGTGGAGCGGGACCTTGCGGAAGAACCCCTCCGGCGAGAGCCACTCCTCCCAGAACGCCCGAATCCGGGCCTGGAGGTCGCGGTACCCCCCGGGCGAGAACCGCGCGTGGAACCGGAGGATGTGGTCGCCGACGCGGTCGATCTCCGCCTCGGGGACGACCACGCACAGCTCGCGGTAGTCGTGGAGGAAGTCGTAGGGCAGGACGCAATCGGTGTCGATCAGGACGGGAATCCGGCCGACCGACATCGCCTCGAAGAACCGGAACGAGAAGTTGCTGAACCCCCGGGCGGCGAGGACGTAGTCGCTCCCCACGAGGTTATCGTAGTACTCGCGGCGGACCCTGGCCTTGACCTCGGGGTCGTCGCCCCCACCGCCGAAGAACCGGTCGCGGACGATGAAGGCGGTCCGGACCCCCGGGTGGGCCTCCAGGGCCGCCATCCCCCGCCGGCGGATCTCGAGGCCGTCGTTGTGCGGGACGTGGACCCCCGCGGCCCCCAGGGCCCGATAGGCGAGCAGCTTGGCCCGGCGGCGGAGCCGGGGCCCTCGGGTCGCCGCCAGGCCGCAGAAGCCGACCACGGGCCGCTCGGGCTTCTCGCGGGGGACGACCGAGCCGCCGAGGTAGCCGGTCACGTAGTCGTCGAACCAGCCCGGCATGGCGAAGTCGCCCCGGGGGCGGCGGCGGCGGTCCAGGGCGTTCCGGAGCACGATGGAGCCGTCGATCCCCAGCGGCGCGGTCGACTCGTCGGTCGCGAGCACCAGGACCCGGAGCCCCGCCTTCGCCGCGACGGCGGCGAACCGCCCCGCCGCCTCGCGCGCCTTGCCGGCCACGGCCGGGTCCTTGCTCAACAGGTGCGTGCCGTCGAACGGCAGGAGCGCGACCTCGGCCTCGTCGGCGCCGACGAGCCGCTGCGACGCCGAGCCGTCCCGGGCGTAGCGGGAGTAGGCGTCGTGGCCGGTCGGGTCGCCCCAGTGGGGCCGGAGCATCGAGCAATGCGCGAAGCCCTCGGGCAGGTACGCCCGATCGGTGAAGATCCGGAATTGGCGGTTCGTCGCGTCCATCGGACATCCCATCGGGCCGGATTCAGGACTGGATGAAGATGTTCCGGCTGCCGTGCCTGGCGATCTTGAAGGGCAGCTCGCGGGGCCGCCCCAGCGCCTCGCGGATCGCCCGGTGCCGCCAGGGCGGCGCCATCACGAGCAGGAACCCGCCGCCGCCGGCGCCGAGGAGCTTGCCGCCGGTGGCCCCGTTGCGGCGGGCCAGGTCGTACCAGTCGTCGACGCTTTGGACGCTGATCCCGAAGCCGAGCGACTTCTTCAGCTCCCAGCCCTGGTGGAGCAGGTCGGCGAAGGCGTCGAGGTCGCCGGGCCCGGCGATCACCTTGCGCATCTCGTCGGCCAGGTCGCGCATCGCCCGGAGGACCGACATCTTGTCGCCGGTGCCGGTCGACTGCTTCTGGAGGATGTCGTCGGCGCTGCGGGTCTGGCCGGTGTAGAGCAGGAGCGTCCGCCGCTCCAGCTCCTCCAGCGTCTCCGGCTTGCACGGGACCGGCTCGGCGTCGACGGTGTCGTCGGGGTTGAAGCGGAAGTAATTCAGGCCGCCGAAGGCCGCGGCGTACTGGTCCTGCCGGCCGATCGGCTTCCGGAGGATGTCGATCTCGATCCGGCAGGCCTCCTCGGCGAGCCGCTCGCGGCCCACGACCTGGCCGCGGTGGGCGTGCAGCGCGATCAGGAGGCCGGCGGCGAGGCTGCTGCTGGAGCCCATCCCGGTCCCGGCCGGGACGTCGCCGATCGTCGTGATCTCCAGCGGCTCGTCGATCTCGACGAGCTTCATCGCCTCGCGGACGAGGTCGTGGCCGATCCCGTCGACCGTCTCGGCCATCTCGGTCTTCGAGTAGCCGATCCGGATCGAGTTCTCGAACCGGCGATGGATCGTCACGTACATGTGCTGATCGATCGTCGTGCTCAGCACGGCGCCGAACTCGCGGCGGTAGAAGGCGGGCAGGTCGGTCCCGCCGCCGGCGAAGCTCACGCGATAGGGGGTCTGCGAGATGATCACGGCGTGGCCGTCTCCGGGTGGTCCCGCCCCGGCCGTCGCGGCCGGGCGTGGGTCGAGTGGTTCGGTCCGAATCAGGCGGGGCCCGCCGCCGCGACCGGCGGCGCGAGGGCCGCCGGGCCCGGCCGCGGGGTCATGGGCACCGCCGGGGCGTCATGGCCGCCGTCGAAGAGCCGGGCGAGCTTGGCGGCCTCGGTCGCCGCGTCGTGGCGGGCCGCGACCCGGGCGGCCCCGGCCCGGCCCATCCGCTCCAGGTCGGCCGGGGAGGCCGCGAGGGCCGAGGCCATCGCGTCGACCAGGTCGTCGACCGAGCCGGGCGGGACGAGCCAGCCGGAGCCGCCCGGCTCGACCAGCTCGGGGATGCCCGCGACGTAGGTCGTGATGACCGGCCGGCCCAGCGCCAGGGCCTCCATCAGGACCACCGGGAGCCCCTCGGCGAAGCTGGGGAGGACCATCGCCCGCGACCCGATCAGGACGTCGCGGACCTCGGCCTTGCTCATCCAGCCGACCAGGCGGACCCGGTCGCCGAGGCCGAGCCGGGCGATCAGCCGCTCGACCTCGCCCCGCATCGGCCCGTCGCCGACGAGCACCAGCTCGAAGTCGACGCCGCGGTCGCGGAGCCGGCCCGCCGCCTCGACCAGCAGGAGCGGCCCCTTCTGCTCGGCCAGCCGGCCCACGCAGGCGAGCCGATTCGTGGCCGTGGGCGGCACGGGGCCCGAGCCGTCGAGGTAAGACGGGTCGAGCCCGCAGCGGACGACGTGGACCTTGGACCAGTCGGCGTGGTCGGCCCAGCGGTAGACCTGGCTCCGGGTGAACTCGCTGATCGCGACGACGAAGGCCGACCGCCGGACCTTCTCCCCCAGGCCGAGCGCCCGGGGCGAGTCGAACTCCTCGGGGCCGTGCACGGTGAAGCTGAACGGCGGCCCGCCCAGGGCCCGGCAGAGCGCCGCGACGGCCGTCGAGTTGGTCCCGAAGTGGGCGTGGACGTGGGCCACGCCCGCCGCGGCCAGCCAGCCCCGGAGCACGCAGGCCTCGGCCAGGTAGACCAGGTGGACCGCGACCCCGCGGTCCGAGGGGCGGCCGAGCCTGACGGCCAGCCGGAGCGCCCGGGCGAAGGCCGCCGGCCGGGTGAACGCCTCGCGGAGCATCGCCCCGGCCAGCCCCCGGCCGCCGACGCCGAGCACGACCCGCGTCCGGTCGCGCTCGGCCCGGTCCCCGGCGTCGACGAGCGGCTGGTCGACGCCCCGGACGGTGTATCGGGCCACGGCGCGGCCCTGCGACTCCAGCGCCTCGATCTCGCGGCGGATGAAGCTCTGGCTCGTCTGGGGGTACTGGTTGACCAGGTAGGCGATGCTCAAAGGGGTCGTCCCGTCGGGTCGGCGGCCTCGGCCGCGGCGAGGGCGGACGCCCGGGGGGCGGCCGGCCCCGGCTCCGGGTCCTTGTACTCGATCAGGCGGGCCACCCGGCCCCGGCCCCGGTCGCGGAGGTAGCCGAGCTGGCCGGCCAGGTTGGCCCACTTGGCCGTCGTGGTGTGGTAGCCGTAGGCCATCGCCGTCCGGGCGTCGGCGACCTGAGGGCGGACCTTCCGGGCCAGCCGGACCACCTGGAGCGGGTAGAGCAGGGCCAGGCCGACCGCCACGCCCAGGCCGGCGAGCGGGCCGGCCAGGGCGCCCACGCCCAGCCCGCCGATCGCGGCCATCGCGGGCAGCCCCGCCCCCCAGAGGCGGGCCCGCTTCAGCTCCGCCACGAACAGCCGGGGCTCGCCCGGGAACCGGGTCGTCACGTCGAGCCCGGCGTAGCCGCTCCGGTAGTGGCGGCGCCACCACTGCCGACCCGAGGTCATGGCCAGGTCGTGCCGGGTCATCTCGGCGTCGACCCGCCGGATCGTCCAGCCGGCGCGGCGGAGTCGGGTGCAGAGCTGCGGCTCCTCGCCGGCCGTGCAGGTCGGGTCGAACCCGCCGACGGCCTCGAACGCCTCGGCCCGCATCACCGAGTCGCCGCCGCAGGCGAGGGCCTCGCCGATCGGGGTGTCCCATTCCAGGTCGGCCAGGCGGTTGAAGATCGACCGCTCGGGGGACCGCTCGCGGCGACGGCCGCAGACGACCGCGGCCTCGGGCCGCGCCTCCAGCTCGGCCCGGGCCCGGCCGGGCCAGCCCTCGACGACCTCGCAGTCGCCGTCGACGAACATGACGTAGCGGAGCCCGGGGGCGAGCCCCTTGAGCCGGGCGAACCCCTCGTTGCGGGCCCGGGCGGCGGAGAACGGCCGCGCCATGTCGAGCGCGACGACCTCGACGCCCATCGATCGGGCCAGCGCGACGCTGCCGTCCGTCGAGCCCGAGTCGACGTACACCAGCGCCGCGACGTGCTCGCGGCCGACGAGCGACCCCAGGCAGCCCCGGAGCCGGTCCCCCTCGTTCCGCCCGATCGCGACGACCCCGATGTCGCGCGTCACGAGTCCACCGCCGCCGGCCGGCGGACGACCCGGGCCGGGATTCCCATCGCGATCGAATGGGCCGGGACGTCGGCCATGACCACGCAGTTCGCGCCGATCTTGCAGTCGTCGCCCACCGTCGCCGCCCCCAGGATGCACGCCCCGGCGCCGATGTCGACCCGGGCACCGATCGTCGGGATGTCGTCGGGCCGCTCGATTGTGAGGATTCCCATCGTCGTGTTCTGGCGGACCTGCGAGTCGTCGCCGATGGCCGTGGCGTTGATGATGATCCCGCTGTGGTGCCAGAACCGGACCCGGCGGCCGAGCCGGACCGTGTACGGCAGCGTGATCCCGGTGGCGAACTCGACGGCCACGAAGAGGGCCCGGTACAGGACCGTCAGCGGGGCCCGGAGCAGCCTGGGCCGGACCCCCATCCGCCAGTTGCCGAAGCGGTGGACGGCCACCGCCCAGAATCCCTGCTCGATGACCCGGCCGCCGTGGGTCCGGAGGTCCTCGCGGAGGAGGGCCAGCAGGCCGATCCCGCGCGGGTTGCCGTTCGACTCGCCGCGGTTCCTGGGCGCCGGGACGGGGGCGGCGACCCCTCCGACGACCCGGCTCATCGCCTCACCGGGAGGAAGTTGTGCCGGAGGAAGTCGCGGAGCATCCACTTGGGGTCGGTGTCGGGCTTGCGCTGGAGGAACCGGCGGACGCGATAGGTGGCGTAGGCCGTCGCGTGCGCCAGGTCGGCCGCCAGGGTCCGGGCCCGGCCGTAGTTCCTGAGGAAGAAGCGGCGGCGGGCGACGAACCAGTACGCCGGCCGGCGCTTCTTCTCCGCCCCGACCTGGATGCCCGAACTCTGGCCGACCAGGTGGACCACCCGCGCGGCCGGGACGTACCAGCAGGGCCAGCCGGCCCGCCTGGCCCGGAGGCAGAAGTCGACCTCCTCGAAGTACATGAAATAGGCCTCGTCGAGCAGGCCGACCGCCTCGAAGACCTCGCGGCGGACCATCAGGCTGGCGCCGGCGACCCAGTCGGTCGGGCACTCGGCCTCGGGGACCGGCGGGGCCGTGGTGTGGCCCGAGAGCAGCCGCGTGGCGGGGCCGAACCGGAGGCCCCCCTCCAGCTCGCCGAGCACCGAGGGGAACCGGAAGGCGGAGACCTGCGGCGTCCCGTCGGGGTCCTCCATCCGGCTCCCGACCATCCCCACGTCGGGCCGCCGGCCGAGGAATCCCGCCATCGCGGCGCAGGCGCCGGGGCGGACCACGGTGTCGGGGTTGAGGAGCCAGACGAGGCGGGGCGGGTCGGCCGACGCCAGGGCCGGGGCGATCGCCACGTTGTTGCCCGCGGCGAAGCCGCCATTGCGGTCGGCCACCACGAGCGAGGCCCAGCCGCCCCAGCCGTGGTCGGCGATCGCGGCGGAGAGCCGTTCGGCCTGGTCGGCGCCCGAGCAGTTCTCGACCACCACGGCCCGGACGCCCGGGAGGTGCGCGACCTCGGGCTCCAGCGACCGCAGGCAGTCGACCGCGAGCCCGGCCGATCGGTAGTTGACGATGACGATCAGGAGGTCCATGGTCGCAGTCCCTCCCATCTTCAACCGGGGAACGGCCAGCGGAGGCCCGGCGTCGTCCGGTACAACGCGAAGGCCGCCGCGGCGAGCGTGATCAGGTTCAGGGCCACCAGCAACGCCGACGCCCTCCGCCCGCCCGGCCGGGCCTCGGCATGGGCCTCCGGGCCCGCGACGATCGGGGCGGGCGCGGTCGGCGTCGCGGCCGGGGCCGGCGGCGGGGCGTCGACCCGGACGACGACGGCGACGGCGGCATGGGCGGTGTGCGAGAGGCTGACCGCGTGCGGGAGCCGCCGGGGGCCGTCGGCCGCGTGGTGGACCAGGTGCGGGGCGCCCGCCTCGTCGTTGACGACCTCGATGTCCTTGCCGTCGGCCACCAGGAACGCCCGGTCGCACTTCTTGAGCGCCTCCTTGGCGCACCAACGGCCGGCGAAGTGGGCCGCCGGCTCCGCCTGGCGGAGGCAGTAGGCGATCTCGGAGGGGGAGAAATGCGTCCGGTAGAACGGGTCTTCCCACGGGTCCGGGGCCGCGGGCAGGTCCGCGATCAGCTCGATGTCGACCCCGCACGCCGCCGCCCCGGCGGGGGCGGTCGCGGCGGCCGGCGTCGGGACGCCGGGCGGCACCGCCGCCGGGGCCGCCATCGGGGCCGTGGCCGCGCCGTCGGAGCCGAGGCCCAGCTCGGCGGCCAGCTCGCCGAAGGTCTTCGCCGAGTAGACGGCCCGCGACTTCACGCCGACCCGGCGGCGGATCGCCGCGTCGAGCGCGGCGCGGGCGACCGAGCCGGGGCGGCCGGCCAGCGAGAACGCCGGTCCGACCCGGGCCTCGTCGACCTGGAAGAATTCGGCGACCGTCCTGCGGAGCTGCGTCCCGGCGTCCATCAGGTCCACCCTTCGAGGCAGAGGATGCAGAGGTGGCGCTTCGAACCGTCGGCCCGGACCGTCTGGAGCATCGGCGTCTCGTCGCCGAGGTCGCCGCACGACTTGAGGCACCGCGAGCACCGCGGCTCCTCCTCGATGGCGGCGGCCGGCGCCGGGGACGCCGCCCGGGCCGACGCCTCGTGCGCGGCCAGGCGGTCGCGGAGGTCGGCGAGGAACCGGGCGGCGGACCTCCCCTCGGCGAGCTGGTGGTCGAAGGCGAGGACCAGGTTGAACGTCCCCTCGCCGCCCGGGGACCCGGCCGGGATCGCCTCGGCGCAGATCCCGAGGATGGCCGACTGGCCGCGGTTGATCAGCGGGTGGAAGGCGGTGACCCCCTCGCCCGAGAGGTCGGTCATGGTGAACGTCCCGCCGGAGAGGGCCTCGACCGCCAGCTCGTCGCCGAGGTAGGCCACCACCAGGTCGCCCATCTCGGCGGCCAGCTCGGCGACCCCCTTGCGGTCGGCGCCCCGGACGACGGGGACCTTCAGGCCGCGGCCCGCGTCGACCGCGAAGCCGAGGTTGACCTCCTCATAATAGTGCGCCTCGCCGTCGTCGTGGTAGGCGTTGAAGGCGGGATACTTCCGGAGCAGCCGGGCGACCTCGAACGCGATCAGGGCCGACGCCTCGGCCCCGAAGGCGGCGCGGAAGCCGCGGGTCGGGCAGGTGACCGTGATCACGCTCGCCAGGGTCGTCTCGAAGCCCGACCGGAGGTATTTCCCCTCGGTCCGCTTCGCCCGGGAGAGCTTCTCCGCCCGCGTCCCCACGCCCGACGCGGCCACCGGCCTCGGCCGGGGGGCGTCGGGTGCCGGCCCGGTCGCCGGTGCGGCGCCGTTTGCCCTCCCCTTCGCCGTCGGGGCCGGCGCATCGGCGGCCGGGGCGACGTCGCGGGCCCGGACCAGCCCCCGGCCCTCGAAGGCCTTGGGGTCGAGGCCGAGCCGGGCGATCAGGTCTTTGGCCCCCTGGCTGAACCGGGTCGACCGGGCCGGCGGCGGGGCTTCGGGCTCGGCCCCGGGTGCGGGCCCCGACAGGCGGGCGAGGACATCCCCCTTGGTGATCCGCCCCCCCCGGCCCGTGCCCTGGACGAGGCGGGGGTCGACGTTCGACTCGGCGACGATCCGCCGGACCGACGGGGCCAGCGGCATCGCGTCGCCGTTCTTGGAGCCGTTGGCGTGGGCCCGCGGGGCCGGCTCGGCGGCGGGCGACGACGGCGGGGCCCCGGCTTCGGGCCCGGCCGCGGCCGGGTCGCCGATCGAGCCGATCGGGTCGCCGATCGGGACGTCCTGGCCGGGCCGGGCCCGGTGGCGGAGGACCCCGGAGGCGGGCGCCTCGACCTCGACGACGGCCTTGCTGGTCTCGATCTGGGCGACGGGCCGGCCCTGCTCGACCGCGGAGCCGTCGGCGACGAGCCAGGCGACGAGGGTCGCGGACTCGTCGTTGACGTTCTCGCGGGGGACGACGACGGCGGTGGGTCCGTTCATGACGCGCAGAGCTCCCGGACGGCGGCGACCACGTGGCCCGTCCCCGGCAGGACCAGCTTCTCGAGCGGGCCGCACGACGGGATCGGGTGTTCCGGCGAGGCCAGGCGGCGGACCGCCTTCAACGTGCCCGGGGCCCGCTCCATGACCTGGGCGATGACCTCGGCCCCGAAGGCGGCGAAGCCCAGCCCCTCCTCGGCGACGAGGAGCCGGCCGGTCCGCCGGACCGACTCGAGGATCGGCCGGGGGTCGAGCGGGTAGAGCTGGGTCGGGCAGATCACCTCGCAGGCGATCTCGTCCTCGTCGAAGAGCGGCGCCAGGGCCCGCTCGACGTCGTGGAGCATCCCGCCGTAGCAGAGGATCGTGGCGTCGGCCGGGCCGCCCCCCTCGGGGCGGAGCCGGGTCGTGGGGAACGGCTCGTCGGACCGCTCCAGGGCGAACCCCTCGGGCGCCTCGGCGCCGGTCCGGAGCCCGTAGAGCAGCTTGTTCTCGATCACGATCGTCGGCCGGTCGATCGTCGCGAAGAGGGCGTCGTAGATCGCCCCGGGGTCGTGGCGGTGGTGGATCGCCAGCATCCGGGTGCCGGGCAGGCCGAGGAAGTGCTTCTCCAGGCTCTGGCTGTGGGTCGGCCCGTAGCCGCGCTTGCCGCCCATCGGGGTCCGGATGACCAGGCGGAGGTCGACCTGGTCGTTATACATGTACTTGAACTTGGAGGCATGGTTGATGATCTGGTCGGCGGCGAGGGCGAGGAAGTCGCCGAACATGATCTCGCAGACCGGGACCAGGCCGCTGAGCGCCAGGCCGTTGCCGAGGCCGACGATGGCCGACTCGGCGATCGGCATGTTGCGGACCCGGCCGGGGAACTCGATGCTGAGGTCCTTGGTCACCTTGAAGGCGCCGCCGTAGGGCCCCTCGATGTCCTCGCCGAGCATCAGGATCCGGCCGTCGCGGGCCATGTTCCGCCGGAGCGCGTCGTGGATCGAGGCGACGACCCGCGCCGGCTCGTCGACGTGGCTCGCCGACCAGCGGGGCGCCCGGTCGGGCACGACCCATTCGGGCCCGCCGAGGTCGGCGTAGGGCGAGGCCTCGGCCTCGGCCACGGCGGCGTCGATCGCGGCGGCGGCCCCGGCCTCGAGCCGGGCGGCGGCGTCGGGCTCGTCGCGGGCGAAGACGGTCAGGGGGTCGCGGTCCCAGTACGAGCGGACCTCGGCCGGGTCGCGGTCGTCGTCCCCCTTGGAGTGCGCCATCAGGCGGTAGGTGTCGACCCGGAGGAAGAACGGCCGGCCGCCGAGCCGGACCGCGTCGACGGCCGAGGCCGCGGCGGCCATCAGGCCGGGCAGGTCCCAGGTGTCGGCGCGGGCGGAGTCGATCCCGAAGGCGGCGGCGCGGGCCTCGATGTCGCCGGCGAGGGTCTGGCACTGCGGGGTGCTCTGGGCATAGCGGTTGTTCTCCTGGACGACCAGGAGCGGCAGGTCCCACTTCGAGGCGACGTTGAGCGTCTCGTAGACCGCCCCCTCGCCGAGCGTGCCGTCGCCGATGAAGACCACGGCGATCCGCCCGTCGCCCCGGAGCTTGTGGGCCAGGGCGATCCCGGCGGTCACCGGGACGATCCCCCCCTGGATCCCGTTGCTGTAGACCCCGCCGGAGCAGACGTGCTGGCTCCCGCCCCGCCCGCCGCAGACGCCGGCCTGCTTGCCCATGACCTCGGCGATCAGGCCGCCGACGTCGCCGGTCCGGGCCAGGAAGTGGCCGTGGCCGCGGTGGCTGGTGAAGATCACGTCGCCGTCGACCAGGTTCTCCGCGACCGCGATCCCCGACCATTCCTGGCCGATGCAGGTGTGGACGGTGCCGAAGAGCTTGCCCTCGGCGAAGAGGTCGAGCAGCCGCCGCTCGACGCCCCGGATCAGGACCGCCTTGCCGTAGAGGTCGTGCGAGACCCCGGCGGGGCCGGGGCGGGGGCCGGCGATGGTGGTGACGCTCATGGGTTCTGCCGACTCCTCGGTGTATTCCATCCCGCGTCAGGCCTCCTCGGCCGGCAGGAGCCCCGCGCGGCCCGCGTCGCGGGCACGGCCGGGGCGCAGGATGAGGTCGCGGGCGACGCGGGCGAGCAGGAACAGGGCGTTCCGGGCGTATCGGGGCGCCAGCCTGGCGGGGTCGGTGTAGATCCGGTAGGCCCATTCCAGGCCGGCCTTCTGGAGCAGCTTCGGGGCCCGGCGGACCCGGCCGGCGACGAAATCCAGCGTCGCGCCGACCTGGACGGAGGCGGGCACGCCCAGCCGGTGGAGGTTCGCGGCCAGCCAGAGTTCCCCCTTGGGCTGGCCCAGGGCGACCATCAGGAGGTCGGGACTCGCCGCCCGGACATCGGCGACGACCCGGTCGAGGCCCTCGCCCTCCAGGTCGCCCGGGGCCGGGCAGGCCGTGCCCACCACCCGGAGGCCGGGGTAGAGCGCGACGAGCTTGCGGGCCGCCTCGGCGGCGATCCCCTCGCCGCCGCCGAGCAGGTAAATGCCCTTGCCCCGCCGCGCGGCGTGGTCGCAGAGGTCGTAGATCAGGTCGGAGCCGGCCACGCGCTCCGGGAGCGGTCGGCCGCCCCGCCGCGAGGCCCAGACCAGCGGGGCGCCGTCGGCGAGCAGGAAGGCCGCGCCGTCGTTGACCGCGGCCAGCTCCGGGCGCCCGGCGGTGAGCATCGCGTAGTGCGTGTTGGCCGTGATGAAGTACGACGGCCGGCCGGCGTCGATCAGGTCCATGACCCGCTCGGCCGCCTCGCGGCGGGTCATCGCCGCCAGCGGGAGCCCCCAGACGAGGGCGGGGCCGCTCATGGGCCCCCCCGGGCGTCGTTCCAGGGGTCCCGGCCGCGGTCCATGGCGAGCAGCCCCGCGGCCTTCGGCGCGTCGGCCGCCTCGATGATCAGCCACGACATGACGGCCAGCTCCAGGCCGACGAGGATCATCGCCATCGGCATCATGAGGTAGCCGGCGAGGTCGTGGGCGTACTTGCTCCCCACGTCGGCCCCGAACTTGTGGTAGCACCAGGCCGTGGCCGCGATCCGGAGCACGTTGCTGCCCAGGGCGATCGGGATGATGCTCGGCAGGAGGACCACCCGCTTCCACGACGCCATCGGCATCAGGCTCGCCGTCGCCGCGACGGTCGCCGCCAGGCTCATCAGCATCGACAGGCCGTTGCAGGCCGCGGCGACCTCGAGCCGCTCGTTGCCCACCAGGATCACGTTGCCCTCGGGCATCACCCAGAGCCCGGAGAGCCGGAGCAGCCCGCAGGCCAGCTTCGTCGCCAGCCCCTGGAGCGGCTGCGACAGCGCGGCGTTGAGCGCGGGGGGCAGCGGGAGCCAGAACACGAGGAAGGCGAACGCCGGCCAGGTCCGCCGGAACGTCGGCCAGCCCAGCCGGGCCAGGCCCAGGCCGGCGATCACCGGCAGGATCGTGGCGGTCTCCGTCCAGGTCGCGCCCCGCTCGTGGGCGTAGACCCGGCCGGCGAGGCCCGCCGCCACCAGGAGCCAGCCGAGCATCCCCGGCCTCGGCCGCGCCCCGTCGCCGGCCGGCCACCGCTTCCAGAGGATCACGGCGGCGATCGGCAGGACCAGGAACCCGTGCGAGTAGTCCGGGTCGGTCTTCCAGGTCTGATAGAGGCCGGCGATGTTCGGCGCGTAGGCGTAGGCGAACGCGGCGGCGACGGCGGCCAGCGTCGCGACGTCGGCGCCGCCGATCCGCCGCCGGTCGGGCGAGGCCGGGAGGCCGCGGCCCTCGCCGCCGCCGTCCGGGGCCCGCGGGGTCGGCACGCCCGCGTTGTCGTTCTGGGCTGGTGTCATGGGGGTTCGTGGGGTTCGCGGTCGCGGTGGCCGGGATGCTTGGGGTGGGTCTCGCCGGTTACGCCCCGGGCGGGGCCGTCGTGACATCGGGGGCGCGGACTCCGTCCCCCTCGGTGGCGTCGCGGCGACACCCCCGCCCGCCCGACCGATCGGGCCCGGCGGGGGGACGGACGGCCCCGGCGCGACGCGCGACGATCGCCCCCCGCCCCGAGGGCCGGGGGGGCCGCCGGACGGCCCGTCGATCAGGCCGGGGGGGCCTCGACGGCCCGCTCGGCCCGGCCGGGATAGTTGTAGCTGTAGGCATAATTGCCGTAGTTGGCGTCCTGGCCGCGGACCCCGTTGACGACCACCCCGAGCACCGGGATGCCGGCGGCGGCGAGCTGGCGGCTGGCCCGCTCGACCAGCGGGAGCCGGCTGGCGTCGAACCGGGCGGCCATCACCGCGCCGTCGGCCCACCGGCCCATGATCAGGGCGTCGGCCACCGGCAGGATCGGCGGCGTGTCGATGATGACCAGATCATAGGTCATGCGGAGCCGGCCGACCAATTCGGCGAGCCGGGCCGACTTCAGGACCCGGCTGGGGTCGCGGCCCGGCAGCCCGGCCGAGAGGAAGTGGAAGCCGCCGGCCTGGACGGTGATCAGGGCCTCGTCGAGCTCGACCTCGCCGGCGAGGACGTCGCCGAGGCCGTGGCCGACCGGGACGTCGAGCAGCCGGCCGAGCGAGGCCCGCCGCATGTCGGCGTCGATGAGCAGGGTCGACGTCCCCGCGTTGGCGCACCGGGCCGCCAGGTGGGCCGAGAGGGTCGTCTTCCCCTCGCCGCCGGTGGCGCTGGTGATCATCACGCACCGCCCCTCGCCGGGCACGCCCCCCTCGCAGAGCGCGACCCGGAGGTGGTCCAGGCTCTGCACGAAGCGGGCCAGCCGCTGCTCGGCCCTCTCGTCGTTGGCGTCGTCGCCGGGGCGGATGTTGGGCAGCGGGGCGATCGAGAACACCTCGTGGCGGACCCGCGACGAGAGGAAGTCGGGGTCGCCGACCCGGCCCGACTTGATCTCCATGAGCACGACCAGGCCCAGGACCAGCCCGAGGATACCGACCGGCGTCATCGCCATGTACATCATCCGCTTGTCCGAGATCGGCTCGCGCGGAGCGACCGCGTCGTTGACCGCGCGGATCCGCGCCTCGCCCCGCGACTCGAACTTGAGCTGCTCGAGCCGGCGGGCCACGGTGTCCTGCATCGCCTTGAGGTTCTCGCGGTTGTCGCGGATCAGGATGATGTCGACCTCGTCGGTCGCCTCCTGCTTCTTGGTGAGCTTGAGCTTGTCGAACTCCGCCTTCAGCGCGGCCTGCCTGGTCCGGAGGGCCACGACCTTGGCCTCGGTCTCGCGGATCTCGCGCTCCGGGTCGGGCGCCCCGCCGGAGGTCTCGATGTCCGACCGGACCTGCTTGGTCTTCTCGTCGCGGACTTCCTTGACCAGCGCCGAGACGTCGGCGATCTTCCGCTGCGCCGCCTTCTCGGCCGGGTCGCCGCCCGACCGGGAGACCCGCCGGACGTTGGCGAGCTTGGATTGGGCCTCCCTCAACTGGAGCGTCAGCCTGGCGAGTTCGGGGTCGGCCTTGAGGCCGCGCTCGATCGCCTGGGCGGCCCGCGCCGAGTCGAGCGTGGCGGTCGGGTGCTTGACCGCGTTGTCGGCCGCCCTCTTGGCGGCTTCGAGGCTCGCCTCGGCCGTGGCCAGCTCGATGCTGACGTCGAACAGATTCGCCTGGATCTGGAGGTAACGCTCGTAGGAGAGGCTGGTCAGCGGGTTCCCGGCCGGCTCGGCCGCGGCGGCGGCCCCCGGCTTGGTCGCGGCCGCCTTGGGGCTGATGGTGACCATATGGGCCCCTTCCCCGTGGCGGACGAGTTCCCGCCACTTCCGCTCGAGATCGTCGGACTGGTTCTTGAGGTCGACCAGGTAGTTCTCGAGGTTCTTGATCTGGCCCCGGGTCATGCCGTCGGACCACTCGACGTTGGAATCGACGAAGGAGCCGACGACGGCGTTGACGAGGACGGCGGCCTCGTTGGCCGAGGTCGAGGTCATCGAGACCTCGATCAGGTATGTCCCCGGGAGGATGGCGACCTGGATGGCCTTGCGGATCTCCATCACCACGTCGCCGGCGGTCTTGATCCGCGCCAGGGCGCCGGCCTTCGGGTTGGTCCCGGCGGCGGTCAGGACGTTGGCGCTGCTGATCAGCTGGACCTGCGTCTGGAGGAAGGCGTCGAGGGTCTCGCCCTGCGTCCCCATCTTGTACAGGTCGGTGGTCGAGGGCTCGACCCGGAGCAGGCTGTTCGCCCGGTAGGTGGGGCGGATCTTCAGCCAGATCCCGGTGCCCAGGCCGGCCGAGCCGACCGCCCAGAGCGCGAGGACCAGCCACCAGTAGCGGCGGGCCCCGCGGAACGCCACCCGGAGCGAGATCGGCGAGGGGGCGGATTCCGGCTGGGCCGAGCCGAACCGGGGTGCCAGGGCGGCCGTCGGCCGCGACGCGGGCATCCTTGCCGGGACGGAGAAGCGGGGGGAATCGTGGGTGTCCATCGTGATTGCTCGGTCGCGGTGGATCGGTCGGGGGGGGTCAGGGACGCGGGCGTCGGTCGCGGGCCGAGGCGGTGGCCGACGGGGGTGTCGACCGCTCGGCGCTCCGACGCCGCGTGCCTCGCGGGGATGGCGAGGCATCGGGTGGGCGTCGCGCCCTTCTCGGCACCGGGTCGCCGCGGTGATCCGCGGCGAACACCGCGGCCTCCGGACGCGATGCATGAAAGTCTACTTGAAACGCACCGGCACGGTCAACGCAAAAATCGGGGGCGAGCCCGCTCGCCTTCGGCCCGCCTCGCCCATGTTTCCCCGCGTCAACGTCCCGCGTGGGCCGCGGCGGACGCCCCGCTCGCCGGGGTCTCCGCCCCGCCGCCGTCGAGCCCCGGCTCGGCCGCTGCCGCTGTTTCGCCAGGGCCCACGCCGACGACCGGGCCGCCGGGCTCGAGGAGGCGACGAGGCCGATCCGCCACCAACCCAACGCGATCACCGGGCCGTCCCGCGACGACCTCCGCGTCGAGGTCATCCGCGGCATGATCGACTTCGACGAGGAGCGGCCCGAAGAGGAGGCGGCCGGGCCTTCTGAATTCGGTTCTGATGCCGCGCAATGGCAGCGTCAAGCCAGGAATTATTGCGTGAATGCATCCACTCTATTACGGCTTCCTGACCACGAGCCATTACCTCTTGGCAATCGCCCGCTTCGCTCATCGCTCGGGACATCGGCGATCCAACCGTCGTCCCTGCGAACGACATCGACGAATCCGGATGGCGACGGGCGGCCTCGCCGGCCGATGAACAGGATCGGGCCGAGGATCGCCGCGGGCCGCGACGCACCGCGACCGTCGCCGGTCCGTCCTGCGTGCCGACGTCGGCCCATCTCGATGTTCGCCGCGTCGCGACGGGGCCCCGGCGGCGACGACCGGCTTACTCGCGGATGATCCGCGATGTGGCACTAGCCTCGCGAAATTTTCGGAGCTATAATAGGGCGGGTAAACCTTTCTCGCGATCTTCATCACGGTATTCGATCGAGGAAGGACGACGGCCGGTCGACCCCTCCGGGGGTCGCCCTCCGCTCGCATAATCCTGCCCCGAATTGCTCGTCCGAGCAATGGGAGCATCGTTCATGCTTCGAAGCCCGCGCGAACGAGAATGGCCCGCCTCCCGCGGGGACGGGCCATCGAATACGACCGCCGACTCGACCATGACCCGGCGAGTGGTGCAGGTCGCCTTGACCATCTACCTTTCGCCCGTGATCGCGGCCGTCTTGCTGATCGGAGCGACCTCGCTCGTCGCGATCAAGCTCTCGCGCGTCGCGGGCCGGATCATCGCCCCGGATACGGCCGGGGCCGGCCACGACGGCCCGCTCGTCGCGGCGGATTCAGGCCGGAGCGAGACGACTCCCCATCTCGCGACCAAGCCACGCCGGGCCCATACCGCCCATTGACGCGGCGGTGGGGATCGTCGGCGGTGGCGTGAGTGCCTTGGGGTGGGGGGCCGATCCGGCGGCCTGGCTCTCGGCAATCCGCCTCTCGATCTCGGGGATCAGGCGGGCCAGGAAGTTCTCGATCGGCTCGCTGTCGTCCCGACGCTCGCCCTCGGCCACCCGGCGCTGGACCTGGACCTTGAAGATCCCCGGGTTCTTCCGCGGGAACTTCTTGCCGGCGCCGATGTCGGGCGACCAGGGCCCGTCGAGTCGGAACGAGTGGTAGACCACCTCGCGGAGCATGGCGCGGCCCCCCGACTTGGCGTAGCCGCCCGTGCGGAACTGGTCGTTGGTCGCCGCGCCGTCGCGCCCCTTGAGGTTCCGGATCGTCGACTCCTCGGTCGAGGTGAAGCCGCACGACGGGTAGCAGACCTGCGGGGTGTGCGGGAGGACGGGCTCGGCCGGGCCGAAGAGGATCAGGACCGACAGGGTCACGCCCGTCAGCTCGTCGACATAGGTCCGCATGACGTGCTCGGTCGCGCCCGTGATCCGCGTGGTCAGGGGGTCGAGCGTCCGGTCGCCGCCGGGGACGATCTTCCAGCCGTCGAACTCCTTCGGCAACGTCTTGAGCGGGAACGGGCACTCGGCGAGATAGCTCTTCTCGACCTCGAAGCGGCGATCTTGCAGGCCCCGGACGACGCCCGAGGCCGCGAGCAGGGCGCACCCGGCGAGGGTCCAGGTCACCAGCCCCCGGCCGAGGCGGGGGCGTCGGGGGTTCGGCGTCGTCAGCCCGGCCGCCCCGGGGGCGAGCACGGGCGTGTCGATGGTGGACATCGGAGGTCGCTCTCGTGGTGGGGGGACCGTCTCGGTGGGCCCGCGTGGAGCGGTCGCCCGAAACGGGTACGGCGGGCGGGGCGGGGCGTGACGCGGCGGGAGGGGGGCGGGCCGGATCGCGGCGGGCTCAGCAGGCTCCCTTGCCGGCGAAGACGACGTAGACGGTGCGCACGAGGATCTTCAGGTCGGTGCCGAGCGACCAGCACCCGACGTAGTCCAGGTCGAGCCGGAGCATCTGCGAGCTGTCGACCTCGCTCCGGCCGCCGACCTGCCAGGGGCCGGTGACGCCGGGGACGACGGACAGCCGGGCGGTGTAGCCGTCGGCATCGAAGGCGGCCAGCTTCACGCTGTCGCGGAGCTGGAGGGGCCGGGGCCCGACCAGGCTCATCTCGCCGACCAGGACGTTCCAGAGCTGGGGGAGCTCGTCGAGGCTCGACTTGCGGAGGAATCGCCCGAGCGGCGTGACCCGCGGGTCGTCCTTGATCTTGAAGAGGACGCCGCCGGCCGACTCGTTGCGGGCCTCGAGCTCGCGGAGGCGACTCTCGGCGTCCGGCACCATCGTCCGGAACTTCAGGCACCGGAACGTCCGGCCGCCGAGGCCCATCCGCTCCTGGCGGAACAGGACCGGGCCCCGCGAGTCGAGGCGGATCAGGAACGCGACGCAGGCCAGGATCGGGGAGAGCATCAGCAGCCCCCCGAAGGCCCCGCAGACGTCCATCGCCCGCTTGAGGACCGAACGGGTCGCCGCGGCCGTCCCGGCGGCGACGCCGCGGGACGTCGCCGGGTCGGGTCGACCCTCGATCGTCGGGCGGGACGGCGAGAGGTCATAGGTCGTCAGGGTCATGGGGGTCAAGGCGCTCATCGATTCGGCTTCCTCTTGGTCGTCCTGGTGGGTTGTCTCACGCATGGCTTGGCGAGCGACCGAGGGCGTGGCTGGCGGCGGGCGAGATACCAAGATGACACGTTCTCTGTCCGGGAGGACGATGGCTTAGCATAGCGATCGATCTCGGCAGGGTCAACCATCAACCTCCCATGATGTCGAGTCGCTGGGCACGGCATGCCGCATGATGTTGCTTTTTTCCGTCAAGGAAGTTTTTTGCGGCTTTCCGGGAAAAGTCGCGTCCAAACCGAGCTTAAGAGGCTATACATACCCCTTTTTCGGGCGACGGGGCTGGGCATCTTCCATGCCGACAGGTCCGATCAACGTGCGGTTCACTTCACGGATCGAACACTTTTCCCAGCATATTGCCAGTCAATCGGGCAGTCGATGCCGTAAATCAGCGCCAACTTTCGCCAAACATTCATGCAACCAGCGTAAAAGTCCACCGAGATCGTTGCACTATCTACGCGGCGGCCCGACTCCAGGTTGAACCTTTCCCTCATCGTTCGCCGGCCCGCGTGATTGACACCCCAGGACTTCGATGGCGACGAGGAGGGCGATCGTCGCGATCAGGGCGAAGTTCGGCCTCGGTGGGTCGGCGACCTCGCGACGGCCGGCCGGGGCGTCGGGTTTCGGGGCGGACCGGCGGGTCAGATACAGCCCCACCAGCGACCCGCCGATGAGGGCGGTCGGGGTGAGATGGCCGTTGTTGTGCAGGCCGTCGAGGGCGTGGAGCGAGCACCAGAGGGCCAGGCCCCAGGCGGTCGACAGGGCCTCGGACCGGCCGGGTCGACCCCGAGGGTGGGCGAGGGCGAGGGCCGCCGGGACCAGGTACAGGGCCCCGGTCGACGCGGCCAGCCCGACCAGCCCGCCGTTCCAGAGGAGGTGGAGCCACTGGCCGTCGGGCCATCGCAACCCCTCGGAATGCCAGACGTAATTCCCGAACCCGAAGACGAGGTCGCGGCCCATCACGCGGCGGATCAGCTCGTCCTCGGCCGCCAGGCGGAAGCCGACGGTGCTCTCGCGGCCCGTGAGGTCGGCCCCTCGGGCCAGCAGCCGGCCGTCCCAGGCCCCCGAAGTCCTGGCCGCGATGTAGGCGACGGGCAGGATCAGGAGGGCGACGACGAGCCATCGGGTCCTCAGGAAGCCCGTCAGCCAGGCGGTCGCCACCCCGACGGCCAGGAGGAGATAGCCGTAGACCCCGCGGCACGACAACGTCGTCGCGATCAGGGCCAGGGCGGGGAGCCAGGCCGGGATGCGTCGGGGTCGCCAGCGTCCGCCGAGCCAGAGCCAGGTCGCCAGGGTCGACGTCAGGGCCATCCAGCTGGCCAGCTCCAGGCCGCTGGAGAAGAACCCCTCGGGCCGGTAGCCGCCCAGGCGGTCGACCATCCCCGCCATATAGGGGGTCCCGTAGAGCAGGCCGGAGAGGTAGCGAGCCGGCCCGGCCGCCTCCTCATAAAGGCAGATCGGGATGTTGACGAGCCCGGCGGACACGGCCGCGACCGCCACCGAGCGGGCCCCCTCGGCGTCGCCGAAGTAGAGCCGACCGATGATGTAGGGGACGATCCACCCCAGCCCACGCTGGATCGCGAGGTCGACGACGTCGGCCGTCGCGGCGGGGCCGCCGGTCGCCAGCCCGATCAGCGGCGCGAGGGCGAAGGCGGCCATCGGCAGGTCCAGCCAGCGGGCCCGGGCCCCCCGCAACGCCCGGCGATCGAAGAGGAGGACGCCCAGGATCAGGCCGAGCCCGGTGGCCGTCCGCTTGTCGAAGGGGGCCGGCCCGACCATCATCCCGACCCGGGGCAGCAGGACCAGGCCGCCGAGGATGGCGACGAGCGAGGCCCGCCTCGGGCCGACGGCCCGGAACAGGACGGCGACGGCAACCGCCCAGACCGCGAGGACGACCTCGACCGCCGCGACGTTCACCACGCGGACCTCCCGTGAATCGGCGGATCGTCAGGCCCGGGGGCGGGCGAGCCGCCCGACCCAGGCCGAGGCGGCTTTGGCGTGCCCCCTCAGCCCGACCAGGCCGCCCGACGCGGCCAGGCAGGGCAGGAACAGGCAGGGGTTGAGGATCGCATCGAGCCCGATGATCGCCAAGATTCCGGCGAGGGCCGCCGCCGAGGCCCGGGCCGGGGTGATCCAGAAGCGCGGGGGGCCGAGCGCGGCGAAGGCGGCGATGGGGGCCGCGAGCGTCGCCAGGAGGCAGGCCCAGCCGACCAGGCCGTACTGGCCGAGGACCAGGATGGGCAGCCCCCAGGGGCGTTCCCCCGTCGGGCCCGCCCGCCACCAGTCCCACCGCCCCCATCCCAGCGCCGGGCGTTGGAGGGCGACCCGAGCCGCCCGCTCCTCGACCCTCAGCCGCCAGCCGAAGGACTGGCGATCGAGCCGGAACGAGGCGTCGACCAGGCGACGGCCCACCCCAGTCTTCATCGCGATCGCCTTGGCGTCGAAGAGGTTGGCCGCCCTCGCTCCCACCACCGCCAGGACGACGCCGAAGGCCAGGGCGATCGGCCAGGTCCGGTCGGCCCGCCGGAGCACCTCCATCGCGACGAGCCCGGCGACCAGGAGCGCGACGGCCCCCGCCGACTGCGAGAGGATCGCCTGCGCGACCAGGAGCCCGGCGACCGGCCCGCCGGGCAGGCCGAGGAAGCGCCGGAGTTGCCCCGATCGCCAGAGCCAGGCCGCCGTCAGGGCCGAGCAGGCGAGCCAGATCCCGAGCTGGTTGCCGTCTTCGAGGAAGACGACGGGTCGATAGCCGAGGTAGCGGGCCATCCCCGGGGTCCGGTAGGGGTGGAACCCGTAGAGCCCGGCGTAGAGCACCGGGCCCGCCGCGGCCTCGAACAGGCAGGCCGGCAGGTAGACCAGGCCGGCGGCGACGACCCCCCGGGCCAGCTCGTCGAGGCCGGCCGAGGTGGCGAAGTAGAGCCGGCCCAGGAGGTAGGGGACGCCCCAGGCCAGGGCGAGGTAGGCGGCGTCGGCGGAGGCCCGGACCGGCCCGAGGCCGTTGGCCAGGTCGGAGGCCGCCGGGCAGAGGCACCAGGCCAGGATCGGGAGGTCGAGCGCGGAGGGGCGGAACCGTCGCCAGGCCCCGGAATCGAAGGCCATCACCCCCAGGAGCGCGGCGACCCCGACGACGCGGGCCTTGGTCGTCCAATAGTCGGCCGGCAGGCAGGAGGGCATGACCCAGTAGGGGAAGACGACGCCCGCGACGTCGTCGGCGAACCGGGCGGTCGGCAGGAGGAGCCAGCCGCCGAGCAGGCAGGCCGCCGCGGCCCGGGCCGGCGGGAGCGCGGCGAACAGGACGAGCGAGACCGGGACCCAGGACCAGAGGACGAAGGGGATGGCGTCGGGCATTGGGGAGAGCTTCGCCTCCGGTCCGGCCGTTCGGGTCAGGCGCCGGGCCGATGGCGGGGCAGGCGCGACTCGGGGACGTCGCGGAGCCGGGGGGCGTCGCGGTCCTTGGGCGAGAGCAGCGGCGCGGCGACGGGCCAGTCGATCGCCAGGTCGGGGTCGTCCCAGAGGATCGAGCACTGGCCGGTCGGGTCGTACCCCTCGGTGCACTTGTAGGCGAAGAGGGCCGGGCCGTCGCTGGTGACGAGGAAGCCGTGGGCGAACCCCTCGGGGATGTAGAGCTGGCGGCCGTTGGCGGCGGAGAGCGTCACGCCCTCCCAACGGCCGAACGTCGGCGAGCCGACCCGGATGTCGACCGCCACGTCGAAGACCTCCCCCTGGATCACCCCGACGAGCTTCCCCTGCGCCGTGGGGAACTGGTAGTGCAGCCCCCGGAGCACGCCCGGGGCCGAGCTGGACAGGTTGTCCTGCGCGAACCGGGTGGGGAGGCCGGCGGGGCCGTAGTTGGCGACGCTCCAGGTCTCCAGGAAGTAGCCCCGATCGTCGCGGAAAATCCGCGGCTCGACGATCACGACGCCGGGCAGGCGGGTCTCGGTGACGTTCATGGCGCGGAACGATCCTCGAGGATTTCCAGGAGATACTGGCCGTACTCGTTGCGGAGCAGCCCGGCCAGGTGGGTGACCTGGTCGGCGGAGATGAACCCCATCCGGTAGGCGATCTCCTCCAGGCAGGCGACCTTCAGGCCCTGGCGGTGCTCGATCACCTGGATGAAGTTGGCGGCCTGGTGGAGCGCCTCGTGGGTCCCGGTGTCGAGCCAGGCCATCCCCCGGCTGAAGACCTCCATCCGGAGCTTCTCGCGGCGGAGGTAGGCGACGTTGACGTCGGTGATCTCGTACTCGCCCCGCTTCGAGGGCCGCAGGTCGCGGGCGATGTCGAGCACGGCGTTGTCGTAGAAGTAGAGGCCGACGACGGCGTAGGACGACTTGGGGTGCTCGGGCTTCTCCTGGAGGCCGACGACCCGGCCGGACCCGTCGAACTCGGCCACGCCGTAGCGCCGGGGGTCCTTGACGTGGTAGCCGAAGATCGTCGCCCCGTCGGGCCGGGCGGCGACGCGCTGGAGCTGCTCGCTGAGGCCGTCGCCGTGGAAGATGTTGTCGCCCAGGACGAGGGCGACCGGGTCGGGCCCGACGAACTCGCGGCCGATGACGAACGCCTGGGCCAGCCCGTTGGGGACGGCCTGCTCGGCGTAGGACAGGGCGATCCCCCACTGCGAGCCGTCGCCGAGCAGCTCGCGGAACCTCGGCAGGTCCGTCGGCGTCGAGATCACCAGGACCTCGCGGATGCCCGCCAGCATCAGGACGCTGAGCGGGTAGTAGATCATCGGCTTGTCGTAGACCGGCAGGAGCTGCTTGCTGACGACCCGCGTGAGCGGGTAGAGCCGCGTGCCCGAGCCGCCGGCCAGGATGATCCCCTTGGTCCTGGTCATCGGTGTCGCCTTCATCCGCCCTCCCCCAGGCCGAGCCGCTCCTGACGGTAGCCGCCGGACTGGACGTTGCGGCACCAGGCGTCGTTCTCCAGATACCAGGCCACCGTCCGCCTCAGGCCGGTCTCGAACGTCTCGAGCGGCCTCCAGCCCAGCTCGCGGCCGATCTTGCCCGCGTCGATCGCGTACCGCCGGTCGTGGCCGGGCCGGTCGGCCACGAAGGCGATCAGGCCGGCGTGCGGGGCGTGGGGCGACCCCGGCGCCAGCTCGTCGAGCAGCGCGCAGATCGCGCGGACGACCTCGAGGTTGGTCCGCTCGTTGTGGCCGCCGACGTTGTACGTCTCGCCGACCTGCCCCCGTTCCAGGACCAGCCGGAGCGCCCGGGCGTGGTCGTCGACGTAGAGCCAGTCGCGGACGTTGTCGCCCTGGCCGTAGATCGGCAGGGGCTTGCCGGCGCGGGCGTTGAGGATGACCAGCGGGATCAGCTTCTCGGGGAAGTGGTACGGGCCGTAGTTGTTCGAGCAGTTGGTGACCAGCGTCGGCAGGCCGTAGGTGTGCTGCCAGGCGCGGGCCAGGTGGTCCGAGGCCGCCTTGCTCGCCGAGTAGGGGGACCGGGGGTCGTAGGGCGTGGCCTCGGTGAAGTAGCCGGTCGGGCCGAGCGAGCCGTAGACCTCGTCGGTCGAGACGTGGAGGAAGCGGAACCGCTCGCGGGGGCCGGCTTCGAGCCCGTCCCAGTAGGCCCGCGCGGCGTGGAGCAGGGTGAAGGTCCCGTTGACGTTGGTCCGGACGAACTCGCCGGGGCCGTCGATCGAGCGGTCGACGTGCGACTCCGCCGCCAGATGCATCACGGCGTCGGGCCGATGCTCGGCGAACACCCGGGCGACCTCGCCGGGGTCGCAGATGTCAACCCGCTCGAAGCGGTGGCGGGGGTCGTCGCGGGCCTCGGCGAGGGACTCGAGGTTGCCGGCATACGTCAGCTTGTCGACGTTGACGACCGCGGCCTCGGTCTCGCGGATGACCTGGCGGACCACGGCGGACCCGATGAAGCCGGCACCGCCGGTGACGAGGATCTTCATGCGGGGGACCCTGCGGCCTGACGACCATCGCTGCGGACCCGACGCCAACCCCTGACGCCGCCCCGCGACGCTCGCGGGTCGCCGTCAGTGTAGCGGCCCGGCCGGCCCGCGTCACGTCCCGGCCGGGGGCCCGTCGCCGAAAAGAGACATCGGCCGCCGCCGGGCCCGCGAGATCGGGCCGGCCCCCCCTTATAAATGATCCGCGACCCTCGATACCCGCCCGGGAGCCGACGACCATGCCCACCGTCCCGACCGTCGCGCCGATCCTCCTGGCCCTCGCCGCCTGGGCGGCCCACCCCCCCCCCCCCGCCCCGGCCGACGCCCACCCCCGGCCCGACGCGGTGATCGCCTCCGGGTTCCTCTACGACGCCGACCCGCCCACGCCGTCGTGCCACGCCTCGACGCTGGTCGAGACGAGATCCGGCCTGCTCGCCGCCTGGTTTGGCGGGACCGACGAGGGCGCCCCCGACGTCGCCATCTACGCCGCCCGCCGCGAGGACGGCCGCTGGTCGAGGCCGGCGCAGGTGGCCGACGGCGTGCAGCCCGACGGCCGCCGCCTCCCCTGCTGGAACCCCGTCCTCTGCCGCCCCGGGGGCGGCCTCGTTTTCCTCTTCTACAAGGTCGGCCCCGACCCGAGGCGGTGGTGGGGCGAGCGGATCACCTCCGACGACGACGGCCGGACCTGGTCGCCGCCGCGTCGCCTGCCCGACGGCATCCTCGGCCCGGTCAAGAACAAACCCATCACGCTCCCCGGCGGGGCCCTGCTCTGCCCCTCCAGCACCGAGGACGAGCGCCTCGGCTGGCGCGTCTACCTCGAACGGACGGCCGACCTCGGCCGGACCTGGAGCAAGGTCGGCCCGCTCAACGACGGCCAGGTCATCGCCGCGATCCAGCCCAGCATCCTCACGCACCCCGGCGGCCGGCTCCAGGTCCTCTGCCGGACCAAGCAAGGCCGGATCGCCGAGAGCTGGTCCGCCGACGCCGGCGCGACCTGGACGCCGATGGCCCTGACCGCCCTGCCGAACCCCAACTCCGGGACCGACGCCATCACCCTGGCCGACGGCCGCCACCTCCTCGTCTCCAACCCGACGACCGAGGGCCGGACGCCCTTGAAGGTCGCCCTCTCCGGCGACGGCCAGTCCTGGCGCGACGTGCTCACGCTCGAAGACCAGCCCGGCGAGTACTCCTATCCCGCCGTCATCCAGGCCGGCGACGGCCGGGTCCACATCTCCTACACCTGGAGGCGGGCCCGGATCAAGCATGTCGCGGTCGACCCGGCGAAGCTGTGAGATGAGGAGGCGGATCGGGATAGTATCAAACGAAGCCATAGTATCGCTCGGTGCCGCCGTTCTCAGGTGGGCGTCAATGCCGGTGGCCCGGAAGGTGCCGCGGCATATCAGGCGACGATGTGGGGCACGCCGTAGTCGGCGACGCGTGGGTCGCGGCTGACGAATTTGAAGCCCTCGTGGCGGGCCTGGGCGATCAGGAGCCGGTCGAAGGGGTCGCGGTGGTGATCCGGCAGGCTCGGCACGGCCAGGGCATGCGGGATCGTCACCGGGAGGGGCAGGAAGCGGTTGGCCGCCATCGCCGCTTCCAGGTCGTCGGGGGCATCGAGCTTGCCGAGGGCCTTCTTGATGACGATCTCCCAGACGACGGCGGCACTGACGTAGACGGTATTCTTGCCGTCGCCGATGGTTTTACGGGCGGCCCTGGAGAGCTTCTGCGGATCGTGGAGCCACCAGAGGAAGACATGGGTATCGAGGGAGAGCGGCATGATCACTCGACCCCGAAGGCGGAGGCGATCTCATCGGGCAGGGTGTCGAAGTCGTCGGCGATGCGGACGCGACCTTTCCACTGACCACCGAGCCGGGGCGTGTCGTCGGCCTGGATGGGGACCAGCCGCACCATCGGCTGACCGGCCTTGGCAATGATGACCTCTTCGCCGTTCATGGCATGCTCGACCAGCTTCGAGAGCTGGGACTTGGCTTCGTGGATGTTGGCGATTTCCATCGGATGCTCCTGATTTAGCTAAGAGTCTGTCCCATATGTAAGATTAGCCAGTCGGCCGGTAGTGGAATTCGGCATCCGTCTCGTCGGGCTGGAGTCGGTGGAGCATCAATTGGATCATGGCCAACCTGACGAACGTCTCTGAAGAGAGCACGCTCTTCTCCCGATCCTTGCTCAGACGCCGGCATCGCCCCAGCCAGGCGAACGTCCGCTCCACCGTCCACCGGATCGGCAACTTCACCCAGCCCTCCGCGTCCTTCGGGCGTCGCACGATGGTCAGTTCCCACTCCGCATTCTTCTCCACCCACTCGTAGAGGGTGAAATTATGATACTTGGTGTCCGCGTACATCACCTTGACATGACTCATCGGCTGGCCTTCCAGCCGGGCGAACAACTCCGCCGCCCCCTTGGCGTCATCAACGTCGGCCGCCGTCACCAAGATTGCCAGCAGCAACCCCATGCCGTCCACGGCGATATGGCGTCTCCGCCCGTCCACGTTCCTGGCGTTGTCGCGGCCCCGCTGCTCGCCGCCGGAGGTGGTGTCGACCGACTGGCTGTCGACGCCGGCGGAGGTCCGGGGGTGGTAGGGCTTCTCCGCCGCCCGGACCTT
>JAABUX010001083.1_pt1 | contig 42555 bp, 41 predicted proteins | sample 5561851 | NCBI WGS metagenome assembly JAABUX01 (sample SAMN10711883, study PRJNA513361) | rock metagenome | isolation source: Antarctica rocks | place: Antarctica: Victoria Land, Richard Nunatak red sandstone | collected 2016-01-03 | reverse complement strand
TCAAAAACCTGGGGTACGTGGCACGCGCGCAAGGAGACATGGACCGCGCGACGGCGCTCCACACCGAAGGCTTGGCCTTGTTCCGCGCGCTGGGGGATCGGTGGGGGACGTCCGTTGTGCTGATGAATCTGGGGTACATCGCGAGCGCGCGCGGTGAGGGCGCGCGCGCGGCGGCGCTGCAGGAGGAGAGCCTCGCCCTGTTCCGCGCGCTAGGACATCACTGGGGCATGGCAGCCGCGCTGACCAACCTGGGCGATGTCGTCCGCGGGCAAGGGGCACTGGATCGCGCGGCGACGCTCTACGCGGAGAGTCTGGGGCTCTATCGAATGAGTGGCGATCGCGCGAACATGGCCGCCTGCCTGGACCGTTTGGCGCGCGTCGCGTTCGCACGGGGACGGTTAGAGGAGGCCGCGCAGCTTCTGGGCACGGCGGCAGCAGTCCGCGAGGACGGCGGCATCTCTCCGGTGCTTCCTGACGCCTCCGAGATCGAACTGCGCGCGGTGCTTGGCGATGACATATTCGCCGCCGCGTGGGCCAGCGGGCGCGCGCTCCCTCCAGATCACTATCCCAACTGAGGCACAGAAGGTGGCGCATTAACAGCGGCAGGGCCGCAGTGCGTCAACCCATCATGTTATGGTCAAATGGCTGTCCTACGCAGGAATCGTTGCCTAACCCCTCGACGCGGCGACCACCCACCCCTCGAAGGCGATCGGCCTCGGCTTCGCCGCGCGCCCTGGTCGTCGACGAGCGTCACGGGCGTCTCGTGGTCATCGGCGTCAGCAATCGCTGGGCTGGCCGCGCCGTGGCGCTCGACACGCGCGACGGCCATACACTATGGGCTACGACCGTGGGGCTTGCCCCGCTGTCGGCGGCCGTGGACGCGCGGCGCGATCGCGTCTTCGTGGGGGACGCGGGCCGGATGGTCTGCACGGCGCAGATGGTCTATTGCCGCATGCTCAGCACAGTCAGCACGCTCGATGGGCGCACCGGTCGTCTGTTGCGCATGGCGCCCGTGGGGCAGAATCCGAACACCATCGTCGCCGACGAGGGGACCGGGCGCGTCTTCGCGCTTAATGCGGGCAACAACCAGGGCGATGTCGGGACGGTCAGCGTGCTTGACGCCCGTAGCGGCGCGGTCCTGCGGACTACCACGGTCGGCTACCAGCCCAACGGCGCGGCGATCGACGCGCGGCGCGGGCTCGTCTTCGTGGCCAACGGTGGGGGCAGCACGGTCAGCGTGCTCGACGCCCGCAACGGGCGGTTGCGCGGGACCTGGCGCGTCGTCGACGGGCCGGGCGCCGTCGTGGTCGACGCGCGCACGGACCACGTGTTCGTGAGCAGCAACGACGTGAGCAGCGGCAGCCCGAACTACTACATCCCGGACTGTCGCCGCGGCCTCTTCGCCCAGATCGACTGCGTTGCCCGGTCGTTTGCCTACGAAGCGCGCCTGCTGCGCAAGGGACGCACCGGGACCGTCAGCATGTTCGACGCGCGCGCGGCGCCGTAACGCCGTAACGCCGCGGACACTCGTCTCCCGTCACAACTATTCTACCGCCCTGTCGTGCAATCGTCGTCCTGCGTCTCAGCCCACCGTGATATAACGTCGTTAGAGATCGTTAACAAGGTGGTGATAGAGGCGTAGGAGGGTAGAGTGGCGATTATAGAGGAGACGCTGCGCCGATACGGGGTACGCATGTCCCCCGAGAGCCTGGAAGAATTGCTCCTCAAGACATTGAATGAGATGTCGCCGACGCCAACGTTGCCAGATTCGCGGCGTGAGTTGGCCCCGACGGATGTCGATGCTCTCGAGCGCGGTGGGTTTGATCTCAGGATACTCGAACGGGGCGAGGTGAACGATCCTATTGCCCGGACGGCCGTCCTGTACGCGGCGATCCGGGCCGATAGTCTATCGGTCCAAGAAGCGGCCAAGATGCTCAAGATCAACGACAGCCGCGTGCGTCAACTGCTAGGAGCGCGGGTGCTCTACGGTTTCAAGGACGGCCATGTGTGGCGCATCCCGCGTTTTCAGTTTGACGGTGATCGTCTCCTGCCTTTCCATGAGCGGGTAATGCCGCTCCTCTCCACCAGCTTGCACCCGGTCGAGGTCTATACGTGGTTCACGACGCCCGACCCGGATCTGGAAGCTGACGATGGGGAGGAGACGCTCAGCCCATTCGATTGGTTGCGCGGCGGGCGCTCTCCCGAACCGGTCGCCGCGGTGGCCGCCGACCTCGGCGACGGCTTGTAGGGCTATTCCTGCATCTTCCGCTCTCCTCTCCTGGGCTCGTCGTACCCCTTTATCGGCTTGCCATGGACATGAACTATTTCCTCCTTTGATTGACGACTCTCCACATCCAACGTCATAATGAATAGGACAATAGGTGCGCCTATGTAGTCTGTTACGCTACATGGGAAGCAGGTTTTGGTAGGCCTGCCTGCGGCCGAGGACATCTCCGAAGGGATGAGACACGATGCAGACGCAACTGCCGACGTACCAGGAAGGCGATAGCGCCGACGCAAGCCTGATTTCAGCGGCCCTGGACGCGCCAGCCGTGTCGCTGGACGGCGATGAGCTGGTCGCGGCGGCGCGGGCGGCGCGCGGGGCGGCGCGCGCGTTGGCGCGACTGAGCGGCGCCGAGCGGCGCGCGGCCATTGAGGCGATGGCGGCAGCGATGGAGCAGCCCGCGGCCATCTCCGGCGTGCTCGAGGCCAACGCCCAGGACCTGTCGGAGGCGCGGGCGCGGGGAGTCACCGACGCCACGCTGGACCGCATGACGCTCGACGAGCCCCGCCTCGCCGCGATCGTGGCCGCGCTCAGGGCCGTGGCCGGCCTGCCCGATCCGCTGGGGCGCGTTTTGGAAGGCCGCACGTTGCCCAACGGGCTGCGCTTGCAGCGGCGTAGCGCGCCGCTCGGCGTGCTGGGCATCGTCTACGAGGCGCGCCCCAACGTCACCGTCGACGCCGTTGGCCTGGCCCTGATGTCCGGCAACGCCGTGCTGCTGCGTGGCGGCTCCGACGTCATCGCCACCAACGCGGCAATCGTGGCTGCATTGTACGACGGCCTCGACGCGGTGGGCGTGCCCCGCGCCGCGGTCTACCTCGTGCGCGACCCCTCGCGCGAGTCGGTGACGCGCCTGTTACAGTTGCGGGGCCTCGTCGACGCGGTCTTCCCGCGCGGCGGCGCCGCCCTCATCCGTCACGTGGTTGAGCATGCCCGCGTGCCCGTCGTGGAGACGGGCGCCGGCGTTTGCCACACCTACGTCGACGCGGCGGCCGACCCGGCCATGGCGCTGGCCGTGGTGGACAACGCCAAGACGCGCCGCTTCAGCATCTGCAACACGCTCGACACCGTGCTCGTCCACCAGGACATCGCGCCGACCTTCCTGCCCGCGCTGGGCGACCGCTGGGCGGCCAGCGGCGTGCAGATACGGGGCGACGCGCGCGCCCTCTCTCTGCTGCCTCGCAACACCGATGTACGGCGCGCCGAAGAGGAGGACTGGGGGACGGAGTTCCTGGCCCCGATCGCTGCGGTGCGCGTGGTCGACGGGCTGGACGAGGCGTTGGAGCACATCGCCACGCACGGATCGGGTCACTCCGAGGCCATCATCACGCGCGACCTCGCCGCGGCGCAACGCTTCGAGGACGAGGTCGACGCCGCCGCGGTCTACGTCAACGCCTCGACGCAATTCACCGACGGCGGCGAGTTCGGCCTGGGCGCCGAGATCGGCATCAGCACGCAGAAGTTGCACGCGCGCGGCCCCATGGGCCTGGAGGCGCTGACCACCTACAAGTGGCTGGTGCGCGGCGACGGCCACACGCGTCCGTAGCACGTATTGTGCGGTGACGACTCCACGTGTCCGTCGGACGTAGGGCCTGCGACTGCGGTCGCATGGCAAACCGCGGGCCGACTGTGGTCGGGTGTCTATCGTGGTACTACTCGAGGGCTGTAAGAGCGCATGACAGTCGTAGGTCGGCCTTACCAGATGGTCGTGATCGACGACGCGCGGATACGGTGGTCGCGCGTGACGAGGGGCAGGTTGAGGTGGAGAGCCGTCGCCGCGATGATGCGGTCGGGCATGTCCGGCACGTCGTCTCGCGCGATGAGGGCTAGGGTCTGTGCGACACCGCGATCAAGTGGATGTAGCGCCAGGGGGCCCGCCGCGTCGTCCAGCGCGTCCGTCGTTCCTTGAAGGACGCCTTGAACTAGTCGCCCTTTCTCGACAAGGTACCGCATCTCGACGAGCGTGATCGCGGATATGAAGATCGGATCGCCGCTGCCTTCAGTCTGGAGAATCGCCTCCTTGGCTAACCGCGATAAGTTCTCTGGATGGACAAGGTACCAAACAACGACATGGGTGTCGATGACGAGCCCGCTCATGCGATGTCGTCACGCGGGAAGTTGCCCCACATTTCGCGGCGCGCCTCATCTATGTCTTCGTCCGTGATTCCTATATCGAGATCGGCCCAGAGTCCCATCAGGCTACGTAGTGGTTGCTTCTCGGTCGGAGGTTGAGGTTGCAGGGCCTCGACAAACTCGAGCACTTTCTCCTGCTGCTCCGGTGGGAGTGCCCGCAGTTTCTCCACCACGGCCTGTTCGATCGTCATGTCTAGCCTCCTTCTAGAAGAACGCCTTGGCCACACCAAGGGCACCCTGCTTCCAGGGCACGCGGTGCGAGACGCCCGAGGCGTTCTCGAACTGGGCCAGGTGGTCGACGTACCACTGGTAGTTGCGCACCAGGGCGTCTTTGTTGGAGTACTTGGGCGCGTAACCCAGCCGCTGTTGCGCCTTCTCGATGGAGACGAACGAGTCCTTGGAGGCCGTCTCGTAGACCCACTTGTAGAGCGGCGAGAGGTTGAACAGCTCCAGCAGGCGCAGGGTCAGGATCATCGGCGTGGCGGGGAAGGTGCTGATGCGCTTGCCCTGGCCGGCGTAGTCCAGCACCGCCTGGTAGTCCTCTTTCATGGTCGTGAAGTCGCCCGCGCCGATATTGAAAGTGTCGTTGACGACCGCCCTGTCCAGCGTCGCGGCGAGGTAGATGGCGTCGCAGAGGTCCTCCACGTCGAGCAACTGATAGCGGTTCTGGCCGTTGCCGATCATGGGGAAGCCCTTGCCGTCCTTGGCCCAGTCGTAGAAGAGGGCGAAGACGCCCAGGCGCTCCGGTCCAATGAACGATTTGGGACGCAGGATCGGCACGCACATGCCCCCGGCGCGGGCGTCGAGGCAGGCCTTTTCGGCCAGGATCTTGGCCTTGCCGTAGTCGCCGACGCCGTCGAGTTGATCGTCCTCGCGCAGGGGATGGTGGTCGGGGATGCCGTAGACGGCGGTCGAGGAGATGTGAATCATGCGGTCCGCGCCGTGTTCCTTGGCCGAGGCCAGGACGTTCTTGGTACCCAGGACGTCGGTGGTGTAGATGTCCTTGCGCGCATAGAGGGGCAGCGCGGCGGCGGTATGCACGACGATGTCTTGCCCCTCCATGGCCCGGTCGACGGTGGCGCGGTCGCGGATGTCACCCTTAATGATAGTAACCCGGTCGCGCACGTCGGGATAGTCGAAGTCCGCGATGTCCAGCGTGGTGACGCTGTGTCCGCGCTGCAATAGGTAGCGCGTCAGGTTGATGCCCAGGAACCCAGCCCCGCCGGTGATCAGATACCGAGACAAGCTATTCTCCCTCGTTTACAACTTTTGTGGGATCAATATAACGTTGACGGAGCACGTCGATCTCGCGCAACAATCCGTCTTGATCTTCGAATTGCCAGAAAGACCATCCATTTGTCTCAGGGCTCTTACGTTCCTGATCCGGTGTGTCAGTGGAGGAAACGGCTGCCCTCGCGGCACCCGACGGCGTAGCATAAGCGGTCCCTTCCCATTTAACTTGCCCATCCTTCTCAACAAGAGCAGTGAGCCTACGTCCCTTAAATGTTCTCTCGATTAGTAGAGGAGGTGTAATCAGACCTCGACTAATGAGCAACGCCAAGGAGACGGTAGTAGTCATCCTGCGAGATCCCTTCTCTACCACAGGCACCTTGATATCACTCAGGTTAGCCCATTTGCGTGCGTTGCAGCTTCTATGAGCTAATTGTGCATTAGTAGGCTCCGTCTTGCCTCCCTTGCTATAAGGGTAGATGTGGTCAACTGCACTATCCTCAAAGTCATGTATTTTGTTGCCGCAAAGTTGGCATACAGGTGATATGTCGTAGAGTTGGCGACGAAAGGCGTACGAGAAGAAACGCGGTTCCACTATGGTCGCATCGAGAAGACGCTGCACCTCTCCCTTGAAACCAAACCAACGCGTTTTTGTTGCGCTAGTACTTGCTGGCTGGCGAGATATGGCGAGACGCACTTGTGGATTAGTTAGCAGGTAGAGGAGGTAAGCTTCGCGTATTTGCTCGGCTGCATCCTGCACTTTTGCATGAGGTTGATTGATCAGAGCCGATGCTTGGATATCCAATGCTGAGATTGAGAACTTTGTTTCCCAACCTCCGTTAACCTTTGGGTGGTCGTCCGTCCCCGTCGAATACAAACGACCTGAATGTTCTCCGAATACTGTGTAGACGTTGCGCATAGTTTCCGCGAACATCTTCTCCATCGCAGAAAGCCGTGCGGAATCGTGAGGAGCATGGACTCCCATATAATCGCTTAGAAATCGCTTCAGATTAGCGCCGTAATCCTCGATACGGGCGGCGAAAGCGAAAAAACGAAGGATCATTTCTCGTTCTGCGAAGCGAGGCTCTACATTGCCACCTTTGACCTTGCGCCAATAGACGTTATTCTCCAATTTAGCCAATAGGTCGCAAAACGGCCCACGATAGACGCAGTTGCGAAGCTCCTGTTCGTTCAAGGCCATTGAGCCTCTATTAAGACGCTCGAACACTTCGTAGCGTAAACTGTCATTTTGTCCAGCATCAATGACGATGCTCCTGATGTCCGCGTCAAGAATACGTGATTGATAATCTTCTGATAGATCTCTAAACCACTTGCCATTTAGACTAGGCATACGTTGCAGTTTTTGGAGTGCAAACTCATTGCGCACGAAGCGCATAAGAGTTTTGAGACGTTGTTGCCCATCGATAACCTCAAACCTTGAGTCCGAGAGCTTGCCAAAATAGATTGGTGGGATGGGAATCTGTAGTAGTAGCGACTCGATAAGTCGAGAGGGTAATTCTGGTTTTAACCTCCATACATACTCGCGTTGAAATGAAGGCTGCACGTCAATCTGATTACGCTCATATTTGTCTCTCAGGTTGGAGACAGTCCAATCCTTAGAGGTACTATTTACTGGACGGTCGTCGCTGCCGCTGACGACTACCTCATCGTCCTGCTCTAACTCTGGGTGAACCTGTACGGTCGAGATGTCTTCCAAGATCACAGGGATGCTCCTTGACAATTCGTTTTCTGTAATTACGGCAAGGTTTAGAGGTCGTTCAGGCGTCTCCGTGAGCCCTAGTGTTATCTTCCGCGATCCATCGCAAAGTGCTTATCCTTAGCGAACCGTCCTAATCACTAAGCATCATACAGTAGCTCACTACTTAGATACTGCTCTTGATTGTCTCGGCCAGTTTCGTGCCGATGCCGGGGACGGCGGCAATTTCTTCGAGGGAGGCGCGGCGGATCTCGGAGACCGAGCCGAAGCGGCGCAGCAGGGCTTTTTTGCGCGCGCCGCCCACGCCCTGGATGCTGTCCAGGTCGGAGACGAGCGCGCGCTTGCCGCGCACGTTGCGGTGGTAGGTGATGGCGAAGCGGTGCGCCTCGTCGCGCAGGCGCTGCACCATGTACAGGGCCTGCGAGGTGCGCGGCAGGATGACCGGATCAGCCCGGCCTGGCAGGAAGAGCTCCTCATTCTGCTTGGCCAGCCCGGCGACCGGCTGGTCGTCGATGCCCAGGGCGCGCAGGGCGTCCAGCGCCGCGTTCAATTGCCCCTTGCCGCCGTCCACGATGATCAGGTCGGGCCGCCGCGTCCACTCGTCGCCGGCCGTACCTTGCTCACTATCGCCCATGTCCCTCTCAACATCGGCCGCCTCCGTGTCCGACGCTGCGTCCTCCTGTTGATAGGGATCGGAGCCTTCGAGCGTTTGTAGCGCGTCCTCCTCGTCGAGGCCCGCCACATCAGGTAGATCGTCCACCCCGTCGCGGGTGTCCAGACTCACCGCACCGGCCGCCAACCTGGCGCCGCTGCCCCCCTCTCCTGGGATCGGGGGTGAGGGCGTCCTGCCCCCCTCTCCCGCGGCCGGGAGAGGGGTTGGGGGTGAGGGCTGCGGGGGTGAGGGTTGCCCCGATGAGAGCTCTTCCGTGGCCCGACCGGAGCGCTTGAGCCGGCGCGCGATGACCTCGTGCATGGCGGCGAAGTCGTTAGCCTCGCCGGGACCGCCAGCCGCGCGGATGCGGAAGCGGCGGTAGGCGTCCGTGCGCGGCTTGCCGTTCTCGAACACCACCATCGAGGCCACCGTCGACGTGCCCTGGATGGTGGAGATGTCGAAGCACTCCAGGCGCACCGGCAGCGTCGGCAGGTCCAGCGCCTCCTTCAATTCGGTCAGCGCGGCGGCCGTCTTTTGCGTATCGGTCAGCCACTTGACGCGTTCCTGCTCCACGGCCTCGCGCGCGTTGTCGGCGGCGAGCCCCAGCAGGCGCTTCTTGTCCCCGCGCTGGGGGACCTCCAGCTCGACCCGCCGGCCGCGCTGCTCGGTGAGCCAGGCCTCCAGTATTTCGTGGTCAGGGACTCTTTGTGGCGCCAGCACCTGGGCTGGGACCAAAGCCGCGCCGTCGTAGTACTGCTGCACAAAGGCCGCCAGCACCTCGCCGTCGTCGCGGTCGGCCACGTTCTCCATGGTAAAGGTTTCACGCCCGGTCAGACGCCCGTTGCGGATGGCCAGCAACTGCACCAGCGCATTGCTGTCGGAGCGCGCCAGACCGATCACGTCCTGGTCGCCGCCGCCCGGTACCTCCACGTGCTGCCTGGAGGCCACGCGCTGCACGGCGCGCATCTGGTCGCGCAGGATACCGGCGCGCTCGAAGTTCAGCTCCTCCGCGGCGACAGTCATCTGCCGTTCGAGGTCGTCCAGCACCAGCTCGTGCTTGCCGTCCAGGAAGTTGACCACCTGCGCGATCACGGCGGCATACTCCTCCTGGTTGGCGGCGCCGATGCACGGTCCCACGCAGCGGTGGATGTAGTAGTCGAGGCAGGCGCGGTCGTTGGCGCTGGGATGCGTCTCGGCGGCATGGCCGTCGACGCGCGCCGGGGCCAGGTAGTGGTTGGCGGCCGAGGGCGAGGGCAGCGGGCGCGGACCAGCGTCGGGCACAGCGGGCGCGGGGATATGGCGGCCGCGCGGCAGCCGGTCGGGCACGATGTTGAGGGCGCAGGAACGATAGGGGAACAACTTTTTGAGCAACTTGAGCGTGTCGTTGAGCGCGCCGGAATTGGCGTAGGGGCCGAAGTAGCGGCCTTTGCCCTTCTCCACGCGCCGCGTGCGCAGCACGCGCGGGAACGGCTCGTCGGTGATGACGATGTAGGGGAAGGTCTTGTCGTCGCGCAACAGGGTGTTGTACTTGGGCTTGTAGTTCTTGACCAGGCTGTTTTCGGTGATCAGCGCCTCGAGCTCACTGCCGACGACGATGTACTCGAAGTCCTCCACGTGCGAGACCATGGCGCGGATCTTGGGCGACAACTCGGCGGGCGAACGGAAGTAGTTGGGCACGCGGCTGCGCAACGACGCCGCCTTGCCCACGTAGAGGACCTTGCCGTCCTTGTCGCGCATGATATAGCAGCCCGGCTTGGCTGGCAGCCGTCTCAGCCGTTCCTCGATCCGCTCACTGGCCACAGATACTCTTTCCGAGTCGTTAGTCGTTAGTCATTAGCCGTTGGCAACTGGCGACGCCGGCGAATCCGGTTTGGCTCAGTAGATCGGCATGTCAACTTTCAGTATAGCGAGGGAGCCGCGTCAACCACTGCCTCGTAGCCGCAGCGCAGCCTGCCGACCCACGTCGCATCGCGGGATGAGTTCCGCTCGCCGCTTGGGGTGCGCCCCGAGAGTGTGAGACATGACCTGCGACTGCGGTCGCATGGCAGCAGACGGACACTGCGGTGTCAGAACGGGGCCAGAGGCAGCGTGGCGGCGATCCACACCCGACCGCAGTCGGCCCGTGGTTTGCCATGCGACACATGCGGACTGGCCCCCGACCGGCTGCGGCCGGTCCCGGTCCAGCCGGGCAGTCGCAGGCTTGATCGCACCCACGATCACAATCATGGGGCACACCCCGCCGCTTGCCGGTTCTTGTCGTCCCGTGCGGCTGGCTGCTACACTGAACCTACAATAAATAGGGAGAGTGGGACGAGTGGCGGGTTAGTCCGGGCGGTCGTGGGAAAGACGCATGCGTTGCCGTGCCTGGTAGCGCCTCTTGCTGTTGTTCTCTCTTCGTCCGGTTAGCTCTGAGCGCCGGTTTATCACCTCCCTCCACGGACCGCCATGTACCACGAGCGCGCGGGCTCGTGGTTTTTTGTGCCCGCGGACGGTCTGCGTACGGCCCTCGCACGCGGCGCACGCGACAGCGGCAGCAGCATGAGGCGCTCTCTCCATCATCGCTCATGCACATTGAGAAAGGCTGCTGCCTACCATGCATCGACCATTCACCCGTCATACGCATCTGTCCAGGCGGTCGCGTCTCTGGACCACCACGAGGACGGTAGCGATCGTCGCGTTCTTTGCCCAACTCTATTTTTACATCCCCGCGCTGACGCCGTACCTGCAGGCGCGCGGGTTGAGCCTGTCTCAGATTAACCTGCTGCAGGCGCTCTTGATCGGCACAGGGTTGCTGCTGGACGTGCCGACCGGCATCCTGGCGGACCGCATCGGGCGGCGCTGGAGCTACTCGGCCGCCCTGGCCTGCCAGGTCCTTGGGGAGGCCACGTTCCTGCTGGCGCGGGATTACAAGGTATTCTTGCTGGCGCAGGTGTTTGCCGGGGCCGGCTACGCGCTCGCCTCGGGCAGTGTCGACGCCCTGGTCTACGAGTCTTTGCCGGCCGCGAATCGGCCCATGGCGATGCAGCGGGCCAAAGGGGCCATCGGAGCGGCTGCCCAACTCGCTAGCGTGATCGCCTACCTGGCGGGCGGCGTCCTGATCGCGGACCTCAAGCTCGCGCACATCATCTTCGCCATCCAGCTCACCGTGCTGTCCATGATCGCCGCCTTCGGCGCGAGCTTCTTCATCCGTGAGCCGCGCCGAGCAGCGGACTCGGAGGTGGACGCGGATACGCGCCGCCCGGACGTGTGGATTCTCTTGCGCGAGGGGCTTGACCTGCTCCGCCATAATCGCCGCCTGCGTCGAGTCGTGGTCGTTTATCTGCTCACCAACGCGTTTCCTGTCTACCTACTGGTGCTGTACCAGCCGTACCTCCTGCGCTCGGGCGTCGGCGGGGGTTGGCTTGGGGTATCGCTCGGTCTTGGCTCGGTGTTCGCGCTGATTGGACAGCGGTATGCCTATGCGCTTGAGGCCGCCGTGGGCATGCGCCGCGCGGTGGTTTTTGCCACCGCGGCGCCGGGCGTCCTCTATCTGCTGATGGCCGCGGTCGGCCAACCCCTCCTCGCCGTCGGGTTGTTTTGCGCGCAGTGGGGCGTCATCCTGGTCAAGGAGCCGCTGTTCTCCGCCTACCTCAACGCGCATATCCCCGACGCCCAGCGGGCCACGGCGCTGTCGCTGGTGAACACGCTGCTGAGCCTCTATATTACCGCGATGGGACCGCTGATCGGCGCGGTTGCCGCCACGTCCCTGCCCGTGGCCTTCGCCTTGATGGGCGTCGTCGTGCTGGCCGGCGCGCTGGCGCTGCGCATCTAGCCCTTCGCAACGGGCTCGATGCCTTCCTCGTCCAGCCACTCCAGAACGCGTTGGTGAGTCCGCCGCGCGGAAAAGGCGTTCCAGCGGTCACGCAGGGCGGGCCGGTCGTAGACGATGCGCTCGAAGCGGCTGAAGGCGCCACGGCCATCAATGGCGTCCTCCAGTCGCTCACGCAGGCGCTCGTCGTCGACCGTCTCCACGAAGTCGGCCATGTCCTGGTAGGAGTCGCGCGTTTCCTGGCGGGGGATCGCGAGGAAGCGGCCCGCGGCATCCCCGTCGACCGCCTCGGCCAGGCGGATCTCCGGCTTCTGCCAGTCCGGCGCTTTGCCGCGCTCGATGGCCGCGTCGACCGCCGCCGGGTCGTCCTGTTCCTCGGGCGACAGGTCGTCGTAGATCGCGCGCAACTCATAGAGCGCGTCCTCGGACACCAACCCCACCTCGCCAGTCTCTAAATCAAGGTAGTGCGTCATACCTTGCGGGGTGTCCGTGAAGACGGATGCCACGTCGTCAAGATCGACAGGAACTCTCCGCTTTTCCATTTGTCCTGCTCCATGCACACGCTTCTGTTGGAAGGACCGTGAGCAGGCTTGGCCAGCGCTCACGGTCTTCCTACCATTACGATATATCGAGACCGCCTGCATCGATCCATGAGCGGTAGTCGTCGAGGATGGTGGCGTTGACGCCGGGCTCGTCGGCCCATAGCTCCTCGGCCGGGACGCGTCGCTCTTTGCCCTCTTGTCGCGCGACCGCGAGCAGGACGCCGCGGCGGTCGTCGACATCGGCGACGCCCGTCACGGTCACGGCCTCGGCGTGGTTCGCCTCGTCGGGATCGCGCCAACTCGCGGCGAAAGGGGGCTTCAGGGCGTCGGTGAAGTAGACCTCGAAGGCGCTCAGTTCGTCATCCGGCCCGTAGGTATCCACTAACAATTGGTCGAAGCGCGCCTGGCGGTCGGGGATCAGCGGAATGTCCTCGGTATCGCTATACATAGGGTGTCTCCTTTGCTCACGATTCTGGATACCGCAACGATTGGGCCATCGCCTGCCGCGTCGGCCGCGCCACCGCCGACCATCATGGTCGTACAAGTCGCACGCCCCGACGCTCGGCGCGCTATCCTGAATAACGGATGCCAGACACAAGATAGCATGGAACAACGGAGTGTCACGTGACTGCAGCGATACTGACGGTGACGCTGAACGCGGCGGTGGATACGACGCTGACGGTGGGGACGCTGCGCGTGGGCGAGAGCGAGACGGCGCGCGACGTGCTCAAGCTGCCGGGCGGCAAGGGGAACAACGTGGCCCGTACACTGCACCGACTGGGCATCCCCGTGATCGCCAGCGGCCTGGTCGGCGGGCCCGCCGCGTCGTCGATCACAGACGGCCTCGCCACGGAGGGAGTACCCGCGCGCTTTATGCACATAACTACTCTTACTCGCACCTGTACGGCTATCGTGGAACTTGACCACGGCCGCGTCACCGAGGTCAACGAGCCGGGCGCGCCCGTGGCGCCGGAGGTCGCGGAGCGGTTTCAGGAGCACCTCGATGATCTGCTGCACGGCGGCGAGGTCGCGCTGCTGGTCCTCTCCGGGTCGTTACCCCCCGGCCTGCCCGACGACTATTACGCGCGCCTGGTACGGCAGGCGCGCGCGGCGGGCGTGCCGGCGGTCGTCGACAGCAAGGGCACGGCGCTGGAGGCCGCGCTGACCGAGGCGCCCTTGCTGGTCAAGCCCAATAAGGTCGAGGCCGAGGCGTTGCTGGGGCGGCGCATCGACGCGGTCGACGACGCGCTGCGGGCGGCGAGGGCGCTGCGCGGGCGCGGGCCGCGTGTGGTGGCGCTGACGCTGGGCGCGCGGGGTGCGGTGCTTGTCGCGGAGAAGGGGGCCTGGTTGGCGCGTGCGCCGCGGCAGGACGCCGTGGATACCGTGGGCTCGGGCGACGCGTTCGTGGGCGGACTGATCGGCGGCTTGTGGGACGCGGTGTCCAGCGGCGCGGCGGCCTCATTGTCCACGGCTACAGCGGACGCGGCGGCGCTGGCGCGGTCGCTGGTCAGGGCCACGGCCTGCGGCGCGGCCAACGCGCTGACGCTGGGCGCGGGCATGATCGAGGCGCGGGACGTGGCGCGCATCGAGAGCCTGGTCGTCGTCGAGCCGCTTGGCACGGAGCCAGGCTGATGGCGTTGCGGTGGTCGTACTCGGCGCGGCGGACCCTGGAGCGGTGTCCGCGCCAGCTGGCCTTCGGTCAAGTGGTGGCGTCGCACAATGCGCGCGACCCCTTCCGTCGCGAGGCCTATCTGCTGCGCCAGTTGCACAGCGTCCGCTCGTGGCAGGGCAGTCTGGCGCATACCATCCTGGCCACCGAGGGCCTGGCCGATCTGCGGGCCGGCCGGCCGCTGGCGCCACTGGCGCTGGGTATCGCGGCGCAGGATCTGGCGCGCCGCCAGTTAGCGTTCTCGGCGGCTCACCGCTACCGCGAGCCCGGCCAGTCCAAGGCCGCGGCCGGCGACGCCTACTGCGCCCTGATCGAGCACGAGCGCGGCGAGGACATTGGCCCCGAGACGCTCGTCGCCGTCGATGCGGCGCTGCTGCGCTGCTTTACCAACCTGGCCGGGCAAACCGCGTTCCTGGAGCTGTTGCGCGAGGGGCGTGGCCACGCCGCCGAGACCGCGCTGACCTTGCGCTGGGGTAAGGCCACGGTCGTCTGCGCCTTCGACCTGACCCTGCTGCGGCCCGACGCCGGGCTGACCATCGTCGATTGGAAAGTGTCGCAATACGAGGAGAGCGGCTACGAGGCGCAACTCCTGCTCTACGCCTACATGGCGGTGCGCAGCGGCCGCTGGCCGGGGCTCACGGCGGACATGATCGACCTGTACGAGGTCAACCTGTTGCGGGACCGCGTCCATCGGCATCGCTTCGACGGCGCGCGGTTCGGCGAGGTAGAGGACAGGGTGCGGGTCGGCGTCGACGCGCTCCGCGCCGCCCTGGGCGACGGCTCCTACGCCCGGCTAAGGCTCGATCAACTGCCCATCGCCCCGCACGAGCGGACCTGCGCCGCCTGCCCCTTCGCCCCGCTGTGCGCCGACGCGCTCGTCGACGAGGGGCGAAGGGACGAGGCTCTGATCGTGCGACATCGTTATGCCGTCTTGCCCGATGACCCCAACACGGCGGATGCGGACGGGGCGGATGACGAGACGCTCGTCGCGGACGGTAGATAGGAGGCTTGGACGACGTCGGCGCCGCGTTGGTCTGAAAGCCGTCACCTTCCATGACGTGAATCGGTCGAGACCCGGGGCCATCGTTAGCGGCGGATCTCTTCTCACGGATTGGAAACAACCTCCGTGGAGTCAGCGACTACCGCGCCGCCGTGGCAGCCGTTCTAGCATCGTTGAACTGCTTGAAGAAGGCGCTATAGCCCCCGTTTGCCTCGGCGAAGCGCAACGGCTTCACCCGCTCCACACAGATCTCGGTCGCGTCGGGCGACCCCTTGAGAATGTCCATGGCCTCGGCGATGAAGTCCGTCAGCGGCATGGCGTTGGGGTCGCTTGCCTGCCACGGTCCCAGCAGCTCCGTCTGCACGTACGGCGGGATGAGCTCGAGGACCTGCACGGACGTGTCCCTCAGCTGGTAGCGCAGCGATTGCGTATAGGAGTGGATCGCTGCCTTTGTCGCGCAGTAGGTCGGGGTCATTGCCCCGGGCAGAAACGCCAGTCCCGACGACACGGTCATGATCGCGGCATGTGGCTGTGTCTCAAGTAACGGCAGTAGCGCCGCGGTTAGGCGGATTGGCCCCAGCAGATTCGTCGCTACGGTCGCCTCCGCATCGGCCACCGCGCCCTCCCGCAGATCCTCCGTTCTCATAATGCCTGCATTGTGGATAACGACATTCAGGGCCGGGTAGTCGCCCCTGAGTTGTTGCGCGAAACCGCGGATGGTGTCAGCGTTCTCGATATCGAGGACGGCAGCCTTCATCCCTGGATTGGCCGCCGTTGTCTCGTCGAGCGCCTCTTTGCGGCGGCCCGCAATGATGACCTGGTTCCCGTTGGCGTGAAACGCCTCCGCAAGAGCGCGGCCAATACCGGAGCCCCCGCCCGTAATCAGTATGGTGTTGCCACTCATGTGCATGATCTTTCTCCTCTGTGTCTCTTGTGTCTCTCGTGTCGCTCTGCCAATGCGGGTAGTTCACAGTGATAACTTTATCATAGTATCGGCGATAATGAAAGAAGTGACAACCACGTGATGTTGCCATTGATCGGACCCCGTCAGGGAGGTCGTATGACCCGCTTTGCCAACCCTGCCCTCTATGCGTTCATGTACGGCGATAGCTTAGCCGATTCCTCCACCCTCCGGGACCAGACGCCTGGCTCCTTTCCAATGCGTCGAGCTGTTCGCTGAGCCGGTTGCGCGCGGCCTTCGAATTGGATACACTTAGAGAAAGTGTCGTCAATTATTCGGGGGAGGTGATGTGGTGGTGGCCGATCGGCGATACGAGCGAGGGTTGGAGGTCTACGCGAGCCAGTTCCAGATCCCGCGCGACGAGGTCGCGTCGTGGTTCGCCGAACACGTCGGCGAGCGCTTCGGCGAGGAAGCGATCCTCTCGGCGGCCGGCGCCTGGGTCGACGACGAGCTGAGTCTGCGCGATCGCAGCCTCGTCGTCGTCGCGGCGCTGATCACTCAGGGAGGCGCCGAGCAGCAGCTCCGCGCCCACACCCGCTGGGCCATCCGCCATGGCTGCACGCGAGGGCAGCTCGAGGCGCTCGCGGCGCTCCTCGGCGTCTATGCCGGCTACCCGCGCGCCTCGAATGGGGTGATGGTCGTGCGCGAGGAGCTGGCCAAGCTCGAGGAGCAGAAAGGAGCGGTGACGATCGACGAGCAGTGACGACCGAGGAGCAGTGACGACCAACGGGCAGGCGCGACGCCCGACGCGCGCCCGTCCCCCCAGGACCGGGATGACACCGGCCCGCAACAGGATGGAGGAGACCAGTATGAGTAACAGTGACACCGCACCGCCTACCATGGACCCGACGGCCCCGCCGCCCATCGTGGGTGACCACGCCGTGGAAGTCGCCGACGGCGTCTTCGTCATCCCGGGCCCCCGCTCGCCGGTCGTCCCCAACATCGGCATCGTCGTCGGCGACCGGGCCGCGCTCGTCGTCGATACCGGGCTCGGGCCGCGCAACGGCGAGATCGCGCACCGGGTCGCCCGGGAGATCGCGGGCGACCGCCCGCTCCTCGTGACGACCACGCACTTCCATCCCGAGCACGGCTTCGGCGTCCAGGCGTTCCGCGACGCGACCATCGCCTACAACCGCGCGCAACACGAGGAGTTCCTCCGCAAGAGGGACGGGTACCTCGCGCAGTTCCGCGGCTTCGGCGGCGCCATAGCGGAGCAGCTCGACGGCGTGGAGTTCGTCGAGCCGCATGTCGTCTATGACGGCGGCGCCGACATCGACCTCGGCGGCAAGGTGGCGCAGCTGCGGACGTGGGGCCCCGCGCACACGCGCGGGGACCAGACCGTCTACCTGCCGGCCGAGGGCATCCTCTTCACCGGCGACCTCGTCGAGGACCGCTTCTATCCGATCTTCCCGTTCTTCCCGCCCTATGACGCGGACCTCGACGCCAACAACTGGATCGTGGTGATCGAGGGGCTCCAGCGCCTGGGGGCGAGGACCATCGTCCCCGGCCACGGCGATCTCGGCGACCCGGGCCTCCTGGCGGTGACACACGAGTACCTGACCCTGCTGCGGGCGGAGACGAAGCGCCTGGCCGCCGAGGGCCACGACGCCGGCGAGATCATCGCGATCCTCACGCCGCGGCTCCGGGACCGCTACCCCGACTGGGACCCGTCCGAGCCGTGGCGGGTCGCGACCGGCGTGCAGACCTTCCTCGCGCAATGACGGCGCCGGGACAGCCCCGCACCCTCACCACCCCCGCGTTGGTAGGCCCGGACGATCCGGGCCCGTCGGCGCCGACGGTTCGCGATGGCCAGAGCGTCGTCGCGGTGCATGACTACCTGCGGGGGGCGATCCTGCGCGGCGCGCTCGAGCCCGGCGGCGTCGTCTCCCAGGCGCGCCTGGCTCGCGCCTTCGGCGCCGGGCGCACCCCGCTGCGGGAGGCCCTGCGGATGCTCCAACGCGAGGGGCTCGTGGTCGCCGCGCCCAACCAGCGGGTGCGCATCGCCACCCTGACGGCCGCGGACTTCGAGGAGATCTCCATCGCGCGCCTTGCGCTCGAGGCCGTCGCGATCCGCATCACCGTGCCGACCCTCACCGCGGCCGACATCGCCGCCCTCGAGGGCCACATGGCGCAGATGGACTACTACCAGAGGGTCGGCGATCAGACCGGATTCCACGGACCCCACCGCGCTTTCCATCACGCCCTCGTGGCCGCCGCCGGGCCACGCGTCGTCGCCCAGATCGGCGAGCTGACCGACCACGCGGAGCGCTATCGGGTGCGTTTCGGCGCTTTCGGGAGCTGGGACGACGGCCGCGCGGCACACAGGTCCATCCTCGACGCGGCGGCCTCCGGCGACGCCGACCTGGCCGTCGACCGCCTCGCCGACCATGACGCGCGCACGATCCCGCTCGTTTTCGACGTCCTCGATCGCGACCACGATCTCGGCCGCCTGCGCACCACCATCAGGGCCGTCGCGCCAGGCGCCGAAGCGGCCCTGATGGACGGCTGATCGGAGCCGACACAGCACGCGTCAACGCGCATGGGGAACCTTCTGCAGTGATAACTTTATCACGATATCGCTGGAAATGAAAGACGCGATAACCATGTGATGATATCATTGATAGGGGGCCTGCGCCATGGATGGCGCGTCGCGAACGACGAGGGAGCGCGCCGACGCCCCGAGGCGCCGTGTCCGGAGCCCCGATGCGGTGATAAGCGCCGGCAGACCTACCGTCGTCGCCGTGCCCCGTCAGGGAGGTCGTATGCCCCGCTTAGGAGCTACGTCCTGATGTGTTGGGAGGACCCTTGGATACAACCGATGCTGATAGGCTGCCGACGATTGATGACACACTGGGCGCTAGTGATGATATGCCGGGTACCACTGGTACCACTGATGACAGGCTGAGTCCCATCGATGACAGGCTAAGTCCCATTGGTGACAGGCTGAGTCCCATTGATGACCTGCCCACCGCGGCGCCAAGTCCCCGCGACCGGATCTTGCGGGCCGCCGCGAGGCTGCTGGCCGAGGGCGGACGGGAAGCGGTATCCACGCGCGCGGTCAGCGCCGTCGCGGGGGTGCAGCCCCCCACGATCTACCGCCAGTTCGGCGACATGCAGGGCCTGCTCGACGCGGTCGCCGACGACGGGTTCGCGCAGTACGTGCGGGCCAAGACCGCGCGGAGGGACGGCGAGGACCCGGTGGCGGACCTGCGCGCGGGCTGGGACCTGCACATCGGCTTCGGCCTCGCCAACCCGGCCCTCTACGCGCTCATGTACGGCGATCCGCAACCAGGGGTCATGTCTCCCGCGGCCGTCGAGGCGCGCACCATGCTGGAGGGGCTGGTGCGGCGCGTGGCCGCGGCGGGCCGGCTGCGCGTCGGCGTGGAGAGCGCGACGCGCACGATCCACGCCGCCGGCGTCGGCGTCGTCCTCACGCTCATCGCCGCCGAGGGCGCGGACCGCGACCTCGCCCTGTCCGACCAGACGCGCGAGGCGGTCCTCGCGGCCGTGACCACGGACGCGACCCCCGGTGAGGCGCCCGCGCACGCCGCGCCGCGCCGCGCCGCTGTCAGCCATGCCGTGGCCCTCAAAGCCCTGCTACCCGATGTGTCGGCCGCCTTCACGTCCGCCGAGCGCGGCTTGCTCACGGAGTGGCTCGATCGGCTCATCCAGGAGCCGTAAGGTTCACGTCGGTCACGCCCTTACCCTCGCCAGCGCACTATGTTGTGTCGGACTCGGATCTGGACCTCCACGCCGCTTGACGTAGATTTAACATCCCGTTAACAAGCTAAGCCTGTTCCCCTGCTAGAGTGGACATAGGGCAGGGACATCGATCTTGTCTCTGGTGTGTGATTTCAATGCCCCTCTCACATTCCCAACCACGGTCTCGTAGATGTCGCCGGAACATGTATGTTCAGCTAGGCGCCTGGACGCGCTACACATTCAAATAATCAATCCAGCAATTACCCTGGAGGATATGTCGTCTATGATGCTCAGGCGCATACGTACCACGGGCGGCATGGTTGCCGCGGTCGCCGCGGTCGCCGTGCTCGCGGTTGTCGTTCGTGTTCCCGCCTCGACGGCAGGGGCGCAACCCCATGGCCCCACGCACAGTCTCGTCGCACCGGTCGCACCGGCCAACACCACGACCCCGTTCGCGCGGACCGCCGTGTTGCCCGACGGCCGCCTCGTCACCCCTGCGGGCTGGCTGACCAACCTGGGCGACTACCCGCTCGGCGTCGCGGTCTCGCCCGACGGGCGGCTCGCGGTTGCCAGCAACGGCGGCCAGGGCTACGGTCTCAACGGTGGCTCCGGGCTCTACTGCTCCGCGCAGGGCACGCAAAACTGCGCCTACAACCCGCCCGAGCCGTTGCTCACGGCCACGCAGGGCGTCTCCACTACGCGCACCGAGGACGAGTCGCTCACGGTGACCGACCTGCGGACCGGGCGCGCCTACGAGGTCAAGGCCGTACCCACGCAGTACGACCCCAGCGGGCCGCCCTCGTTCAACTACTTCTACATCGGCGTGGCCTTCTCGCCCGACGGCCAGCACCTGTACGCCTCGGGCGGCCAGAACGACGCGGTGTACGACTTCCCGGTGCGCCGCGACGTCGTCGCGCCACGACCGGTGCGCGCCATCGTGCTGCCAGACACGGTCAAGAACCTGCCCGCGCAAGTGCCCTCCTACGGCAGCGGCAACGCCTGCACGCAGGGCCTGGCCGTGACGCCCGACGGGCGTTACCTCATCGTGGCGCACAAGTTCGAGAACACGGTCAACATCATCGACACTAAAACGTACGCCAACACGCAGCTGGCGCTCTCGCCCGCCGCACCCTCGGGTGGCGCGTACCCCTACGGTGTGGTCGTGTCCCCGGCGATTGGGCAGGCCAACGGGGCGCCGACCTACACCGCGTACGTGAGCGAGGAGGGCACTAACTCCGTCGCGCAACTGCTGGTGACGGGAGGCAGCGGCGTGTTGCAAAACACGATCGCGGTGGGGGACCACCCGACGGGCCTGGCGATGGCGCCCGATGGCGCTCAGGTCTACGTGGCCAACGCGGACGACGACACGCTCTCGGTGATTGGGACGGCGCCGGGGACGGTGGGCGCGACGCTGACGTTGCACGCGCTGCCGGGCGAGACCTTGGGCTCGACGCCCAACGCGGTGGCGGTGTCGCCGGACGGGCAGCGCGTGTACGTGGCGCTGGCGGGGGACGACGCGGTGGCGGTGCTGGGCACGCAGGCGAGTTTTGACAGTGGGGCGGTGGGCATTGGGCGGCGTGGCACGACATCGCCGGCGGCAGGGAGCCTCGTGGTGGGGGGCATGATCCCCGCGGGGTGGTACCCGAGCGGGGTGGCGGTGTCGCCCAGCGGGTCGACGGTGTACGTTGCCTCGGCCAAGGGGCTGGGGTCACGCTACCCGGACCACCCGGAGTTGGGGGCGTCCGTGCCAGCGAACTACTACTACGACGGCAACAACATGCCGGGGATCATGCAGGCGGTAGCGGCGCCGGGCAAGAGCGCGCTGACGACGGGCTTGCAGACGGTCCAGCGCGACATCGCGTACGCCAGCACGGCGGACACGACGCGCGGGGCGAACAACCCCATACCGGCGACCGGCATCGACGCGAGTTCGCCACTCTCGCTGACGACGCAGCCGGCCACGCCGATCAAGTACGTGATCGAGGTCGTGCGCGAGAACCGTTCGTTCGACCAGGTGCTTGGTGACCTGGCGATAGACCAGGGGCGCAACAGGCCAGGGACGGACACCATCAACGGCGACCCGAGCCTGGCGATCCTGGGCCGGGACCACACGCCAAACGCGCACGCGCTCGTGGGCGACCCCATCAGCGCCACCAACCCGGCCTCGTTCACGGCCTTCGCCACCGGTGACAACTTCTTTTCGGACGGCGAGGCCTCGGTGCAAGGGCACTGGTGGACGGCCGCGGCCAACGTCAACGACTACGTTGAGAAGACGTGGCGGCTGTACTACGGGCCGCGCCCGACCTTTAACGACACCGTCAGCGCGGTTTCCTCACCGCACAACTGCACCATCTTCCAGTCGGCGCTGCTGCGCCAGGCGGCAACCGCGGCCTCGACCAATCCGTTCACGTTCCGCGACTACGGCGAGCTGATTGGAGCGGCGAGCATGGGCACGCCATCCGCTCCCCCCGTGTCGCTTGGCGCGCCGCTCTCGTTCCAGGGCGCGTGCGTCGCGTTGCCCGACGCCAACTTTAGCCTCGCGGCGTCGAGCCAGTTAACCCTTACCCAGGACGATCGAAAGACCGCGATGGGATTCCTGTCCGACGTGGGCCTCAACCTCGACGGGTCACAGATGGGCGCCTCGACGGGGTCGCTCAAGAACTTCAGCTACGTTATCATGGGCGAGGACCACACCAACGCCTTTAGCGGTCCGCTCTCGCCGCGCGCCTACATCGCTCAGAACGACGCCGGCCTGGGCATACTCGTGGCGGCCATCTCGCGCTCCAGGTACTGGAAGCAGACCGCCATCGTGGTGATGGAGGACGACTCGCAAGACGCGCTCGACCACGTGGACGGGCACCGCAACGAGCTCCTGGTGATCTCGCCCTACGCCAAGCACGTGGGCCTCGACGGCAAGCCGGGCTATGTGAGCCACATCCACTACTCGCAGGCCTCCGTGCTCAAGACGATCGAGCTGTTGCTCGGCCTGCCGTACCTCTCAACCTACGATCAGAACGCCGCGCCGCTCTACGACCTGTTCCAGAACAAGAACGACCCGTCGCAGCTCACGGCCGAGGACCTCAACGCCTACACCGTGCAGCCCGCGCCGAGTTTCATCGACGAGACCTATGACCAGATCCGCAAGCGGATGGGCGCGGCGGCGGACGTGCTGGCGGCCGAGTCGAAGCATCTGGACCTTTCGGCCCCGGACCGGGCGGGTCCGATGCTCGAAGTGATCAACTGGCAGGTCGAGCGGCCGGACCAGGCGGTGCCCGTGCGCCTATTGGCCGAGCTACAGGCCTGGAACGCCCGGCACGGTATCGGCAAAGACGGCGACTGACGGCTACGCTACCAGGTGATCCGGTCGCCCTGGCGCCGTCCTCACCCGTGACACAACGGCCCACGCACCGTCTGAACAGTCCCGATGAGCAGTAGTAACATGGCGACGAGAGAGATAGAAAAGGTATCGGGGAAGAACATGGCCCATACTGATCCCATGAACGTCGAACGCGTGATCGCGCTGGCCAAACAATGGGTTGATACGCAGGGGAGTCGCATGCCGGGCTTCAACGGCGCCCACCTCGCCGGCGGCATCCTGTCGCTGCCTCGTCAGGACCCGTTCCCCCCCTACCTGGACGTCGACGTCCGGCTGCTGCTCGCGGACCTGCCCGCAGAGGGGACACCGGAGGCGGAGGGCCGGGACCTCGCCTACCAGGGGCTGATCCTGGAGTGCGGCGCGGCCGGCGTCGCGCGCTATCGCTCGCCCGAGGCGGTTCTCGCAGATCCCGACCTTGCCGGCAACCTGGTCGTCGACGGTATCCTTGCCGACCCCTTGGGCCTGCTGCGCCCGTTGCACGAGCGAGTGGCGTGCGACTACGGGCGGCGCGAGTGGGTGCGGGCGCGTTGCGTCCCCATGAAGGCGGCCGTCGATAGGATGCTGGAGGCCGTGGCCCGCGCCGCGCAACCCGACTACCAAGCGACGCGCTCCGACGAGCAGCCGTTGTGGCTGCTGCCGAGCACGGCGCTGGCTTTGTCGGGCCTTCTGGCCGTCTCCCGCCTGGAGCGTCCCACCTATCGGCGCAGTCTGGTGCTGCTGCGCCACGGGCTCGCGGCGGAGGGACGGCTTGACCTGCACGAAGAGGCGCTGCGCCTGCTCGGCTACGACCGGCTCGACCGGTCGCAGGTGGAGGCGTATCTAGCGGCGTGCGCGGCCGCCTTCGACCTGGCGGTGGCGGTCAAGGATCGCTGGGTGCCGTTCGATTTTAAGCTCCAGGCCCACGTGCGGCCGTACATCGTCGCTGGGGCGCGCGAGATGATCGACGAGGGCCAACACCGCGAGGCGATGTTCTGGATCGCAAGCTTCCTGATCATCGCGCACACCGCCATCCAGTGGTGCGCCCCCCAGCAGGCGGGGACCTCCCAGGCCGCGGTGGACACGCTGACCGCGGACGTGAGCCTGACCGATCCTGATGCGCTGCACGCGCGGGGGCCTCGCCTGCGCGCCCTCGCCGCGGCCGTCATCGCGCTGGCCGACGGTGCCGTCGATCGCTTACCCGCATAACCACTTCAGTGGCGTCTCCGCGTTTTTTGCCATGTGACTTTAGCCGCGGGCCACTGGCGCGTTGTAAAATGGGACCATAAGGCGAAAGACGAGGAGAGGAGAGAACTGATGCGTGTGGTGGTGATCGGCGGGCGCGGCCATATCGGGACGTATCTGGTCCCGCGCCTGGTAGGGCTGGGCCACGAGGTCGTGGTGGTCAGCCGGGGACAGCAGCAGCCCTACCAGCCCCATGGGGCCTGGGAGCGGGTTCGGCAGGTGACCGCCGACCGCGACGCGGAGGACGCCGCCGGGACGTTCGGACGCCGCGTGCGCGCACTCGAGCCCGACGTGGTGATCGACCTGATCTGCTTCGAGCTGGAGAGCGCGCGGCAATTGGTCGAGGGCATCCGTGGGCAAGCTTCACACCTGCTGCACTGCGGCACCATCTGGGTGCATGGTCCCAGCGTCGAGGTCCCCACCACGGAGGAGCAGCCGCGTCGCCCCTTTGGCGACTATGGCGTCAAGAAAGCGGCCATCGAGCGATACCTGCTGGACGAGTCACGCCATGGCGGCGTGCCGGCGACGATCCTGCACGCCGGGCACATCGTGGGGCCGGGCTGGGAACCGGTCAGCCCGGCCGGCGACTTCGATCCAGGGGCCTTCACCACCCTGGCGCAAGGCCGCGAATTGCTCCTGCCAAACCTGGGCATGGAGACGGTCCACCACGTCCACGCCGACGACGTGGCGCAGTCCTTCGTGCAGGCCATGGCCAATCGCAGCCTGGCGGTGGGCGAGAGCTTCCACGTCGTCTCCCCGGCGGCGCTGACCCTGCGCGGCTACGCCGAGGCGGTGGCCGGGTGGTTCGGCCAGGAGGCACGCCTGCGTTTCCTACCGTGGGAAGAGTACCGCGCGGCGGTGGCGCCCGAGAAAGCACAGGCCACCTACGATCACATCGCGCACAGCCCCAACTGCAGTATCGCCAAGGCGCAACGCCTGATCGACTACCGGCCGCGCTACTCCTCGCTCCAGGCGATCCGCGAGGCGGTGGACTGGCTGATCAAGCACGGCAAGATAGATGCGGCGCCGTTGAGCGCCTGACACTGTGGGAACGAGTCAGGCCACTGTTGCGCGCCGTGCAGGACGGCGATTAGCTCGACACGGTCGGGACGGATGCGGTAGGGCACGATGTACGGCGTGCCAGACACGACCAACTCGCGCGTGCCGTCAATGCGGCCTTGGACGGCCGATAGAGGGAAAGGTAGAGAGAGTTTCGGCCGCCGCGACGATGCGATCGGTCATGCGATCCGCGGCATCGGGATTATCCTGGGCGATATACGCCGCGATGTCGCGCAGATCACCACGAGCGCGACGTGACCACTCAATGTCCATCTAGGATGCGCGCGCCCGGCGTGCCTCATCGATCATTCGCCGCGTGTCGGCCACCACTTCAGCATGCGCGTAAGATCGCCCCGCGTCCAGATCGGCGATGCCTTCCTGAATCTGTGCGATGTGCTGGGACTGCACGGCAACGTATTGCTCGAGAGCGTCGACTATGTGGTCATTAAGATTGCGGCCGGTGGTCTCCTCCAGGTTTTGCAGGGCCGCTTCGGTGGTTTCGGGTACGTAGATGGTGAGCGTCGCGGACGTTGTATTGGTTGTGGACATCGAACAGTCCTCCTTTTGTCAACACTATACCATGGTCTGGCTGTGTGTCTACCATAGGCATCCATGAACTCGCGAGAGGCCGCGGGCGCGCCAATTTCCCATCTTTAGAGCCCGAAGACGGGGATGCCGAGGGCGGGCAGGATGGTGCTGACGAGCATCATGATCGAGATGGCGGCGATGGCCACGACCGTGACCCAGGACAGCGCGTTGTAGACGCGGCCGTTGGTGTACTGGCCCATGATGTCCTTGTTCGTGACCAGGCGCAAGATGAAGATCAGCAGGATGGGCAGCAGCACGCCGTTGACGACCTGCACCACCAGCAGCAACTGCACAACCGCCGCGCGCGGAATGAACACGCCGATCAGGGCGCCGAGGGCAATCAGGCCGCTGAAGATGCCCCAGAACACCGGCGCGTCGCGGAACGACTTGTCGACGCCGCGCTCCAGGCCGAAGGCCTCGGTGATCGAGTAGCCGGTGGCCAGGGGCAGCACGGCGGCGGCCAGCATCGACGCTCCAAACAGGCCGATGGCGAACACCGTCGGGGCGTAGGCGCCCGCGAACGGGGCCAACGCCTTGGCCGCGTCGTCGGCCAGCGTGACCGTCTCGCCGTGCGCGAAGAGCGTCGCGCCGGTGCAGATGATGATGAAGGCCGCCACCAGGTTGGAGAAGATCGAGCCGCTGTAGACGTCGACCCGCTCGTACTTGTAGTGGCGCATGGTCACGTTCTTCTCGGCCACGCTTGATTGGAGGTAGACCTGCATGTAGGGGGTGATGGTGGCGCCGACGGTGGCCACGAAGGTGAAGATGTACGCGGCGTTCAACTGGAAGGAGGGGATCACCGCCTGGCGCGCTACTTTGCCCCAGTCGGGGTGGGCCAGTACCGCTGAGATCGGATAGGCGAAGAAGGCCAGCGTCATCAGCAGGAAGATGACCTCGACGCGGCGGTACGAGCCGCGCACGACCAGCAGTCAGATCAGCGCCGCTATGGCGGGCACGCCGATGACCGACGGGACGCCGACGATGCCCAGCGCCGAGCCGATGCCCACGAATTCGGAGACGGCGGCGCCGCCGTTGGCGATCAGCAAGGCCAGCATGGCGAAGGCCACTAACCGGATGCCGAAGTTCTCGCGGATCAGCGCGGAGAGCCCTTTGCCCGTGACCGCGCCCATGCGCGCGCACATCTCTTGCACCACGCCCAGCGAGACGGTAATCAGGATCATCATCCACAGCAGGCTATAGCCGTAGGATGCCCCGACCGAGGCGTAGGTGGCGATGCCGCCGGCGTCGTTGCCCGCGTTGGCCGTGATCAGCCCCGGACCCAGCGCGGCGACGTAGGCCAGCAGTCCCACGCGCGGGACGCGCACCCGTCGCACCAGCCGTCGCGCCTGTGCCAGAGGGTCGAGCCCGTCGGGAGCCACGGTCGCCGGGGCGACGCCGCCCGTGGCCGGCGGCAGGAGGCCCGTTCCAGGGATGCCCGTCCCGCCCGGCTCGATAACCTCGCTCAGAGGCGTGCCCGAACCCTCCCCGCTGTCGGCGCTGGCGCCGGTTTCGCTGCCCTGCATGCATTCTCCTCTAGCTGAACACTCGGGGGATGCGCCGGCGCAACGCGCGCGGCAGGATGATTTCCAAGGCGTCGTCCACGCTGATGATGCCGAGCAGACGACCCTCGGGATCGGTTACCGGCAGCGCCAGCAGGTCGTATTCGGACATGATCCGGGCCACCTTCGCCGCGTGCGTGCCTGGCGACACGTGGCGCAGGTCGGCGGTCATCACCGCGTCGAGCCGCGCCGACGGGTCGGCCAAGAGGAGATCGCGCAGCGAGAGATAGCCGGCCAGGCGACGCTCGTGCGCCTCCTCGACCACGTAGATGTAGGCCACGACGTTGTGGCGCTCGAGTTGCGGGCGCAGGTACGCGGCCGCCTCACCGACGCGCAAGGTGCGCGGGGCCATCACGTAGTCGGTGGTCATCAGGCCGCCCGCGGTGTTCTTGGCATAGGTCAGCAGCGCGTGGACATCGGCCGCTTCTTCCGGGACCATCCGTTGCAGCACGTCGTCCACGATCGCGGGCTCTAGTTCGGCCATCACGTCGGCGGCGGCGTCGGGCGCCATCTGGTCCAGGATATCGGCGGCGCGCTCGGGCTCCAGTTCCTCGACCACGTCGGCCTGTTTGGCGTCGATCATCTCCTCCATGGTGTGCGCGGCAAGCCTGTCGTCGAGCGAGGAGACGATCTCGGTGGCCTGGCGGATAGGCGCCGCGTCGGCCACGCGGGCAATGTCGGCCGGGTGTAGCCGCGCCAGGCGGCGGTGGTCGGCCGCTACCCCGCCCCCGGGGACCTCGCTGGCCAGCAACTCGAGCTCGGCCCACGGCAGCACATGCGCCGCGCGGCCGGCTGCTGCTCCCCGGCGCAAGCGCACGGCGCGGGGGAGCAGCAGCCGGCGCAAGAGGGCGCCCGTGCCGGTGTCGATGCCCGTCACCGTCCAATTATCGCCGGCCCGGTCCAGCGCCACGTCGTTGACCCGCACCACGCGCGGCCCCCGCAGGCTGATCACCTCGCCGTCCATCACGTCGCGTCCCAGCATGACCTCGGCGGGCCGTCGCGTGTAGGGCCGCGGCTCTGGCGCGCCCGCCACGAAGGACACCTGCCCGCCTCTGGGCGCCAGATCGGTCAGACTCGCCAGGGGCAGGAAGCGGTCTTCACCCTTGCCGTGGGTCACCAGACCGACCACCGGAGCGGGGGTGGCGCCCTCGACCCGCGCCACGAGATCGTCCAGGCGTCCGATCGTTCGCCCGCCCACGTCGACCAGGCGCGCTCCCAACAGGGCGGACAAGTAGACGCTCATGCTCCTCCATCACAATTTTCAGCCACACCCATTATCGCACGCCCCCTATCTTCGTGGTGGCGTAGACTACAGTCTAGATGCCCCACGTCCACGGGCGCTTGAGCTGCCCTCTCCTGGTCCGGTACACGTGACAGGAGCATACCTGGACGGAGGTAACGAGGACGCATGACAAAGACAGGGCGAGGATCGAAGCACAACGGCGTCGTACACGGCAATGGCAACGGGCGGTACGAGCACGAGACCGCGGGAAACCACGGGAACGGGCATGGGCATGAGGGGCCGCAACGTCTGGCCGGCCAGCTCGACGCGCCCGCGCCGTTGCGCGCCACGCAAACGCGCCAGGGCCCGCCGCGCGCCATCCTCGTCGCCGTCGAGCCGGCCGGCCCGCGCGTGCCGGACGCCGTCGACGCGCCGTGGGACACCGAAGCGAGCCTGGAGGAACTGGCGCGCCTGGCCACCGCCGCCGGGGTCGAGCCGGTGCGCCAGGTCAGCCAGCGGCTGCGCTCGCCGCACCCGCGCACGTACCTCAACGAGGGTAAGGCTGAGTACGTGGCCGAGTTGATGCGCGCCGACGACTGTGAGCTAGTGTTGGCCGACGACGAGCTGCGCCCGGCGCAACAGAAGGGGCTGGAGGCCCTGTGTGGTCCCGGCAGCGTGGTCGACCGCACCGCCTTGATCCTGCAGATCTTTGGGCAGCGCGCGCGCACCCGCGAGGGTATGCTGCAGGTCGAGTTGGCGCAGGCGCGCTACGGCCTGCCGCGCCTGGCCCGCCTCTGGACGCACCTGGAGCGGCAGCGCGGCGGGACCGGGACGCGCGGCGGCTCCGGCGAGATGCAGCTTGAAAGCGACCGCCGCCAGATTCGCGACCGCATTACGCGCCTGGAGCGCGAGTTGGAGGGCGTGCGGCGCAGCCGCGCCACCCAGCGCGCCCAGCGCCGCGAGGTGGGCCGTGGCGTCGCCCTCGTCGGCTACACCAACGCCGGCAAATCGACCCTGCTCAACCACCTGACCAGTGGCGGCGCCGAGTCGGCCGACAAGCTGTTCGCCACGCTCGACCCGACCACGCGACGCTGGAACATGGGCGCGAACCAGCCGCTGCTGCTCACCGACACGGTCGGCTTCATCCACAAGCTGCCCGCCGCGCTGGTGGCGGCCTTCCGCGCCACGCTGGAGGAACTCAACGAGGCCGACCTGCTGCTGCACGTGCTGGACGCGTCGTCGCCGCACGCGTTAGGGCAGGCCGACGTGGTGCTGGAGGAACTGGAGGAACTGGGGACAACCGCGCCCGTGCTGGCCGTGTTCAACAAGGTCGACCTGTTGGCGCCGGAGTGCCGCGCCGAGCGCCTGGCCGCGCTGTGGCGCCGCTTTCCCGACGGCGTGGCGGTCAGCGCGACGACCGGCGAGGGCCTGGAGCTGCTGGCCTCGCGCGCCGTTCAGGCCGTCCGTCAGGCGCGGGCGACAGTGACGACATAAACGAACAGTCGGCGCGCGTCTCGGGCTCGGGTCCAAACGGCCGCGCACGGGCGAGCAGGTGGTCAAAGCCGGTATGCGCGCCGGCCGGATCGAGCAACCGCAGCAGCGCTTCCGCTGTCGTGGTCTTCCCGGCGCTGGATGCGCCGTTCAGCACGACGAGGGCGCCAATGCTCATTCGCCCACCCAGCCGCGCACGAACCCGAGGGGGCCGAATCCGATCTCTCCGGCTTCGACAGCGGTGAAGCCGGCCGCTTCTAACAGCGCCGGGAGGTCCCGCGCGCCGCCGCGCGTCTGACGGTGGACCAGCAGCGGCAGCGCGACGTGACCCGAGCGGTTCGCCGGCCGTTTAAGGTCGACCACCAGCAGGCGGCCGCCCGGCTTCAGGACGCGGCGCATCTCGGTGAGCGCCTGGTGTTTCAGGCCGTCGGGTAGGTGGTGCATCATCAGGCTGCTCACCACCACATCGACAGCGGCGTCGGGGAAGGGTAACGCCTCGACGGCGGCGACCCGGTAGTCGATCTCGCAACCTGCTCGGGCCGCTTTGCGGCGCGCGGCCGCGATCATCGCCGGCGAGGCGTCGATGCCATGCGCTGTTCCGGCCACGCCTGCCCGCGCCCGCGCCACCATCGTCAGATCCCCCGTGCCGCAGCCCACGTCGAGCACGGCGTCGCCTGGTGTGATGCGGGCCAGGTCGGCCGTCGCTGCCCGCATGGCCCGCGCCCGGCCCAGCGTCATGATCGTCACCAGGATGTCGTAGGACCGCGCCCAGTTGATCGTATGCCCGGCGGTCGCCGGCGCGGCTTTGCTCGTCGCCATCACTCCCTCTCTCCAGGGCTATGTAGTTCTCGATCAGGCGCATGATTCTTGGGGGTAGGGGCGTATTGCATACGCCCAGCCGCGCCGCCACCGGGCGTATGCACTACGCCCCTACCCCGCTCTGGCCGTCCTATCGCGACAACTACATGGCCCTGCCCTCTCTCCCTGTAGTTGGCGGACAGGCCGTCCGATGCGGTACACTCCGTTCACCATCAAGCGTAGGAGTGTGTGGCCGCGCGGTCAACAACCAATGCCGCCGCCATGTCCGTTACCGAACAAAGCGCGGCGATTGTGCGGGGATGGAGGGGGCGTCCGATGAAGGGGGACGGGGACAAAGCGGATCGGCGGTCGCGCCGTACGCGCCGGCTGATCGCCGAGGCGCTGATTGCGCTGATGGTGGAGGGGCGGTACGACCGCATCACGGTGCGGGACATCATCGACCGAGCCGACGTTGGGCGGTCGACCTTCTACGCACACTACCGCGACAAGGAAGACGTGCTGACGGGCGAATTCGAGCGCGTCCTCGCCCTCCTCCACCAACACCTCGACGACGACGCGGGCGGCCAGCAACTCCTGCCCAGCCTGAACCTGTTCCGGCACGTGCAGGAGCAGCGCCACCTGTACCATGCCCTCGTCCGGGGCCACGGCGTCGATGTGCTCTACCAGACAGGCCACCGTTACCTGAGTGTGAGCGTCGAGCAGCAACTTGCCACGCTGGTGGCCGACGGATGCGCACTCTCGGCGCCGCTGCCGATGCTCGCCGACTACGTGGCGGGCGCATTCCTGAGCCTGCTGCGATGGTGGCTGGAGCACGAGCGGCCCTATACTCCGGAAGAGATGCACGCGATCTTCCAACGATTGGTCCTGCCCGGAGTGCGGGCGGTCGTACAGTACGGAGACGAGGGACAAGGAGCGCCGTGATGGAGCTAACATGATAGAAGCTGAGGGATGCTGGACGGAGGCGGACCGTGAGCGGGTGTTGGCCGAGGTCGCCGTCGGGCTGTGGCGCTACGTTGGCGGGTACGCCCGCGATGTCCCGGCCGCGACGGCGCTGGCCGCCAATCTGACGGGGCTCTCCGCCGCCTCGCTCGCCACGCTGGCCCACCTGCACCTCGTGCTCGGCGACGAGGTGGAGCAGTTTGTGACGGTCGCGCTGCCTGTTCTCCTGGCGGAGCTTCATCCGGTCGCGCCGCCGCGGCTGGAGGCCCGTCGCGGCGCCGTGCACGGCGCCATTGCCTGGGGCGCCACCACGGCGGCGCGGGCCGCGACGGGCAGCGCCGACCGCTCTCTCTACGTGACCTCGACGGCGCGCAAGACCTTCGCGGCCCCCGAGACACGGCTGCTCATCGCGACCTTACAGGCGTTGCAGGCTTCCTGCCTGGCGTTGTGGCCATCAGGCCACGACAGCGGGGTCATGGCGGACGCGGCAGCGCCGTCGGCGGAGGGCGCGGACGCGGACGCGGTACGCTGGAGCGCCAGGGTGGCGCGCGTGGCCGGGGTGGTGGATCACGCCTTGCGGGATGGCCGTCTCCGGGCGACCGGCCTGAAGACGGCCGCCGCCATGACCGTGCGCGCCGGCGACCTCGCGGCCTGCCATCGCTCGTCGCGCCACGCGGTTCGTCTGCTGGCGCAGGCCTATGCGCGCTATCACGGCTTGATCCGGCGCCCTTCGCCCGCGGCGTTGCTCGACGCGTTGCGGCAGCGCGTGCTGATCCCCCTGGACGATGACGCCCTGTACGAGCTATGGGCCCTGCTGGGGGCGGCGACCGTCCTCGACGAGTTGGGCTATGTGCTGGAGGTAGCGAATCTCATCGGCCGCCACTCCGCGCCTTTTAGTTATCGCGCGCCGCATGGCCGCGCCCTGGTGCGGCTACGCTTCGGCCATACGCCTGCCCACTGGCGGCGCGACAGCCGCTACCGCGCCATCTTCGAGCGCTACGGTCTGGCCGGGGCGACGCGGCGGCCGGACCTGATCGTCGAGATGCGGCAGGGGCGGGGGCGGGGGCGGCAAACGCGCCATCTGCTGGTCGAGGTCAAGCGCACGCGCAATCCTGGCTACATCGCGGACAGCATCTATAAAGTGCTGGGCTACCTGGCGGATTTCGCCGCCGTCTTCGCTAACCAGCAAGAGACGCAGGGTCTTCTGCTGTTATGGGACGGTGTGGCCGAGCGCATGGTGGAGCGCTCGGCGATGACCTTGGGCACCCCGCCCGCGTCGCCCGGCGCCTCCTTGCGCGTCCCGGTCGAGCCAATGATTCTAGCGACGCATCAGGACTATCGTGACCGCCTCCGCGCCTGGCTTGAGCCCATGGCGACCGATCGGTTATGACGGCGATGCTGTCGGCCACCACGTCAAAGGCACTGCTTTGCTCCATATCTGGAAGATGAGTAGAATGCCGCGGTCCAGGCGCACGCCTGCTTCTCGCCCTACCAGCACATTGCTCACTCCGCGTGGCAGGCCCAGCGGCAGCGTTTCGCCGTTCAACGGATACAGCAAGCCAGCGGTGACGATGCCCTCCGCGCGCTCCGTGACCGGCAGCAGCGTGACGAGATCGCCTGCCGTACCATGGATGCGCATGCTTTCCCCGCCACGTAGCGCCGTCACCCGCGTCTCAGCGTCGAGGATGGCCACGTCTACCTCACGGAGGGAGTCGCTTGCCAGCAGCAGCAGGTTGGCCGTGGCATGGTCGGCCCGACCCCCAAGGGCGCCAAGAATGGCAATGGACCGCGCGCCGCGGTCCATTGCCTCTCGTAGCGCCAGTTCCAGATCCGTCTCGTCTTTTACCGGCGAGACGGCTACCACCGCGCCGCCCGACGTTCGCCACCGTATGAGGAGATCGCGCGGCAGCGAGTCCATGTCGCCCACGATAAGATCGGGGCGCATGTCACTCTCCAGCAGTGCTCGCGCCCCCCCATCGGCCGCCACGACGATGTCCGCCGCCTCAATCAGTCCGCGGTACAAAGCCGGTTCGGGCAGACTGCCGTTGGCGACAACCACCGCTCTCGTCATGCCCTATTCTCTAGCCACTCGTCACTCGCCGTGGGTGAGGTTGCCCCACGCCTCGCGGACCGAGCCGAGCAACCCGTGGCCTTCAGGATGATTGTCCCCGGTCTGGCTCGGGGCTTGCCCCTGAGCGCTCGTGCCTCGCGTCGACGTCGTCTCCTCGGCCAGGTCACCGCTACCTTCAATGGTGACGCGTTCCTTGCGCACCGTATCGGTGACCTCGCGCTGTTGTGTGACGCGCTCGGTATGCAGGCGTATTTCCTCGCTGACCCTGGTTCGCTTGCCCATCGTGACCTCTTCTCCCATCAAGAGGATCTCGATGTCCCGCTCCGTGAACGCATCGGCGAACGCGCCAGCCGCGGGATCTGTCGTTACGTTACTCATCGACGAGCGCCCTCCTCTTGCGTCACCGTGACCACCTCGCGTCGCAGTGCGTCGCTCACGGTCTGTTCCTCCGTCACACGCGTGGTGCGGATGCGAATATATTCGGTCACGATGGTCCGTTTTTCCACGACCAATTGTTCCTCGACCACGGGAATGATCGTCTCGTTCGGATCGAGCACGGCGTTGGAGTCATAGCGGTCCACCGGGATACGCTCGACGACCGCCTCCTGATAGTACACGGGAACGGTCATCGCCTGTTCCACCGTCTCCGTGCCCTTGTGAATGTGGACCGTGCCGCGCCGCACTTCCTGTGTCCCCACGGTCAGCTCTTCACCGATCACGGGGATGCGCAGCGTGGCGTCGTCCTCCTGGGGCTGCCATACTTCGCGTCCCGCCGACCGCGTGGTTTGCGCCGTCTGCGTGGCCGCCGTGGCTCGTATCGTCTGCGTGGCCGAGCGGCCTTGATAGGCGCTCAGGTCGTCCAGCGTGAGCGAGAGATAGACCGTGGGCGGGGTAGAGTTGCGATCCACAGAACGCACCGCGGAGAGGGGGATGCGGTAGTCCGCCGCGCCATCCTGGGCCAGCACGACGATCGAGTCGCGCCGCGCCGCCGCGCCGGCTCCCTCGGGATCGGCGACCGTCCCGATCACCTGATCATTGCTGGCCCGCACTTGAGCGCCGGGGGCAATATCCGACAAGTCATTCATAAGCCTGTCTCCTTGTAGTTTAACTAGCGCTTGCGTGCCGCTCGTCTCGGCCCGTAGGTCTTTGCCGCCTCAATGGACCATGGACCGCCCCTGTCCCGTCTCCAGCAGCGTACCACGTGACCACGGGGGACGGGTCATGGCTCCGGTGTTTCGGTATAACCGCATGATGGATGCCACGGATACGCGACCGTCCATATGCGGTCGGGCGCCCGGACTGTGTACCGGACCGTATGGACGTATTCATGGCGTCACAAGCGCCCCACGATGATCCCAGGGCACGCTATGTGCCAGGTCTCCAGTACAGAGAGAGGGAACACTGTGAGCACTCACGACCTCGATATGATCGCCGCGAACCTCCGAGCAGCCTTCCCCGCGTTGGATGTAGCGACAACGCGCATGCTGGGCGGCGGGTTTCGCAGCCTCGTCGTAGAGACGGATGGCGGCATTGTCTTCCGCATCGCCCGCAATCAGGACGCCGCGGCCGGCTACGCGCGGGAGACGCTGCTGCTGCCCGCCATCGGCCCGCGCCTGCCCGTGGCCGTGCCCGACCCGCGCTGGTCTGCAGGACCCTCCGAGAGCTTCCCCTTCGGCGTGATGGGCTACCCCAGGCTGCGTGGACGGCCGCTCCAGCCGCGGGATCTCGCCGCGGGCAACGCGGCGCGTATCGCGCGGGACGTGGCGGCCTTCCTCGTCGCGCTGCATCGCGTTCCGCCGCGGGATGTGACGGCGCTGGGACTGTCCGACCTACCCGACCCTGGCGACCGGGTGGCCGGGTGGCCGCGGCTGCGCGACGAGGTGACGCCGGCGCTGCGCGATGTCCTCACGCCCCGTGAGTATGGCGCGGTCGAGCAGTGGTGGGATGGCTTTCTCGCCGATGACGCCATGCGGCGCTATACGCCCGCGCTCTGTCACGGCGACCTCTGGTACGAGAACATCCTGGTAGACGACAGGGGCGCCGCGGATAACGGCGCGACGACGGTCGCCGGCGGCGTCGACTTCGAATGCGCCGCGGTCGGCGATCCAGCACGGGATTTTGCAACCCAACTCCATCTCGGCGCTCCGTTTGCCCGCGTCGTTGTGCGGGCCTATCGAGAGCTGGGCGGTGTCCTCGACGACGGTGTCGAGCATCGCGTGCGGCGGTGGTGGGAGGCGCGCGAGTTCGACGGCCTCCGGTTCGCGTTGCGGCACGACGATGCGGCGGAGTTCCGCGACGCGCTGGCCAAGGTGCGCGCCAGCCCCATCCTTTCTCCTGGTGAGGAGCGGTGGTGAGATCTGCCGCGATAGGATCGGCGCGAGTTCGCGGCCTCACATCCCAACCGCTATCGACGCTCCTACTCCGGGACAGCGCGCTCCCTATCCAGCGCGTTGAGCAGGTCGGCTGCCTGTTGGAGCAAGGTGGCCGTGTCGCGTAGATGGCTGACATCGATCTCGGTCAGGTCGTAGCCAAACCGTCCGTAGAAGGCGTCACGGACCTGGGCCATGTCTGCTTGGGCCTCGCGCGCCTCGGCCCGTAGCCGGACCCGTTCCATCACCGCTGGGAAGTCCGGATTGATAGCCGTTGACTCCGCGATGACCTCGTCGACAAAATCGGGCTCGTCACCATACGCGTCCAGAATCTCGTCATCGGTGAATTGCTCGTTGCCGCTTACGCTCACGATGTCCGCTCCTTCTTCTCGCGGGCTTCCTTCTGCCGCGCCATCGAACCGCTGCTCGGCCACGTCGATCTTGTACGGCGGTGTTCGCGTCGGATCGTTGACGCACATGTACATGGTGCGCGTGTTCTATACTACAGGCAAAGACGGATTTTCGGCGTTGCGGGGAGGTAGCCAATGGGCGGTGTGCAAATGGACAGCGCGACTCCCTTGGTGGTCGATGAGCCAGAGGATGATTTACTCAACCCGGAGCAAAGTCATCGCCTGAAAACCCTGTTCGATCTCCAGGATCAATGTCCCCTCACGGATGCTCAGCAAGGTGAGTTGGATGCTTTGGTGGATGCTTACGGACGCGCGCTCAACGAAAGAGGCATGAGCCAGATTGCGCATCGACGTGGTATCTCAATCGAGCAAGTGCGGGTGGAGGTTACGGCGGAGACCGATCGCGCGTTCGCCTGGTGGCAAGAAGCGCAAGATAATCCCGCGCTCCTCGAGAAAGCCGTACACCAGGCTCACGAAGCGCAACAGACTCGAGCCCGTGGCTAGGTGCGTTCTTTGAAGCATCTCTGCCTTTCCTCCAATGTGGGCACAGGCTACCTACGAGATCTAATGTCCCTACGATAATCCCTCAGTCCGGTCTACGCTGAGAGTGCGGCGGACTGCTTCATTGCTTCACGCCGTGCAAAGCGGCGTGTTATGATGTGCGAAAATACGGGCGCGACATCGCCGCGCCGGGATGGATGAAGCGGGCCGGTCGAGACGTGAAAACACCCGCGGCGCGCGGCAAGGGGGCGGTCCAGGGATGACGGCAACGGAGGATTATGGCTCATGAAATCGGGCGCGAACAACTCGTCGATGAGGGCCAGGTTGCCCTGGGCCACGACCTCCTCATACCAGCGCCGCGCGACTGCTTTATTCTCTTCTACCGACATGGTCTGTCCTCCTTCTTGCATCACGTTCGGGACGATGTCCGCCTGCCTGTCTCCTATTCTGCACGCCAGCGAGGCCGAGCACCACACAAACCAGAAACGTTATGCACAAAGTTACGCCGGCAGCGCGACTTTGTGGGTCGTCACGCGGATCGATGGCCCGCGTTGCCGTCGTGTCGCTATAATAGATCGTAGATCGAGAGCATAGCCCTGAGCAACACCAACGCTGTTCGCCGACGGGGACTATGACACGTGACAGGAGGCAGACGCTATCATGGCCGCGCCACCAGCGCCAACCCTTGACCCCGAGACCATCGCGCGCCTGCGCGTCAAGGCGTTGCGTCCCTACCACGTGATCATCCACGACGATCCCGTCCATACCTATCACGAGGTGGCGCTGGCCGTCCACCGCACCGTGCCCGGCAAGAGCTACGCCGACGGCTGGCAGATCGCCACGTTGGTCGATACGACCGGCCAGGGCATCGCCGCGACGTGTCCCAAGGAGCCGGCCGAGTTCTACCGCGAGCGCTTCGAGCGCGCCTACGGCCTGACCAGCACCATCGAGCAGGCCTGATCCGTCACTCCACGCGCTTCCTCTCCAGGGCCATGTCGTTCTCGCGGCAGGACGGCTGTATCGGGGTAGAGGCATGTTGTATACGCCCAATTGCTGTGCGTCGACGATATCGGTACATTGCGCGGCACTGCCGCTGGTTCCAAAAGGGGAATGTCAAGACGTTACCGATTTGCTGTACAATGCGGCGAGTACAAGAACGTGCTACTCACAGAGGTGGAAGTGGAGGGCGATGTGGCCAACACGGGGAAGGGGCACCGCCACCGCCTGAAAGAGCGGTTTCTGGCGGGAGTGGGCTGCGCGCTCAGCGATGAGACCTTGCTTGAGTTGCTGCTGACCTATGCCATACCGCGGACGGATGTGCAGCCGCTGGCCGCCCAGCTCCTTGTCACATTTGGCAGCCTGCACGGGGTGCTGAACGCCACTCACGCGGCGCTTTGCGCCATCGATGGGATCGGCGAACACGCGGCGGTCTTGCTCCAACTCATGGGCGCCATGGGAGCCGCGCGCACTAGTTCGGCGCCTGTGGCGGATGACGATGCGTCTCTTTTCCCCGGCGTGCCCGTCCCGACATCCCTGCCTGCGGCTATAGAGCGTGTCGATACTGGTAGAGAGGCTGTCACGTACATAAATGACGCTGCCACGGTCGGTGAATCGTCGGCCTGGGAGCGCCACGCGCTCCCAGAGGGTGGCGGACTTTCTGAGCGCCACCAATCCCAAAATCCTCACGCCGCCGCAGAGGACGGGGCTGTTACGGAGGACCCCTTGGACGCTGGTGAGACGGGGCGAGGGGAGACGATGTGGCGCGCGACGGGTCCCTATAGCGCCAGCAACGCGTCCAAGGCCGGCTTGTTGCCCGAGACGGAGTTGGCGCTGCGCGCCTACGGGCGGCTGCATGACCTCGACGCCGCACGCCGCGCGCTCCTTGATGGCGGCCTGCCCCAACGCTCACGCTCCACACGGGCCGTGATCGTGCGCACGATTGTGGATAGACTTGTCGCCTGGCATCCACCCGCCTGGGTGTGCGACGACCTCGTCGCCGCCGCCCAGGATGGCTCGGCCGCCGATTTGCAGCTCCTGGTGCTGCTGCATACCGTCCGGCAAGATATGCTGCTGTACGATATCGTGCAACGTGTGGTGTGGCCGCTTTGGCGCGAAGGCACGGTGGCCATCAGCCGGGTCGACGTGCAGCGGTACCTTGATGGAGCGGTACCGAGACACCTCGAGATCGACCGCTGGAGTATCGCCACGCGCGAGAAGCTGGCCGGCAATCTACTTACCATCCTGCGTGACGGCGGAGTGCTCAGGGGCGCCGCGACCAAGCATATCGTCGAGCCGGTCGTCTCGACCACCGCAGCCGCCCATCTCGCGCGTCTGCTCGAGGCGGAGGGCGTCCCACAAGACGACGTGGCCGAGCATCCAGATTGGGCAATCTGGCTGCTCGGCCCGATGCGCGCCCGCACTCTCCTCGCTCACGCGAGGAGCGAGACAGTACGGGTACAGGGCCTGTGAAAAGTCGTTGGCGCGCAAAAGTCCTGGGAGCGCGGGCGTCTCGCCCGTCCTTGAGTGGACGCGGGGACGGGCAAGATGCCCGCGCTCCCAGGCGCCTCGTCACACGACCTCAGAACTTCTGTGCGCTAACGAAAAGTCGGGGTGCGGCGCTGGGGGAGGCAGCGCAGCGAGCGCCACGCGCTCCCAGACCGACAATGCGTAGTCCTTGGGTACGGGTATGAGCGGCGACAGCGACTTGTTTGCCCACCGCCTCGACGTGTTGCTGGACCGCCTGCGCACGTCCTACGATGGCGTGGGGCACAGCAGCGGCCGCCCCTACGTGTACTACATCTACCCGCCCGAGAGCGAGCGCGCCGTTGGGCGCCTCGTCGAGGACACGCTGCTCAGCGACGACCGGCTGTGCTTCCACCACATCGATCTGCTGCCGCTGACCATCGCGGCCATCAACGGTTAGGAGGACAAACGCCGCGACCTGCTGCTCACGCCCGCCGCGACCAACGCGGCGGGCGACATCCTGCGTCTGTGGACGCGCAGGCTGCTCAAAGCCGTCGAGGGGGCGCTGGTAGCGCCGGTCACGAGCGGGAAGCCCGTGGTCGTGCTGCGCGGTCTTGCCGCGCTCCACCCCCTAAGCAACCCCACCACCATGATGGAGGGCATCGCCGAGCACGAGCCGCGCGACCCCGCGACGAACCGCATCGTGCCGATCGTCCTGCTCGTACCGGGCACGCGCCCGGCGCAAACCAGCCGCACCTACCGCTTCCTAAACCTTGAGAGCCACACGCTCGACTTTTATCGCGGAGAGGAGATCTGATGCGCATCCGCGAGGCCTTCGCCACGGCGATTACCGACCGCATCGAGCCCGTCGTCAAGGTGCTCGATCGCAAGCCCGGCGTCATCGCCGGCGAGCTCGACAGCCTGGTCGTCACGCCCCAGTGGGAGCGATTCCTGCGCCAGGCGCTCGATGCCTACACTGACGCGGCGACCCGCGACGACGAGGACGGCATCGGCATCTGGATCAGCGGTTTCTTCGGCTCCGGCAAGTCGCTGCTGATGAAGGTCCTCGGCGTGCTGCTCGAGGGCGGCGCGGTCGATGGCCTCGGCGTCCGCCAGCGGTTCTTAGCTCGCGTGCCGACCGCGAGCCCCGACCGCGTCGATCTGGAGCGATACCTGGACGTGTGCGAGCGCAAGATCGCCACTACCATCGTCGGCGGCAATCTACACGCCGAGCAGGCCACTGGCGGAGACACCCTGGCCTTGATCGCTTTCAAGCTCTTCGCGGGCGCCCAGGGCTATACCAACAGCTGGCCGCTGGCCTGGGCCGTCGAATACTATCTCGACGCCCAGGGGCGCGGCGAGGACTTCCGCCGCCGAGCCGAGGAGCTGGCCAGGCAGCCGTGGGACGAACTGGTGGCCGATACCGCATTCCACACCGATAGCCTCTATCAGGCGGCGGCGGATACCCTGCCCGCCCACTTCCGCGACATTGCCGCCGTCGAGCGCGCCGTCAATGCCGCGCTCGCGGAGGGCGGCGTCACCGCCTCCATGCTCATCGACCGTCTGCGCGCCTGGTGCGCCGCGCGCGACCGGGACGGCCGCCGTCACAAGCTGCTGATCCAGCTCGACGAACTGGGCCAGTGGATCCGCAGCGGCAACTCGAACGAGCGCATCATGCAGGTGCAGGCGCTGGCCGAGACCGCGGCCACCGGCGGCGGCGGGCGTATCTGGCTCGCCGTCACCGCGCACGGCGATGTGCAGGCCCTCAGCCAGAACGTGCAGCAGGAGCAGTACGCCAAGATTAATCAGCGTTTCGCCCTGCGCTGCACCCTCTCCAACGACGACATCAACAAGGTGGTGGAGGAGCGCCTGCTGCGCAAGACGCAGGCCGGCCGCTCCGAGCTTGCCGCCCTTTTCGCCGCGCGGGCGGGCGAGCTGGCGGACCTCGGTACCGTCCTCAACGCCCAGCGCGTCTACCCCGTGCCCACCGCCGAGACCTTCGCCCAGACGTATCCCTACCTTCCCTGGATCGTCGCCGCCGTGCCCGACCTCGTGCGCGGCATCGCCCAGGCCGCCAATCGCGGAGACGAGCTGACTGGCTCCACGCGCACGCTCGTCGGCGTCGTGCAGGGCGCCATCATCGACGCGGCCAGCCTGCTCGACCGGCAACTCGGCCCCCTGCTCTGCCTCGCCGATGTCTATGGACAGGTGGAGAGCGACGTGCCGATCGAGACCAAGACCGACCTCGGCCGCATCTCCGTCAATGTGCCGGGCGCCACGGAGTATACCCCCGCGTCGCCCGCGCCCTTTTTCTCCTGGGAGGGATTGGTTACATCCCTGCCACGCTCGAGAACGTCGCCCGCGCCCTTGTCGACCGGCATGACGCCTCCCTGGCAGGGGTGCGCGAGGACACGCGCGTGGAGCTCGAGCGCCTCGTCGGCGCGGGCTACGCCAAGCTGGTGGGCGAGACCTACATCTTCCTTACCACCCAGCAGCGCTCGTTTCAGGACGCGGTGCGCGAGGGCCAGCGCAGCCTGCACGACAGCACCTACGACCTTGGCCAATCCCTCAAGGCTTACGACAGCGAGGAGGCCCTGCGCGTCGACCGCGTCACCCTCTCGGGGCGCGAGATCGCGCTCAAGCTGACCGTCGACGGCCGCACGGTGCGCAACCCCGCCGCCCCCGTGGCCCTGCACATCCTTACCCCGCTGCAGCGCGCAATTGATCCCGCGCTCGGCGACGACGAGGCCATGCGCCAGCGGTCCAACGCCG
>JAABUX010001082.1_pt1 | contig 42598 bp, 50 predicted proteins | sample 5561851 | NCBI WGS metagenome assembly JAABUX01 (sample SAMN10711883, study PRJNA513361) | rock metagenome | isolation source: Antarctica rocks | place: Antarctica: Victoria Land, Richard Nunatak red sandstone | collected 2016-01-03 | reverse complement strand
GTAGTCCAAACTTGTCGTCGCCAAGGAAGGTCTGTGATTGAGTTTTTTGCACAAGCGTTAAAATCTCACTCTGGCCATTCTCAATCTCTTCCGTCTTTAATTCCTCAGCCTTGACCTGAATCCTTACGAAATCTCTCAGAAGCAACCAGGAAAATTTCCACTAATCGAATGACATGCTCAACAAAAATTCGCTGTTTGGCCTGTTCGTGATTTGATTGTTTCTGCTCTGCAGTTAATTCACTATTTTTCGGCTTAAGAGTGTGGTGTATCAACTAACGGTTCTCCTTTATAAGCTTTATGTCCCCTCAACTTTTGTCTAGCGCCAAAACCTTTTTGGTGTACACGTAACAGATTAATATCACTACTGGGGCCGGGGATTCCTGCCATGACATCTACTAGGTCTCGACCATCAGGCAAAACAATAAATTGATTCTTAAATGTGTGGTTTCTTTTCTTACCCGATCAAACCTTTTTCTGCTCCTCGTAATCTCCAGGCCGCTCTCGTCCTTGCTCCGAGCTATCAACTAGTAATTGAAATTCAGCAAAAATCTCTTTGACAATTTCAGTTTCACTTTGGTTAAGTTTGACTTGTTCTAGTAGGCTAGGAGGCAATAATTCTTCAAAAATTTTTAACCAATAGTTGAAGATATCATTAGCCGTTGTTTCGCTTACTTCAAAGAGTATACCTAAAAATTAAAAGGTGGGGAAATGGCGAAAATAAGCTAAAGCTAAAATGATTTCATCATCAATGGTGAGTTTTCTTTTCCTTCCACCTCCGTCAGCAATTAGTCTCAATTTCTTCTTTTCTATTTCTGCAAGTTTCTGTTCGTGTCTGATTTTGGCTTGAGTCAGCAATTGCTGTAACTGAAAAGAATTAATTCCAAGTATGCGCTTGATTGCTTGAGAATGTTTTTCAAGATAGTTTGACAGAAAAGTCATAAGCTTAGCAGTTAATAAACGATGTTATTCTTCCTTTTTAGCTCAGTTTTTTATTTCGGAGAGGTCTAATGGCGTGCGGCGGGACGTACAACTTGACAAAAGCCGTTTCCTCTGATACTTATAGTCATCAAGGCATTTAGCATGAATTTGTGAGCGGAATTCTGAAGAAGCATGTGGACTGTAGTTGACCTCTTCTCTGGCGTGGGCGGCATGAGCTACGGCTTTCATGCACACCCACAATTCAGAATAGTGGGAGCAGTAGATGCCCAAATAGGTAAACCTAGCAGTGGCAAGGGGTCTCTACAATGTAACGCCGGATATTCAGCAAATATGGGCCTAGAGCCGCTAAATGGAGACCTTTCCACAATTGACCCGGCAGATCTACGTGGGCTTCTGGCAGATACTCTCGGCGAGAATAACCCCGATGTTTTGATATCATGTGCCCCCTGTACCGGCTTTTCCAGGGCTCTGCCCGGTAATCACATAGTAGACGACCCGCAGAATTCACTGGTAACTTGCAGTGCACTATTTGTAGAAGAATTCAAGCCCAAAATTTTTTTGATGGAAAATGCCAGAGAATTGGTTAGTGGTAACTTCACCCATCACTTCCAGAAACTGCGTGAGGAATTGATTCGTCTCGGCTACAGGGTTTATGGGAAGAGTTTAATGTTAGACCGATTCGGTCTTCCTCAGCGTAGAGAACGTGCATTAGTCATTGCTGTACGTGATGACTTCACGCTCAGAATCCTTGAAGATTTATGGGATGGCTTGCGAGTCAGGGAGGAAGCCACTCATGTTCGTAGGGCCATTCACTCAATGCCACCTGTGACAGCTGGTAAACCCCACCCCAAAGATCCTTTACAGATCGCACCCGGCTTTTCGGATCCCAGGAGTTTGAGACGGCTCCAGTTGATACCGAGAAACGGTGGCTCTTGGGCCGACCTCAGACATCATCCAGGAGCGCCTGAAATTCTTACTCCCGCTATGATGCGGTACATAGCCAAAGGGGATTTTGGGTCGCACCCAGATGTGTACGGAAGGCTTGCTTGGGATAAACCCGCCGTGACTATTAAGAGAGAGTGCGCACATATTGGTAACGGGCGTTATGCCCATCCAGAGCAAGACCGACTTTGCACCATCCGGGAAATGTCTATCCTGCAGGGATTTCCAAGAAATTATAGATTTGTAGCTACTGGGATGGCGAATATGTATAGACACATAGGAGATGCCGTGCCTCCACTCATCTCTTATCAACTAGCAAGGGTATGTGAATGGATTCTAAGTGGTCAAAAACCCCCAATTGATTCAGTTATACTTCCAAACACGCATCTTACTCCCGAGGATATTGAGCAAGAATCTGATCAGATGCTAACAGGTCGTGAGTTAGAATTACCTATCCCTATCCCCGCTTAGTTGCTCTCTTCGGCTTCGGGTCCTATAGTCAGAATTATCCAAGACCCATGAAGGACACATAAGCTTGTTGCCAGGCTACTAATTCTAACCTTCTCTACACTACCATCCAAGGTGAGGGTGAAAGTATTACTGCAGTCTTCCGTGAAAACTTTGGCACTACTTCCTCCATTTTTGGTCTTCGGCCGGAAATCACTTGCCTTGAGCCGACCAATAAGCATCAGTATATCGAGAGGAATTTCAAACAGGTCATACCTAACTTTGGGGCTCTCGACCCTTGACCCTGACTGAATTGGTAGCCTACCCTGCACTACGGATAAAACTTTTTTAGTTTGCACCTCAGGGACTTCAACATCATATGCACGTAAGATGAGGATGCGTTCGTACTTCCTCAAATGTGCGACTACCCGTTGTGTTGTCTCTCTTGAGAAGTCTTCCTGTCTACTACACTCTCTTATCCACCGGGCTTCCATTAACTTCGAGATTGTAATACTTTGGCGAGGCGTAAGTTTTGCCGATGCCTCTGTTTTTAGAGAAAAATTTACACCATTGACTATTACATCCTCTCCCGGACTAGTGGAATTAATGGTAATGGTGGCATTTTTTCCAGCAGAAGTGGAGGCAGACGCAAATGCATATTCAAATGCCTTATTCTTGAATTTCTCCACATGAGTTGCATGATGGATTATCAGACGATTGGAAAAGTTCGTATTAAACCCCGGAACAAGAATGTCACTGTTATCGTTGATATATTGCTCAATCTTGACAGTCATGGCTCTTGCCATTTCGAGCAAAAGGCTGACCTGAACCTTGTCCACTTTATAGACAATATCAATCAATTGCTCGCAGCCATCCCTACTGGGCCATCCCCCCGTACTCATTGCCGTTCTGACTTCATTTGGAGGTAACCGTTCACGGGGGGGTACATCATGCGCATAAACGTCAAAGCCTTGCTAAGCAAAAGCTTTGGGTTTTATGCGCATCAAAATATCGTACCTAAAATGTCTAAAAGACAATTTGCAGACCAGTATAGCACTTTTGACTACTCACAATTATCCGGTATAAATCCAATCTAGACTGGTTTTCGTACTGATTACGTGTGATTTCATATTGGACGTTTTTTTGATCCCCCCCTGAACGGTTACATTTGGAGCGCTACCTGGAGCTTCTGCCTCTGCCAATAGGGATGACAAGGGCAAACTCAGTGCATTGGCAATCTTCAGCAGGTTTTGGAGGCTCAGATTTCGTTCCCCCCGCTCAAAAGCTCCAATGTAGGTACGGTTTCTGACGAAACAGTACATCAAACCCTAAAAAAAACGAGGTAAAACCTTGGTTAAAGGAACAGTGGTGCATACCCAAGGTAGATGCCGAGTATGTTTTAAGAATGGAAGATGTATTAGATTTATACAACGAGCCTTACGATCCCAAACGCCCGGTAATTTGTTTTGATGAAACTCCATACCAAATTATAGAAGAAGTTAGGCAACCATTGCCTCCAGAACCCGACTAACCAGAGCGTTATGACTTCGAGTATAAGCGAAACGGAAGTGTTAATTTATTTGCGGATTTCCAACCATTAGCTGGGTGGCGACACATCGAAGTAACTTTCACAGCGTACAAAGGTAGATGAGGCCAAACAAATGAAGGATTTAGTAGATGTTTACTGTCCATAAGCTGAAGTTATTCGCCTAGTAGTCGAGCACTTAAACATACACAATGCAGCCGCATTACCCGAAGTTTTTGAGCCGCAAGAAGCGCGAACGAAGGACGCACGGAATAAACTTGAACGGTTATATCCCTCCGTTTGACCCAGCAAAGTTGGCGTGGTGGACTACTAGTAATGAGCATGATCCAGTCCTCCGACATCCTCTGGCTGAGCGGTAAGTGTTGGGTTGTACTTCTATAACTTAGTATTACCTAGCTGTAAACTGAAACGTGGAGATGATTCGTTGAAATGTATGTTGATAAGCCTTGTCATTTTAGAAGCGACGCGGAGAGGCGGAGACACGGAGACGCGGAGAATTTTTTTATTATGGGTAGATAGACAGACTTGATCTGAAGTGAAAACCAAACGTTCAATATAGCTGCGCAAGTAAAATAATTTTAGAGTATGCGACCGTGCCGAGATTTTAGTAAAAAAGTGCAGTTTGGAGAAGGTTTTCCAAGCACAATTCCACAATTCCTTGTTCACCTCGACACGGTCTTCTACTTATTTGTTACGTGGCAAGAAACCAAGGCCGTGCGGGCTAGGGATACCAGTAAGTACCGATGAGAACGCGCCGGTCGTGGTGTCTAGGGTGCCAACAGCACCTGCTGTGGTGTTCGAGATGTAAGCAGTGCCAGATTCGAAGGGGCCTTTAATCAGATAGACGGCTTGATCTTTATCATCGGCAACCAAGAGACTGCTCTTCGTTGCGGGGGCAAAAATTGTGTCATCCGCTACAAATTCTGGATGGGATATTACAGTCACCTCCTGCGAGGAGCAACCTGGATGTTTGACTACGACCACATTCCGATCGTTCTCACCAGTAATGATCAAGTCTCCATCGGGAGTGATACCTAATGAGTCAGGATCTTTTAAGTTGAGAGTAATAGATTCTCCCGTAGCGCTGTCTACTGCTGCGGTATTGCCCTGTAAGACAGGAGTGACAATGGCTTGATCATCAGTCAGCGATAGTGTGGCCAGGATTGGGTATGGGTTGATACCGTCGCTGGTTAGAGTTGGACTTGAGGGAGTTACAAAGATCTGACCGTTTAAAAAGACCAGGTCATCATAGCCACCTTTTGGGCCGTTGACGGAAGGCAAATCGTAGGTCTTCTCGGCACCAGTTTTAGGGTTGATGATCGTGAGCCTTGAGTTTCCGTCTTGATTTAGTAACGCATACACTTGATGGTCGGTCGGATTGACACGAAGTCCATCGTTGTGACCGGGTACTTTGAAAATCCTTACCAACTTCCCACTTGCCGTAAACTGAGCAACCGTACTTGGTAAGCCATCGGAGCCATCCGACTTTGTACCATCGCCATAACCGATGAAGACTTTATTACCGTCAACGGCAACTGAGTCAGGATTAGAAGCTTGTGGCGGGTTCAAGGCAAATATCGAAACCCTATAACCAGGATTGGTAACAATCTCATCTGCTCGCCCAATCGATTGCAAACCCAACAGTGCTGAAAGAATTGCAGCCCCTGTAGCCAGAGGTCTGACAACTTTCTTATTCATTGCTTTGAACATAATTATTTTCCTTTTACCAACAGAAAAATAATACAGTCAATCTTGATATTTTCTACATCTTTTTACTGCCCTTAAACAAAATTTATCGTTCATAATCTAGCACGAAGAAACCTTAAACATCCCTTAATCAAAAGGGTATCTTTTAAAATACGAGTTACATGCGTAACTTAAACAGTCCTTAGTGGGGTTTGAGTAGTAACGGAACAGAAACTTACGCTAAGGCTAAAACCGTTACTGTGAAAGCGTTTTAGTAATCATGCTCCTCTGGATCACTCGGATTGCGGAGTGGACGGCTTCCTCCTTGTTGAATTGCTTCAGACAGACTGAACTGATAACGCCCCAACACATTGATATGAGCATGTCCTTTCTCTATACCTATGACATGGGCGATTCCTGGGAGCATGAGATTCTTGTGGAGAAAGTGCTACTAGCAGATGCAGAGATACGCTACCCGGTTTGTTTAACGGGTAAACGGACTTGCACCGGAAGACTGTGGTGGAGTGTGGGGCTATGCAGAGTTTCTGGAAGCGATTCAAGAGCCAGAGCATCCAGAACATGAATCGATGCTGGAATCGATTGGAGGTTCGTTTGACCCATAAGATTCAAAATCGAATGGCACTCTTGTTTAAGAGGAATTCCTGGATGATTTGGGTTTGGGAAAATTGACAAGAGTGCCATTCGGATATGGACTCATTCTCAGCCTTGATTTAAGTGTCCCCTATAACTTCGAGATGATAGGATGCACCATTAGAAGTTTGTGAACAGCGAGATGCGACACCTCTGGCAAGTGAGTCGAGTACAACAGTTGTGGGTCAGCACGCGGTCATTCTCATAGACTCATGAGCATCAATCACTTGTCGATAAATCGTTTCATAAGCATCTACCATCCGGGGCACACTAAAGCGACTTTCAACATAGTTCCGACAAGTGTGCCTATCCAACTCTAAAGCTGCCGGAATCAGAGCCGCCATTTCTTCAAAGCTGTTGCACACGAAGCCTGTCTGACCGTGGGCAATAACTTCTGGTACGGAGCCCAGTTTCATGCCAATCACTGGTGTCCCCGTACACATTGACTCAATCATTACCAAACCAAAAGGCTCCCGCCAGGTAATGGGGAAGAGCGTGACGGCAGCATTTCCTAAGAACTCGACCTTCTCAGAGTGGGTGAGTTCGCCTAGATATTCGATGTTTTTGCCATCGAGTTGGGGTTTAATCAACTGCTGAAAAAATTCCTCGTCCTCAAACCCCACCTTGCCAGCTAGCTTTAAGGGCAAGCCGACAAGTTTGGCAATAGCGATCGCGTGATCTGGCCCTTTTTCTTTTGATAAGCGACCCAAAAAGGCTAGATACGGCGGGTTTTGCGACTGAGTAAAAAAAGAGTAATTTTCTGGGTTTATGCCGTTGTAGACTGTGCCAACGTGGTTCAAATGCGGCGCAAGTTGGCGCTGGGCCTCACTTATGCTTACGAGCGGCATTTCAGGGTAATGTTGTGCCAAACTTTGGATAAGTTCTAGGGAATGATGCAGTGTTTGCAGCGTAGGTATTGGCACCTGACTGGCAAAAGGGAACCCATTACATTTGAGATGGCAGTGGATGATGTCAAACTCTACTGCTTTTTCGGCAACTCTGGCAAGCTGCAACAGTTCATAAACGTCGATGTTATACTTATTGATTGGATCGCGGCGCAGAGCCTGAGGGTAAACTGAGTGTAACTGCGCTAAAGTTTGAGAATCGCCTGCGGCAAATAGAGTTACATCGTGGCCGCGCCGCACCAACTCATCAGTTAGGTTGCTGACTACCAGTTCGATGCCACCGTAAGCCGAGGGCGGAACTGTCTCCCACAGCGGAGCGACTTGAGCAATCCGCAGTTTGGCTTTTGAAGCTGCTTTCCCCTTCACAATACTCACTCTTGACATTTCCCTCTCAACAATTTTATAACTTAGGAGTCAGAATGAAGAATGAAAAATTAGAATTCAGTCCAAGCCCTGGTGAGGTTCATCTTTTTCCTCTCCTAAACGCCAGTTCTGCGGACGGTACTCCAGAAACTCCGCATTCAAAACTCCTCCTGACTCAGAAACTCCTTGCCCTCAAGAGCCATTGTTCACAACTCCATGAGATTGCTCTAGCTATATTATCTATTATTTAACTTCAAAATTAACATGTTTATATGCGGTTTGCAACTTTATCAAATACTCATATTTTTTTGCTATTTAATAACATTGTTAAACTTGATACCTTATATCTTCCTAAACCTACTTTTTTTTGGACAAGGGAAATCTTGCTGAAGTGGAGTTTTGTAAATTTTATTTACTTAAACAAGTAGTGTAATATTTATAGATAAATGCTGAGGATTCTGTGAGATTTTTATTATTAAATAGTTTTAAAAAAAACTAACAAAAAAGTAGAAACTATGCATGAAATTCTGGATTGGGATATGAATTACGAGGAGTATTTGCATCTAGTTTAATAGGGTATAGACCCTGTCAAAGAACAAATTTGTGCAAAAAACTTAATTCGTGCTGGAGTACCTGTAGAAGAAGCCTATCAGGTCGCACCACTGCTAAAAAAGCTAGACCGCTCACCTAATGAGGAAGCTTTAATCAGAAGAGTTTGGCAACGAGTGAGAAGCCAATAGTCACCTCAACCACTTGGGCATTATTGATGAAATCCTAGCGGTCATAAGTATGTGTATAGGATGAGCGGCTAAGCAGCGAGTGCTTCAACTCTAGACGCTTAGTGGGTGCTGGGGGCTGCCAGCTGATAAAGAGCAGTAGGGGCGATCGCACTATATGTGAGCACCAAAACCCACTTCTTGACAGGGCCAACTTCCTCCAGCAGGCGCGTGGGCAACGTTTTTTTGCTTTGTTACGCTCAAGCTACAATCGAGGTACAACTTTAGTTGTACAAAGGGAATAGTGATATGAAGCGAACGCTATATATCCCAGACGAGCTATGGGCACAACTTGAAGAATACCTGCAAGAACACCCTGAGCAAAATCCTTCAGGCGTAGTCCAAGCAGCCCTGGAAGAAAAGTTGCGACCTAGAAACGGCTCAAGGCTGTTGGAACTGGCTGGAATTGTAGAGGATGCGCCACCTGATGCCTCAGTTAACGAAGACTATGTTACATGAGACGATTAGTTCTGGATGCGGGGCCGCTCATTGCCCTGTTCTCTGCTAAGGATGATTACCACGAGGTTTGTAAGGCTGGTTTTGCTCAATTGCCAACTGTGTTTGGCGAGGTGCTGACACCTTTGCCAATCCTATTTGAGGTTTACAAGTTTGTGGCTCGCGAACAATCGTCCTATGTCGCTCAGAAGGCGCTGTCTGTTATTTGTGATGATACGCTGGTTGTTCCGTTGGAACTGAAAGCATTTCAGAAGATTTACAGCATGGTATGTCAGATGCCTAAGTGGAAGGGCAGCCTGGAGGATGCAGCTGTTGTAGTGACGGCTCAGCACTATAATACAAGTGTGTGGACGTTGGACTACAGAGACTTGCATTGGTTTAAGAATCTCCATCTGTGGACACCGTAGCTAATGCTGAAAGGTTGGCAAGCTCATAGCGCAATTGTGAACGGCTGTGGTCATCAGCGGTTGGTAGGGACTGCTGGGTACTGGGTAAACGGCCTGATGGAGAAGAGCAATGCCTACCGGTCGGTCTGAGAGAATGGCAATTTGAAGTACTGCACCGCGAGTCTAAGCAGGTTAGTTATCGGTAGGGCGGTATAATTAAATGTTTTGCAAAAGCCTTAGTCTATCTGAAACTGGTATTCTGACCCCAAGAAGACTTGGAGATTGGTTTAATGACCGAACTGCGTGCACTGATTTTTGATGTTGATGGAACTTTGGCAGACACTGAGCGGGATGGTCACCGTCCGGCATTTAATCGCGCCTTTGCTGAAGCCGGGCTAGATTGGGACTGGTCTGTCGAGCTGTACGGTGAATTACTCGCGATCGCTGGTGGAAAGGAGCGCATCCGATTTTACTTGAACCAGTACCGACCGGATGTAGAGCCACCTACCAATCTAGACAGGTTTATCGCTGACCTTCACGCTGCCAAAACCAAGTACTACCAAAAACTGGTAGTCGAGGGTGCCGTCCCCTTACGTCCTGGCGTGAGGCGATTGCTAGAAGAGGCTCGAACACAAGGAGTGCGCTTGGCGATCGCCACTACAACTTCATTACCAAATGTCACCGCTCTGTTACAACATGCCCTTGCCCCAGACGCAGCCGAGTGGTTTGAGCTGATTGCAGCGGGTGATATCGTGCCTGCCAAAAAGCCAGCGCCAGATATTTATCAGTATGCGCTGCGGGTGATGGACTTGTCGGCGCAGGATTGCTTAGCCTTTGAGGACTCACACCAAGGTTTGAAAGCTGCAGGTCAAGTAGGCTTGAAGACGGTTGTTACTGTTAACGATTACACCCGTTCCCAAGATTTTTCCGGTGCTAGGCTGGTGTTAAATCACCTCGGAGAACCGGATCAACCATTTACTGTTCTCGCTGGTGATGCCGGGGATACGAGTTACTTAAATTTGGCCTTGGTGCATTATTTGCACGATAACTAACCTGGCGCTTACCAACAAGAAGTCTCCGAGTCAAGGAAGAGAGCAATCTTTGACTCCTATTCACTTACGTGCTCCGGAATCACCCAGTAGTAGAGGGTGGATTCCTCTTTAGTCTGTATCTCCATCACCTGATCGGGCTTCCAATCACCCATATCAAAGTCATGGGATACGACGCGTGTGCCCGGTTTCAACTGGCGTAATAGCTCTGGTCGCAGCCTGAGGTTGAGATGCGGCAGCAGGTAGAGAATGATAACGGTAGCCTCGCTGAAGTCACTTTTAAACAAGTCTTGTTGGCGAAACTTCACGCGATCGCTGAGCTCTGCTCTTTGAGCATTCTCGTTTGCTTCCTGGATGCGCTCCAGATCAATGTCGATACCGACGCCACGAGTGCCGAATTGCTCGGCTGCCGCGATCACGACCCGTCCGTCCCCGCTGCCCAAGTCGTAGAGAATGTCTTCTCCGGTCACCCCCGCCAGGGTAAGCATTGCTCCGACAACCTCCTCAGAGGTCGGGATATAGCCAATGTCGGGCTTGCGTTCAGTCAAAGCTTCATGCGTCCTTCTTTAACACGATTATACGCTGCTGAGAATCAGCAATGAACATCAAACGCATCGGGACTTGTTTCAAGGAAGCGAAAAAGGAGACGTTGATGCTCAGGTGAACTTCGTTGCCCAAATCTTGGGAGTGGCTGCATAACCAGATCCGATTGATATGGATCTTTTGTCCTCAACAATTTTTTGCAACACAACCTGTCGGCGTAGCAAATTGAGCGCCTTACGCTCAATCTGTCGCACCCGCTCATGGTTAATATTGAGGCGATCGCCTGTTTTGACCCGAGAAAGCTCTTGCCCATCCACCAGACCGAAGCGCAGCGCCAACACATCCCGTTGCTGTGGCGTTAGCTTTGCCATCAGCGGCTCTAATTCCCTAGGTAGATTTGACTTGATCACATACTCTTCTGGTGTGGAACTGGTGTCTTCTAACACCTCTCCCAGCTCAATATCCTGGTTATCTCCCACACGTGCATTCAAGGAAACCGGCCTTAGCGCCCGCTCCAGGTATTCTCTCACCTGCTGGGGTGTTAATTTTAGTTCAGCCGCTAACTCGTAACCTGTGGGGCTACGTCCCAGCTGTTGGGACAGCTGGAGCTGTGCTCGTTTAATTTCGTTGATCTGCGAGATCACATTAATAGGGAGGCGAATCGTCCGGCTTTTTTCGTTGATTGCGCGGGTTATTGCTTGTCTGCACCATTGGTAGGCGTAGGTAGAAAGTTTGAATCCTCTAGTTGGGTCAAACTTTTCCACCGCCCGTGTTAACCCCATCGTCCCTTCCTGGATCAAGTCCAAAAATTCCATATTGCGCTTCGGATACTTCTTGGCGATCACAACCACCAACCGCAGATTCGCCTCAACCATTTTCTGCTTGGCTCGCTGCCCATGCCCTAAAGTCTTTAGCAATTCGGCTTCGCTGATGTGAACATGCTTTGCCCACTCCTGCGCAGTCGGTTCGCGGCACAGGTTCTTCGCTAGAGTCCCTTTGGCTTCCAGCAGCAACATCATTTGTTGCACTTGCGTGCCGTAGTCAATCTCTTGTTCACGGGTCAGCAGTGGTACACGCCCGATTTCATGCAGATAGGTGCGAACCAGATCATTCATTTTATCTCTATCTATAGACTGAGACTACAGGTGTTTGCCTTGCTTTCATCAAAGCTTATCTACCCATAACAACTTTGACAATCGGTAAAAATCAGAGAAAAATCATTAAAAAGTCATAAACTTTTTCAGTTATAGTTGTAAACAAGTTAGAGAAAAGCCTAGGCGATTAGTCTTTCAGAGCAATGATTAAGAAGGATACTCCACTATCTCCAGAAGCACTGGTAAAAGAGGTTTGCCGCCGTATTCGCGTTGCCAGGAGCTATTGGGATGCACATAATAACGCAGCCTGCCGTCATGAGCGCGAGCGAGCCCTGCAACTCTACAACACATTGACGAAGGAGCAAAAAGAGCAAATCCCCCAGGTTCTGAGGGTTTGGCTCCGTTACCGATCTGAAAAATATTTTGGTCCACACAGAACTCCGCCGGGCGAGCAAAGCAAAGCTAAGCATAAACGGAAGAAAAAATGACCGAAAACGGGGTGTGGAAGAAGGGGGTTGCTTTCTTTAGGGTGTGGGGACGAGTATCGGGGGAAGGCTTGAGCGCATTGACAATTCTACGTGAGTGATGAAAAATCAAATATAATTGCTATATGTGGGGAGCCAAGATTGACTTAAAGTTACTTTTAAGAATTGATATTTTAAATGTAAACCCTGAAATCAGCCTGTGAGATGTGCAAAAATATTTATTAACAGCACATATGGGTTTAATTAAATGAAAAGTTTTTCTCAGATGAAATCATCGTTTCCCCTTAATCAAACATTCGAAAAAATAGAAGAAGCTAAACTGGGCGAAATGCTAGTCCGCAAAGGATTGATCACTCAAGCTGAACTAGCTCAAGTTTTAGGAGAACAGCATATTATGCTGGGTCAACTAATAATCCAGTCAGGATTAATTTCTGAAGTTGAACTATACGAAGCTTTAGAGCTGCAGCATGGTAGCAATAAAAAGCTAGGTGTAATCCTGATAGAGAACAATCTAATTTCTCAATGCCAACTCGAAAAAATCCTAGAAAAACAGTACTGGCGAAAGAAAGGTTTCTGGCTAATTTCATAATTTAACAGACAACTTCCGTGCGCCAGACCCGAGTTTCGTCTGCTTTAAGGGCGTAAAAACTGTTTTGCCTTCAAGTGCATCGCGTGAAAGCGCTCAACATGAACTCCAGGGTTGACCTTGTCTTCAGAATCGATAGCCCGGTAGAGATACTTCCACTCTCTTTTGACTTCAATATAGGTCTCGTCAACCCGCGCTCTCATTAGTTAGTCTCAAGTGAGTCGGCCAGATAGCAAAGTAATCGGAAGCGCAAGCCAACTATTTGTTCGTATAACGGGTTGAGCTTGCACAACGGCGGCAGGTGAAAGACTGTGCGACCAAAAAGTTTAATGTCCCGCTCGAATGGACATTGGGCTGGGATGAGCTGGCACAACAATTGGGCTACCTTGGGGTCGTGAATTTCTAAAGCATCCAGCCATTGGCGTACAGGACGCAGTAGCTCGAACTGTTGACCAATCTGCAAAGTGTTATTAGTTAGTGAACTGGCGATGATTTTCATGGTTGTTAAGTCGAACGCTTGAGTGGAGGTTTTAACGTGATTGGTTGCTAACTGCTTTAGTTACAAGATTCAGCTTCCACCATCCCGATAGTTTTGACCACCGAAGAACTGGTACGTTAAGCACCAAACTTAAGCTTGTAAGCTTGACATCGAGCCAAACACAGAGCTAGCGATGAGTGAATTAGCCGCTCCACCCAGTTTGTTCTCGGCCACCAATAACCGATACGTTAAGCACCAAACTTAAGCTTATAAGCTCGCCTTACCCACAACCTACCCGAAAACGTGTCCGAAGAAAGCTGTTACTTCTGCCCAGGCAGAGTCAGCGGCAGCAGGATCGTAGCGATGACCGTCATCGCGCACATGATTGTGTCCTCCTGCTCGCCATTACGCTCAAGTACTTAGAAATGTGTTAATTGTTTTCAATAATTCCACCGCTGTGTAGGGCTTGGACAAAAAGGCTTTGACGCCAGCGCTCCTAGCTGCATTAACCTTATCACTTGAGGCTAGGCCGCTGACAGCAATAACTTTGACATGCGGATTAATTTTTTTCAACGTGCGGATGGTGGTTATACCATCCATAACTGGCATCATCATATCCATCAACACTACACCAATTTCATCCTTATGTTGCGCATACAGTGCGATCGCCTCAATTCCATCACTGGCTGTACTCACCTTGTAGTTGTATGTTTCCAACGATGTCTTGGTAACCTGACAAATGGCGGCTTCGTCATCAACGACCAGAATTAATTCTCCGTGTCCTATAGGCAGTTCGAGTTCTTCCACTTGCTGCGTTTGGGTTCCCTCCACCGCTGGCAAATACAACTTAAATTCGGTTCCTCTTCCCACCTCACTATCTACATTCACAAAACCACCGTGACTTTTGATAATGCCAATCACCGTTGAAAGACCAAGCCCCGTGCCCATGCCTTGCTCTTTAGTGGTGAAAAATGGCTCAAAAATTCTATCCACTATTTCAGCAGGAATTCCAGTGCCAGTATCCGCAACAGTAATGACAATGTAGGGACCAACTTTGGCATCAAGATTCATTCGGACATAGTTTTGATCAATGAATTGGTTTTCTGCAGAAATACTCAAAGTACCGCCGTGTGGCATCGCATCGCGAGCGTTAACGCAGAGGTTCATGAAAACCTGATGCAGTTGTGTGGCATCTGCACAGACAGCCCAAAGGTCTTGCGGTATAGCCATGTAGAATTCGATGGCTTTGGGAAAGGTTTCTTTGGCAATGTTTTTAATTTCCGAGATCAAGTGCCTGACTTGAAGAATCGTGCGCTTTCCTTCGACTCCTCGCGCAAACGACAGCACTTGCTTGACCAAAGCCGCCCCGCGTTTAGCACTTGTTTCCACTGTCATCAGCAGCCTTTGCCTCTTCTCATCGTTGAGTTTTGCCTGCAGCAGGAGTTGAGCTGACGCAATAATTGGCGTCAACACATTGTTCAGGTCGTGGGCGATGCCACCAGCGAGTGTGCCGAGGCTCTCCATGCGCTGGGCGCGGAGAAACTGGGCTTCGAGTTGTTTTTTGCGTGTGATGTCGGTGTTGACAACGAGGATTGATTTGGGTTGCTCCTCCAGATCGCGCACAAGTGTCCAGCGGCTTTCGACGATGATTTCCTTACCGTCTTTTGTCACTTGATGCAACTCACCATGCCACTCCCCTGTATCAGTAACAGTCTTCTGGGCTTGTTTAAATTGAGGTGGAGTCTCCTTGTACAAAAGCGAGAGAGAATTTTTTCCGACAGCCTCTTGTGGTGTCCAGCCGTACAAACGCTCAGCCCCTTTGTTCCAGAATAAGATTTTAGTTGTTAGAGTTTGAACGCGAATCGCATCTGTTGCAACATCGAGCAGAGCAGCTTGTTCACGAATTTTCCGTTCCGCCTGCTTGCGCTCGGTGAGCTCGGTTTGTGCTTGCTCGAAGAGTGTAGATTGCTGGATAGCGATCCCTACCTGCGTCGCCAATTGCTTGAGCAAATCGATCTCTAACTGCTGCCACTGTCGTGCTGACAAACAGCTGTTAGCCACGAGCAATCCCCACAACTCTTCCCCTTGCAAGATTGGTACCACCAAATCGGCCCTAACTTGAAACTGAGCCAGAAAATCGATGTAACATTGGCTTAGACCCCCTGCATAGATATCCGCTGTGGCTTGGGTACGACCTTGTCTATAGGGCTCGACATAACTTTCTGCAAAGGAGGAGTCTTTGAGTCTGCTTCCTAAAATAGGTTTCCAGTCGGCACCTACAGATTCTACGACCACAACCCCACCCCAGTCTGGTTCGAACCGATAAATGAACACGCGGTCAACCTGGAGAAACTGCCGCACTTCAGACACTGTAGTGTTAAGAATCTCATCTAGGTTTAAAGACTGGCGGATGCGTTGGGCTATTTCCACCACCAGTCGCTCCCGCTCGGTTCGCTGTCGCAGTGCCTCTTCCGTTCGCTTGCGCTCGGTGATTTCAGCCAGATATTCCCCCCGGCTCTGGAGTTCACGCCTGACCCTCTGAGTGTAGTTTTGGAAGAAGTTGGCCAAACCAGGCTCGTCCTCCAGTAAGGCAGCGAGATTGTCCTGGACTCGCTTGTCTGCTTCATACTCAATTTCGGGGTGGGCTTCCATCCATATATGACACGTCTTAATGTAAGCTATAAAAGTAACTAAGTGAGCGTAGGTACTAGGCCCCAGAATCCGGCGCAGCTCCTGACGGCAGTACTCGGCCTGGTCATGTTCTAGGGAGATAAATATTGAACAGTAGAGTAAACTCTCTTCAAGTGCTGAGTTCGGCTCTGGCCAGCCCGTCAGCATCCCAGGCGTAAGAGTGAGCACCCTGAGGTATTCGTCGATGTCCTCTTCAGTTGGGTGAGGTGATTCAAGCAGTTCTAACACCTCCCGTGCCTTCATTCCTAGGGAATGCAAGGAGCAACTATGGCAGATTAGGCAGTAGGGCACGGCACAGTAGCGCGAGAGGTATGCCGAGAGCTTTTCCTTGAACAGGGGCGACAAAGGATTATTGACATAGGCATTCATCGTCTGTTGCCATAAGTTTTCCAACACCTGTGGGTTTGCTTGCGCCGGGCCAAAAAAGGGTGGGAAGAAACCAAATTTCTCCTCAATTTCTACCTTAATTTCCTCACTTGTTCGCATAGGGTGCCGGAGGGCTTCAAGCCTTGCCGCTTCATTGTTAGACAGTACAGCTTTCATCAATTTTTTTCTACTATTATTCAATTGCGGCTCCCCTCGTATTTCTTAGCCAGCGAGTAGCCTTGCGTGCTATATGTAAAGTCTTGCTTAACCAATTACAACAGTCTGTAACCAGCTTTTAATCTGGGTTTGAGTGCTTTATGTAAATCTAGGACTCTGGAGGGCAATCCGAGCATTTTGCTCTCCGTAATGTACGCTATTGATTGACTCAAACTTTACCAATTGATTTCAAAGATACTAGTTATTTAAAAAAGACACCTGTAACTATAGTAATACTTTCTATGCTGGTTAATATCAAAACATAAAGTTATGTAACTTTATGTAATATTTTTATCAAGGAAGTCATTGTAATGAAAATTGTTAAAAAAAATTAAGCAGTCGGACTAAAGGCAAAATAGATTCAGCCCTTCTAAACACTGATGCGGAAAACGTGATGACAACAGTACCAACCTCCCTAAGTTCCCCGATTAAAGCAAGAGCTGAGGATAGCTTGGCGATCGCCTTTGCCCCCTTGTCACTGGAGGAAGTCTACGCGCTAACGGATGATCCAGGTAATGGTGCGGTGGTGGTGATGAGTGGGATGGTTCGGAATCAAACTGATGGTAAAGCGGTGGTTGCTCTGGAGTATCAAGCCTACGAACCGATGGCACTTCAGGTGTTTCGTCAAATTGCCGCTGATATCCGCACAAATTGGCCTGATGTGAATCGGGTGGTGATTCATCATCGGATTGGGCGCTTGCAGATTGGGGAAATCAGCGTTCTGGTGGCAGTGGGTTGTCCCCATCGCTCAGAGGCGTTTGAAGCCTGCAGCTATGCGATCAATACGCTCAAGCATAATGCCCCAATCTGGAAAAAAGAACACTGGGGCGATGGTTCGAGCAGCTGGGTCAGTATTGGTGCCTGCGAGGGAGATGAGGAGATGGGGAGATAGGGCGATTTTGTTGCAATTGGAAAGCGCACTTTCTTGTAGTCTATTGCAGTTTGTAACTATTCCTGTATCCCATATCACTAATCCTTTAGACTGATTAGCAATTCATAATTTTGGGATATACGAACATATGCAGACGCTCAATCTAGGCTGGCACGATTATCTAGTTCTGCTTTCCTTTGCGGCTTCTATTGCTGGCCTTTTCTTGCTATCTAATCGCAAGACTCAAGCGGATGAGTTGGAAGAAACAGAGCAAACGCTATTTAGCATGAGCTTTTCTTACTGGATAGTCTACTGCGTGGCTGTCGGCATCCAAAAAATTTGTTTACCCGAATGGGACATCGTGCTGCTGAATTTGAGGCTAACTGCTGCCTTCTCTTACTTTTTGACTTTTTCTTGCGTCCTTAGTCTGCCGCTGAACAGGCTTGCCATGAGGCAGGTACAAGATTGACCGAGAACGGGGTGTAGGGTGTGGGGTGTGGGGTGTGGGGTGTGGGGTGTGGGGTGTGGGGTGTAGGGATAGAGTTTATGCCCACACCTCACAGGGTACTAGCCCCTAAATTTAAACCCACACTCTACACCCGCGTGCTTTTCGCCTACTCCACTGTCACCGATTTAGCCAGGTTGCGGGGCTGGTCAACATCTAAACCCCGACGTGCCGCGATGTGATAAGCCAACAGTTGCAAGGGAATCACCGTGAGAATGGGCGAAAGCAACTCTTCAACAGCTGGAACCGGAATCAGGTGATCAAACGTGTGAACCGCCTCCAAGTCATTCATGGCAGTGACGCCAATCAGACGGGAATCACGGGCTTTGGCTTCTTGGGCATTAGAGAGGACTTTTTCGTAGACACTACCCGGCATCGCGATCGCCACCACCGGCACCTTAGCATCCAACAGCGCAATCGGCCCATGCTTGAGTTCGCCTGCCGGATAACCCTCGGCGTGAATGTAGCTGATTTCTTTGAGTTTCAGTGCCCCCTCTAAGGCGATCGGGAAGTTAATCCCGCGTCCTACGAAGATAAAGTCTTGAGTTTCAGTAAAGGTGTGGGTCAATTGCTCAATATAACGCTCTTGACTCTCCAGAATCAGTTCAATTTGTGCTGGGAGCTGGCGCAAGCCTGCGATCAGCAGCTCGAGCCCTTTTGGGGAAACAGTCTGACGCCTTAGGGCTAAATCTAGCGCTAAGCAGTAAAACGCCATTAGCTGGGCGACAAAGGTTTTGGTTGCGGCAACTCCAATTTCAATCCCGGCGTGAGTATCAATAATATTAGGCACCATCTGGGCAAGCGTGCTTTCCGGGCGATTGGTAATCCCCAACAGTCGCGGCTGCAATTTAGGGAGTTGACCAGATCGGCGCTGTTGTTCCATTGCCAAAGCCGCCAGCGTATCAGCAGTTTCCCCGGACTGAGTGACGCCAATGGTGAGCGTATTCGGCGTTAGGGGTGAGGGTGCATAGCGAAACTCCGAGGCATACTGCACCATGGTGGGAATCCCCGCCAGTTGTTCAAGCAGGTATTTCCCCACTAATCCAGCATGCCAACTGGTGCCACAGGCAATAATTTGAATTTGTTCTAAATCCGCGTAGAGTTCAGCAGGTAGTTCCAGCTTCATTGGCATTTGGGACAGGTCACCTGGGTGCCAGTCACTGTTGAGGTAAGCTTCTAAACAAGTCCGCACCACTCCAGGTTGCTCATAGATTTCCTTGAGCATGAAGTGCTTGAAGCCCTGCTTTTCCACTAATACTGGGTTCCAACTCAGGGTGCGGGGGTATTTTTTCAAGCGCTCGCCCGCCAAGTTGAACACCTCAACTCCCAGTGGCGTCAGTCTTGCCAGTTCGCCATTTTCTAACGTCAGCACCGCACGAGTATGGGGAACAAGGGCAGTGCTATCGGAGGCACAGAAGAATTCTCCCTGACCAAAACCAATCGCTAAGGGAGCTTGTTGCCGCGCGATGATCAATTCGTCGGGGTAATCAGCACAGATGACGGCGATCGCAAACGCCCCCTTGAGTTTATTCACTGTATGCCGCACTGCCTCTAGGAAGGGAGAGGGGGTGAGGGGGTGAGGAGCTTTTCGCCTGCGGGGGTTCCCCCCGTTGAGGCGACTGGCGTGGGGTGAGGGGGTGATAGATAAAGACTGAGAGATTAGGTGGGGGATGACTTCTGTATCGGTATCAGAGCGGAACTCATACCCCAGGTGTTTGAGTTCAGAGCGCAATTCGCGGTAGTTTTCAATAATGCCATTCTGAACCACCGCCACTCGCATTGCCGTATCCATTTGAGGATGGGCGTTGTACTCTTCTGGCTTGCCATGAGTTGCCCAGCGAGTGTGTCCGAGCCCAATTTGGGCGGGGTTTTCTATCCCAGCTAGTTTTTCACGCAGATTGTTGAGTTTGCCCTTTGCCCGGACGCAGTGGATATCACCCTCCAATACCGTGGCGATTCCGGCGGAATCGTAGCCCCGGTACTCTAGTTTCTCTAACCCTGCCAGCAAAATTTCTGTAGCCGCTTGAGTGCCAATATAGCCAACGATTCCGCACATGAGCGCAAATGCCTCCTTTACACACCCTGTTTTCTAACACATACAAGGGCGGTAGGGAAGCCGTCAAGAATATTGATTGTTTTGTTTTATTAGCACAAAAATGGCGCTTATGCATACAAAAGCACAAAAAAGGGAGCAAATTGCTCCCTCTTCCACTTAACACCAGTCCGATTGTGAAATACTAAGAAAACAGAATCAGTCTAACGGTGTTTGCTATTAACAATCAGTACGCCAGACCCATACTGCGAGTGGTTTCAGCTCCCAGGTAAACCCGGATGCTCAAGAAGTCGGTGGGACAGGCAGTTTCACACCGCTTGCAACCCACACAGTCTTCAGTGCGCGGAGATGAGGCAATCTGTTGGGCTTTGCAGCCATCCCAGGGAACCATCTCCAACACGTCTGTTGGGCAAGCGCGGACGCATTGGGTGCAGCCAATACAGGTATCGTAGATTTTGACGCTATGAGACATTGAATCAATACTCCAAACGAGTTTTATTCTTAGCGGCAGACTCATTTAATCAAGCCATAGTTTACCGCAGCGTCTGAGTCTCCTTCAGCAAAAGGCTACAGAACTTTAAACTCTGTAACACCCAGATTGCTGGTTGCGGAAAAGTTGGGCTCAGGGGCTAGGGGTCATGAGCCCTGAGCCCTTTTACCACCATGTATCCAAACAGGCGGGTAAATACGCCTGCTTCAATCTGGTTTACCTCACTGTCTCAACGCTTCGGCCTCGGCATCATAGAGAGGTATGAACCAAACACTGATAAACGAGAGCAAACCGAGATTACCTAGACCTCTGGCACTCATTCGTTGGCAACCCTACCAAGAAATCGAAACCCTGCGCCGTCAAATGGAGCAAATGTTCAACGAACTGGCAATCGCCAATCGTGAGCAAACGACCTGGAAGCCTGCAGTTGAGCTGAAAGATACAGAGGATAGCGTAATTTTACGGGCGGAAATTCCCGGTGTTGAAGGTAAAGACCTGGATATTCGGGTGACGCCTGAAGCAGTAGCGATCGCTGGTGAGCACAACTACGACAAGAAAACCGAAGAGCGGGGCTACTTCCGCACCGAATTCCGCTATGGCAAGTTCAAGCGTGTGATTCCCCTGCCAGTGCCGGTGCAAAATGACCAAGTGCAAGCCGAGTTCAAGGATGGCATCCTGACGCTGACACTGCCCAAGGTGACTGAAGCACGTCGCAAGGTGGTCAAGATCAATCTGGCGGATACCACCCCTGCCACTCCAGAAGTTACGGGTGAGCAAGCGGCTGTTGCCAACCACAGCACCCCAGATGCTGAACCAGCATCTGTCTAAAGTCAATTAGCTTGGGAAAGTTCCTAAAAACAGGCTCGGCTTTGACCAAGTGATCTAATCAACTAGCCGCTCTCAACGAGGGCGGTTAGTTTTTGAATGTACAAAACATCAGCACTCTCGACGCCAACTCCTTCAGGCGCTCGGAGGTCAAGCGCAGCGTGACTCTGCTTTTGCTGCACGCAGGGTGTATGAGAGGAGTGGGGAGCGTAACAAATTTATATGTTTTGTAGTGTGCGTTTGAAAACTGACTTAATGAGAATGAGCAACGATAAACTGACGATTCGAGCGTGTTAATTCTCAATAATGTCAATCAACAAAGTTTTACTTAAATGTAGCACAAATCATATAAATCTGTTAAGCTTCCTGTCTATCATCCGTATTTCCTGAGCCAGTTATTTAAAACTCCAGTCAAATTTAGAATTGCTGAGTGGGACTTTCCTTTCAAGTAGTTAGTCGCACATCGCGTTAGAATTATTTCCTGATATTGATTCGCACATAAATTTATTTTTTTTATAATGGAACTACAGCAAGAAAATACCCAGCCTTCAACCGCTCTGCCGCCGCAAAAGGCAATAGGGCAAATGGCATCTGGCTATATGGTTTCACAGTCGCTTTACGCTGCCGCCAAGCTTGGGCTCGCTGATTTGCTCAAAGACGGTGCAAAGAGTTGCGAGGATCTGGCATCTTCAGTCGGCGTACACCCACGACTCCTTTATCGACTAATGCGTGCGCTTGCTAGTGTGGGAGTCTTCGCCGAGCAAGAGCCGGGTTATTTCACCCTCACACCTTTCGCCGCTTGTCTCCAAAGTGATGTTGCGGGCTCGATGCGCGCCTCGGTGATTACGTGTGGTGCGGAGCTTTACCAAGCTTGGGGAGATATCCTTTATAGTCTGCGGACTGGAGGGAGTGCTTTTGAGCATTTGTACGGGATGCCAATGGAACTAAACCAAGAAAATACCCAGCCTTCAACCGCTCTGCCGCCGCAAAAGGCAATAGGGCAAATGGTGTCTGGCTATATGGTTTCACAGTCGCTTTACGCTGCCGCCAAGCTTGGGCTCGCTGATTTGCTCAAAGACGGTGCAAAGAGTTGCGAGGATCTGGCATCTTCAGCCGGCGTACACCCACGACTCCTTTATCGACTAATGCGTGCGCTTGCTAGTGTGGGAGTCTTCGCCGAGCAAGAGCCGGGTTATTTCACCCTCACACCTTTCGCCGCTTGTCTCCAAAGTGATGTTGCGGGCTCGATGCGCGCCTCGGTGATTACGTGTGGTGCGGAGCTTTACCAAGCTTGGGGAGATATCCTTTATAGTCTGCGGACTGGAGGGAGTGCTTTTGAGCATTTGTACGGGATGCCATTGTTCCAGTTTTATGCTCAAAATCCGGAATCGGGAAAGATGTTTGACGAGGCGATGACGAAGTATTCGTCAGCCGAAAACTTCGAGATTGTTGCAAGCTACGACTTCTCAGGAATTCACAAGCTGGTTGACGTCGGCGGTGGGCAAGGGAGTCTAATTGCCTCGCTCCTCAAAGCTAACCCAAAGATGCAAGGCATACTCTTCGATCGACAGTCCGTGATTGAAGGCGCAAAGAATTTGACCGAGGTGGAGGGAGTCTCACAACGCTGTGAACTGGTTGGGGGAGATTTCTTGGAGTCTGTGCCCAGCGGTGCCGATGCCTACATGCTCAAGCACGTACTCCATGATTGGGATGATAAAAGTGCGATCACTATCGTCAAGAACTGTCACCACGCCATGGTAGAAAACGGCAAGCTTTTGGTGATGGAGCAGGTGATTCCGCCGGGCAATGAACCCTGCTTTGGTAAGTTTACGGACCTGACGATGATGGTAATGTTTACAGGGGCGCGTCAGCGTACAGAGCCAGAATATCGAGCGCTCTTTGAAGCTTCCGGCTTCAAGCTGACCAAAATCGTTCCTATCCGAGAAAACGTGAGCCTGCTCGAGGGGATCCGCGTGTAGATCGCCCCTATGGTCTAGGCATAGTAGCCTTACTTTTTATAGCCGTACTTGTTTTTGCTGCTTATACAGGAAATGGAACTCTTGCTAAAAATCTAATAACTTCATTGTTCGTTGGACTTGGAGGGATAGGTATAGTTGGGGGTGGGACAAGTCAAAAAACAATGATTAATTTTATGTCAATTAAATCAATTAATTGTGCATTTAAAAGCCCAAAAAAACTTATTTCACGCTCTGAAAAGCTCATCATTACTCAAAAAATTCAGTTGCTGCATTCAGAATTGAATGCAGGCACATATCGTATAAATCGTTACACTCGCATGGTTGCGGTACTACCCGCTCAAATGCTATTTGGTTGTACCGCTCAAAGAATTTTCTCACTTGACGTACTCCTCCTGATTCAATCAGGGGGATTCTCAAAAGATGTTACGAGGCAGGATGAATCCGTGCCTCTCCACCCAACTTCGCTGCGTCCGCGACTCTTAACTAGACTGTTACCAGTCCCCGTCAGACCGTCTCCACAGGCATTTTCAGAGCCCACGATGCGTCCCACCGCTCTTCCCCCCACGATTTCTAATCACTTGAGCTGATGCAACATCTCTATGTGTGGTGTATCCACATTCCAGACATGAATGAATTCTGTCACTGAGTTCTTTCTTTCCAGTGTGAGTATCACAACTAGGACATACTTGCGAAGTATAGTTTTTGTCCACTTTAGAAAAATATACTCCGCGCTGACAGCACACCCATTGCAGGATAGTCAAAAACTGACGAGTGTTGGCGGACAGAGTACTCTGCCCGCCAAACTCTCGACCAAAGCCAGCGTCTAAGGTGTGTTTGCCTAGCATTCCTTTAGCCCACGTCCGAAAATCAATATCCTCAACAAATATCATTCCAGCTTGGTCACAGAGTTTATGAGCCAGCTTGAAGTGAAAATCTTTCCTGGAGTCAGTATTTCTTTGATGCAATCGAGCAATCTTCAAGCCTAACTTACGTCGATTATTGGAGCCTTTGATTTTATGCTTTAATCGGCGTTGTGCGCGAGTTTTGCGGGAAGCACAGCTACATCGCCAACTCGCTTAGCAATTTCAGCTCACGTTGCCTTTCCACAAAAAATTTAGGGCGTTCGATAAGTTCGCCGTCAGAAGTTGCCAAAAATTTATCAAGTCCTAAATCAATTCCAAGCGGATATCCAGAAGGCATTACATCCGGTACACTCACTTCACACTCTAAAGCAAGCATGATGAAGTACCCTGATGCTCTTGCGTTCGATTCGAGCTTGCTTAATCACAAACCCATCTGGAATATCCCGTGATTTAATGAACTCCACTACACCTAGCTGAGGCAACTTGATAAAAATGCCTTCTATACAGTTTTTTAGCATTTGTGGAAACACAAAGGAACGCATTCTAACGCGGGTTTTGAACCTAGGAAAACCCATTCCTTTACGCTGCATGTCCACAAATGCAGTCTCTAACCGTCTTAAAACCTGTTGCAGCATTTGAGCATTCACGGTTTTGAGTTCAGGATATTGATCCTTTGCTTGGGTTAGAGACTTACACTGTAAAGCATAATTAGGGTATTGCGTATCAGCACGGATGATGAATTCAGAGATGATAGAACAAGCGTCAATCCGACACTTACGAGAATTGAGCCAGTCAATGCGATCCCGCAAAGCATAGTTCCAAACTTGACGACAGATATCCAGCGTCCGCTCAATAAGATTGAACTTGCTCTACTGTCGGCTTCAGTTTGTACTCGTAAGTTAGGTTTAGCATGTCGATCCGTTATTCCTACAAAACAGTATAGCGCTTTGTAGGTTAAAATAACAATAGCTTTTACGATGGGATTTATCCCCTCTCCTCGCTTTCACGAGCAAGGGTTAGAAGGAGGGTTTCGGAGCAGTAGGGAACTGGCATCCCCCCGGTTAAAACACGGGGGCTCTCAGCATTGATTTTGTAGTATCCGGATCAAGTCAAAAAAGACTTGCCGCTTGATGAAGGTACAGCACCGGCGCTCCCCCACCTTGTACACCAGGTAGGGCGTGCGAGAGGCGTTCCTGGTGAAGCCGACGCGCTCAACCTTGATTGAAGCGGCAACTAAGGGGATTATTTCGGGGGCGACAGCGCCTACCTAGTCGCAGTTGAGAGCCCCCGTCTTTTAAGCGGGGGGACGCCAGTTCCCTACGGAGGGAAACCCTCCTTCAGGACTGGCTCGTGAAAACGAGTGAGGGGATTTATCCCCTCGTGTTAGCTATGATTATTTTATATTTTATACTGAGTAAATTGACTTTTGTCAGTAATAAAACATAGAATTATTTGACAAGGGGCTGACGTCAAGTGGGGGAAAGTTATGGGGCTCAACTAATTGTAATTAATCTGCCGGATTTTGAGACAGAGGTACTGAAGTTTATATGTCAGCGTTCTAACAGTTTGTATAATCAGGCGATTTATTTCGTGCGACGTAACCACGAAATGACTCATCCAGGATTGCTGCCGAATGTACCTTACGGTGTGCTGTGCACCGAACTTAAAGATTTATGGAATTACTCAATGTTGTGCGCTCAAGCGGCGCAGCAGGTCATAAAGTCGGTACATGAAGCCTTTGATAGTTATAAGGGTCTAATGTCGGTTTGGTTGACAACATAGACGCGCCCCTGGATATCCACCGCAACGCCTGCTGGGCCGCCTTCGGGGAAGGACACGGGCAGCTTGATGATCGTTTGCTGCCCCGAAGGCGTGCGCTTGGCGATTGCGCCTGCGAGGGCCAGACTGACATAGATGTTGCCCTTGTAGTCAACAGCAACATTCTCAGCGAATTGCAACTGTGCCGGATCGTAGGACTCCACTACCTGCACGTCGCTGGGCGCGGCTGTGACCGGTGAAACCTGCGGCAACAGCGACAGGGTCAGCACTGCAAGCGTCCCGATCAGAGTTTCGGCCCTTATCCAAAGCTCTTTTTTTAAGTCCTTGAGATTTCTTGCCATATCTTCCTCAAACCAGGCCAGATACAGATTAATTGCTGGGAATAATAAAGTCAATACCTTCTGACGGGGCGACAACATAGCCTGAAACCCTTAGAGGATGTCTGAAAAGTAGAGAATTTAATTTTTGTATATCTAGACTACAGGAGTTATGCCTCGAAACCCCTATCGAGCGTGATCTAACCAACGAGCAATGGGCTATGCTTGAACTACCTCAAACTTCTCTTGTGATCTCTTTGCCTGACCAGTTGTAACTCTGACTCGGCTTGAGTTGCGTCTGTTCGAATGTGCGATTCGACTTCAGGGAGACTTGGAGAATGGGAGTACTCCCAGTTTTCGTTTGCTAATACCAACAAGCAAGTCCCAGGCCTTGTGGATTGCTGTAATTAAGAGGATAAAAACCACATAGACAAGCGAGAAGAGACTATCATGCCTGCCTCCCCAGACTGTGAGAGCGATCGCAATCAGACCGACATAAGACGCTGTTGGCATGATGAAGCGCTAGAACAGGTAGGTTTTTGCCCAAGTAGCTTGAAGGTGACCTATGACTGGTTGTATCTGTCGGGTAGCGTTAACCAGTCCAACTACTCCCAAAAGCAGAATTTCAACACCGACAAGCTTGGGATTGTGATCGGGAATCAATAACAACCCAAATGTGCCGCTCGAAGATGTGGCAGGATCGGTTGGTGAATTGATCGCTGCGTTTACCTCGTCGCTTGCCGTTCTTCCTGATCTCCGTAGACTCACAGTATATGACATCAGTTTATCCCTCTATTATGCAATGCCCAGGATTGCTATAGTGTTGAGATCAGGCACTGGTACTTTATAAATGCGCCTAATTTTGTACACAAAGCCCGGTTGCCATTTGTGTGAGGGTTTACAGGAAAAGTTGGAGCAGATTCGAGGTCTGAGCTTTGAGCTTGAAATCCGGGATATTACCACCCGTGAAGATTGGTTCCAAGCCTATCAGTATAAAGTCCCTGTCCTTGGTAGAGAAGCTTCGGCTCGTTCCTCCTCTAGCAGTGACACTAGTACAAAGCCAGCCGAAGAACAGCTACCCCGTCCTTCCCCCCGCACCACGGTGCAACAGCTGGAGCAAATGCTACAGAAATATATAATAACAAATGACTCACAATAGGCGCAGTAGGTGTTTGTGAGGAGTTACTTATATGAAATTGCGCGAGTTGTTAGCAACCGTCGAGAGCGTTGTGCAACTGCCCAATCATCCGGCTCTGGAAGCAGAAGTGAAGGGGTTGAAAACTAATTCCCATGCTTGCCAACCAGGAGATTTATTTATTGGAATGCCGGGAACGCGGGTGGATGGTGGAGAGTTTTGGGAGAGTGCGATCGCATCAGGTGCTGTAGCTGCCCTCGTTTCCCCCCAAGCCGCCCAGAAGAAAGCTGGGGGAGCAGGAGTTTTTTGTGTCATCTGTGCTGCCAACATGAACCAAGCCTGTGCCCAGGTAGCCGCTGCCTTTTATGGCTACCCAGCGCAACAGCTACAATTGATTGGCGTCACCGGCACGAATGGCAAAACCACGACCAGCCATTTAATTGAATTTCTGCTCAGCCAAGCCCAGGTACCCACAGCCCTAATAGGAACCCTCTACGCTCGTTGGGCAGGCTTCGAGCAAACATCTGCTCACACAACGCCTTTTGCGGTGGAACTGCAACAACAGCTAGCGGCAGCGCTTAGAGCTGGGTGCCAGCTGGCGGTGATGGAAGTCAGTTCCCATGCGCTGGCTCAAGCCCGCCCCCTGGGCTGCCCGTTTGAAGTTGCAGTGTTTACCAATTTGACTCAGGATCATCTGGACTTTCACCGCGATCTGGAAGACTACTTCGCCGCGAAAGCCCTTCTGTTTAGTCCCGACTATCTTAAAGGGAAAGCGGTGATTAACGCCTCGGACCCCTATGGTAAGAGGTTAATTAATCAAATCAACCCAGAGCAAGTGTGGAGCTACAGTGTCCACGACTACTCAGCTGATTTGTTCACGTCGTACCTAAACTATGAGCCAACTGGAGTCAGTGGGATGCTGCATACGCCCAATGGTGAGGTTGCCTTTCGCTCACCTCTAGTGGGTCAGTACAATTTAGCAAATTTGCTGGCAGCGGTGGGTGCAGTATTACATTTGGGGATGGATTTGGAATTAATTGCCCAAGTGTTGCCCCAATTTCCGGGGGTGCCGGGACGGATGGAGCGAGTGCAGCTTGGCATAGGAGGGCAGGATATCAGTGTAATTGTGGATTATGCCCACACGCCGGATAGTTTGGAGAATTTGCTCCGAGCAGCGCAACCTTTTATTCCAGGAAAGATGATTTGTGTGTTCGGGTGTGGAGGTGATCGTGATCGCACCAAGCGCCCCAAAATGGGTCAAATTGCCGCCGAACTAGCTCACCAAGTGGTCGTTACTTCTGATAACCCCCGCACGGAAAACCCGGAAAGAATCTTGGCAGATATTTTGGCGGGGATACCAGCGACAGTTGAGCCGGTGGTGATAAGCGATCGCGCCACCGCCATTCGTACCGCCATCTTGCAAGCCCAGCAAGGAGATGGTGTCCTGATTGCTGGTAAAGGTCACGAAGATTACCAGATCCTGGGAACCGAAAAAATTCACTTCGACGACCGAGAGCAAGCACGAGCTGCTTTGATGCAAAGGCTTTATAGGAGTCAGAAGTCAGAATGAACAAATTGGAAAGCTGGATTACAATTTGTGATGTGTTTTGATCTTTTCTCCTGACTCGGAGACTCCTGACTTTTTTTGGTAAAGAGAAAGAATTTTTTGCTTTTGCCTTTTATGGATGTCTCCCTTTACGAGCTGGTTGTCACCACTGAACCGCCTCCCCAATCAATGCCTGTCAGTCCTGCCACTCTTCTATCACTGCTTGGATCTGTGATTGACTTGCTGATTGAGCAGCAGATTTCAGCCACGCTTTGGGTCAAGTTCCCACCCGGACAGATGTGGCAAGCAGAAATTCAGCGCTACCGCTCTCAGGTGGGTGTGTCTCATGCTATCTACACTTGCAATCTCCACACACAGGATCCAGCTACCGTGACTGAGATTGCCAACGCTCAATATCAGTCACCGCTTCCTGGTAGCAGCGGCTCTTACACAGCACCCTACCCGGAGGTTTCAGTCCAGATTGCACCGACAAGCAAACTCAGAGGCGAGTATTTCCTGTTAGTCTTATCCCCCCAGTTTTGTGGTTTAATTTTGGCTCATCGACCCCGCATCAGGCGGCAGACTGGGGCAAGAGAAACCGCTCAAAAGATAGCCCAGCCGAGGCAATTGGCTGTCTGCTCGTTTGAGGGGCGGGTAATTCAGCGGGTGCTAGATGGCATTAAACAGGCGATTCTTGTTCAGTCAGATGCAGATGACTCTGACCTGTTGGCAAACTGGGATTCCCTTTTGTGCTGCCCACCAGCGCCTGACCCATTCCTAGTGGGTCAACTCTTAGCTAAACAAATTCAGTGCCAAGAGGAAATCTGGCGTAGTGCCATTACTGACCGCGCCGCTGCCTTGCAGCTGCAAAATCAAGCAGTGCTTAACACCCTCAGCCTCAAGGATGAATTCTTAAGCAATCTGTGTCAAGAACTGCGCACACCCCTGACCAACATGAAGACAGCCCTGAGCCTGCTGAATTCACCTCAGCTCAAACCTGCTCAGCGACAGCGCTATCTGCAGCTGCTCAATACCGAGTGCGATCGCCAAAATTCGCTGATTACTGGTTTTTTGGATCTGGTGCAGCTCGACCGTGTGGCGGAGCAGACAACAGTGCCGCCGGTACGCCTCAGCGACATTGTGCCTGGGGTGGTCAGCACCTACCAGCCTTTAGCCCAAGAAAAAGGTATCATGCTAGCCTACACAGTGCCGCAGGATCTTCCAGAGGTTTCGTGTCTTAGCGCTTGGCTCAAGCAGATTGTGATTAATCTGCTGCACAACAGCATTAAGTTCACCCCGACTGGAGGTCAAGTTTGGGTGCGATCTCGTCTTCAGGGCGATTATGTCCAGTTGGAATTCCGCGACACTGGCATTGGCATTCCCACCAGCGAAATTCCCAAAATCTTTGACCGCTTTTATCGGGTTCGCCCAGCCGCCGGTGAAGACGCTGGCGGTGCTGGGTTGGGCTTGACGATTGTTCAGCAACTCCTACTGCGCTGCAGTGGCTCTATTTCCGTTAAAAGCAGGCTGGGTGAAGGTTCTGTCTTCAATGTGCTGTTCCCAATTGCTGATTTAACCCCACAAGAGGAGTCTCGGATTTAACAAACTGAGGTTCCTTAAGCTGACTCCCGTGAGTCATTTGGCAACGCAGTGTGCCGCACTCAGGATGGTAGCGCTTGAGGATGTCATTTACCTCGGCGGTTAGTTGGTAGTTTCTTTACCCGGACGATAGAAATCTGTACTTCTGACCTCCAACGGCAGGAAAATTGTCAGCACTTCACCTTGGTGAGGACGCTGCCGCACGATGAGTTTACCGCCGATGGCTTGAAACAGATGCTTCGTCGCTGTTAGATTGAGACTAATGTTACCAGTTTCGGGTTGGAACGTCAGCAGCGGGCCTAGAGACTTTCGGGCTGGCGGAACTGGGAATGGTTCTGCCGGGCCGCTTGCTTCGGACTGGCATTGGGGCAGCAGTTGTAACTTCAGCTGGTCTCCAGCTGGGATAACATGCACCTGAATATGGCTTCCAGCTGGTAAGCTGCGGGTGAAGTTCTCAATTAAGCCCGTGAGAACCTGATCCAGCATGATTGGATCGCTGACTACGGTCGGCAATTGTTGGGGTAGGATAACATCCAAAGTCAAGTTCCGCCGATTGGCCTGTTTTTGCCAGCGGGGAATGCTCTGCTGCAAAACCTGAGACAGGGACATCGCGGTAAGCTGAGTCCCAGAGTGCTTGACCATTGATGTTTCCAGTTCCGCCGCCCGGAAAAGCAACTCCATGCGATCAATTTGCTCAGTACACTCGTGGTCGATGATTTCCAAGCGCTTGATCACGTCGGTCGCCAGGTCGCGCCGCTTCAGCAGCAGGCGAGTCAGGGTGCGAATTATCGTCAGGGGTGTGCGGACTTCGTGAGCAAATGCCTGTAGCAATTCCACATCTGGGCGACTGGGGATAGCCTCAGGTTTCAAGCCCAAGGGGCAGTGGGGATAGCCTGGGGTTGAAACCTCAGGGGGGAGTGGGGACTCAAAACCCCCATCTAGCCCCCAAACCTTAGTCGCTTCTACCTCTGGTAAATGCTTCAGTAACAAGCGGCTAAATTGCGTCACCGTCCGGTAATCGGGTGCCACTGGGTAATATTGATCGACTAAGGCATCCAACTGCGACAGAGGAAAGTGGGGACAGCTCAGCACTACCCGCGCCCGGAGCGATCGCCAAGCCGGCTCGACTACCTCTGGTTCAAAGGAAAACCGAAATGTTGGGGTACCCGTGAGGTCTTCTCCTAAGACCATCACCAGACTAAACCCAGCTGTTAAAACCAAGCAAAACTGTTCAGTCGAGAGCGGATCACCAGGTAGCAAGGGCAGTACTTGCCCAGTCTTGGGGGCGAGGAACGCGGTGGAGGACATTTGTGCCTTAGGCATCGCTGCTGCCGGGGGCAACTGAAATGGCGCCCCCGCTCTTGAGTGCAACGACTCCAGCCTCAAGATCCACGTTGGGAAGCTTGACAGCATGTTGTGACTCAAGACTGGCACAGGACCTGCAAACACCAATCCCTGAGCTGGTGGCACATCTGCCGCCTTTGAAGGCTTGTCTGAATCAATCCTTTCGAGCAACAGCTGTTCCAGAGCCGCGATCGCCACCCACCACTCACGCTCAGCTTTGACACGTTCGGGCGCCAATTCATTCTTGGAGCTTACAGGCGAGGTGAAATCGCCCCTACAATTTTCTGTTGCTGCCGTCCACTCTGCTTTTGGACTCGGACAGTCTTTCAGGGTCGATTCACCCAGAGATAAAATTTCACTTAAAGTTGGCAAAATCCATTTGTTCACCAGTATTCACCCGCTATCACCAACTAGCAACTTGCACCTACTACTACTTAAGAGGTTATAGGCATTTGTGCGCTGGCAACAGCCGTAGAACCGAACCCATCGGTCGCAATTGCCGTTGGTTGATAGAAAGAGCGCTCTCTCGTGCGCTTGCATCACCAAATCTGACTTATCCCTACTTTAAATTACTTCCCACCCCTCTATTGATAGATGCAATAATTACACCTCCAGACTGATGATTGTCCCTGACAAACAAGAAAAACTACCATTAGCACAAATAAACCAACAGATTTGGTATTAATGCCGACTTTGTTGATTCCTGAATTCGAGGCGAAAAAAATGACTTTAGGTCTAAATAAGCGGGCAGTCGGTGTGTTTTCCAATCGTAGAGATGCGGAACACGCGCTCAGTGAGCTGAGAGATAGTGGTTTTCCGATGGATAGGGTCTCTGTGATTGCTAAAGAGGCAGACCAAGATGATCAGCTTGCTGGTGCCGACATGAGCGATCGCGTCGGAAATAAAGCCGATGAAGGCGCTAAAGCAGGTGCCGTCACAGGAACTGCATTAGGAGGTCTAGGTGGTTTGTTAGTCGGTCTTGGCGCTTTAGCGATTCCAGGAATTGGTCCGATTATGCTAGCAGGAGCTGGGGCAACCGCCTTAGCAACGACGCTTACAGGCGCTGGCATTGGAGCTGTAGCCGGTAGCCTGATTGGTGGCTTGGTTGGTTTGGGCATTCCTGAAGAACGAGCCAGGGTTTACAACGACCGAGTGTCTCGTGGTGAGTATCTGGTGATAGTGGACGGCACAGCAGATGATATCCATCGCGCCGAAGCGGTTCTGAGCCGTCGCGGTATTCAGGATTGGGGTATTTATAATGCACCCAACACCGCTCCTGCTCGCACTGATTACGACGTTGACCGCTACAATACACCAGGCGTTGCTGCCGCACCTGCTGGTTATATCCCTACTACCCCCACCCCACAGACAATGGGCGCGGTCGGTGGTTATATCCCTACTACCCCCACCCCACAGGCAATGGGCACGGTCGGTAGACAAATGCGTGGCGTAGGCGTCTTTGCCAACCGTGGAGATGCAGAATCTGCCCTATCCCATCAAAGAGATTCTGGCTTTCCAATGGATAAGGTTTCTGTCATTGCTAAAGACGCAGACCACAATGATCGGCTAGGCGGTGCCGACATGAGCGATCGTGTTGGCAATAAAGCTGATGAAGGCGCTAAAGCAGGTGCGGTTACAGGAACTGCTTTAGGAGGTCTAGGTGGTTTGTTAGTCGGTCTTGGCGCTTTAGCGATTCCAGGAATTGGTCCGATTATGCTAGCAGGAGCTGGAGCAACAGCCTTGGCGACGACACTTACAGGCGCTGGCATTGGAGCTGTAGCTGGTAGCCTGGCTGGCGGATTGGTTGGCTTAGGCATTCCCGAAGAGCGTGCCAGAGTTTACAACGACCGAGTATCCCGTGGTGAGTATCTGGTGATGGTGGACGGCACACAAGAGGATATCCATCACGCCCAAGGGATTTATAGCAACCAGGGAATTCAGGATTGGGGTATCTATGATGCACCCGGCATCGCTCCCACTCGCACTGATTATGGCGCTACTGCTACACCTGCGGTTGATACCACTCGCACCGCTTATGGCGCTACTGCTACACCTGCGGTTGATACCACTCGCACCGTTCACCCTGGTACCGTTGCTGAGAATGATCCCAAGGTGATAATTGTTGACCGTCGTGACGAGACTCTCTAGGCTTTCCAAATGACGACAGTCTAATCATCTCGAATCGAAGATTGCAAGGAAAATGCTGATTGACTGATAAAATTTTTGAAGCGCAAGCTTCAGCAAGAGCTTACTAAGTTTTGATTTTAGATTCTAGAAGCCTTGCCACGTAAGGCAAGCGGAGCTGCACCGCTTGCCTGGCTCAAAAACTTCAGCTTCTAAAGGATTTACCAAGTACAATTTTTCAGCAAGGAATTTTCGTACGACCCTATCTGGGTCATTCAATTCGGAATTCCTTGTATAAACAAGTCGCTCCTCCAACTTACACCCAAGTCAATTAATCACTTGATTTTCAAGTGGGAGATCCAAAGATGAAAAAGCTTATTCCCTTTCTAATCAGTGGCGTCCTTGTTGTTGGTGCGGTTGGTTGCCAAAGCACCTCTAAGACGAGTACTGACGCTCCCAACAATCCTAATACTAATGAAAGTCCTAAAGCGTCGGACGCCAACTCAACTAAGGCTACCCAAGATGACGCCCAAAGCCAAATTCGCAAAAACCAGCTCAATAATGATATTCGAGCTCGTGAACAGCGAAATAATGCTATCACCGGCGGCAGCGCTACAAACAGAAACGAGGGCGACCTACAAAGCGAAGTTCGCAGCAAGTTGGAGGCCAATATCCCAGGCAGTAAGCTAGCAATTCAAGCCAAAAATGGGTCTGTGGTTGTATCAGGAACCGTTCCTAATCAGGCGGATAAGGGTAAGGTTCAATCCTTAGCAACCCAAATTAAAGGTGTCAAGAGCGTGGTTGATAAGACAACTGTTGCTCCGGCAAAAAACAAGAGCTAAAACAACAAAGGTGAACGGTAAGGCGTAGTTCTTCACACCTAAGACAAAAGAGTCTGTCGCTTTTAGCAAGTGACAGGCTCTTTTTTTTGATTCAGCTGAGCTAATTTATAACACTCAGAGCGTCCACTAATTGCTGAATATGATCCGGCTCGTGGGTGGCCATGACTGAGATCCGAATCCGACTCGTGGGTACCGTTGGAGGACGGATGGCTGGGGCAAAAATGCCAGATGTTCTTAGTTTCATTCCAACTGTTAGGGCATCAGCTGCACTTTCGAGCCCAAAGCAGAGAATCGGGGACTCAGAAGGCAGCAGTTTGAGGTGGGGCAGTTGCTGGGCAATCAGCTGTGAGAGCCTGTAAACATTGCGCCAGAGCAATCGCACCCGTTCCGGTTCTTGTTCGACTATGTTGACTGCTGCCAATGCCGCCGCTGTATCAGCTGGTGAAAGAGCAGTGGTGTAAATCCAGCTTGGTGCCCGATTCCGTAACAAGTCAATCAGGGCAGCTGAGCCAGCTACATACCCGCCCAAACTCCCCAAGGCTTTGCTTAGGGTGCCAACTTGAACCAGCTGGCGTCCTGTACAGCGAAAGTGTTCCACACACCCAGCCCCAGTCGCTCCCAGTACCCCAGTGGCGTGAGCTTCATCGATCAGCAGCATACAACTGAACTGTTCAGCTAGATCCAATAGTGCTGGTAACGGACACAAATCGCCATCCATGCTGAAGACGCTATCGCTCAGAATCAGGCAGCGTCGGTAGCGATCGCGCTGTTGATTGAGCTGGCTTTTCAAAGACTCAACATTACAGTGAGGGTAGTCGATGACGGTTGCACCACTGAGGATGGCGCCGTTTTTGAGACAGGAGTGATTGTATTGATCTGACAAAATCAAATCGCGCTTCCCTACTAAAGCGGAGATCGCACCCAAACAAGCCAAATATCCAGAACTGAATACTAAGGCATCTTCGGTTTGTTTGAGGGATGCGATCGCCAGTTCCAGTCGTCGGTGCAATTCCCGATCACCACTGAGTAATCTTGAGCCAGTGCTACCAGCGCCGAATTCTTTGGTAGCGGCAACAGCGGCTTGAATCAGGCGCTCATCCCCCGCCAACCCCAGATAGTCATTACTGGCAAAGTTGATCAGCGATCGCCCCTCCAGCTGCACCACCGGCCCAGGGCACCCTTGTATCGTTTGCACAGAGCGATACCAGTCAGCCCGGTGAATCGTGGCGAGGGATTGTTCTAACCAAGCATAAGGATTAGTCTGCATAGCCAAACTGTAGGCTCTCGGTAAAATTGTCTGTGCCCCTACTGTGGGGTTTTCCAGAGCTAGCAGATCAGCAATCACACCAGCTTCTTCTTCTTTTGAGCCACACCCCGCGCTGAAGCGGCGGGGATTCAGGCTAGAATTTGGGTATAGCTTTTCGCCCGGAGTTGTCTGCCAGCTTGAAAGCGAGGTAACAACTCTGCATCCTGCTGGCTGTTAACTATTAGCGAGATTTCTGTAGTAAAGGATGTCGTCTTGCTCCGACCCAACTTTAATTACCTCCTACTTTATTTATGAGTTACTACTATATACAATATGCTAGAAGAAACCTGCTGTCAATAGATTCTTTCCATATACAGCACTAAAATGAAAATTTCTGGCAGGCAGTACACGCATAACAATCACTCTTTTGGTTCTGCAACAGTTCACTTAGTCTGGATACCAAAACGTCGGAAACCAGTACTTGTGAGTGACGTGAAGGCTAGGTTAAGCCAAATATTGACCGAAGTAGCAAATGAGAAAAGATGGATTATCAAATGCTTAGAAATCGCTCCACACCACGTTCACTTGTTGGTAGAATACGACCCAAGCACGCCAATAAATTCAATAGTCAAAGCCTTTAAGGGTCGCTCGTATCGATATCTTAGACAGGAGTTTCCCCATCTTCTTAAGTTGCCTACTTTTATGACACTACTGGCAAAGTAAGTTCAGTAATCATTGAAGCTTATATTAATGATCCACATCATTACAAGTGAAAGCGGATAAATCCGCTCGTGTCGCCTTTGGGCCCCGATCTGAAGATGCTCTCTCTACCACGCTTCCCGTCATTCTTGGTGTAATCAAACCAGTCCGTTGTTTCTTTGCCACGACGCTACTGTCAATTACCAGCAGCATCAACGGTTCCGATCTTCTGCAAGAATATCGGTCAAATCAGGCATTATGCCCACACGGGCTGCGATCGCTTCTCGTCTTCGATCAATTCGCTCCCAAACCTCGGCTTTGGGTCGCTTCTGGTGATGCACAGACTGATCCAAAAGTACCACAATCTGTTGATTAACTGAGCGACGTTCGCGCTCAGCAATCTCCTTGAGCTATTGGTAAAGATCGTCAGGAACATCACGTAAACTTAAATTTGCCATAGTGCCACACCAAATTTGACATCACTATAATAGCATTATGCTATCACAACAATTCGTACATTTGCTCCAGCAATTACAACGGCAAGTGAACCCCAATCCGCAAGGACTAACAAACTTCTTCTTGTACCAGGTTTAGCTCGGTAGTTGGATTAAAACCAATTTCATCGCCACGTTTTTTGGCTGTTAGTCATATCCTCGCTTTCTGATGATTCGAGAGGTTATATGCAAAAAATATCTGGAATCAGATTCGGTTGCAGCGTAGGTATGTCGCTGCTTAGCGCCTCATTTGTGATCCGAAACAGTTCCGTAAATTAAAATCACATATAATAGTATCTGTGAGTGAACCCGCCAAAAAGCAACCGGGACGACCCCGCAGCGTTGAATCGCATCAAGCCATTCTGCAAGCAAAGAAAGGAACTGCTGGCAGAAGTCGGATTTGAGCGTATGAGCATGGAGGCGATCGCCGCGCGTGCTGGAGTTGGTAAACCGACTATTTACCGGCGCTACAAATCGAAAGAAGAACTGGTTGCGGATGCGATTGAGAGTTGTAGAGAAGAGTATGTCATCCCTGATACAGGTAGCCTTTGGAGTGATATTGATGCGCTGATCAACAGTGCTGTACAAATTACATTCAGCCCTTTGGGACGACAGACAGTTGCCATGATCATCAGTAGTGCATCTAGTAATTCTCAGTTCGCTCAGGTCTACTGGACAAAATACTTGCAACCTCGACGGCAAGCCTTTGCTGTCATATTTGAGCGAGCAAAAGTGAGAAATGAAGTTCGGGCAGATAAAGATCCTGAACTAGTCTTTGACTTGATAAGTTGAATCATGCTCTATGCTCTCGTCTTTCAAGCTACGGCTGAACCTTTGGAAAGATATATCCGTCGTGCCTTGCATCTTATTCTTGAAGAACCGTAGGGCTCTCGAAAAATGCTTAAGTGCCAGGGTTGGCGCAGCGATCGCTTTGTTAAGTTGAGTCAAATTTATGCCGATTATCGAGGCTGAGAACCTGAGCAAAGTCTATCCAGTAGCCGTCAAAGAACCCGGTCTCAAGGGGACGCTGCTCCACTTCTTGCGCCGCACCTACCGCGTAGTGGAGGCGGTAAAGCAGGTTTCCTTTCAAATCGAGGCTGGGGAAGTTGTCGGGTTTTTGGGTGCCAACGGGGCCGGAAAAACCACTACACTGAAGATGCTCACAGGGCTGATCCATCCCTCCGCAGGTCGGTTAAGAGTAGCCGGATACGTCCCCTTCCGGCGCCAAGTCCCCTTTTTGAAACAAATCACGCTGGTTATGGGGCAAAAACAGCAGCTGATGTGGGACTTGCCAGCGCTGGACTCCTTGAAGATCAACGCCGCCATCTATGGACTTTCTGACAAAGAGTACCGGCAGCGAGTCGGTGAACTGACAGAGATGCTTTCACTTGAAGGCAAACTAAACCAGCCCGTCCGCAAACTTTCCTTGGGCGAGCGCATGAAAGCTGAACTGCTAGCAGCACTTTTGCACCACCCCCAGGTATTATTTTTAGATGAACCGACGCTGGGACTCGACGTCAACGCCCAAGTGGGGGTACGTGAATTTCTGCGCGAGTACAACCAGCAATATGGAGCCACAGTCCTCTTAACCAGCCATTACATGGCCGACATCACTGCCCTCTGCAAGCGGGTGCTGCTGATCCACCAGGGACAGCTGATTTATGACGGCAGCCTGGAGGGGCTGCTGGAGCGCTTTGCTCCCTACCGCGAGGTGCAGGTAGAACTCGCCCGCCCCCGACCTGAGGCTGAATTGTTGCCCTACGGAGAAATTAAACAGGTGCAAGGTCAATTGGTGCGTTTCCTCGTGCAGCGCGAGGTGCTTACCCGCACAGTGGCTCGGATTCTAGCGGAGTTAGATGTGGTGGATTTAACCGTGACTGAGCCGCCAGTAGAAGAAGTAATTGGTCGTGTGTTTCGCGCGGGGGTAGTTTGATGAGTTCGGTTTTCAGAAAAGCCAGAGTTTTGCTCTTGGCTTACTATGCCTATATGCTAGAGTACCGGGCTGAGCTATTTTTATGGGCTTTGTCCGGCACCCTGCCACTCATCCTGATGGGAGTCTGGACGCAGGCGGCCCAAGGTGGAAGGTTTGGGCTCTCACCTGTAGACTTTGTCCGCTATTTTCTCACGGTCTTCCTTGTGCGACAGTTCACTACAGTTTGGGTGATCTGGGAGTTTGAGAAACAGGTGGTGGAGGGAAAGCTTTCGCTCTTGCTGCTACAGCCGCTCGACCCAGTCTGGCATCACGTCGCATCACATTTATCTGAACGGCTTGCCCGTCTGCCGTTCGCATTGGTGCTGGTGGGTTTGTTTTTCACACTCTATCCCCAGGCTTTCTGGGTGCCGAATGTTGTGAGGTTAACGCTATTTTTACTGACGCTGATTTTCGCCTTTGCCCTGCGCTTTCTCATCCAGTACACCTTTGCCTTATTCGCTTTCTGGACTGAGCGAGCTACCGCGATTGAGAACTTCTGGTTTTTGTTTTACCTGTTTCTTTCGGGTCTGATTGCTCCGCTGGAAATGTTCCCTGCCTCTGTGCGCGAGGTTGTGCTTTGGACGCCGTTCCCCTATTTGATTCATTTCCCTGCAGCTATTCTAATCGGGCTACCAATTGACGTAGTGCGAGGGTTTTTGGTGATGCTGGGTTGGGGGATGCTATTTTTGGTTTTGAACCGCTGGCTGTGGCGGCGGGGACTGAAGCAGTATTCAGGGATGGGAGCTTAGGTGAATTCATCATGATCTTTAGTATGTGCTTTACCACGGCACGATGCCATTTTCACCCTTAAAAACCACCTGTGGGACCATCCTCTGATAGGGTCGCCAAACGGACTGGGGCGGTTGCACCCTGTTGTACAGTGCGTACACCTCTGTTACCATTGATCTCAGTCGCCACATAACCAGGGTCAGCAGAATTGACCTTGATTGGCGTATCTTTGAGTTCGTAAGCAAATTGAATGGTCATGGCATTGAGTGCCGTTTTCGATGAGTTATAAGCCAGCAGTTTCGTTTGCGCGTATTCGTAATTGGGGTCACTATTTTGTGTCAGTGATCCTAATCCGCTAGACATATTCACAATCCGCCCCGCCTCAGACTTTCGCAGTAACGGCAACATCGCCTTAGTGACAGCAAAGATGCTAAAGAAGTTAGTCTCATAGGTGCGGCGCAAGACTTCAATGTCCAGTTGACTCGGCGGTTCTGTGTCGAGCGCAATCCCCGCGTTATTGACGAGAATATCGAGCTTACCGAACTTGTTTTCGATCTGGCTTGCCACTGCATCAATGGTTGCTTGCTCGGTCACATCGAGCTGCACAGCATGTGCATCAATCTGTTCAGCTTTTAGCTTCTGTGCGGCTTCGCGACCGCGCTGTTCATCTCGTGCGCCAATCAAAACCGTAATTCCCTGTGCGCCCAATTGCCGCGCAATTTCTAGTCCGATGCCTTTGTTTGCGCCCGTAATGAGTGCAACTTTACCAGTTAACTTGCTAGACATAAATTCTCCTCAGTGAGCAGATTTTTACTTTTCAGAATTTGCTTAGATTAAGTTGTCTTTTGCATCCCGTTCCTCAAACACCTCCTTAGCGGCAGCAATCCCATTCAGGGCAGCGGGAAACCCTGCATAGACCGCCATTTGTAGAATGGTTTCCACGACTTCAGAGCGAGTGCAACCGACATTCAACGCACCGTGAATGTGAACTTTGAGTTGCGGTTGGGCATTTCCCAAAGCGGTGAGGGCGGCAACCGTAGCAATTTGTCTCGATTTCAAGTCCAGTCCGGGACGAGAGTAGACATCCCCAAAGGCAAATTCGATAATGTAGCGTCCGAGGTCTGGAGCAACCGTTTTCAGGCTCTCAATCACCCGTTCACCTGCTTCAGAGTGAATTTCTTTCAGCTTTTCCCAACCCCGCTCATAGCGGTCTTGTTGGCTTTCTGATGGCAGAGTGTCCATGATCATCTCTGTAGTTTTGTTTACGTCAACGGAAGAGGGCTTAGATTTGAATGAATTGTTACTTGCCTGAGCAAGAGGCACAACGAGCTGAGCGATTGGCAGCAAAACTGCAACAATTAGGAATTGACCCAGATCAGGTTTGAGGGGCTTTAGCAGTTTGAAACGATACTTGGGTGTGTTGGGGCTGTTGTGGAGTGCTGCTGTAGCAGCTGAAATGGAGTACAGAGTCAATTTCATCTTAGCGACGCTGACCAGCCTGGGCAATCTTTCTGGCAGCGTGTTTGGGCTATTTTTGTTCTACCGCACTGGCTACACCTTCAAGGGGTGGACTTGGGAGCAAGCCCTTGTGGTACTGGGCATCTTTACCGTGCTTCAAGGCTTTTCCAGCACCTTCCTCGCCCCCAACCTGAACCGCATCGTTGGACACGTCCAGGAGGGCACGCTGGACTTCGTGCTGTTAAAGCCGATCAGCAGCCAATTTTGGCTTTCCACCCACACAATTTCACCTTGGGGGTTGCCAGACTTGGTTTTTGGAGTAGTGCTGATTGGCTACACAGGTGGACGGCTCGGTTTGAAAATAAGCGACTACCTCCTCAGTGCTGTTCCACTTGTGTTTGGCCTTGCCAGCCTCTACAGCCTGTGGTTTATACTAGGAGCAACTAGCATTTGGTTTGTTAAGATTTACAACGTCACCGAGGTTCTCAGAGGTCTGCTGGAAGCTGGGCGGTATCCTATGGTGGCTTATCCCACTGCTTACCGTTTTTTCTTCACCTTCATTATCCCTGTAGCGTTCCTAACCACGGTTCCAGCTGAAGCGATGCTCGGTCGTGTCCAGGTTAACTGGGTGGTAGGTGCAGGAGTGCTGACGCTAGGGCTACTATTTGTTTCGCGCTTTTTCTGGCGGTTTGCCCTGCGCTTTTACACCAGTGCTTCTAGCTAGTGCAGCGGGCTTGCTTGAGATTTGCCACCTGAAACTGTTACTTTGGCTTGATTTTAGGGAACGTTATAACTATGCCCCTGAGATTTCCTAGTTAACCATTATACTTTGGACTTTGTCTAAAGTCCAGAATCATTTTGGGTAAACCAAAGGCGCTCATGAGGCTGATTTAATTAACTCAAGTTCCCCACCAGCCGTGAATAGCAATTCTCCGGACACAAACAACCCCCTTAAAGTATTTATGGAACAGCGCCTGCAAGAACTGGAGTGGGATTTTTCACGCCTAGCAGCCTGTCGGAGAAAAGTTTAAGCTGTCGCCATGAGGACATTTAAGCGCCTCAAGTTGAAGGCTAGACAGACGAGACACCACTCGCCCGCTGCTTTGGTCAACCCTCGCAAGGA
>JAABUX010001081.1_pt1 | contig 42632 bp, 40 predicted proteins | sample 5561851 | NCBI WGS metagenome assembly JAABUX01 (sample SAMN10711883, study PRJNA513361) | rock metagenome | isolation source: Antarctica rocks | place: Antarctica: Victoria Land, Richard Nunatak red sandstone | collected 2016-01-03 | reverse complement strand
CAACGCCGCTTTCTGCTCAACCGTCGCAACCAAAGGAGACCGACCAGACATAACCGCTACCCAGCAAACACCAAAGATGATCCGCCATTACCACCCGTGCGTAGGCCCGAGGAAGCCTGCTTAGCCATCTTTGCGGCAGGGTCTGAACAGCAGGCGCTGGTGCATGCTTGGCGCGAGTCCTATCAATCTTGCCGGCGGCAAATGGCCGCGGATGGCTTGCGGCCTGAGTGGTTCGGCACCCAGATCACTGTGGCCGATTTCGAAGACGTGCGGCGGGCGCTCGGAATCGACCGCTGGAATGTCTATGCGCTGTCCTATGGCACGGCAGTCGCCATGACGATGATGGCGCTGCATCCGGAGGGCTTGCGCGCCGTGGTGCTCGACTCGGTTTTCCCCCCCCGATCCGCTCCCGGCGACACTGCCCCAGACCTTCGGTCACGCGTTACAGACGCTGTTCGCCGCGTGCCGGGCTGACTCGGCTTGCGCGGCTGCGCATCCTGACCTCGCAGCGGCCTTCAGCGAAGCGCTGCAGGACCTGGACGCCGAGCCGCTGCCTGTGCCCATGCCGCCCGGACTGGGCATTGAGACTTTTAACCTGCGCGCCCAGGTCTTCCGGCTCATCGTCAATCGGGCGTTGTATTCCCGCCAGACCATGGCCGCCCTGCCTTCGTTCATCGATGCCGCGCGCGATTGTCAGCCAGCGGCATTGCAAGGGCTGATCGGCAACATTGCGCAAGGTTACTTGGCCACGTCGGCAGGCGACGCAGCGGCGGTCGAATGTCGGGACAGGGTCAGTTGGCAAAGCTCTGCACCGTCCGACGATCCCGGTGACCCGCCGGTGAGCGCGTTCGTAGCCGGAATGTGCAAGGGCTGGTCGGAGCCCGGGCCGCCCCCGCTGGTCGCCGAGACCACCGGGGTGCCGAGCCTACTCCTCGCAGGAGCTATCGACCCGATCACTCCACCTGCGTTCGCCCGCATTGCGGCGGCTGGGATGGGAGCCAAGGCGGCGGTCGTCGAGTTCGCTCATGTCGGCCATGGCGTCCAGCAGTCGTCAGCCTGCGGAGAGGCTCTGGTTACGGCCCTCATCCGCGACCCATCCGGCACGATCGATCCAAGCTGTGCAGCGCGCATCACCCCGGTCAGCTTTCGATAGTCCTCAAGCCGCTGGCGGTGAACGAGCATCTGCTTGCGGCGCCTGGGACGATGTCCGCAGTGGGATCGGGCTGCGGCTAGTGCTGGTCAGGCCAATGCCGACCGCCTTCTGCTCCGACCAGTTCGCCCCTCTTTTTGCCCAACATTGCAAAGAGCGCTTGCGACGCGGTGGTCCAGGGGACGCCAGATGGGATCATGGCTTCCATATCACCGGGTTGCCGCGCCAAGGCCGGCTGGCAATGACTAGGGCTCATTGAGTGCAGCAGCGTGAGGGCCGAAGTAGGAGGCGCTCGATGTCAGCGCCGGCCTGTCCTCCCTACAGCGAGATCCGCAGCTTCGCCGCGATCTCCCCCACGATGCCGCGGCGGAACGCCAGCACGCACGCCATGAAGATGACGCCTTGCGTCACCGTCACCCACGACCCGGCGCCGGCCAGCGCGTTCTCGGTCCAGACGATGATCCCCGCGCCCACCACGGGTCCGAAGATGGTGCCCATGCCGCCCAGCAGCGCCATCAGCACTACCTCGCCCGAGAAGGCGTAGTGCACGTTGGTCAGCGTGGCGATGCCGAACACCAGCGCATTGGCGCCCCCTGCGATGCCGGCGATGGCCGTGCTGAGCACGAAGGCGATCAGCTTGTAGTCGTCGGTGCGGTAGCCCAGCGAGGTCGCCCGCGGCTCGTTCTCGCGGATCGCCTTCAGCACCTGCCCGAACGGCGAGTGCACGATGCGGTGGATCAGCAGGAAGCACAGCATGAACACCACGGCGACCAGGACATACATCGCCATGTCGGACTGCATGGAGAACAGCCCGAACACCGCGCCGCGCGGCACCTGCTGGATGCCGTCCTCACCGCCGGTGAACGGCGCCTGCAGGCAGAAGAAATAGACCATCTGCGCCAGCGCCAGCGTGATCATGGCGAAGTAGATACCCTGCCGCCGGATCGCCAGCCAGCCGAACACCACGCCCAGCGCCGCGCCGGCCGCACCGCCCGCCAGGATCGCCACCTCCGGCGTCAGATGCCAGTTCTTGGCCGTCCAGGCGCTGACGTAGGCGCCCATGCCGAAGAACGCCGCATGGCCGAAGCTCATCAGCCCCACGAAGCCGATCAGCAGGTTGAAGGCGCAGGCGAACAGCGCGAAGCACAGCAGCCGCATCAGGAACACGGGATAGATGAAGAATGGGCAGGCCACGATCAGCCCGACCAGCAGCAGCAGCGCCCAAGCCTGCGCGCTGCTGAACCCCAGCAGGTTGAACGGGCGCCGGGCGGGCGCGGCGACGGGTACGGCTGTGGTGACGCTCATGTCAGGCCGCCTTTCCGAACAGCCCGGCGGGCCGGGCCAGCAGCACGATGACCATGACGACGAAGATTACCGTCGCCGAGGCCTGCGGGTAATACACCTTGGTCAGCCCCTCGACGATGCCAAGCCCGAAGCCGGTGACGATGCTGCCCAGGATGCTGCCCATGCCGCCGATCACCACGACGGCGAACACGGTGATGATGAAGCTGCTGCCCATATTGGGGTTCACCGAGTAGATCGGCGCCGCCAGCACGCCCGCGAACGCCGCCAAGGCGACGCCGCCGGCATAGGTCAGGCTGATCATGCGCGGCACGTTGATGCCGAAGGCCTGCACCAGCCCGGGGTTTTCCGTCGCGGCGCGCAGGCGGGCGCCCAACTGGGTCTTCTCGATCAGCAGCCAGGTCAGCAGGCACATGCCCCCAGCCGCGACGACGACCCACAGCCGGTACATCGGCATGAACATGAAGCCGAGGTTCACCGGCCCCGACAGCGCCGCCGGGATGCGGTACGGCATGCCGGAGCTGCCGAAGGCGTTGCGCGCCAGGCCCTCCAGGATCAGCGCCAGGCCGAAGGTCAGCAGCAGGCCATACAGGTGGTCCAGCTTGTACAGCCGGCTGATGACCGTCTTCTCCAGCACGTAGCCGAACGCGCCGACGATCAAGGGCGCGATCACCAGGGCCGGCCAGTAGCCGATCACCATCCAGTCCGGCACCGCCAAGCCCGGCGAGATCATGCCCAGCCAGGTGTTGGGCGTCGCGATCATCCACGCCACAAAGGCGCCCAGCATGAACACCGCGCCATGGGCGAAGTTGATGATGTTCAGCATGCCGAAGATGATCGCCAGCCCCAGCGACAGCAGCGCGTAGAACGCTCCGTTGATCAGCCCCAGCGACAACTGCCCCAGCAGCAGCGGCAGCGGCCGGCGGAAGAACGCAACCACGTCCACCCCGCCGATGAGCTGCAATGCCAGCAGCGCCGCGACGATCAGCGCGATCGCGCCGATGGACCGCAGCGGCAGGCGGTCCCCCAGGGGTGCGGCAGTCGTGGCGGACATGGCCTCAGCTCCTGATCAGCGGGCAACCACCCTCGGCCAGCGGCTTCCACGCTTGGTCGGCAGGGGTGGCGACGACGAGCTTGTAGTAGTCCCAGGGGTATTTACTTTCGGCAGGGGTCTTCACCTGGAACAGGTAGGACGGGACCAGCGCCATCCCGTCCGAGCGGATGCTGGCCTTGCCGAAGGCGTCGTCCTCGGTCGGCGTCGCCTTCATCTGCGCAACGACCGCCGCGCCGTCCAGCGCCGCTGCCGGGCCGCCCATCGCCTGCACCGCCTTTAGGAAGTGCAGCGCCCCGGCGTAGCAGCCGGCATTGTTCATGTTCGGCGCGATGTTGGGCATCCGCGCCTGGAACCGCTTGGCGAACGCCCGGGTGCCGTCGTTCATGTCCCAGTAGAAGCTCTCGGTCAGGTTCAGGCCCTGCGCCTGCTCCAGCCCCAGGCCGTGCACGTCGTTGATGTACATCAGCAGGGCGGCGATCTTCATGGTGCTGGTCAGGCCGAACTCGGCCGCCTGCTTGATGCTGTTGATGGTATCCGCGCCGGAGTTGGCGAGGCCCAGCACCTTGGCCCCGCTGCTCTGCGCCGACAGCAGGAAGGAAGAGAAGTCCGACGTGCCGGGAAACGGATACGGCGACGCCCCGGTGACCTTGCCGCCGGCTGCCTTGACGAACGTGGTGGCGTCGCGCTGCAACTGCTGGCCGAACACGTAGTCGGCGGTGACGAAGTACCAGCTATCGCCCCCGGCCTTCACCATCGCGCCCCCGGTGGAGCGCGCCAGCATGTAGGTGTCATACGACCAGTGGATGGTGCAGGGCGTGCACTGGCTGCCGGTCAGGTCGGACGTCGCCGCGCCGCAGTCGAGCAGGATGCGGTTCTTTTCCCGCGCAACATTGTTGACTGCCAGGGCAACCGAGCTGGTCGGCACGTCCAGGATGATCGACACGCCGTCCTGGTCGTACCACTGCCGGGCTATCCCTGCGCCGACGTCCGGCTTGTTCTGGTGGTCGGCGAACAGCACCTCCACCTGCATCCCGCCACCGAACTCGGCGACGGCCTGACGGACGGCGTTGACCGACTGCATGCCGCCGATGTCGCGGTATGGTCCGGACTGGTCGTTCAGCACGCCGAGCTTGACGACCTTGGATTGGGCGCGGGCCCGGCGGGACCCGGCCGCCACGGGAGCGGCGGCGGCGGCGGCGAGCAGGGTGCGGCGGTTGAGCATGGCTCAAGCTCTCCAGGAGAACGAGGCGTGACAGGGCTAGGCGTGCACGAGCGGGCAGCCGCCCATGCCGAGTGGACGATAGGCCTCGTCGGGCGGCGTCGTGGCAACCAGCTTGTAGTAGTCCCAGGGACCCTTGCTCTCGCTGGGTTTCTTCACCTCCCACAGGTAGGCCGGGGTCAGCTTGCGCCCGTCGACCCGGATGGTGCCAGAGCCGAAGCAGTCGTCGTCGGTCGGCATCGCCTTCATCGCGGCGACGGCAGCGGCGCCGTCCGCCTTCATGAACGGCACGCCCTTGTCGGCGGCGGTCTTCAGGTAATGCAGCACGCAGGCATACGTCCCCGCCTGCACCATCGTCGCCCGGACCGCCGGGGCCTTCGGCTTGAAGCGTTCCGAGAACTTGCGGGTGCGGTCGTTGGCGTCCCAGTAGAAACTGTTGGTCAGCAGCAGGCCCTGCGCGATCTCCAGCCCGATGGCGTGCACGTCGCTGATGAACACCAGCAGGCCTGCCAGCTTCATGCTGCTGCTGATGCCGAACTCCTGCGCCTGCTTGATGGTGTTGACGGTGTCTGCCCCGGCGTTGGCGACGCCCAGGATCTTCGCGCCCGACGCCTGCGCCTGCAGCAGCAGCGAGGAGAAATCGGTCGTGCCCGGGAACGGGTAGCGGATGCTGCCCAGCACCTTGCCGCCGGCCTTGGTGACGAACTCCGTCGTGTCGCGTTGCAGCGCGGTGCCGAAGGCGTAGTCGGCGGTGATGAAGAACCAGGTGTCACCGCCGGACTTCACCGCCGCCGACCCGGTGGACTTCGCCAGCATGTAGGTGTCGTAGGCCCAGTGGATGGTGTTGGCGTTGCACATCGCTCCCGTCAGGTCCGACGTGGCGGCGCCGGTGTTCATGTATGCCTTGTTCTTGTCCTTGGCGACGCCGGCGATGGCCAGGCCGACGCCGCTGTTGGGGCAATCGACGATCAGGTCCACCCCCTCCCGGTCGAACCACTGGCGCGCGATGCCGGCACCGACGTCGGTCTTGTTCTGGTGGTCGGCCTGGACGACCTCGACCGTGAAGCCCTTGCTGGCGAACTCCTCCACCGCCTGCTTGGCGGCCAAAGTGGAAACCGGACCGCCCACGTCCTGGTAGGTGCCGGACAGGTCGGTCAGCACACCCACCTTGATGACGTTCGCCTGCGCACGGGCACGGCGGGCGCCGAGGAGCGGAAGGGCGGCGGCGGTGGCGATCAAGCCGCGGCGGGAAACGGTCATGGAACTCTCCTGGGGGGCGCCGCTAGACGCCGAGGTATTCGTGTAGCTTGTCCATGTTCGCCGACAGCTCGCTGTTGGGGATCATGTCGATGATGCGGCCGTGCTCCATCACGTAGTGGCGGTCGGCGACGGTGGCGGCGAAGCGGAAGTTCTGCTCGACCAGCAGCACCGTGAAGCCGCGCGCCTTGATCTCGCGGATAGTGCGGCCGATCTGCTGCACGATCACCGGGGCCAGGCCCTCGGTCGGCTCGTCGAGCAGCAGCAGCCGGGCGCCGGTGCGCAGGATGCGGCCGATGGCGAGCATCTGCTGCTCGCCGCCGGACAGCTTGGTGCCCTGGCTGTTCGCGCGCTCCTTCAGGTTGGGGAACAGGGTCAGGATTTCCGCGACGCTCATGCCCCCGGGCGCGATCTGCGGCGGCAGCATTAGGTTCTCGGTCACGTTCAGGCTGGCGAAGATGCCGCGCTCCTCCGGGCAGATGGCGATGCCGGCGCGGGCGACGCCGTCCGGGCGCATCCCGGTGGTCTCCATGCCCTTGAAGCGGATGCTGCCCTCGCGCCGGGGCACCAGGCCCATGATGCTTTTCATGGTGGTCGTCTTACCGGCGCCGTTGCGGCCCAGCAGGGTCACCACCTCGCCCTCGCCGACGTTGAAGTCCACGCCGTGCAGGACGTGGCTCTCGCCATACCAGGCGTTCAGGTCGGAGACCTGCAGCATGGGCGCGGCGGCACTCGATGGCAGCGGGGCGGCGGTGTGCGGGGCGTCAAGCATCGGGCGACCCCAGGTAGGCCGTCACCACGTCAGGGTTCCTGCTGACCTCGGCATAGTCGCCCTCGGCCAGGATCTGCCCGCGCGCCAACACGGTGATACGGTCGCACAGACCTTCCACGACGCTGAGGTTGTGTTCCACCATCAGGATCGTGCGGCCAGTGCGGATGCGGCGGATCAGCGCCACCACGCGGTCCACGTCCTCATGCGTCATGCCCGCCGTCGGCTCGTCGAGCAGCAGCATCTCAGGCTCCAGCGCCAGCGTCGTCGCGATCTCCAGCGCACGCTTGCGGCCATAGGACAGCAGGGCCGCCTGCTCGTTCTCATAGCCCTCCAGCCCCACGTCGGACAGCAGCGCGCAGGCGCGGTCGTCATACCGGTGCAGCAGCGATTCCGGCCGCCAGAAGTCGTAGCTGCCGCCGCGGGCGCGCTGCAGGGCCAGCCGCACGTTCTCCATGGCGGTCAGGTGCGGGAACACCGCCGAGATTTGGAAGCTCCGCACCAGGCCCAGCCGCGCCACCGCCGCCGGCTTCTGGCCCGTGATGTCGCGGCCCTTGAAGCGGATGGTGCCGCGGGTCGGCGCCAGGAACTTGGTCAGCAGGTTGAAGCACGTCGTCTTGCCGGCGCCGTTCGGGCCGATCAGCGCATGGATCGTCCCCTCCTGCACGCGCAGGTCCACGTTGTTCACGGCGATGAAGCCGCGGAACTCCCGCGTCATACCTGCTGTTTCCAAAATTGCGTTTGGCACCCCGACGTTCCCTGTTTTTTGCAAGTCTTACAGCGTTGATTTGCATATCGCAGAGGCCGGCGCAAGATTGATCGCCATGGAGGGGACCGCTGCAAGATGCCAAGTGCGATGAAGCTTCGCAGCCTACTGTTTGCGCCGGGCGACAGCGAGCGTAAGGCTGCCAAGGCCGCAGCCTCAGCCGCGGATGGGGTCATCCTGGACCTTGAGGACAGCGTGGCGCCGCCGGGCAAGGAGGCTGCCCGCGCCATGGTCGCAGCACTACTGCCCACCCTCGCCCGGCCCGGCGTGGTCGTGCGCGTGAACCCGCGCGGCACACCCTGGTACTTGGCCGACCTCGCCGCTGTCGTTCCCGGCCGCCCGGCCGCCGTCATGCTGCCCAAATGCGCCGGGCCGCGTGACCTGCACGCCTTGGACCACCACCTCGAAGCCCTGGAGGCCGCGCATGGCATGCCGAATGGCGCCATCGGCGTGCTCGCCCTGGTGACCGAGACCGCCGCGTCCCTGCTCCACATGGATTATGCTGGCGCGCCGGCACGGCTGCTGGCGCTGTGCTTCGGGGCCGAGGACCTGTCGGCCGACCTGGGGGTGTCCCCGCGCGACCCCGATGGGCGCTATGCCGGCCCGGTCTCGTCCGCGCGCGCCCAGACGATCATCGCCGCCGCCGCCGCCGGGGTGCCGGCGCTGGACACGCCGTGGCCCGACCCGCGCGACCCGGCCGGGCTGGCGACGGAGGCGGCGCGGGCCGCCCGCGATGGCTTCGCCGGCAAGCTGTGCATCCATCCCGACCAAGTTGCCGCGGTGAACGCCGCCTTCACCCCCTCCCCCGAGCGGGTGACCTGGGCACGTCAGGTGCAGGACGGGTTCGCCGCCCGGCCCGGCGCCGGCGTGTTCTCGCTTGATGGAAAAATGATCGACCGGCCCCATCTGAAGCTTGCCGAACGCATCCTGGCTGCCAGCCGATCCTGACCTGCCCTGCTGCGGGCAGGCCTCGCAACGTGGGATGGCATTCGATTTTGCGTAACAAGCCACCGTCACCTCACCAGGCCGCAGCACTCCTATGCAAGATGACACGACCGATAACGAGTTGATGGCCCGCGTCGCGGCCGGCGACCGGGCTGCGTTCGACACCCTGGCCGGGCGCTATCTGCTGCGCCTGCGGCGGGCGGCGCTGCGCGTGCTGGGCGATCCGGCCGCGGCAGAGGATGTGGCGCAGGACGCGCTGCTGCGGGCCTGGTCTCGTGCCGGGTCGTTCGATCCGTCGCAGGCGGCGGCATCCACCTGGCTGCACCGCATTGCCGTGAACGCCGCCATCGACCGCCTGCGCGCCACCCGTCCGTCCGGCGCCATGCCGGAGGACCTGGCCGATCCCGCCCCTGCCGCGGACACCGCGCTGATTGCACAGCAGCGGCAGCAGATGCTGGCCGACGCCATCGCCACCCTGCCCGACCGGCAGCGCGCCGCCATCGCCCTGACCTATGGCGAGGGCTGGTCCGGTCAGGACGCGGCCCGGGCGCTCAGCGTGTCCACCCGCGCGCTGGAGGGGCTGCTGCATCGTGGGCGCAAGGTACTGCGCGCCTACCTCGAAGCCCGCGGCGCGTGACTTACCCGCTGGCATCGATGACGCTGCGCCGGCTGGACTGGACGCTGCGTGCCTGCGGCACCGACCTAGCTGCGTGGCCAGCGACTGACCGCCTGGCGGCCTTGGCGCTGCTGCGGGCCAGCCGCGTCGCCCGCACGATGCTCGCGGACGCCCTGGCACTGGAGGACGCACGGCCTGATTGCCTGACCAACGGCTCACTGCCAATAGGACAACTGCAGGACCATCTTGCCGATCCTGCCGTGCTGGCGCGGATGCAGGTTGCGCTGCGCGACTGCATGGCCCGGACCTCGCCCTTGCTGTCCGGCATCAGGTGGGGCGCCCTGGCGGCCTGCGCGGTGGCGGGATTGTACTTCGGCATGGCCGGCGGCGGCGCCTCTGACAGCGATGCGTTCGCGACGGTGCAGTCGCTAACGGTCGCCAGCGCCCTTTGATCCCCTGCTCCCGATGCGCCGCCTGACTCTCCGTCTTCGGGAACCCTGGCGCACGCGGCTGCTGTGGCTATCCATCGCCGGCAACCTGTTTGCCGGGGCCCTGATCGGCGCCCACATGGCCACCGGGCGGCCGGTCGGCTCCGGCGGGCTGGAGGGCGTGGTGGAACGCATGGCGCGTGACCTGCCGCCGGCCGACGCCGAACGGTTCCGCTCTGTCCTGGCGCATGAGCGGCCCTGGTACGAGCTGGCCCGGCGCAACATGGACGAGTCTCGGGAGGCGCTGTCGCAAGCCATCGCCCACCAACCCTATGACGAAGCCGCCGTGCGCGCCCGGATGCAGGAGTGGCAGGCCCGCTGGGTGGAAACTTCCAGCCGCTTCGGCGAGAGCCTGCTGTCGGCCATCAGCTCCCTGTCCCCGGAAGGCCGCACCCGGCTCGCCGAAGCGTCGCTGCATACAGGCCACCGGTGAGTCCCGCTGCTCTGCCGCTGGCCAGCGTGATGCTGGCCGCGATCCTCATTGGGGGGTGCAACCTCGGCCCGTTCTATGAGCGCCCGAAGCTGGATGTGCCCGGCGCGTTCCAGGCGACGGCCGACACCGCCGCAGCCGCATGGCCGCCGCCGGAGTGGTGGCGCAACTTTGGCTCGCTGGAGCTGAACGGGCTGATCGCCACCGCCCGGGCCTACAACACCGACCTTGCCGCCGCCGCGGCGCGCATCGTGCAGGCGGACGCCCAGGTGCGGATCAGCGGCTCGCCGCTGCTGCCCAACGTGCAGGGCGTGGCCAGCGACTCCTACCAGCGCAGCGGCACCGGGGGCAGCAGGTCGAGCGGCGGCAGCAGCCTGGCTGGCCTGATCAACCCGGCGACCGGCCTGCCGGTGGTGACCAGCAGCAGGAGCGGCAACGTCCAGCACTACTTCGACTTCCGTTCCTACAGTGCCAGCCTGCAGGTCTCATACGACCTCGACTTCTGGGGCCGCAACCGTGCCCTGGCCGAGGCGGCGGAGGCCAGCGCCGTCGCCACCCGGTTCGACCAGGAGACGGTGGCGCTGACGGTCGTGACCTCGGTCGCCAACACCTACTTCCAATTGTTGGGGGCGCAGGACCGGCTGCATATCGCCGAGCGCAACCTAGCCACCGCGGTGAACGTGCTGGGCGCCTACAAGGCCCGGCTGACGGTCGGCACCGCCAATGCGCTGGACGTGTCGCAGCAGGAGGCGCTGGTGGCCAGCCAGCGCGCCGCCATCCCGGGGCTGCGGAACAATGCCGAGCAGCAGCGCTTGGGCCTCGGCATCCTGGTCGGTCTGCCGCCGGAACGCCTGGACGTGAAGGGTGGCACGCTGGACAGGCTGCCGCTGCCGCTGGTGGCGCCGGGCCTGCCGAGCGAGCTGCTGGCCCGGCGTCCGGACGTCGCCAACGCCGAGGCGCAGCTGGTGTCGGAGAACGCCAATATCCGCGCCGCCCGCGCCGCGTTCTTCCCGGTCGTGCAGTTGACCGCGTCGGGCGGGCTGACCAGTGCGGCGTTGAGCGCGATCACGGGGCCGGGAACCGTCGTGGCGCAGCTTGCCGCGAACCTCACGCAGACCATCTTTGATAACGGGTTGCGGCGTGGCCAGTTCGACCAAGCAAAGGGGCGCTACGACGAGTTGCTGGCAGCCTATCGCCGGACGATCCTGCAGAGCTTCACCGATGTGGAACAGTCGCTCACGGCGCTGCGCCTAATTTCGGAGCAGGAGGACCTGACCCGGCAGGCCGTCGCCGTGGCGCAACGCTCCGCCGACATCGCAGGGGCGCAGTTGCAGGCAGGAACTATCGACATCATCACGTCGCTCAACATTCAGACCACGCTGTTCTCCGACCTGGACCAGTTGACGCAGGTGCGGCTGGCGCGGTTCCAGGCGCTGGTGAACCTGTACAAGGCGCTCGGCGGCGGCTGGGCCGGAGGCGTAATATGAGGCGTGTGCTGCTGGTCCTGCTGGTGCTGGCCGCAGCCGGAGGGACCGGGTACTATTACCATACCCGGGGCGAACCGGCTGCATCGTCGCCGGACCTCGGCGGCGCGAGTCACCGCGGCGGGACGGATGACGCGCCTGTCCCCGTGCTGGCCGCCAGGAGCGAGGCGCGGGACGTGCCGATCTACCTCGACGGCCTTGGTACCGTGCAGGCGTTCAACCTGGTGCAGGTACGCGCCTTCGTCGATGGCCCGTTGCTGGAGGTGCGCTTCAAGGAGGGCCAGGACGTGCGCGCCGGCGACGTGCTGGCCCGCATCGACCCGCGCTCCTACCAGGCCAGCCTGGACAGCGCGACCGCGAAGAAGCAGCAGGACGAGGCCAACCTGGCCAACCTGCGGCTGGATGTGGGCCGCTACTCCAAGCTGGCCGCGGGGAACTACAGCAGCGGGCAGCAGGTGGACACCGCCCGCGCCGCCGCCGCGCAGATGGAGGCGCAGGTGCGCGGTGACCAAGCCGCGATTGACACCGCCAAGACCAACCTAGGCTACACGACGATCACCGCGCCGATCGACGGGCGCGTCGGCATCCGGCAGGTCGATGCCGGCAACCTCGTACATGCTGCGGACCTCACGCCGCTGACGATGCTGACGCAGTTGAAGCCGATCTCCGTGGTGTTCACGTTGCCGCAGCAGGCGTTGCCAGCCGTGGCAAAGTCGATGCAGGGCGGGATGCCGCAGGTGCTGGCGATGCGGCAGGACGGCGACATGGCCAATCCGCTGGACCGCGGCCAGTTGGCGGTGCTGGACAACCAGGTTGATCCCGCGACGGGCACGATCAAGCTGAAGGCCACCTTTCCCAACGACGGCCTGCTGCTGTGGCCCGGTGGCTTCGTGAACGTGCGAATGCTGGTCGAGACCCTGTACGGCGTGGTGACGGTGCCGACCTCCGCGGTGCAGCGGGGTCCACGCGGGTCGTACGTCTATTCCGTCGCGCCGGACAACGTGGCGACGCGCCGCATGGTGCAGATCGGGCACGAGGATGACGGCATCAGCGTCATCACCGACGGCTTGAAGGCGGGCGAGCAGGTGGTGACGGACGGCGCCCAGCGCGTGGTCGAGGCGGGCAAGGTCGCCGTTGCCGGGCCGGACGGCACGGCGCCGGATGCGATCGTCAAGGAGCGCAAGGCGCCGGGCAACGGCTCCCGCCGGACGCGCACGGCCAGCTAGGGTGAACATCTCCGCCCCGTTCATCGCGCGGCCCATCGCCACCTGGCTGTTGGCCTTGGCGGTGTTGCTGGCTGGGTTGATGGGCTACCGCGCGCTGCCAGTCGCAGCACTTCCGACGGTGGATTTCCCGACCATCCAGGTGACGACGCAGTTGCCCGGCGCCGGGCCGGACACGGTGGCGACGCTGATCACCGCGTCGCTGGAGCGGCAGTTCGGCCAGATCACCGGCCTGGCGGTGATGACCAGCACCAGCAGCGAGGGCACCAGCCAGATCACCCTGCAATTCAACCTCAACCGTGCGCTGGATAGCGCCGCGCAGGACGTGCAGGCGGCGATCAACGCCGCCTCCGGCACGCTGCCCGTCACCCTGCCCTACCCACCGGTGTATGCGAAGGTGAACCCGGCGGACGCGCCGATCCTGTCGCTGGCGCTCACGTCGGAGACGGTGCCCATCGACCGCATCAGCGACGCCGCCGACACCCTGCTGCAGCCGAAGCTCAGCCAGATCGACGGGGTGGGCAAGGTGACCGTGCAGGGCGGCTTGCGCCCGGCGGTGCGGGTGCGGCTGGACCCGGCACGGGTCGCGGCCTACGGGCTGTCGCTGGAGGACGTGCGGACGGCGGTGTCGGCGGCCAACGTGAACGGGGCCAAGGGCGGGTTCGACGGGCCGCGCCAGGCTTACGCGCTGGGGGCCAACGACCAGCTTATGACCCCGGGCGCCTACAAGGACCTGGTGATCGCCTACCGCAACACCGCGCCGGTGCGGCTGTCCGACCTGGGCAGCGTGATCGGCGGGGTAGAGAACGACCGCGTCGCCGGCTGGTACAACGGCAAGCCCGCGGTCGTGCTGGACATCCAGCGCCAGCCCGGCGCCAACATCGTCAGCACCGTCGCGGCGATCAAGGCGGCGCTGCCGGGCATGCGGGCGGCGATCCCGGCAGGCGTGGCGATGACGGTCGTGACAGACCGCACCGAGACTATCCGGGCCTCCGTCGCCGACGTGCAGTACACCCTGGTGCTGTCGATCGTGCTGGTGGTGGGTGTCATCTTCCTGTTCCTGCGCAGCGCACGGGCCACGATCATCCCCGCGGTGGCGCTGCCCTTGTCGCTAATCGGCACCTTTGGCGTCATGGCGCTGTGCGGGTTCAGCCTGGACAACCTGTCCCTGATGGCGCTGACGGTCGCGACGGGCTTCGTGGTGGACGACGCCATCGTCATGATCGAGAACGTCGTGCGCTTCATCGAGGACGGGGTGCCGCCGTTGCAGGCCGCCTACAAGGGCGCGGCGCAGATCGGCTTCACCATCGTGTCGTTGACCATCAGCCTGGTGGCTGTGTTCATCCCGCTGCTGTTCATGACGGGCGTGGTGGGCCGGCTGTTCAACGAGTTCGCGGTGGTGCTCAGCACCTCGGTGATCGTGTCCGCCCTGGTGTCGCTGACGCTGACGCCGATGATGTGCGGCCGGCTGCTGCGGGCGCATGACAAGCCGAGCTGGCTGACGGGGTGGTTCGAGCGGGGATTTCTGCTGACCACCCGGTTCTACCGCCGCACCCTGCAGATCGCCTTGCGCCATCAGGGCTTCGTGCTGCTGGTCGCAGTCGGCACACTGTTCGGCACCATCGCCCTCTATGTCGTAACGCCTAAGGGCTTCCTGCCGCTGCAGGACACCGGCGTGATCGTCGCCGTGACGGAGGCGGCGCAAAGTGCGTCCATCCCGCGCATGACGGAGCTGCAGACCGTCCTGGCAGACGCGGCCTTGAAGGACCCGGCAGCGGCGGGCGTCGTGTCATTCGTCGGCGCGGGGGCGATCAATGCCACGCCCAACACCGGCCGGCTGACCATCACGCTGAAGCCGCGGACCGAGCGCGACCCGGTGCCCGTCGTCATGGCGCGGCTGCAGCGGGGGATGTCCGGCACCCCCGGCATGTCGGTGTTCATGCAGCCGGTGCAGGACATCCAGATCGGCACACGGATCAGCCGCACCCAGTTCCAGTACACCCTGCTGGACACCGACGCCGACGAGCTGGCGGCCTGGGCGCCCCGCCTCCAGGCCCGGCTGACCCAGATGTCCGACCTGCGGGACATCGCGAGCGACCAGCAGACCAATGGCTTCGCCACCCGGATCGACGTGGACCGGGACGCGGCGATGCGGCTGGGCGTGTCGATGCAGGCGGTGCAGGACACTCTCTATGATGCGTTCGGCCAGCGGCAGATCAGCACGATCTTCAGCCAGTCCAACCAGTACCGCGTGATCCTGGAGGCGGACCCGGCGTGGCAGGCGGACCCGCACTCGCTGGACCGGCTGCGGGTGCCGGGCACGCCGGGGGTCGGCGGGCTGGCGACGGCGCAGGTGCCGCTGTCGGCCATCGCCACCATCACCCGCGGCACGGCGCAACTGGCGGTGACGCACCAGAGCCAGTTCCCCTCCATCACGCTCAGCTTTAACCTGGCCCCCGGCGCCAGTTTGAGCCATGCCGTCACGGCGGTGGCGCAGGCGGAGCGGGAGATGGGCCTGCCGCCCACCATCGTCGGCAGCTACTCCGGCGATGCCGCGGAGTTCCAGAGCAGCCTGAGCAGCGAGCCTTGGCTGATCCTGGCGGCGGTGGTGGTGATCTACATCGTGCTGGGCGTGCTGTATGAGAGCACGATCCACCCGATCACCATCCTGTCCACCCTGCCCTCGGCCGGCATCGGGGCGCTGCTGGCGCTGCTGCTGGCCGGGCAGGACCTTTCCCTGGTGGCGCTGGTGGGCATCGTGCTGCTGATGGGCATCGTGAAGAAGAACGCCATCATGATGATCGACTTCGCGCTGGAGGCGGAGCGGGACCGCGGGCTGTCGCCCTTGGAGGCGATCACCGAGGCCAGCCTGCTGCGGTTCCGGCCGATCATGATGACCACCGCCGCAGCGCTGCTGGGCGCGCTGCCGCTGGTGCTGGAGCACGGCACCGGGTCCGAGCTGCGGTATCCGCTGGGGTTGACCATCGTCGGCGGGCTGCTGCTCAGCCAGGTGCTGACGCTCTATACGACGCCAGTGATCTACCTGGCGTTCGAGCGCCTGCGCCTACGCTTCACCCGCACGCGGCTGGCTGCGGCGGAGTGATGCCGGTGACGACCTTGAAGGACCCGTCATTGCGAGCCGGTTTCGGCGCGGCAATCCAGGGGCGCGTGGGACTGCGCTTGCCGCCCGTGGATTGCCGCGTCGCAAGCGCTCGTTGCAACGACTGGTCCCGGCAACATCGGCCGGGGTGTCCATGAACATCTCCGCCCCCTTCATCCACCGCCCAGTGGCGACGTTCCTGCTCGCGTTCGGGCTGCTGCTGATCGGCATCGTCGCGGTGCGCTTCCTCCCCGTGGCGCCGTTGCCTAGCGTGGACATCCCCACCATCGTCGTCTTCGCCGCCCGCCCCGGCGCCGACCCGGAGATCATGGCCGCCAGCATCGCCGCCCCGCTGGAACGCCGCTTGGGCGAAATCCCCGGCGTGACCGAGATCACCAGCACCAGCAGCACCGGCAGCACCAGCATCGTCGTGCAGTTCGACATCGACCGCCCCATTGAGGGCGCCGCCAATGCCGTCCAGGCCGCCATCAACGCCGCCTACACCGACCTGCCCAGCGACCTGCCGACCCGGCCGTACTACCGCAAGTTCAACCCGGCCGAGGCTCCCGTCATCACCTTGTCCCTGACGTCGGACACCCTCAGCCCCGCCCAGTTGTACGACGCCGCCGACACCATCCTGGCGCAGCGCCTGAGCCAGGTGGACGGCGTGAGCCAGGTGACGGTGAACGGCGCCGAGAAGCCCGCCGTGCGCGTGCGCCTGAACCCGGCCGCCCTGCGCGCCGCCGGGCTGAGCAGCCAGGATGTTTACACCGCCATACGCAACGCCAACGTGAACGGCCCCATCGGCGGCTTCCAGGGTCCTGCCCGGGCCGAGACCCTCCAGCTCAACGGCCAGATCACCCAGGCGGTCGATTACGCCGGGCTGGTGCTGAAGTACGTGAACGGCGCCACGGTGCGCCTGGGCGACGTGGCGGAGGTGCTGGACGGCGTCGCCAACACCAAGCTGTCGGCCTGGGAGGGCAAGCAGCGCGCCATCCTGCTGACCGTCACCAAGACCGCCGGCGCCAACGTGATCGACACCGTGGACCGGGTGCAGGCGGTGCTGCCGCAACTGCTGCAGTGGATCCCGCGGGGGATCACGGTGCACATCATCTCCGACCGTACCACTACCATCCGCGCCAGCGTGCACGACATGCAGTCCACCCTGTTCATCAGCATTGGGCTGGTGCTGCTGGTGGTGGCGCTGTTCATGCGCCGGCTGGTGCCCACGCTGGCCGCGGCGGTGACGGTGCCGCTCAGCATCGCCGGCACGTTCGGGGCGATGTACCTGCTGGGCTACACGCTCAACAACTTCTCCTTCATGGCGTTGACCATCGCGGTCGGGTTCGTCGTGGACGACGCCATCGTCATGATCGAGAACATCTTCCGCCATCAGGAGCGCGGACTGTCGCCGATGCAGGCGGCGCTGGCGGGCTCGCGGCAGATCGGCTTCACCGTCATCAGCATCAGCGTGTCGCTGGTGGCGGTGTTCATCCCGATCCTGTTCATGGGCGGTATCCTTGGCAAGCTGCTGCACGAGTTCGCCATGGTGATCGCCATCGCCATCACCGTCTCGGCCGTGGTGTCCCTGACGCTGACGCCGATGATGTGCGGCCGCTACATGGGGCGGCACGCGGCGCCGACCGGCGTGTGGGGCTATGTGGACCGGTCGGTGGACCGGGTGCTGCGGGCGGCGCAGCGCGGCTACGTCGGCACGCTGGGCACCGCGCTGCGCTGGCGCTGGCCGATGCTGCTGCTGACCCTCGCCATCACCGTTGGCACCATCAAGCTATATGGCTACGTGCCCAAGGGCTTCCTGCCAATCCAGGACACCGGGCTGCTGACCGGCGGCACCGTCGGCAGCCCGGACATCAGCTTCGCGGCCATGGCCGAGCGGCAGCGGCGGGTGGTGGACGTGCTGCTGGCCGACCCGGCCGTGGCGAGCGTCGGCAGCACCATCGGCATCACCTCCGGCTGGTCCAGCATCAACCGCGGCCAGCTCACGGTGTCGCTGAAGCCGCTGAGCGAGCGCAAGATCAGCAGCGAGGAGGTGCTGGCTCGCCTGCGGCCCCGGTGGCAGGAGATGGCGGGCATCGAGACCTACCTGGGCTCCGCCCAGGACCTGCGCGGCGGCGGACGGTCCGGCGGGACGCAGTTCCAGTTCGTCGTGCTGGACCAGGACATCGCAGAGTTGCGGACCTGGACGACCAAGCTGGAAGCGGCGCTGCACGGCGTCGCCGGCATCTCCGACGTGAGCAGTGACCAGGATCATCCGGGGCCACAGGCGGATGTGGTGATCGACCGGGAGGCCGCGGCCCGGCTGGGCGTGTCGGTCGCCAGCATCGACAACGCGCTGGACAACGCCTACTCGCAGCGGCAGATGTCGATCATCTACACGCAGCGCAACCAGTATCGCGTGGTGCTGGAAACCCTGCCGGGCCTGCAACTGGACCCGCTGCAACTGGATCGGCTGTGGGTGCCCGGGACCGGCGGCAAGCAGGTGCCGATCACCAGCGTCGTCAAGCTGCAGCGCGACACCGCGGCGTTGGCGGTGCGCCACCAGGGGCAGTTCCCGTCCAGCAGCATAAGCTTCAACCTGCTGCCCGGGACGACGCAGGGCGACGCGATCAACCTGGTGACGCAGACGGCGGCCAACCTGCGGCTGCCGGCCGGGGTGCGGACGGAGTTCGCGGGCAACGCGCAGTTCCTGCAGAAGTCGCTGTCCAGCCTGCCGCTGCTGATCGTGGCGGCGCTGGTGACGATCTACATCGTGCTGGGCGTGTTGTACGAGAGCCTGCTACACCCGTTGACCATCCTGTCTACCCTGCCGCCGGCTGGGCTGGGAGCGTTGCTGGCAATCCTGGTGACTGGGTCGGAGCTGGGGGTGCTGGCGATCATCGGCATCATCCTGCTGATCGGCATCGTAAAGAAGAACGCCATCATGCTGATCGACTTCGCCGTGGAGGCGGAGCGGGAGCGCGGCCTGACCCCGCGCCAGGCCATACTGGAGGCGTGCGAGGAGCGGTTCCGCCCGATCATCATGACGACGATGGCGGCCCTGCTGGGGGCGGTCCCGCTGGCGGTCGCGTCGGGCACGGGATCGGAATACCGGCGTCCGCTGGGGATTGCGATCTGCGGCGGGCTGATCGTGTCGCAGGTGCTGACGCTATATACGACGCCAGTGGTCTATCTGGCGATGGAGCGGCTGGCGCGGCTGCGGTTCAGGCGCCGCGTCAGGGCAGAACGGGTCCCGGCAGAATAACGGCTGCTTCCCCTCCCGAGAGGAGAGAGGGAAGAAGCGCTATTCCGCGGCTTGGCGCATTGGCGCGGCCGGCTTCATCCGGTCCTGTGCCGCACCCGCCAGCGTCAGCGCAGCGTTGATCAGCGCGACATGGCTGAACGCCTGCGGGAAGTTGCCCGTGAACCGCTTTGCCTTTGCGTCGTACTCCTCACTGAGAAGCCCCACGTCATTGCATAGCGCAAGCAGCCGCTCGAATAGCGCCACGGCGTCCGCCTCGCGGCCCTGGTGGAACCAAGCGGTCGCCAGCCAGAAGCTGCACGCCAGGAACGCGCCCTCCCCTGCTGGGAGCCCATCGCCACCGCCCTCGGTGCGGTAGCGCAGCACGAAGCCGTCCACCAGCAGCCCCCGTTCCACCGCTGTTACGGTGCCCTGCACCCGCGGATCGTCGTGCGGCAGGAAGCCGACAGGGCCGATCAGCAGGAGCGTGGCATCTAGCTCGGTGCTGCCGAAGCTCTGCACGAAGCTACCCTGGTTGCCATCGTAGCCATCCCGGCACACCGTCGCATGGATTTCGTCCCGCACCTCGCGCCAGCGGCTTACCGGACCCTCCAACCCGTTCTTCTCGGCGTCCTTGATGGCGCGGTCGAACGCCACCCAGGCCATGACCTTGCTGAACGTGAAGTGCTGCGGGCCGCCGCGAGTCTCCCACATGCCCTCGTCGGGTTGCTTCCAGGCGGTCTCCAGATGCGCCAGCATGCCGCGCTGCAGGGACCAGGACTGCGGATTGGTCAGCAGCTTGGCGGCGCGGGCCTGGTACAGCGCCTCCATTACCTCGCCATACACATCGAGCTGCAACTGCGTGGCGGCGGCATTGCCGATCCGCACCGGCGCGGCGCCTTGGTAGCCCGGCAGCCACGGCAGTTCCGCTTCCTCGATCCGGCGCTCCCCGCCGATTCCGTACATGATCTGCACCTGCTCCGGGCTGCCGGCGATGCTGCGGTGCAGCCAGTCGGCCCAGGCGCTGGCCTCGTCGGTGTAGCCGGCGGCCATGAAGGAGAATAGCGTGATGGTGGCGTCCCGCAGCCAGCAGTAACGGTAATCCCAGTTTCGCACCCCACCCAGCGCCTCCGGCAACGAGGTCGTGGGCGCCGCGACGATTCCGCCGGTGGGGGCATAGGTCAGGCACTTTAGGGTCAGCAGCGAACGCTTGACCTCATCCGCCCAGGGACCGGAATAGGTGCAGCGGGCGGACCAGGTGGACCAGAACTCGTTGGTCGCATACAGCGCGTCCTCCGCATCCAGGCTGATTGGCAGCGGCAGGTGCGACGCACCGTGCGTGAGCACGAAGGTCAGCCGCTCGCCCTCCCGGACGGAGAAGTCGGCGACTGTCGTCATGTTCTCGCCGCGCAACGGGACCGGGGTCCGCAATACAACCATGTCCGGCCCGGCTACGGCAATGATGCCGTTGCCGCCATTCCGCTTGGTGACCCAGGGAATCGACTTGCCGTAGTCGAACCGCAGGCTGATCTCCATGCGCATGGCCACGTCGCCGCTCCGGCCCTCGACGATGCGGACCACACAACTGTTGTCGGCGCCGGGGACCATGAAGTCGACCAGGGCGACCTGACCGTCCAGGGTGTCGAACACGGTTTCCAGCACCAGGCTGTTATCGTGGTAGCTGCGGGTTGCCGGAGCGGCCGGCATGGCCGGGGCAATCTGGAAACGACCGTACTCCGGTCCGCCGAGAAGGGAGGCGAAGCAGGCGGCGCTGTCGAATCGAGGCCAGCACAGCCAGTCGATGCTGCCATCGCGGCCGACCAGGGCGGCGGTGATGCAGTCGCCGATCAGCGCGTAATCTTCGATCCGGTCGGGGGGAATGTCGCTCACCAGAGCCATAATGCCTCAACCTGACCTAGGTTTCGTTGCTGCTACGGTTTCGCCGGCGTAGGTTGCGGCGGCGCGGCAATAGCTGGGCCGCCGCCGTCGCCGCCGTCATTGCGGGTTGCAGCCGCCATGACACCGCGCCGCATGCCGCGCAAGAGCCGAGTTGGTTCAGCCTGCATCATTCCGCGGTGCGATGGCGGTTCTTGGCTGGCCAGACGGGCACAGGTTGCGGCAAACCTTGACTTTTTAGCCGGGTTTCCCGATATCCCGGCTGCCGCGCCGCATTGCGCGTTCGCTGTGCTATGGCGCGCATCCAACCCACTCTGTATCGAGAATTACGTTTGACGGATATCACGACCGCCACCGCGGACGATAATGCACACCATGGCCAAGAAGCAATCCAACCAGACGCGCCATGCGCCGGGTCGGTGGAGGCTGTCGCCGGGTCTGACCCGGCGGACCCGCAAGATGTTGGGATGCATGTCGAGGGTGCGATGGGTCATGAGGTTGTCGAGGCACCAGTTCACCCGGACCCGGCCGGCTTGGACATTGACCGCGCGCCGGCCGATCCGGTGACCGCCGAGGCTGCTACGCCCCCGCCGTCGCCCAGCGGAGCAGACGGCATCAGCGGCGCCGAAGCCGCCTACAACGATGCGGCCGAACCTGAGTCCAACGGTTTCGCTGACCTGGGCCTCTCGCCAGAGATCCTACGCGCTGTCGAGGACATGGGCTATCTGACGCCCACCCCGATCCAGGCGCAGACGATTCCGACGGTGCTGATGAACCGCGACGTGCTGGGTTGCGCGCAGACCGGCACCGGCAAGACCGCCAGCTTCGTGCTTCCCATGCTCGACATCCTATCCGGCAGCCGCTCGCGCGCCCGAATGCCGCGAAGCCTGATCCTGGAGCCGACGCGCGAGCTGGCGCTGCAAGTGGCCGAGAACTTCGTGAAGTATGGCAAGTACCTCAAGCTGAACCACGCCCTGCTGATCGGCGGCGAGAGCCTGTCCGACCAGAAGGAGGCACTGATGAAGGGCGTGGACGTGCTGATCGCGACGCCGGGCCGGCTGATGGACCTGTTCGACCGCGGCGGGCTGCTGCTGACCGACACCAAGATCCTGGTGATCGACGAGGCTGACCGCATGCTCGACATGGGCTTCATCCCGGACGTCGAGAAGATCGTCGGCTTCCTGCCGCGCACCCGGCAAACCCTGTTCTTCAGCGCCACCATGGCGCCGGAAATCCGCAGGCTCGCCGACGCCTTCTTGCAGAACCCGAAGGAGATCACGGTCAGCCGTCCGGCCAGCGTCGCCTCAACCATCGTGGCGGGCCTGACGGTGGTGGACGCCCTGGAAAAGCGGGAGGCGTTGCGCCGGCTGATCCGCAGCGAGGACGTGCAGAACGCGCTGATTTTCTGCAACCGCAAGAAGGACGTGGATACGCTTTACAAGTCGTTGCAGAAGCACGGATTCAGCGTCGGCTCGCTGCATGGTGATATGAGCCAGCCGGAACGGTTTGCGACACTTGCGAAATTCAAGGCGAACGAGATCAGGCTGCTGGTGTGCAGTGACGTGGCAGCGCGCGGGCTGGACATTGGCGGGCTGAGCCATGTGTTTAACTTCGACGTGCCGATCCATGCAGAAGACTATGTTCACCGCATCGGCCGCACCGGACGGGCAGGCATGACCGGGCACGCCTTCACGCTGGCCACCCCGGATGACGGGCCGTTCGTGTCCGCCATCGAGAAGCTGGTGGGCGCGCCGATCCCGCGGATGCAGGTCGAGGGTCTCGACGTGCTGGAGTTCGCCGAGGGTGACGGGCGCCGCCGTAGCCGTGGGCGTGGGACCAAGGCTGCGCCGCGGGCCGCCAAGCCGCAGGCCGAGGCGGCGGAGGACGCTCCGAAGGCCGCCAAGCCGCGCCGTAGCCGGGCCAAGAAGTCCGACGCTGCACAGATCGAGGCCTACCCGGCTCCGGCTGAGACCGTGCCCGAGACCATCACCGCCTACGCCGAGCCGGAGCCATCTGTGCCATTGCCCTCCGCACAGGAGCCGCGCCGCTCCAACCGTGGAGAGCCGCGCCGGCCAGAGGGCCGTCGTGACGAGCCGCGGCGCGAGGCCCCGCGCGAGGAGGCCCGTCCCGTCGATACCCGTCCGTGGAACGAGCGCCGCCCGCGCGACGGACGCCGCCGCGACGAGGACCTCGGGCCGTCGGTGCTCGGGTTTGGGGACGACGTGCCGGCCTTCATGCTGCTACGCTCGCGCGGCGTGCGGCGGTGGAGCCGGCAGCCGATAATGCCTGACCCTGGAGGGAATCCATGAACGTCATTGCACCGATCCAGCAGCCCGAGGCCGCCGAGGCCAAGCTGACGCAGGACCGCCCGACCGCCGCGCGCAAGATGGGGCCGTTCTGCTGGGATGACGCACTGCTGCTGGAGGACCAGCTTACCGAGGACGAGCGGGCGATGCGCGACGCCGCGCATGACTACTGCCAGGACCGGCTGATGACCCGGGTGCTGGAGGCCAACCGGCACGAACGGTTCGACCGCTCGATCATGACCGAAATGGGCGACATGGGGTTCTTGGGCGCGACGCTGGACAGCCACGGTTGCGCGGGGGTGGGCTACGTCGCCTATGGCCTGATCGCCCGTGAGGTGGAGCGGGTCGATAGCGGCTACCGCAGCGCGTTCAGCGTGCAGTCCTCGCTGGTGATGTATCCGATCTGGGCTTTTGGCAGCGAGGACCAGAAGGACCGCTTCTTGCCGAAGCTGCGGACGGGCGAGTTCGTCGGCTGCTTCGGCCTGACCGAGCCGGACGCCGGGTCTGATCCCGCCAGCATGCGGACGCGCGCCCGGGCAGTCGATGGAGGCTTCGTGGTGAGCGGGTCCAAGACCTGGATCACCAACTCGCCCATCGCCGACGTGTTCGTGGTGTGGGCGAAGAACGATGCTGGGGACATCCGCGGCTATATCCTTGAGAAGGGGATGGCCGGGCTGACCGCGCCGAAGATCGAGGGCAAGTTCGCATTGCGCGCCTCTATTACCGGCATGATTATGATGCAGGACGTGTTCGTGCCGGCCGGCAACGAGTTGCCGCATGTGAAGGGGCTGCGCGGGCCGTTCTCGTGCCTGAACAACGCGCGGTATGGCATCTCCTGGGGTTCGTTGGGCGCGGCGGAGTTCTGCTGGCACGCCGCCCGGGGCTACACGATGGAGCGGCAGATGTTCGGCCGCCCGCTGGCCGCGACGCAGTTGATCCAGAAGAAGCTGGCCGACATGCAGACCGAGATCACGCTGGGCCTGCAGGGCGCGCTGCGGCTGGGCCGGCTGATGGAGGAGGGCCGCGCCGCGCCGGAGATGATCAGCCTGATGAAGCGCAACAATTGCGGCAAGGCGCTCGACATCGCCCGCGTGTCCCGCGACATGCACGGCGGCAACGGCATCGCCGACGAATACCATGTCATCCGCCATGTGATGAACCTGGAAGCCGTGAACACTTACGAGGGCACGCACGACGTGCATGCGCTGATCCTTGGCCGCGCCCAGACCGGCCTCTCCGCCTTCGGGGGATAGCGCTCCCGCGCCTGTCCGCATCCAACGTATGGGTGCGGACGGGGATGGCGTGACTGCCCTGCCGAACGGCGCCGCGCTCTTCCTACCCGACGCCCTGCCCGGCGAACTCGTACAGCCCGGCCCTCTGACCCGGCGCGGCGAGGGCTGGACGGCAGATGTCACCGTTCTCGAAGCCGCGGCGGACCGCATCGCTCCGCCTTGCCCGCACTTCGGCCCCTGCGGCGGCTGCACGCTGCAGCACTGGCGCGACGGCAGCTATGCCGTGTGGAAGGCCGGGCAAGTCACGGACGCGCTGCGCCGCATGGGCGCTGCGTCCATGCCGATGCCGGACCTGGCCCGCACTCCGCCCGAAGCGCGCCGGCGCATGGACTTGGCCATCCGCCGCGACGGTCCCGCTGTCCGCATCGGCCTGCACCGCCGCCGGTCCCGCGACATCGTGGACATGCACGCCTGCCCGGTGCTGCACCCTGCCCTGTTCGCGCTGATCCAGGCGTTGCGCCCGGTGCTGCAACGCCTGACCGGCCTGCGGCGGGACGGGTCGGCCGTGGTGAACCTGCTCGACAGCGGCCCCGACCTGCTGCTGCGGACCGATGGCGAGCTGACCTCCGGGGACCGCACCCTTTTGACGGCGCTGGCCAACGCGCACGGCCTGCCGCGGATCAGTTGGGCGCCAGGCCTAGCGCGCGGCAGCCAGGGCGAGCCGGAGCCGGCATGCCTGCTGCGCCCCGCCACGACGGCCTTCAGCGGCATCGAGACCACCATCCCGCCCGGCGCGTTCCTGCAAGCCTCCCGCGAGGGCGAGGCCGCAATCGTCGCCGCCGTGCTGGCCGCCCTGCCGCCCCTTCCGGCCAAGGCGCGCATCCTGGAGCTGTTCGCCGGCTGCGGCAGCATTACCCATGCGCTGGCGCAGCGCGGCCGGGTGCAGGCGTATGAGGGCGACCTGGCCGCTTACACCGCGCTGCGCCGGGCCGCCAATCCCTGCGTGCTGGCCGTGCAGCGCGACCTGGCCCGGCAGCCGCTGCAAGTCGCGGAGCTGAAGGGCGCCGGCGCGGTTGTCCTGGACCCGCCGCATGGCGGCGCCTTGGCGCAGATGCCGGCGTTGGCCCTAAGCGGGGCGCCCATCGTGTATGTCAGTTGCAACCCGGCTGCCCTGGCGCGCGACGGACGGCTGCTGCTGCAGGCCGGCTACCGCGTGGTGTCCGTGGCGGCCATCGACCAGTTCCTATGGTCGGCCCGCGTGGAAAGCGTGGTCGGCTTCCAGAAGGGCCGCTGATGCACTACCACGACGCGACCGAGGCCGACCTGCCCGCGGTCGTGCACCTGCTGGCCGACGACCGGTTCGGCGCTGCGCGGGAGCGGGACGTGTTGCCGCTGCCGCCGTCCTATCTCGCCGGGTTTCGCGCCATGCTGGCCCAAGGCGGACGGGTGATTCTGGCAGTGCAGGACGGGACCATCGTGGGATGTCTGCAGTTCAACGTGCTGCACGGCGTGTCGCAGCAGGGGCAAAGCCGCGCCCAAGTCGAGGGCGTGCGCGTCAGCAGCAGCCGGCGCGGCGGCGGGATCGGCGCCGCACTGATGCGGCACGCCATGGCCGAGGCGCGTGCGGCAGGCTGCACGGTGCTGCAACTGACCATCAACCGAGAGCGTACGAGGGCGCAGGAGTTCTACGCCCGCCTCGGATTCACCCAGAGCCATGCCGGGATGAAGATCAGCCTTGAGCCGTAGCCACCCCGTCAGCGTTCCCGCCGAGCCAGCGCCGCTTTATGGCACCCTCTTGCTTCCAGACGGCGCCGGCCCGCATCCGGGGCTGCTTCTCGTGGCCGGGTCAGGTCCGGTGGACCGAGACGGCAACCTGCCCGGCCTGGCCAACAACAGCCTGCGGCTGCTGGCGGAGGGACTGGCTGAACGGGGCATCGCCACGCTGCGGACGGATAAGCGCGGCGTCGGGGCCAGCCTCGCCGCTGCGCCGGACGAGGCCGCCCTGGTGTTGGACACCTACGTGGCCGACACGACCCGCTGGTGGCACGCCCTGGCCGGTGATCCCTCGATCAGCCGGTCGGGCCTGCTCGGCCATAGCGAGGGCGCGCTGATCGTCACCCTCGCAGCGAAGGCAGTCGCGACGGACCGGCTGGTGTTGCTGGCTGGCGCCGGAGTCCCAGCAGGTCCACTGATCCTGCGCCAGCTTGCCGCGGGCGGCGTGCCGGCCGAGCAGGTGGCCGAGGCGCGGGGCATCATCGGTCGCCTGCTGCGTGGGGAGGCGGTAGCGGAGGTGCCGGCTACGCTGGCCGGGCTGTTCCGCCCTTCCATTCAGCCCTACGTGGCATCCTGGCTAGTGCGGGATCCCGCGGCCGAACTGACGGCCCTGCACTGCCCGGTGCTGATTGTGCAGGGAACTGCCGATTTGCAGATCCAGGTCTCGGACGCCCGCCTGCTGGCGGCATCGCGGCCAAAGGCGGCGTTGCTGCTCGTGCCCGGCATGAACCACGTCTTGAAAGCGTCGGCCGAGAGCCGGTCTGCCAACTTGGCTACTTACGCCGACCCGACCCTACCCTTGGCGGATGGTCTGGTGGACGGCGTCGCCCGCTTCGTCTTGGACTGACGCGGGTCAGACATGGAAGCTTTCCCCGCAGCCGCACCGGCCCTTCTCGTTGGGGTTGCTGAAGTTGAAGCCGCTGGTGAGGCTCTTGACCTCATAGTCCATGACGCTGCCAATCAGGAACAGGCTGGCTTTGCGATCGACCAGCACCGTCAGGCCATGGTCGGTGACGACCTCATCGCCAGGGCCGGCCGCGGGCACCCAGCTCATGTCATAAGATAGGCCGGAGCAGCCCTTAGTGTTGACGCTGATGCGCAGCAGCATGCCCTGCTGGCCCTTGGCATACAGCGTCTGCAAATGGGCGGCTGCGGCGTCCGTCATGGTCATCAACTGTGGCAGGGCGCGGCGGGGTCGGGTGGCGGTCTGGGTGTCCATCGAGGTCTCCATCTTCTCCCTCTCCCTCCGGGAGAGGGTCGGGGTGAGGGAAGCCGCAAGGGCTGCCCTTGGTCACAGGCAGAACGGTGCTTGCCTTGGCGAGGGGCGGCGCTGGCCGTTTCCCTCACCCCGGCCCTCTCCCGGAGGGAGAGAGAGCAGAGTCAAAACATATTAAGCGCCAAACGTGCGTCCTCGGTCATGCGGCTGGGGTCCCACGGCGGGTCCCAAACGGTGTCCACCACGCACGAAGCGACGCCGGGCACGGCCATGATGGCGTCCTGCACCTGCACCGGCAGTTCCTGCGCGCTCGGGCAGCCCGGTGCGGTCAGGGTCATCTCCACCTTAACCGCGTTCGCGTCGTCGATCTCGACGGCGTAGATCAGGCCCAGCTCATAGATGTTCACCGGGATTTCAGGGTCGTACACCGTGGCGATGGCCGCAAGCAGCGCGTCCTCGGTCGGCTTGGCCAGGACCTCGCCCTCGGGGGTCCAGGTGCTCACGTTCGCAGTTTCACTCACGGGGTCGTCTCCTTGTCGCCATCCAGGGCCGCCAGCAAGGCATCCCACGGTAGGGTCACGCAACGGACGCGCGACGGGAACTCATGCACAGCGGAGAGCGGATGCAGCCGCTGCAATGCCGCATCGCACGCCTCGCAATGGCCGGTGCGGGCCATTGCCGAAACCTGTTCCGCCATCGCCCTGATATAGTGACGCGGTTGGCCCTGCACCGCCTCGCACATCAGGTCGGCGCTGGCGACGGTGATCTCGCAGCCGCGCGCCTCGAACCCGGCCTCTGCAACCGCATCACCAGATCGCCGCACGAACACCTGCACACGGTCTCCACACATCGGGTTGTCACCCTTCGCCGCGGCGTCGAAGCCGTCTGGACGCTGGGCATGGGTCGGGTTGCGGCCATGGGTGCGGATTTCGGCGCTGTAGAGGTCGCGAAGTTCATCGAACACTATGCAAAGAACTCCCGCACTCGGTGCAGCGTGTCGGCCAGCACGTCAATCTCACCCAGCGTTGTGTAGATGCCGGTGCTGGCACGGGCGCTGCTGTCCACGCCCAGGCGGCGCATCAGCGGCTCGGCGCAGTGATTGCCGGCGCGCACGGCGATGCCCTGGCGGTCCAGCAGGGTAGCGATGTCGTGCGCGTGGGCACCCTCCATGGTGAAGCTGAACACGCCGCCGCGATCCTGCGCCGAGCCCAGCACGCGCAGGCCGGGCACTTCCGCCAGGCGGGCCAGCGCATGGTCAGTCAGCGCGGCCTCATGCGCCTGGATGGCGTCGAAGCCGATGCGCTCGACATATTCAATGGCAGCGCCAAGGCCGATGGCCTCGATGATCGGCGGCGTGCCGGCCTCGAACTTATGCGGCACCTCGGCCCAAGTGCTGCGCTCGAAGCTGACGGAGGCGATCATGTCGCCGCCGCCCATGAACGGCGGCATCCGCTCGAGCAGTTCCTTGCGCGCCCATAGAACGCCTAGCCCAGTCGGGCCATACAGCTTGTGCGCAGTGAAGGTATAGAAGTCCGCGCCGATCGCTTGCACGTCCACGGCGCGATGCACCACCGCCTGGCTGCCGTCGAACATCACCCGCGCGCCGTACTCATGGGCCAGCGCCGCCACACGCGCAGCCGGAATGACGGTGCCCAGCACATTGCTCATGTGCACCATCGCTACCAGGCCCACCTTGCCATCGCGCAAGCAGTCCTCCAGTCCGGCCATGTCCAGTTCGCCGGCGTCGGTAATCGGCGCGACCCGCAACTCGATTCCCGTGGTGTCGCGCAGCATCTGCCAGGGCACGAGGTTGGCGTGGTGCTCCATGGCGCTGATCACCACGGCCTGGCCGGGGTGCATGACGCCACGGCCGTAGCTGTGGGCCAGCAGGTTGATCGCCTCGGTGGTGTTCTTGGTGAACACGATCTCATCGCGGCTCGGCGCATTCAGCAGCCGGGCGACGGAGTCGCGGGTGGCCTCATAGGCGTCGGTAGTGCGCTCGCTCATCCAGTGCAGGCCACGGTGGACGTTGGCGTACTGAGTCTCCATCGCCTGCACCATGGCGTCGATTACCGAGCGCGGCTTCTGCGCGCTGGCGGCGCTGTCCAGGAAAACCAGGGGCTTGCCGCGGACCTGCTGCTGCAGGATCGGGAAATCGGCCCGGATGCGCTCAATGTCGAAAACGGGCTTCGTAAAGGCGTTCATGCTGGCCGGCGCTCCCACCACTGTTCAATTGCCCGCTCCAGCAGGGCGCGGGCGCCCTCGTGCTGGATCGGGTCCATCGCCTCGGACAGGAAGGACCGCACCAGGATGGCACGTGCCTCTCCCTCCGGGATGCCGCGGCTGCGTAGGTAGAAAAGCTGGTCGGCATCCAGCTCGCCCACCGTCGCACCGTGACTGCACTTCACATCGTCGGCATAGATTTCGAGCTGCGGCTTGCAGTCGATCTCAGCGGTCGGAGACAGCAGAAGTGCCTGATTCATTTGGTAACCGTCGGTCTTCTGCGCAATGCGCGCGACCTCGATGCGGCCCTGGAATACGCCGCGGGAATGATCGGACAGCACGTTCTTGACCGTCTGCCGCGACGCGCAGTTCGGCGCGTCGTGCGCCACCACCGTCGTGATATCGCCATGCTGCTGGCCGCCCAGCAACTGCGCCCCGTTTAGGTGGACAGCACCGCCTGCCCCAAGCAGCCGCGCATGGATTTCCGTCCGCGCCAGCTTCGCGCCGAGTGTCAGCACGAAGGCGTCATACACCCCACGCTCCGCAATCTCCGCAAAAGTGGTGTTGACGTGGAAGGCTTCGGCGCCCTCTTCCTGCAAGCGGATGTGCACCAGCGTCGCATCCTCGGCTACCACCACCTCGCTGACCGCATTGTGCAAGTAGGCTCCGCTGCCGCGCGCAACCTCGACGATCGTCAGCTTGGCCCCGGCGTCCAGGTGGATACTGTGACGCGGGTGGAACGCAATAGGCCGATGGCCGTCCACGGCCATAGACAGCAGCACCAAGGTGCCAGCATCTACTTTGGCGGCAACGTGAAGCTGCACACCGTCCTCGGCCAGCATGGTGTTCAACTCCACCATGGCCATGCCTTCCTTGGCCAGGCGGCCGAAGTCGGGCTTGTCGGCGAAGCTGCCCATGGTGACGCCCTCGGGCAGCACGGATAGGCCGGGCTGGTAGCGGCCGTCGATCAGCACCAGGCGCGGGCCGGGGATAGCCTCGCCCAAATCAGGGCTGGAAGACACGGCGACCAACGGCTCATAAAAGGAACTCTCTGCCAGGCCGCGCAGGCTGGTGTAGCGCCACGCCTCGCTTTTCGTGCTGGGGAAGCCATCAGCGCCGAACCGCTCGGCGGCGGCATCGCGCAGGGCCGGGTCGCCAGGCAGACGGGTGCGCAGGCCTTGATAGCGTTGCAGGAAGGCGTCGGCACCATTGCGAAGGGACTGGTTCATGCCGCCCCCGCCATCGCCTGAGCTTCGCCGACCACGCCAGCGTAGCCGTTTGCCTCCAGCTCCCGCGCCAGCTCCGGCCCGCCCGAGCGGATGATCCGCCCCGCCGACAGCACATGCACACGGTCCGGCACCAAGTGGTCCAGCAGCCGCTGATGGTGCGTGATCACAAGCGCCGAGAACCCCGGGCTGCGGAGCGAGTTCACCCCGTCCGCGACGATCTTCAGCGCATCGATGTCTAGCCCGCTGTCGGTTTCATCCAGAATGGCCAGCTTCGGACGCAGGATCGCCATCTGCAGCACCTCGTTGCGCTTTTTCTCGCCGCCGCTAAAGCCGACGTTGACGTTGCGCTTCAGCATGTCGTCCGGCATGCCCAGTCGCTTGCTCTCAGCCCGCGCCAGCTTGAGGAAACCGATCGCATCCAGCTCGGCCTCGCCCCGCGCTCGCCGGATGGCGTTTAGCGCGGTGCGGAGGAAATTGGCGTTGTTGACACCGGGCAACTCGATGGGCGCCTGGAAAGCCAGAAACAGCCCGGCCGCCGCACGCTCCTCCGGCTCCATCGCCAGAAGGTCCTGCCCCTCGAAGGTGACGGACCCACCGGTGACCTCATAGCCCTCGTTGCCCGACAGCACGTAGCCAAGCGTGCTCTTGCCCGAGCCGTTCGGCCCCATGATGGCGTGAATTTGCCCGGCTGGCACGTCGAGGCTCAGGCCGCGTAGGATGGCCTTGTCGGCAATCGACGCGGCCAGGTTGTTGATGGAAAGCATTATCCGACCGACCCCTCCAGCGACACGGCAAGCAACTTCTGCGCCTCGACCGCGAACTCCATCGGCAACTCCTTCAATACGTCCTTGCAGAAGCCGTTGACGATCAGGCCCACGGCGTCCTCCTCCGACAGACCGCGGCTGCGGCAGTAGAACAACTGATCCTCGGCGATCTTGCTGGTGGTGGCCTCGTGCTCGACCTTAGCGGTCGGGTTGCGGCTCTCGATGTAGGGCACGGTATGCGCCCCGCACTGGTCGCCAATCAGCAAGCTGTCGCACTGGGTGAAGTTCCGCGCGCCCGAAGCCTTCGGAAGGATGCGGACCAGGCCACGGTAGGTGTTGTCCGACCGCCCAGCGCTGATGCCCTTCGATACGATGGTGCTGCGGGTGTTCTTGCCGATATGGATCATCTTGGTGCCGGTGTCCGCCTGCTGGCGGTTGTTGGTGACGGCCACAGAGTAGAACTCGCCGACGCTGCTCTCGCCCTGCAGGATGCAGGACGGGTACTTCCAGGTGATCGCCGACCCGGTCTCTACCTGTGTCCAGCTCACCTTGCTGCGCGCACCGCGGCAGGCTGCGCGCTTGGTGACGAAGTTATAGATGCCCCCCTTGCCGTCAGCGTCGCCGGGATACCAGTTCTGCACAGTGCTGTACTTGATCTGCGCGTCGTCCAGCACGACCAGCTCGACCACGGCGGCATGCAACTGGTTCTCGTCGCGCTGCGGCGCGGTGCAGCCTTCGAGGTAGCTGACATAGGCGCCCTCGTCGGCGATGATCAGCGTGCGCTCGAACTGCCCGGTGTTCTTCGCATTAATGCGGAAGTAGGTGGACAGCTCCATCGGGCAGCGGACGCCCTTGGGGATGTAAACGAAACTGCCATCGGTGAACACGGCGCAGTTCAGGGCGGCGAAGTAGTTATCCGACACCGGGACCACGGTGCCGAGATACTTGCGGACCAACTCAGGGTGCTCGCGGACAGCCTCGCTGATCGGGCAGAAGATTACACCGGACTTCGCAAGGGTATCGCGGAAGGTGGTGGCGACGGACACGCTGTCGAACACCGCGTCGATGGCAATGTTCGGGTTGCCGGAGCCGACGACGCCCTCCATGCCCGCGCCCTCGACGCCGGCCAGGATGGCGCGCTCCTTCAGGGGGATGCCGAGCTTCTCGTACATCGCAAGCAGCTCGGGATCGACGTCGTCCAGCGACTTCGGCGCCGGGCGCTTCGGGGCTGCGTAGTAGTGGATGGCCTGGTAGTCGATCTTAGGATACCCGACCTTGGCCCAGTTCGGCTCCTCCATCGCCTGCCAGGCGGCAAACGCGTTGAGGCGCCACTCAAGCAGCCACTCCGGCTCCTCCTTCTTGGCGGAGATCATGCGGACGGTGTCGGTGGTCAAGCCAACGGGGGCGATGTCCATCTCGACGTTAGTCTCGAAGCCCCACTTGTAGCCGGACTGCGTGATGGACTCGACGGTGTCGATCGTTTCGGCAACTGCAACCATGAGATGAACCTATTCGGCAGAGAGGGTGGACAAAGCGGGCGTTGGCTGGGGCCGGCGGGCACGGGGCATCGCAGCCTCCATGTCGGCAAGCGTGATGGCGCCCAGCGCCTCCCGTACGGCGATGTTGACCGGGTCCCAGCGGCCACGGACCGGGCAAGTATGCTCGGCCTCGCACTCCGTATGGGAGCCTTCGACGCAGGCGGTCAGGGCGATAGGGCCATCAATGGCGGTCACCACTGCCGAGACCGAAACCTCCGACAACGGCTGCGCGAGACGGTAGCCGCCGCGGGCGCCGCGCTGGCTGGTGACTAAGCCGCCAGAGGCCAGCGCCTTCAGCACCTTGGCCACTGTTGGCTCCGGCACACCTGTGGCAGCGGCGATGCCCGGCGAGGTCTGGCACGGCTCCCCGTGGGACAGTCGGACCAGCACGACGACAGCATAATCGGCAAGCTTTGATAACCTGAGCATTACGTGACCTGTAATCGGACCCACTAGGTCCTGATTAATCCCAAATGAGGGATCGCCCGGCATTCGTCAAGGTTGCCCGGGCGCGAAGATCAGCCGCCAGGGGCGATTGCACCCTGGTACACCACCGGGCCAGTTGGCTGTCCCGTCGTCGATCCGCCCTCGGGTTCCTGGCTGACCAGCAACTGCGTGCCGGCACGGGGTGGGACGCGCAGCCGGACAAGGCCATCGCCGGGCAGCACGCCGAGACTGACCGGCAGGGTAGCGCCGACGTCCAGCGCCCACAGTTGCAACGAGCGTCCTGACGGGACATTTGGCGGGACTGCCGCGACGACCACCGCGGTGCCATCCGCGGCAACCCGCACCAAGAAGGTGGCGCCGGCCGCGCCGGCCGGGGACAGCGCCGCCAAGTAACCCGGCAGCGGCGGCGGCAGAGGCCGCAGCGCGACGAAGGCCAGCCCGGCGGCGACCGCGGTGGCGAACAGGCTCGCGAACCGCCACAGCTTCACGCTGCTCCAGATCTGTTCCCCGGTGGTCCGTTGCCGCCAACGGCGTCCGCGCAGCTTCTCGACCCCCGTAGCCAGCGCCAGGCGTTGCCAAAGCTCCGGCGGCGGCGGCACCGGCGTCAGGGTGTCGGCCAGCGGCGCCAGGCGGACCTGCCAGGCGGCGATGCTGTCGGCGACGGCCGGGTCGGCGAGCGCCAGGGCCTCCATGGCCCGCGCCTGCTCCGGCGGCAGCACGCCTAGGACATACTCGGCGGCGGACAGGTCGGCGTCGTCGTCCCGGTCAGCCTCGTCGCCCGCACCGCTCATGCCGAGTGCCCGGCGAGGCAGGAGCGCAACGCCAGCAGCGCACGCCGGATGGCGGACTTCACGGTTCCCAACGGCTGCCCGGCGCGGGCGGCGACCTCGGTATGCGTCAGGCCCTCGACGAAGGCCAGGACAACGAGGTAGCGGCGCTCCGGCTCGATGGTCTGCAGGCAGTCGTGCAGCGCCCTGCCCTCCTGGGTGGTCTGCAGCCGGTCGAGCGCGCTGGGGTCGGGATCGGCCTGCTCCGGCACGTCGGCGCCCAGCACCTCCCGCCCGGTGCGGCCGACCAGGTCCAGCGCGCGGTAGCGGACGAGGCTGAGCAGCCAGGCGCGGGCGGTGCCGCGGGCAGGGTCGAATCGGGCGGCGTTGCGCCACACTTGCAGCAGCGCGTCGTGCACCGCGTCCGACGCCAGCGCCGGCTGCCGGGTGATGCGCAGTGCCACGCCATACAGGGCGGGGGATTGCAGGTCGTACAACTGGCGGAACGCGGCTCCGTCGGACTGGGCGCATCGGAGGAGGAGCATGGCAACCTCGTCGTCCAGGGCGGTCACGGCTGTGTTCATGCCGTGATCATTGACTGGCTGGCTGGGATCGGCAAGGCGCGCCGGGCCGTGAACGTTGCGCGGCCCGGCGAAACCTTTGTGACTGTTAAACCGCGGCTACGGCAGCAACACGCGATCCACGACATGGATCACGCCATTGCTCTGCAGCACATCGGGCGTCGTCACGTGGGCCATGTCGCCCTTGCCATCGGTGATGGTGACCACGCCGGCGATCACGGTGGCGGTCAGGGGCTCGCCCTCGACCGACTTCAGGGTCGCCTTGCCGTGGCCGTCGGCGATCATCTTGGTCAGCATCGCGGCGGTGATGCGGCCGGACACGACGTGGTAGGTCAGCACCTTGACCAGCGCCGGCTTGTTCTCGGGCTTCAGCAGGGTATCGACGGTGCCGGCGGGCAGCGCGGCGAACGCGGCGTTGACTGGCGCGAAAACGGTGAACGGGCCGGGACCCTTCAGGGTATCGACCAGCCCCGCCGCCTTCACGGCTGCAACCAACGTGGTATGATCCTTGGAGTTGACGGCGTTGTCGATGATGTCCTTGTTGGCATACATCGGCGCGCCGCCGACCATGACCTCCGCCAAGGCCGAGGTGGCAGGCGTCAGCCCAAGCGCCGCCGCAAACAGGCCGTGCGCGATCACCGCGGCCCTGATCTTGTTATTCATTCGTTAATTCCCTGAAGAGCCGGACACCGGCAGGATGGCCAACGCGATCCGGTGCAAGTGTTACCGCCGGACGGGGCCGGTGGATGCAGCGAGGATGCGAGCCTCCTCGGCCCGGCTTAAAGTTTATGATCCGGCTTGGAGTTCACGAATTGAAAAGCTCGATATGGAAATGCCCTGGTTGCAAACGGCCTGCTTTCGGCGCGAGCCCCGGGCGCGACTGGGAAGGTGGGGCCAGGGATGAATGATCCCGTGCCATCGCTGCCCCAGGTCAACCCGCCGCCTGCCCGTCCGGCATTCGCCCGCCACGCCGCCAGCCTGCTCGTCCTGCGCCATGCCGCGGCGGGACCGGAGGTGCTGATGGGCCAGCGCGGCGCCGGACACCGGTTCATGCCCAACCGCCTGGTGTTCCCGGGTGGCGCGGTGGATCCCATCGACGCCCGCAGCCCCGCCGCCGCCGAACCCCGCCCCGACCTGCTGGCCATGCTCGGCCGCGGCGCCCGGCCCCGCCTGGCCCGCGCCCTGGTTGCCGCCGCCGCCCGCGAGCTGCAGGAGGAGAGCGGCCTGTCGCTCGGCATCCCGCCACGGCTGGATGGGATGGACTACCTGTGCCGGGCCGTGACGCCGCCGGGCAACCCGATCCGTTTCAACGCCCGCTTTCTCATCGTGGATGCGGCCGGGGTCGGCGGTACGCTGGCGGGGTCGGGCGAATTGGAGAGCCTGCGCTACTTGCCCGTCGCGGAGGCGCTGGCGCTCGACCTGGCGCTGGTCACGCGGGAGGTGCTGCAGCGCCTGCTGGCCTGGCTGGCCCTGCCGCCCCGGGACCGCAGCACCCGGCCGCAGCTCGACGTCTTCACGAAGCGGCAGTGGCGGCTGGAATAGCCGGCGATGATGGCGGTAGGGGTAGCATGTCCGGGTGCTCGCGGCCCAGCCATGTGAAGTAGCCTTCGCCATCAGTGAACAGCGGGTCGTCGAACGCCGCCATCAGGTCCGGGCGGCGGCGGAACAGGTGGCGCATGGCGTCGGTGACCACCACGCCATTGCCGAAGCTGCCATAGGCCCACCAACCCGGCGGAATCGGCGGCGGCTGGTGCGCCAGTTGCCGGCGGTACCAGGCCCAGATCTCCAGCGCCTCGATATTGTCCCCGGCATAGCGGTCCAGCATCACGTCGCCGACGCCGCCCACCTTGGTGAAGTGGCAGAACCGCAGCGGCGCGCCGTTCACCGTGATCGCGCCGTCCTGATCAATTCGAACCTGCCGGGTGCTGATGTTCCAACTGGCGACGTTGCAGCCGGGGTCGCGCAGGATGCCGACGCCAGGGAACAGGCACGGGGCGAGGTCCATGTACTTCTGGTCGGTGAACAGGCCGTTGCCGGGTTCGTCATAGCAGGCGTGATGGAGCTGCTCGGCCCACCACCCGGCGAAGGCCAGCCCGTCCGCATCGGCCCGCACGGACAGGAAGCCCAGGTTGAACACGCCATAGCGCAGCGATGCCGCCTCGTTGTCGCGCACCGCGGCGAGGCGCCGGTTCGGCGTGGTCTGATGAGGGGTCAGCAGCACCGAGGCATCGGCGAGGCTGTCCAGCGCCGGGTCGAGCGGGCCGAACATGGCAACGTCAGGGTCGAGGTAGATCACCCGGTCATATTCCGCCAGCAGCCGCAGCAGGGCGGCACCCTTCACCGCGGTGCAGGCCTCGACGATGTCGTGCTTGAACAGCCAGCTCCGCACGCGCGGGATGCCCAGGTCATCCAGGTTCAACACCTGGTCAAAACCGGCCAGCAGCTCCTCCCCCGTGGCGCCCGGCGGCGGCAGGTCCACGATCACGGCGCATGCCGTCCAGTCGGGCTGCGCCGAGCGCAGGGTCTGCAGCAGCACGCGCGCGCGCGACAAGTAGCTGTAGGTGAAGCTGGTATAGCAGCAGGTCCGCATCGCAGGAGGCCGCGCATTAGGAGGCGCGCGCATCAGGGCGGGACCGTCAAGGCTAGCGTCGCGGTCATGCCCAAGGAGACAAGCTGACCCATCTCCGACCCGGCCTCCCCGCACAGCCGGACATAGCGAACCGCATCCTCGTTCTGGAAAAACCAGATCAGCGCCGGCATGTCCTGGACCACCAGGCCGCGGCCGGTCTCCAGCACCATGTCGGCTACGTTGCCACTGGCGGACAGGGTGACGATGTCGGCGCCGGCGGCCATCGCTTCGTAGGCGACCAGGCAGAACGTCTCCGGCCAGGGGGACAACACCAGCACCAGGTCGATGCCCTGCGCCACCAGCGCCTCCGTCATGGCGCTGCGGGCTACGGACGTGACGCTGGCGGCGAAGGTTGCGACGCCGGGCAGCGGCGGGTCGGGTGGCGCGGCGGTGAAGTGGAACAGCTTGTACGCCGCCAGGCCGCCGATCCGCGACGCAAGCTCGGCGAAGGCGTCCCAGCCCTTGTGCGCGGCGGGGTAGCCGACGAAGGCGACGCGGACCGGGTTCGCAGGCGTGCCGCGCGGCGGAGCGTCGGGCATGGCGCTGCGGACGGCGTCAACCTTCACCGCGGCATACTCGTGCACCTGTGCCGACAAGTGCGGCAGATGGGCGCCGTGCCGCCATACCGCCAGCGCAGCAGCGGAGGGTGCGACGACGTGCAGCGGAACCGCCGCGAACAGCGCCTGGATGCGGGCCAGGTGCTCCCCGCGCTCCGCGCCGTACACGCAGATCCGGCACGCCCCGCTGCCCGGCGGCGGCGCGCCGCAGTAGGCCACGTCGTTCCGCAACAGGTTGAAGCCAATGCAGATGGCCTCGTAGTCGTTGACCCAGAACACCGCGTCGCGTGGCGCCAGCGCCTCGTGCAGGGCGATCAGGGCGTGGACCTGGTGGCCGAGCAGGCAGTGCAGCACCAGTCGGCGCGCTGCGGGCAGCGCCGGCAGCAACTCGGCCAGGATGCGCCGCAGGTCGGCGTAGGTGGTGACGCCGAGGTACATGCCGTCCAGGGTCGCATGGATGTAGAACGGCCCCGTGCCCTCCGGCGCCAGGGTCAGGCGGGAGGCGACGGGTGCGATGTGCAGATAGGCTTCGCCGCGGGCGTTGAAGGCGGCCTGCTCGTCGGCAACCAGGATCTGCACGCCGCCGACGTGGCGGGTGTAGCGGTCGTGGCTAACGGCCAAGGTCAGGCCCGGGACGCTGGGCAGCCGCGCCTGCAAGGCGTCGTGCAGGGCGGCGGGGGTCATGCAGGCGACGACCGCAGGCAACAGGCCGCCGGGCCGCTCGGACGGCGGACGGGCGCGCAGGAACGCCTGCCGCTCCGCCTCCCGGCTGCGGCGGGGCGCACGGCCCTGGGCGCGGCCCTGGACCAGGAAGTGCCAGAACCCGTTCACCCCGGTATCGTGCACATCCGGGTTGGCCTCCGCGTAGAAGCGGCTGTCGAACTGGCGATTGGGGTCCCGCAGCTCGGTGGCGCCGTGCAACAGGAAGTGCTGCAGGGGGTCCATGCCGGACTCGCGCACGTCTTGGTGGCTGGCATGGTAGAACGCGGCGTCGAACTCCGGGGCGATCACGGCCGCAACCTCATCCAGCCGCGGCGGCGACAGGGCCCAGGCCGTGGCTGGCGGATTGTCCGCGGGGGCACAGGGCGGCGGCGGGCCAGGTTGGAAGCCCGGCCGTGTGGAGCGGACCACAGAAACGTCCAGGCGCGGGCGGTCGCGATCCGGCGCCGGCTGCGTGGCGCTGTGCTCGTGCATGTCCAACCCGTTACCAACCCCTCTCACGTTGCCAGCACACGCCTTGGACCCGGCCGCAGGCTGCCCACCTCTGCAATAAGGCGACACTCACGAGCCTGTGCCGGATCGGCACGATTGCTTAATCCGGGCTGCCGCCCAACGCCCAATCCGGGTTTTCGCCCGGTCAGCTTGCCCAGTCATCAGCTTGCCTAGCCAACGGAAACCTATCCCGATGCTTCGTTTTAACAAAGCTATCTTCGTCCTCGCCGCCTTGGCGCCGCTGACCAACCTTCAAGCCGCCGAGACGGCGCGCACCGGGCGGGATGCGATGGGGGACTGGCGGGGCGATGCGCCCGGCGTTGTACGGCTTATCCGCCCGGACGACCTGGCGGCACCCTTCGCCACGCGCTCCCGCAGCAACGGGCCGAGCGTTGCCCGGGCCCCGGCCGGCGCCGTGCCGCATGGCCCGGTGGGGACCGAGGTGGCGCTGTTCGCCAAGGGGCTGGGCGGCCCCCGCATCCTGCGCACCGCGCCGAACGGCGACATCTTCGTGGCCGAAACGGGCGCCGGGCACATTCGGGTGCTGCGGCCCACAGCGGACGGGCGCGCCCCTGTTACCAGCGAGGTGTTCGCAGGCGGCCTGGATGAGCCGTTCGGCGTTGCGTTCTGGCCGCCGGGGCCGGAGCCGCGTTTTATCTATGTCGGGGAGACCGGGCGCGTGGTTCGCTTCCCCTATCAGGCTGGCGCGCTGCATGCCTCCGGCCCGGCGGAGGTGGTGGTGCCATCCCTGCCGGAGGGCGGGCACTCGACGCGGGACGTGGCGTTCTCCCCAGATGGGATGCGGATGTACGTGTCGGTCGGCAGCGCCTCCAACGACGACGCGCCGCCGGCGGTGCCGCTGTCCCGGCTGGCGTCGCTGGAGGCAGCATCCGGCCGGGGCGCTGCCTGGGGGGACGAGGCAGGCCGGGCCGACGTGCTGCAGTTCGATCCGCAGGGCCACCCGGCCGGGCATTTGGCGAACGGCATCCGCAACTGTGTAGGCCTGGCGGTGCAGCCGGACGGGACGGTGATGTGCGCGGTGAACGAGCGGGATGGCCTGGGCGACGACCTGCCGCCGGACTACGTCACCCGCATCCGGCCCGGCGGGTTCTACGGCTGGCCCTGGTACTACATCGGTACGCACGAGGACCCGCGTCACCCCGCGGCCCGGCCGGACCTGGCGGGGCATGTCGATGTGCCGGACGTGCTGATCCAGCCGCACTCGGCCCCGCTGGCGATCACCCTGTATGACGGCGCGATGTTCCCCTGGCGGGGCGATGCGCTGGTGGCGCTGCACGGCTCGTGGAACCGGGGGAAGCGGACCGGCTACAAGCTCGTGCGGGTGCCGATGCGCAATGGGGCGCCAACCGGGGAGTACGAGGACGTGCTGACCGGCTTCGTGCAGGACGACGACGCCGTTTGGGGGCGCCCGGTGGGGGTGACGGCGATGCGGGATGGGTCGGTGCTGGTATCGGAGGACGGGAACGACACGATCTGGCGGGTGTCGCGGCGTGGAGAGTAAGGCGCAGCGGCGGTCCTTCCCGTTGTCGGCGGGCATCTTGTTCGGCTTTGGACTGGGCGGGTTCTTCAACGGCATCTTCCTGTACCAAGTCCTGCAGTGGCATCGCATGCTGAGCACCTGGTATCCCGTCACCACCCTGGAGAACCTGGAGCTGGACACCTCATGAGACGGCATCTTCCACAACACCACCTACTTGTTTGTTATCGCTGGGCTGTTCGTCCTGTGGCATTCGGCGCACCGGCAACACTTGTTCTGGTCCAACAAGCTGCTTGCCGGGACGCTGCTGATGGGGTTCGGCCTATTCAACCGCGTCGAGGGCCTGGTTGATCATCAGATCCTGGGCGTCCACCACATCAACGAGCAGGTGCCACGGGCGCAGTGGGCCTATCGGGATGTGGGACTCCTGATTTGGGGCGCGGCCATGCTGAGTGGCGGCTGGGCTGTCGTGCGGGACGGCAAGCGCGACATAGCTGCGACAGGGGTGGAAGGGTGAGCCTGTTCTCCGGCCGCATGCAAGCATGGACCTTGGCGGGTTGGACGGTGTTCGGCGTGCCTGTAGTCGCTACAACTAAGCCGGTGTGGGGAATACTTATTTTTGTGACAACTCAACATTGGACGATCTATTGCAGCTTCGCTGCTTGCCATTGCGTTAGCGATTGATGCCGTGTGATAGGGGCGATGCTGGTGTGGGATGACGACAGCGACACGATCTGGCGGGTATCACGGCATTGATGGGAGCCGAACCCCAATTTGCGGATCTGTTTGTAGAACGTAACTTCTCAATGCATCCGTTTGTGCCAAAAGCGATCGCTAAGAGATATGATCCAGCTAATCTCTGTATATATTGCGGGGCCGATCGATATGTGCCAGGACACAATCGGGGTCTAACCATAGAACACATAATTCCCTTTGGTTTGAATGGTGAACTGACCCTTCCTCGCGCAAGCTGCCGACGCTGTGAGGGAGTTACCGGTAGTGATGAACAGATTCTACTGAGGGGTGTTTTGCTTGGTTGTAGAACGCTGCTGGGCTTACGAACAAGAAAACCTAAAGATCGGCCAAATCGGCTACCATTGTTCGATACAGAGATGACTCCAAACAGAAAAATTATGGTTGATGTTGAACACTATCCAGCTAACATCCTTCTCATAAAGAACGGTCCGCCACCAATCCTATCTGGTCAACCGGCAAGCCAAATCGGCCCATGGTGTTGCTTCTTTAGGAACAGCTCACAGATATTTCGTTCACGATACGGAATAGCAAGTTATGCGACACCGTTACTTGACACAAAGACATTTAATCGAGTTTTGGGCAAAGTCGGTCACTCTTTTGCGGTGGCAGAACTGGGGAGGTCAGGGTTCCACGCTTTACTGCCGCACTATATAAGAGATCCTGATGGAGACCTATCTTTCTTTGTGGGCGGTGCTTCTCACACAGAAAGTCCCAGCACATCCCTTCACGAGATTGATTTCGAACCGCCATCTGCGGAGCACAGTTATATAGTAGTAAGAGTCCGCCTATTCTCTTTTTTAGGAGCGCCGATCTACCGCGTGGTCATTGGAATTAGAGACGCCTAGGGTCTAGGGACAAAGTTTTGCGGACCACCTAAGCTATTGACGTGCTTGGGCTTGGGCGCAAAGCCTGACCTTCAGCCGCCAGTTCAGGATGGCTGCGGCGAAGGCGAGGAACCCGCGGAAGC